>Ga0070734_10000167_pt1 | contig 179570 bp, 160 predicted proteins | sample Coa_R1_8_FD_66444 | JGI IMG/M metagenome (GOLD analysis project Ga0070734, IMG submission 66444) | Surface soil microbial communities from Centralia Pennsylvania, which are recovering from an underground coalmine fire - Coalmine... | ecosystem: Environmental > Terrestrial > Soil >... | reverse complement strand
CCCATTGCGGGAAGCGGTTTCGTGATCGGCGTCGGTATCCTCAGTGTGCGCTCCATGCACGGAAAGGAGCGTAGTATGCAGCCCGATCCTTGGTCTGAGCCCGATACGGGCGACAGAGCCGTGGCGTGAAGCCCCAGTACCGCGCGAAATCGAGAAACACGGGATGCCACCGGACCTCGCCGCGGTCATCGGTCCCGAGCCACACCGTCTTGACCCGATCATAGAGAATCTCGGCCGGCACCCCACCCAGCTGGTAAAACGCCTCTTCGTGCAGCCGCAGGAACGTCCCGAGCCGCTGATCGAGCGCGACGTCGATGGCCATCGCGCGCGAGTAGCCCAAGGTGAACACGAACCCCCAAATCTTTTGCCGCTCCGTCTCCGGCTCCAGCACGCCGAGTTGGCCCCAGTCCACCTGCGCCTGGTGCCCTGGCGGCGTCTCAAAGCGCCGGACCGCCACCGCCCATGCGGCCTGCCGCTGCGGCCGCAGGTAGTCCTTGAGAATCGTGTAGCCGCCGGCGTAGCCACGCTCGCGCAGCTCGCGGAGCAGGGTGCGGGCATTCCAGATGCCGGCCCCGAGCCGCTCCGTCAGGTAGGGCTTGTACGGCTTCAGCTTGCTCGGCCGCGGCGCCCGCGGCCCGTACCGAGGGCGGCCGGGATCCAGCAGGTACTTGCGGATGGTTTTGCGATCGAAGCCCGTCAGCCGGTGGATCTCTGCGATTGAAAGGCCTTGTCGACGAAAGGTGCGAAGATCATCCACGTCCCCACCTCGCAGCAGTCGGGCCACCTCCTCCTCGCCAAAGGATTTGGTGACCCAGATTCAGTCGGGGTGGGGAATTTTACTCCGCCCTTCTGGGGAGATTAGCACCGGCCGTGACACATCACGCAAGCACAGACACGCCGATTATCTCGCCGTAACTCCAAAAACGCCAGAGGTAGGCTCGAGCCACGAAGCACCGGCAATAGCCTGCCGCGGAGCTAACTTGGCCACATTGACAAGGTTAGTGACATTAGTATAATGTATCAAGTGATACATTATGCTGATGTTTCAAGGCCATAGGGGAGTGCTTATGAGCCCAAATATCCGAGTTGACCCTGACGTCTATAAGGCACTTCAGAAGAGGGCTACGCCATTTGTCGATACGCCGAATAGTGTTCTCAGACGGATGTTGAACCTGGATCCGGAGGTGACGCTTGTACAGGAGGAACCACGGAAACGACCGGACACAAAGCCGAGCGCAAAGTACGCCGAGTCTCAGAGAAGCGCACCGGCACGAGCGTCGAAGGCACGGACACGAAGAAATGAACCAAAAGCGCCAGCTGGTACTCTGCTCCCCGAGGGCGAGTACACGATGCCTCTATTGTCGGCCCTCGCCGAGCGCGGCGGATCCGGCTCTATCAGAGAAATCACTGAAGCCGTTGGCGAGAAGCTTAGCGGCAAGCTTACGACGACAGATAGGGAAAAGACCTCATCTGGTGTCATTCGTTGGCAAAACAGGTTGCAGTTTGCTCGGCTGAAGCTGATAGAAGAAGGTTTGTTGGCTAAGGGTACTCCTCGAGGCATTTGGGCATTAACTGACAGTGGGCGTGCGCGTCTCGATGGCCGCGCATTAGGGGACATGAGCCAAACTTGAACGTGTCAAGACGGAAGTACTACCCGTAGTTTACCTCTATCCGTGCAATTCTAGAGGAATCTGCGCATGTTAAAGCGAGGTACGAGTTCGCGGCGGGTAAAGCAACCATTTTCGAATCATGAAATTGTCACGTTAGCCACCTACCTTCTCGGGGGGGCCTCTCGCTATGTTGATACCGAGGACGTGGCAAAGAAAGCCAATGAGATAGCGCCAGGGCGCTTTACATGGCGAAAGTACGCAGATCAAATCAACCTAGAGGTAGTCCGAGTTTACCTATCAGATGCAAAGAAACCTGAGAAAGGTGCGTATCTTCTTGGATCTGGAACCGACGGATGGTCAATGACCGAGAAAGGGCTCGAATTTGTTCGTCGAAGGGCGTCAGAACTGAAGGGGGCTAACCTCGCACGTAAATCGCTGAGTCCACGAGAAAAACGATGGCTACGGAATGAGCGCGCCAGGATGTTGGCTAGCGACGCATATCTCAAGTTCAAAGACGGCGGGCTCGATGCGGTGCCCAGGTCGGAGGCGGAAGCCTTTTTCAGAGTCGACGACTATGTCGTCGGCGAGCAACGCGAGCGGAAGATTGTGCGAGCCCTGAACACTTTTGGAGACGATGATGAATTAGGGCCAGTTGTGCGGGAGCTAGCTGGGAAGGTTCGGAAAGGGGGGGAGCTAGATGAGCGTCGCTGGCGACCAGATCTTTGTAAAAAGTCACGTGGCCAGAGATCTTCTGCAGAACGCCGGATTATTCAAGACCGATAAGCTTGTCGTGTGGGAGTACGTGGCGAATGGATTGCAGTACATCGATCCGAGCACAAGTCCTGTCGTTAGAGTGTTTCTTGACAGCAAGAAGAAGAAGATCATGATCATCGACAATGGCCGGGGCATGGACTGGGACGGACTTCGCAACTTCTTCATCATGCACGGAGAAAACATTGACAGAAAAGAGGGACACCCTGGGCGAGGACGCTTTGGAACGGGGAAGTCCGCCGCGTTTGGAGTTGCAGGACTGCTTCGTATTACCACGGTCCGAAACGGCAAGCGATCCCAAGTGGAACTACATCGTGCTGATGTGGAGGCCATGGGGTCAGGAGATTCAATCCCTGTTAAGCGTATTGAAAAAGAATCTTCAACGACGGAGCCTAACGGGACAAAGGTCGAAATCGAAGAAGTGCACCTCAAGTCATTAGATCAGGCAGGTATCATTCAGTACATCGAAAGGCACCTTGCCAGATGGCCGAAGAACGCAACAGTTTTTGTAAATAATCACGAATGCGAATTTGCGGAACCGCCCATCGCGCGTGAGAAACGATTTGCACCGGAAGGTGATCTTCGTACCAAGCTTGGCGATGTGACGTTGGTGATCAAAGTATCGAAAGCCCCCCTGCCCGAGGATCTCAGGGGCGTTTCCATCTACTCCAATGGTGTTTGGCACGAGACTACACTGGCCGGCAATGAAGGGCGCGACATGGCCCAGTACTTGTTTGGCGAGATTGACATCCCCGCATTGGACACCGATGATTCGCCGATCTCTCCATTTGATTTGAGCCGCTCCATGCACCTCAACCCCAACAACGAACTGGTTCAAGCGGTTTACGCATTTATCGGGCGGAAGGTGGAAGAGGTCAGAAGAGAACTGATCGAAGAAGATAAGCGACGCAGAGCTGATCAGGAGAGGAAGCGCCTTGCTGAGCAAGCGGCAGAGATCGCCAGGGTTATTAACGAGGATTTTGACGCTTGGCGACATCGCGTGGCAAAGGCAAAGGCCAAAGCATTAGGTGGTCAGGATCTTTCTCGGTCGCAACCGCGTGGTGGAAATGAAGAGGACGATCTCATTTTAGGCACATCGGTACCCGCGAAGATTGTCAGCCCAACCGGAGGACCCGGATCCACGAAGCCGGGAAATGGAAACGGCGACGAACCGCGAGATCTGCGTCCTCAGGTGACGTACGATCCCGGGGCTGAGAAAAGGGGCAGCCCATCAGGGGGAGCAGATAAGAGGCCGAAGTCGAGTGGAGGCTTTCAAGTCAGATTCGATAATTTGGGAGAGGAGTCGTATAGAGCGCTATACGTTTCAGACGACCGTACGATCTACATCAACTTAGATCACCCGCAGCTCATAATGGCTCGCGGTGGCGGCTCGATAGACGACCCCGTCTTTCTACGATTGGCGTATGAAGTAGCCTTCTCCGAGTATGCGGTAGCACTGACTTCCGAATTGGAGCGACGGGGGGAGTACATCGATCCTTCTGACCCAATTGTTGCCATTCGCGAAACGCTCAACCGGGTGGCCCGAAGGGGCGCGATGCTCTTCGCGCAGCAGTAAGATGCAGTAAATCGACGGCCGTGAGCACTCGCTATCCACGTCCTGGACTCCGTTTGGCTCCCCGTGCCTTGCGGGAAGTCTTGGATGTTCCTGTGCGCGATGGGGTGCTCCACGAAGCAGAAATAAGAAGGTTGCGCCTATGTGATCTTGACGAAACCATTTGGTCTCGCTTCGATCGCGACACTTGTAATCAACTTGCAGATGCGGTGCTGGCCCATGTCGGTGAGGCGATTCACTCTCCCTCACCGGTGTTCAAACAGATGTACGAACGAAAGCTACCGCCCGTGCCGGAGGGGTTGACGTTAGAGGACCTGGGGCTCGGTAACACCGCTTACTACTCGCTTCGCAGATTTGGGATTAAGACATCCGACGATCTAAGAAACTGCACGATCGGAAAAGTGCTAAGCATTACCGGCTTCGGTGCAAAATCATTGCTCGATCTCTTAACATCACTCGAGTCCGCCGAGTCGCGCGGCCGATCGCCAAGCAGGCTGCTGCCCGGGAGCGACTATCGCATTGCTGTAACGCGACCCTTGGGCACCGTCGGCCCCATAGTGCAACCGACTCCTCAGCTCAATCGAAAATTGACGCGACAAGCCCAACGAATGAGACGACGGCCGTATTCAAGGCTAATACGACGAGACGATCCTCGACTTGGAAATCTCATCCGCGCATTGATTGGCATCTTATCCTCAAGAGATCCGCGTTTGTCCGGGAAGAAAGTCACGCTATTTGACATCGCTGATTATCTTGCCCGGCGGTCGCGTGACCCTGCTGAACCAACGAGCGTTGTAAACTTGCTTCGCAGAATCGACCGTGAAGTGAACACACTGTGTCAGATGCGCTTGGAGGACGAGCTATGGGCTATCGCTGTAGGTACAGCTGATGAACGACGAGCACACATTGTGTGTAAACTCTTCGGATGGGATGGCCGCGGAGGATGCACCTTACAAGCCGTAGGTGATGAGGTCGGGCTAACCCGCGAGCGCATAAGGCAAATTCGCAAGAAAATTACTGACACATTAGTGCGTCGAAAAGTCTTCGCGCCCACACTCGATCGTTGCTTAAGGATCGCTTCGAAGCACTTTCCGGATCCCGCTGAAATCGCGTCACAGTTCGCGAGACAGGGCCTCACGAGGTGCGAATTTAGGCTAGAAGGGATCGCGAAGGCCTGTGAGCTCTTGAGGCGCTGCACCAAGTTCTCTGTAGATATCATGGCAGCGATCTCAACTCGCATTGGCAGCGCCGGGCGAAAGGCCGCGGAGCATTGGGGAGTCGCGAGCGTATCCGACATCACAAACCGTGTGGCAAGAGAGACGTCTCAAGAAGTCAGTGCGGATCTTACTCGTCGCATCATGCAGGCCCAACCGGGTTTCCAATGGCTTGATGAGTCCACAGGATGGTTCTGGCTTAGCAACTCTCGGAGAAATCGACTCATTAACCAAATAGCGAAAATTCTCTCCGTAGCAAGGCGGGTCACCGTTTCGGAATTGCGTGAGGGCGTTTCCCGGCACTATAGGACAAAAGGATTTGCCCCGCCCCGACGCGTGCTTCTCGAGCTATGCCGGCAGATTCAAGGGTACAGAGTGGAGGGAGAGACTGTTAGCACCGAGGTGCCGATAGAATTTGGGAAGGCACTGGCAAAGACTGAAAGAACTATGGCCCAAGTGTTGCGCGATCACGGTCACGTAATGCGAAGAAGTGATTTTGAAGGGATGTGTATCGGCCTGGGCATGAATCGCACAACATTCTACATCTACTTGGACAATTCTCCAATAATCACGAAGTACGCGCCTGGCGTATACGGGTTGCGTGGATCAAGTGTGACTCCTGCTGAGATTCAGGCTCTTATCTCGGAACGCAAGCATCAAAAGGTCATGATTGATAGCGGGTGGACACTCGATGGGAAGATATGGATCGCCGCGAAATTGTCAAGAGCGACCCTCACCACCGGCGTTCTGGGGATCCCTGCGGGGATGAAGCGTTTTGTGCAAGGCCAATTCACCCTCAGGGCAGACGACGCCATGACTGTCGGGACCCTGGGGGCCCGGGGTGGTAGTGCGTGGGGGCTGGGGCCTTTCTTTGCTCAGAGAGGCGGAGAACCTGGAGACTACCTAACGATTGCGTTCGATCTCAAAGCCCGTATTGCTGTCGTCCGGATAGGCGACGAGAGTATTCTGGATCGCTTCCGGCGTGGTGAAGAAGCCCCGGGCAACGAGGACATCGCGATGGCATGATGAAAAACTGCGCAGCGATTATCATACTGAGTTAAACTTCTTGCCTCCCGGCGCAGATAGGTTTTGGTATCCACCCATCACAACGAGACGTTTTGTCAGCGTTTTCGGGCGCCTTATCTCTTATCCCGTCAAAGGAACGCTGAGCGATCTGTCTCCCGGGCGCCTCTGATTAGACACGAGCCCGCGACGGCGAGCAAGCGTACCCGGATCGGTAGGTCCGATGGCATCGTTCGTACGATCTAATAAAGTCCGCGCCGGCCGTTGGTATAATCCTGCGTAGCAGAGGGACAAAAGTGATGGCCGGTCGAACACGGATTGGGGTACATAAGTGGTGGTTTCTCGATTCACCCAACTTCGGTGGATCGCGACTCTCAGACCGGCGCTAACAGACTACGGGGGGGACCCGACGGAATGCGAGCCGTTGCGGTCGCGGTACTCTTCGCGTGCATGCTCCTGGCGGGCTTGGAGCAACGTCCGCTGCGTGCGCAGGTCACCCCGTCGGCGAGCGTGTTCCAGGTGTTTGTGCTCAAGGACGGGTACCAGGGTGTGCAGCCCTCATTTTATTCCGTCACGCAAGGAACCGCTTTCTTCATCTCGCCCGATGGTACCGCTTTGACGGCGAGCCATGTGGTCTATCCCGCTCGCGTGAATTCGGCCGCGTATCAGCTGCTGGCGCTCGTGAATGGCGAATTCTACGGAGCGAGCCTGGTGTGCGCGAGCACGCTGCCCGAGGATCCGATGAAAGCACACCCACGAGGGGTCGAGCCCAGCCGGGACATCGCCGAGATCCGCTTGACCCGCCCGCAATTCCCGTTCAGCCAGTTCACCTGGAACGGTGCCCGGTTCGCGACCGCACACATGGGCCCGCTTCCGCGGTTTCCGGCATTGCAGCTCGGCGCCAACCCCACGGTCGGCGACGCGGTACGCGTGCTCGGGTACGGACGCATCAATTCGCTGCTTCCCTACGCGTGGTCGGCGCAGGGCGTCGTGAGCCGCATGATGTCCGCCATCGACGGGACGCCGCTTCTCGCGATAAAGTTTGGCCGGGGCGTGGAGCCGGGTGACAGCGGCGCCCCGGTATTGAACGATGTGGATGAAGCGGTCGGGATCTTGTCGTGGACCGACCCATCAGATCACACGATCGGCTACGGGATGAGCCGCGTTGCGCTCACACCGGTGTGCCCATAGGTCCTCGCAGCGACAGGACGACGGCGCGTCGCACAGCGGGGCGCGCGGATCAATAAGCGATCAGTACGTTCTGACGAATGTGCCGAATCCTGCGGCCTGGAGCGTCGCCGCGAGCGTGTCCGCGGCGGCGCGGTCTAGATTCTCGCCTACGCGCACGCGGTAGACACCGTCTTGGGTAACCACCGCCTCAAAACCATGCTGTCGCAGTTGCGCGACCAGCAGATCAACGTTGGCGCGATCCCGAAGTGCGCCAACTTGAACTGTGTATCGACGGGTCGACGGTGCGGCTGAGCTCGCGGTGCCGGGACGCCGGCTCGAGCCCGGACTCCGCCCCGACACGCGTGTCGCGGTCTGCAATGTCGCCGGTGCGACCGCGGCGCTTTCAGAGGTCGACGCCCCGGACCCACTTGTCACAGGCTGCGCGGCGTCGGGGCCTGCTGCAGCCTGCGAGTCCACGGGCGTCGGTGGCGCGACAAGAACCAGCGGGCGCCGCTTCGCACGTCCCTCCTGCGCAGACGCAGGTCCCGTAGCGCTACTGGCGCCGGCTACACTCTGTGACGGTGGCTGCGCAGACGATCCCGCCGTGCCGGCTCCCGAAGCAACCGGCGAAGCGCCCGGCGTTACGGGCGACGCGGGCGACGTCGACGCCCCAGCAGACGGCTGGGGAGCGGTTGAAGGCGCCGGTTGTACGGGCGGCGTTGCCGCGGGCTGAGTGACCGTCGCCGTACGTGCCCCCGGCGGCCGTACCATGCGCGCGCCCCGTGGGAACAACAAGGTGCGCACTATCCATGGCTTCGATCGGTCTGACGGCGGCGGCGCAATGGCCATGATCCCAGTGACCACCACCGCGAGGACGACGACGACTACGACCAATGATCTGTCCAGTGCGCTGCTCACGTTAATCGGGCTCCCCGCGATTCGCGGTCACGGGCGTTGACCGTCCTCTCGAAGCAGCCGGCGAATTGACACCGGGCATTTCCCCGTCCGGCGCGCCGTTCCTCCCGCGTCTTCAATTTGCCGACGGAGCCGCGTCGGAATCGCGGCGGCGCGGTGTCAACGACGCGTCCATCAGTTCTTCGCAACTTCCACACGGCGTCTCCACGGAACCGTGGCGGCCCCTTCACGAGCAGCGGCTAAGGTAAGAGACAACGAGGAACCGGCGATAGGGCACGCACGCGGGTCGCGTTGAGACGGGAAGGAGGGATAGAGATGGCGCGCTTCCGTTGCCCCGAATGCGGCCGTGAGAAGGAGATCACGCCCGATCGCGGCGATGAGATCGTCTCGGCCTACTGCCTGGAGCACACGGGTAGCGCGGACTTCCACATTCGCCCCGTGTACATGACGCTCATAGAGACGCCGGCCAAGCCGAGACGGCGCCGCGAACGTGTGCTCGCATGACAAATCACAGCGATCTCGGAAGCGGAGGACCGTCGTTGATTTGCTCGAAACAGGGATAGTACCGTTGGAGGGGGTTGTTGCCGATTAGCCGACAGGAGGGCGTCTCACTGACCGTGCCTGCGCAGTTCTTCAAGGTACGAGCCCAGGGCGGCAATCTCTACCTGTGGGACATCGGCGTCGGCGGTTCGTGGGATCCCTCCCTGATTAACTACCAGACCGAGGACGAGGTGAACTGGCTCATCCGGGTCGGCACGGGTCCTCACTGGCGTGTGAACACCGTTCACGAGTTGGATCACGTCCTCGTAGCGTCCCAAAAAGGATCTCTCGCGATTACCCTCTACGTTCACAATAGCCTGCTCGGCGAAGTGAAGCGCCGGGTCAAGAGCTGACGCTCCTCGACGGGTGGCCTCCGACGTCGACGGGCACACGACGACCATCGATTACCACGACTACGGCGCCCCGATCGCGATTACTCTCCCCAACTGCATGTCGAGTTAGGCCGTATCGGGTGCGTTGATGGCACGGCTCCCGTACGTTCCTGATCCGGACCATGTGAGCGGCGCGCCCACCGGCACCCCCCGGGGCGACGAGAGCGCGGCTTCGACCGACGTGGCGGCGGTCTATGCAGAAGTTCGCGCGCTCGGCCGCCAGGTGCTCAATCTGTACCGCGTGCTCGCCAATCAACCTGCGGCGCTTCGCGCATTCCTCGGCATGTCGCGGTACATCCGCGACGACAGTGCCCTGCCGGCCGCCCTGCGCGAATTGACTATCCTCGCGACGGCGTACGCGCTGGGCGTCCAATACGAACAGGTGCATCATTTAACCGCCGCCCGCCGGGCGGGCGTCGCCGAAGCGAAGCTCGCCGCATTTCCAGCCTGGCAAAGCAGCACGGCATTTGACGGCGCGGAGCGGGCGGCACTGACGTACGCGCACGAGGTGGCGACGAACGGGCGTGTGCGCGACGACACGTTTCGCGCGCTCAAGGCCCGTCTCTCTCCGGGGCAAATCGTGGATCTGGCGCTGACCGTGGGATGGTATCATCTCTGCGCGGCGCTCCTGCTGCCGCTTGACGTCGACCTCGAGTAGCCCGGCGCGTCGCGCTATGAAGCGTTTGCCCCAAATGGGGGCCGGTCAGAATTTCACAAAACTAATAGTTTGACATCACACTACAGACAATGGCTTTCCCGGTCGAATCGTTCATGGTACACTTCAGATATGGCAGAAATCATCTATCATGATCATTTTTGGCAGCAGGATATCGAAATGCGATCATCAAAATCAGAAAAATGAATATGGTCATCACGTCTGTTTCACGAGTCCGCTAGGAATGAAGCGTCACGCCGCAGCCCTTCGCGGTCAAACAGCGGATCGTGCCGGTGCCGGTCCCTCGACCGCTAACGACAAGTTGCTCGACATCCTTAACGCGCTCGGGGCGCATGGTCCACACTTGGCCCTCCCCGAGCTCGCGAAATTAACCGGACTCTCAAAGGCAACGCTGGCTCGTGTGCTGCGGGTGGCGGAGCGCAGGCAATACGTCCAACTAATTGACGGAGACAAATACACGGTCGGCCTGCCGCTCCTTGTGCTGGGCTATCAAGCGCTCGCAGGGTCCCGCTTACGCTCGCTGGCCATGCCCCTGTTGATCCGGCTCAGCGAGGGATTCGATGCGGCGGCCAATCTCGTCGTCCCCCGCTGGCCGCAGGTCTTGCTGCTGGAACGCGTGATTCCCCCGCGTCTCCATGCCACGTTTAGTCCACCGGGGCGGCTTGCGCCCTTCTACGCGACCGCCACGGGGAAGGCCCTGGCGGCCTTCCAAGCGCCCCACCTGATCGACGATCTGATGAACCGGCCCCGCGTGGCGTTGACAGAGCACACCATTACGGATGCGCAGACCCTGCGCACCGCCTTGGATGAAATCCGACAGCGCGGATGGGCGCTCGACAAGGGAGAGCTGCGCGTCGGCGTTCGATGCATCGCCGCGCCGGTGCGCGATGCCGGCGGTGCCGTCGTGGCGACGATGGGCCTGTCCAGCACGGGCGTCGAGGAGATCACCGATCACGTCCACATCCGATCGTTGCTCGACGCGGCGAACACGCTGTCCGGGTTGCTGGGGTACGCCTGAGCATCAATGACGACCGCGCCAGCTGGTGGTCGGGGGAGGGTCCGCCTGTGAGAACATGGTACGCCGTGCTCATCGCGTTGGTGACGGCATCGCTGATGGTAGTTGGCACACCGCCGCCGCCCGGCAACGGAGCGGCGGCGCCTCGTGAGATCGTGATCGCCCAAGGACTGTTCCCCGTCTCGCTCGACCCGGCGGTCGCGACGGACCAAGCGACACTCAACGTCGTGGAGCAGATCAACGAGCCGCTCCTGCTGTGGACGCCGAGGGCCGGGCTGCGCCCCTATCTCGCGACCAGTTGGAAGGCCGTGAGCCCGACGGTCTGGGAGGTGCAGCTTCGTCACGGCGTCAAATTCACGGACGGCGAGGAATTGACCGCCGACGTCGTCAAATTCAACTGGCAGCGGCTCCAGGATCCGAATTTCAAGCCGCCGAACTGGCCGCTGGCGCGCGGCATTAGCGACATCGGCGTCGTCGACAAATACACGGTTCGCTTTACGACGCAGGAGCCGGATCCCGTCTTTCCGCTCCGCAGTCTCAGCGAGTTACCGCTCGTCCCCATGACGTATGTTCAACAGCACGGGAACCAGTATTTTGCCGAGCACCCGGTGGGCACGGGCCCGTACAAGTTCGTGGAGAAGGTGACCGACGAGCGCGTCGTGCTGGAGGCCAATCCCGGGTACTGGCGCGGGAAACCTTCGCTCGACAAGGTCACGTTCCTGAGCATCCCCGAGGCCTCGTCCCGCATGGCCGCGTTGCAGACGGGCGCAGCCGACCTGGTCACGTTGGTCAACATCGACGACGTGCCACGGTTGACGCAGGCCGGACTGCATGTGGTCTCAGAGCCGAGCCTCCGCGTCATGCACGTGATTCTCGACACGCTGCACGGCGGCCCCACCGCCGACAAGCGTGTTCGGCAGGCGCTCAACTACGCCATCGACAAGGACGCGCTCATCAAGTACGTGGTGAAGGGATACGGGGCCAAAGTCCAGGGACAGATGCTGAGCAAGGATTACTTCGGCTTCAACCCGAGCCTCCAGGCATTCCCGTACGATCCGGCCCGGGCCAAGAAGCTGCTCGCCGAGGCGGGCTATCCCAATGGCCTGACCCTCACGTTCTACACGCCGCACGGCCGGTATATGGCGGATCAGCAGATTGCCGACGCGATTGCCGGGCAGCTCAAGAACGTTGGGATCACGGCGAACGAGCAGACGCTGGAGTGGGGGACCTACATCCAAAAGCTCCAGGCGAAACAGCTCACTCCCATGGCGTTCCTGGGTCTCGCGCTGCTGCCGGACGCCGACCTCATGCTCCAGGAGCATCTGTGCGGCGAAACCTACTCCTACTACTGCAACAAGCAGTTCGACGCGCTCGTCCTCGCCGCGCGACACGAGATCAACCCGGAGAAGCGCAAACAACTGTATTGGCAGGCAACGGCGCTCGAGCACGACGATCCGCCGGTTATTTACCTGTGGCAGCAAGTCGACCTGTACGGGCTTACGGGCCGCGTCAAGAACTGGCACCCCCGTCCAGATGAAATGATCGACCTGTGGGGGGTATCGACGTCCGGAAGCTAGTCGGTCGCCGGCGCCGCCGGCACTTCGCGTGACGCGGTACCTCGCCCGGCGGGTCGTGCACGCCGCGCTGGTCGTGCTCGCTGTGCTTGCCGTTGTCTTTGTGCTCATTCGCCTGGGCGGAGATCCCACGCCGCTGTTTCTGCCGCCCACCGCGGACGCGCAGGAGATCGCCGCGACGCGCCACGCGTTGGGCTTTGACCGGCCCCTCTACGTTCAGTTCGTCGATTACCTCGGGCGGGCGGTCCGGGGCGACTTCGGCGTGTCGTTGCGCCAGGGCGAGCCGGCGATGGGGTTGGTCCTTGAACGGATTCCGGCCACGATCCGGTTAACCGCGCTGGCGTTCGCGATCATGCTCCTCATTGCGCTTCCGATCGGCGTGCTCGCCGCCGTGCGTCGCAACTCGCTCTATGATCTGTGCGGCATGCTCTTCGCGCTGGTCGGGCAATCGATGCCGACGTTCTGGCTGGGGATCGTCCTCATCCTGTTCTTTGCCGTGAAGCTCCGATGGCTCCCCGCGTTCGGTGCCGAGGGTGTTGCGGCGCTAATCCTGCCCGGCATCACCCTCGGCACCTATTCCGCGGCGATCGCGACCCGCTTGGTACGTTCGGGTGTCCTGGAGGTGCTGCCGCAAGACTTTGTGCGAACGGCTCGCGCGAAGGGATTGAGTCAGGCCGTCGTCCTCTGCAAGCACACGCTGCCGAACGCGAGCATCCCGGTGATCACGGTGCTGGGACTGCAGGTGGGAACCTTGCTGGGCGGCGCCATCATCACGGAGCAGGTGTTTGCGTATCCCGGCATGGGCCGTCTCGCGCTGCAGGCCATCGGGAACCGGGACATGCCGGTCGTGCAGGCCTTTGTCGTCGTGACGGCCGCGATCATCGCGGCCACGAACCTCGCCGTCGACGTGTGCTACTCGCTGTTGGATCCCCGGATTCGATACACCTAGGTCCTTGATGACCGCCCCGGGAGCGAACGTGCCGCTGGACGCCACCAGCAGCCTCCTGGGTCCGACAATCGGCCGCCGCCGCAAGAGGCTTGCCCTCATCAGGCACAGCTACTTTGTTGTCGGCACGGCACTGATCGCGGTCGCCTTGTTCTGCGCCGCACTGGCCCCGGTGGTATCCCCCGCGGATCCGTCGACGCAAGACATCGCGCACCGTCTCGCTCCGCCTAACACCGCGCATCACGTGCTGGGCACGGATGCCGTCGGCCGGGATATCCTGAGCCGGGTGATCTTTGGCAGCCGTGTCTCCCTCACCGTGGGCGTGCTCGCCGTGGGTGTTGCGGGCACGCTCGGCACGCTGCTGGGCCTGTTGGCCGGGTACTATGGCGGCTGGGCCGAGACCGTGATCATGCGGGTCGCCGATCTGCAACTCGCGATACCGTCGCTCGTCCTGGCGATTGCCGTCATCGCGGTCCTGGGCTCTGGACTGCTGAACGTCATTGCGGTCCTCGGGATCACCGGGTGGGTACAGTACGGGCGCATCGTGCGGGGTGAGATCCTCTCGATCCGAAACCGGGAGTACGTCGAGGCTGCGCGCGCGGTCGGCGCGAATGCGGCACGGATCATCGGCCGGCACATTCTGCCGAACATCGCCGCGGCGATCGTGGTGGTCGGCACCCTCCAGGTCGGCAGCATGATCGTCACCGAAGCGTCGCTGTCGTTCGTGGGACTGGGCGTTCCGCTCAATGTCCCCAGCTGGGGCGGCATGGCCGCGGAAGGCCGGGACTACCTCGCGACGGCATGGTGGATCGCCACGTTCCCAGGGCTGGCCATCATGGTGACGGTCCTGGGGATGAACCTCCTTGGAGACTGGCTTCGGGACGTACTGGACCCAAGGCTGTAGCGAGAATCCACGTGGTGCCCGGCGCGCTCGACGCCGCATCGCCGAGGAGCGCCGCACGGGCTACGCACACGCTGGAGGGAGGCATGGACGTGTTGGCCATTACCAACGGGGCGCTCTTCTTACCGGACGGAACCGTGCAGGAAGGTACGGTGTTGATGCAGGGCAACCGCATCCTCGAGGTCGGCGACCGGGTCCAGCCGCCGCGAGATACGCGCATCCTCAATGCCAACGGACGCGTGGTGCTGCCGGGGTTGATCGATCTCCACACGCATCTCACGGTAACCAGTCCAAACCCGTTTCAGCCGAATCTTGAAGCGAAGGTCTCGCTTCGGGCGGCGCACGTGGCGCTTCGGGCCTTGCGCGCCGGTATCACGACGGTGCGCGACGTCGGAGGGTATCGCCACACCGATATCGCCCTGAGAAACGCCATCGCGAAGGCGATCGTCCCCGGTCCGCGGATCATCTGCCCCGGCCTGTGCCTTTCCATGACGGGCGGGCACTCGTACGCGGGCGCGAGAGAGGCGGATGGGCCCGACGAGGTGCGAAAGGCCGCCCGGGAGCAATTGCGGGCCGGGGCCGATTTCATCAAAATGATGTGCAGCGGTGGCTTTGCACGAACGGACGAGTCGCCCCAGGCCACGCAGTTCACGTACGACGAAATCCGAGCGGGGGTCGAGGAAGCGGAGGCAGCCGGAACGATCGTGGCGGCCCACGCGCACCCCGCTCGGGCCATCAAGAACGCCGTGAAGGCGGGCGTCAGGTCGATCGAGCACGGCTCGTTCTTGGACGACGAAGCCGCAGACCTCATGGCGCAGCATGGTGTGTTTCTTGTCCCCACGTTTGCGGTCTACGAGTACATCGCCAAGGACCGGAGCTTGGAGCCGCTGCAGGAGCGGGCGCGCTGGGTGTTGAGCCTGAAGCGCGACACGTTCAAACTCGCCCTGGAGCGGAATGTCCCGTGGGGCGTCGGCACGGATTCCGGCGGGTTTAGCCCGGTTGAGTCCATCGTCGACGAGCTACGGCTCATCGCAGACTGCGGCGTGAGCCCGCGGGAGATCTTGCTACACGCGTCCAGAGGAAACGCCGAGCTCATTGGGCTCTCAGATACGGGGAGTCTCGAAGCGTCGAAGCGCGCCGATCTTGTCGTGGTCGACGGCAATCCCCTCGAGGATCTCAGCGCGATGCGCAACGTGGTTGTCACTGTACGGGATGGCATCGTGTACGAGTGGAGCGCATGGCCGCCGCTTGCAGCGGATATTCCGGTCTCCTACGCGTATGAAGGATAGGGGCGCGGAGCCCGGCGGTCGCCCGGACCGGAGCGAGGCACCATCGACGGCGATCTGTCTAGAGCTCGCCGGAGGTGCGTCGCCGAGGGTCGCGCAGCGCCCGGAGGTGGCGCTTCGCGTCTTCGAGATCCCGTGCCTCGATCGCGAGCAGCACGAGCTCTTGCCGGACGAGCGCCGCGTCGCGCTGTCGGGCGCCCGCTTCGAATAGCGCCAGGCTCTCCTCGAGCGCGGCGCGCGCTTCGCCGGTCCGGCCGAGGAGCCGGCAGATCACGCCCCGGACCCGGAGACCGTGAGCCTGGTCCCGTGGGGGAGCGTCGGCACACAGCAGCGCCAGTGCCGTTTCTCCGACGGTGCGGGCGGCATCGGGCAGTGACCGGGCCAGCATCGATTCTGCCATCTCGCCGAGGACCTGAGCGGCGCCGGGCCAGTCGGCGGTCGCTGTGCTCAGCGCCAGGCTCCAGCGATAGTGCCGCTCCGCACTCTCCCACCGCTGGTCGAGCACGTCGGCTTCCCCAAGCGCTTGATGGATCTCCGCAAGCCGGCGCTTGTAGCCGATGAGGCGATGCACGGCGAGGGCCTGCGCCGCCTCGTGCACCGCCTCCTCAAACCGCCCGCTCCCGACACCCGACAGGGCCAACTCGAGGTGGCGTGCCGCAACGCGAGACGGGTCCCGAAAGGGCTCGACGACCGCGAGCGCAGCCTCAAGCGCGCGCTCCGCTTCGTCGGCTCGCCCCATTTGCAAATGCGCTTCGGCGATGCCGACGTGGATATCGGCGAGCAAACCGGGGTCATGCGGTGGCGCGGCGGCCAACCGGAGCGCGGCCTCGAACGCCCACAGGGCCGACGACGGATCGCGGCTGTCGAGGCGTAGGGAGCCGAGTATCATCTGCGCACGAGCCAAGAGTAGGCGGTCTTCCGCGCGGCTGAGCACGTGAATAGCCCGGTTGACGCGCCGAAATGCCTGCGACGTCCGCCCAAGGTCCCGGTCGAGCGCGGCGAGCGCGAGTTCGACGCGGGCCTCCGCGGATTCGTCGTCCTGCTGCGTTGCGAGGTCGAGGGCCCGCCCCAGGGTGGACTGCGCCGCGGTCGCATCCCCGGCGTGCACCTGAGCCATCCCGATGGCGAGAAACGCCTCAGCTTCACGATCTTCGGGGATCCCATCGAGAAAGTACGAAAGCGGACGATTGAGCCGCCGGGCCAGCACCTTCAGCGTCGTGACGCGCGGCGTACGCGTGCCACGCTCAAGCTCAGAGATATAGGACTTCGTAAACTCATGCCCAGCCAGTTGTTCCTGCGTGAGACGGCGCGCAAGTCGAGCCTCGCGAATTTTCTCGCCAAGTGTCAAGTCGGTAGCCCCCCGGGGTAGTTGTATAAGATGGCAACGCGCGACGGCATGGATGCGACAGATCGGCCGCGTGAATTTACCTCATACTTGCGGCAGCCTCCTTCGAATTCCGCTAAACATTTCGGTCATAGTTTGATGCCAACTAAACGACACGCACGCCACGTGTGACGATCGCGGGGAGACCGCACCGGCTTGTGGACACTCCGTTCACCATGTTGACTTACGGCATGTCGCCTACGCGATGCATCGCGCCTGGAAAGTCTGCGCGCAAACATGGCGCATCCGCGAATTGCTTAACGGCGCAGGGCCCGGATGTCGGCGCAGAACACCTCGCGCCGGATCCGCGGCCGCAGTGAATCGCGTGAGTTGGCCGGGTGGCTTGTTACGACAGTTTTCCATCATTAGGATGTCGATGATACGACAACACAGCCACATGCTTGCTGAGCTCCTCGGTAGAAGTCAGATCGCCGGACGGTGGGGCATGTTGTTCGAGAAGTTATGGGACCAGGTCAAAGGCGTGGAGCGCTCAGGCAAGTTGACCGTCGAGGAGGCGTTGGACTGCGCGACTCGGCTGCCACAGGCGCTCTTCTGCTCGATGATGGAGTGTCTCGCCGAGAACGGTGAGGATCCTCAGGTGATCGTCACGCAGGTCGCACGGCTGCATGATCATATGCTCAAGCGGCTCCGTGAGGTCGCATCCAAGTTGAGAGGGCGGCCTCCGGTTGGATTCCATTGACGTCGGCGGCGCAGCGCCCCCTGCGGCGGCGCGCCCCGTGGCGTGCAGATGTGGAGACATTTCAACTATTCAATGTTATGATAGGTACACGCCTGACCCAAGGAGCAGGGCTATGCGGGGAAAGACGCGGGACGCGCGCGCCGGCGCGGCCGCCGGGGCTCGAGGCGAAGCCAAGATGGGTATTCACGTGCCGAAGGACCTGCACCGGCGCTTTCGTGCGCGCCTCATCATCGAGGGACAGCAGATGCAAAATGTCATTCGCAGTTGGGTCGACGAGGAAGTCGCGTCGCACCGGGTACGGCCGCCGGCGACCGGCGGGCTGAGATTTTTCAAGGGCGTCGATCGCAGCCTGCTTGCGGCGATCGCGGTGCCGCTTGAGGTCGACAAGATCCGGCGGCTAAAGAGCAAGTTGCTCATGGAGGGTCGCAACATCTCGCAGTGGGGCACGGAGCGCATGGAGCAGTTTCTCAAGGATCGAGGCTGATGCTCAGGGGCGCCGCCGCCGGTGCTGGGGCGCTTGGGCTCGCCCTGACGCTGACGGCCGCGGTAGCGCCCGCGGCACCACACCCCACAACGCTGACGATCCACGCGTTCGGGACCGCGACCAGGACGTCGCTTCATCTGCAAGCGGGCTATGCCACGGTGATTCGTGCCGACCGTGAGATCGACACGGTTGCGATCGGAGACCCACGCATCGTGACCGCCACCGCGGTCAAACGCGGGCGGGACGTGTACGACGTGATCCTTCAACCGCAGGTCGCCACCGGGGCCACCAATATGGTCATCTGGCTCGGCACCCTGACGACGATCTGGGACCTTGAGGTCGGCGCCGCACTTCGCACGGCCGACGTCGTCTACGTGGTTACCGTCGCAACCAGGACGGCCGTGTCCGGCGGCACGCGCAGCACCGCCGTCGAGCGCCAGGCCCGCACGGAGGCGCCCGCGCCCGGCACGACGACGGCTGCACCGCATGATGCCCAGGACGCGGGAACCTCCGCGGGTGCCAGCGCCACAACATCGCGTGACTCTCGCGGAGCCGCGCCGCCTATGGCCATGGCACCGTCGCAGCCACCGAGCTCGCCGCCTCGGGACGCGCAGCCTACCGCCGACGCCTCGGCGCCGCCACCCGTAACTCCCAGGGCTCCTATGCCGTCCGCGCCCGCAGGACCCGAGACCACGGCGCGTCCCACGCCGCCCGCAAGCACGGGGCCCGAGCCCGGGGCCGCGGCACCGAGTCTCGTGCCCCCTCAGGACGCAGGCGAGGCACCACGCTCCGGCGCGCCGGTCCCAGCGGCGGTGGAGCACCAAGCGAGCCCGGGGTCGCTCCTGGCGCGGCAGGTCATTCGCAACGTCGAAGGGCGATTCGAGATGACACGAGGATCCGACGGTATCTGGGTCCGGTATCAACTCACGAACAACGGAGATGCGGATCTCATGATCCGCCCTACGGCCGTGCTCGTCCGGGCGAACGGGAGAGTCGTGCCCTACGCTCTTGCGCGCAACGATGCGGATCCGACCCGCCCGGAACTGCTTCCGCGCGGCGCCACCGAAACCGGCGTGCTGGAGATTCCGGGCCGAGCGATCCGGACCGTGCAGTTGATCCTCTCGCTGTTCCCCGTCTCGGCCGGCGATCAACCGCCGACCGCGATCCCACCGGTGACGTTTCAGCCGTCATTTGTCGAGGTGGACCGGCTACCCGCCGCCGCAGCCCCGTGAACGACGCGCCCGGCTCAAACCGCGAGATCGAGTCGTTGCTCGTGCTCGTGCCCCGGTGGATCGTCGCGCAGATCGATCCGGACCGGATCGAGGCCATCGAGGAAATCGTCGTAGACCTCGGTCGCCCCCCGAGGGTCCGGCTGCGGGACGGCGTGGCCGAGTTGACCCTCGGCGGCGAGGTCACGCACGCCGATCTTCAATTTGTGCTTGGGCGCGTGACACGCTTTCGCGAGGACAACCGGACCGGCATCGAACGGACCCTGCACCGCATCGCGTGCATTCGTGATCGCTATCGAGAGATTGTCGGGTTCACGTTCCGTGCGGGGCGTACCGTTCCTGACGCCGCGCGTCCCATCGCCGACGTGCTCGCGGCGGGCCGAAGTGTCCTCGTCGTCGGGCCGCCGGGCTCAGGCAAGACCACGATCCTTCGAAGCGCGGCCGAGATCCTCGCAAACCAACTGGGACGCCGGACGGTGATCGCCGACACGAGCAACGAGATCGGCGGCGACGGCCAGATCGCGCATCCGGCGATCGGCGCCGCCCGGCGTCTGCAGATCCCGCTGCCGGATCCCCCGCACCGCGGCGCGACGGGGACCGCGCAGGCGGGCGTGTTATTGGAAGCGGTCATCAATCACGGCGCCGAGGCGATCGTGGTGGATGAGATCGGATTCGAAGCCGAGGCGCGGACCGTCCGGACCGTCGCCCGGCGCGGCGTCCAGCTCGTGGCCACCGCGCACGGACGGCACTTACGCGACGTGGTGCTGAATCCGGACTTGGCCGGGCTCGTCGGCAACCCGCGTCCGATTGTATTGTCGCCGGAGGAGGCCGCGGCGCGCGGAACGACGCGCCACACGGTCCTGGAGCGCACCGAGCCGCCGGCGTTCGAGTGCGCCGTTGAGCTGTCGCGGCGGGACCTGTTGGTGATTCACGCGGATGTTGCAGTGTCGGTCGATCTGATCTTGACCGGGCTGGCCCCCAAGGTGGACGTACGGCGCGTGCGCGCGCGGGACGGCGCCTCCAGGGACAGCCGGCACGCCGTCCAATAGAGCCCGGTGTGAACCGCGGCACCGTGAAGTGGTTCGACAGCCGGATGGGTTACGGGTTCGTGGTCGATGCTGAAGGACGCGACGTGTTCGTGCACCGCCGCGTGGTGCGCCGGGCCGGCCGTCGCCGCCTCGAGCCGGGGGAGATCGTCGACTACGAAGCAGAACACACGCCGCGCGGCGTAAAGATCACCCGCTTGATCGTGCTTGGCCCTCCGCAGTCTGAGTAGGCGGCTCAGCCGGAAGATGCGGGAGGCCGCTTCTGCGCGGTGGGGAACGCGATGACACCGGCCTGTCGCACCGAGGCCGCACGCTTCCGCTCGGGGACGCGGGGATGATTCGCGAGGTTCAAGTCGAGGTTTTTCCCGCAGGTGCACGTGATCTTGGGTTGCCGGCTCACGTCCACCCAGATGTTGCCGGAGGCCTCCGCGTTCCTCTTCGCGGCCTCCACCGCCCCGGAAGCCGTTTCTTCTGCGTCCTCACGCTCGCCTTGAGCGCGTGTTCCGGTCCCGTAGACGGAATAGATAAAGGCCTTCGGATAATAGATACTGTACTTCTGCCCGCACCGCCCGCACGGAAACGTGAATACCAAGGCCACGCCCGATCACCTCAACCGGTATTGTAGCACGCGATTGTAGCACGCACCGTGCGGCACGGCTGCACCGTCGACCCTTCCCGACCACCCTCTGCCGAGCATCGAGACGCTAACCCACTCACGAAGAGAGCCGGGTCATGGACCCGGCCCTCCTCGCGGCGTCGAACGCGCCGCGCGTCAGTTTTTGTTTTCGCCCGGCGCGTGATCCGGATCGCTGCGATGCCCGTCGCCCGAGCGCGGAACCCACCTCGGGTGGTCGTCCGGTCGCGGACCCGAGTAGGCCGGCCCGCCGGAGTGAGCAGGCGGCCCCGAATACGCCGGGCGGTCCGATCCCGGCGACAAGACCTGCGGCAACCCCATCAGCAGGGTCGCAATGCTGGCGACCGATGCGAAGCCCGGCGAGATCCCCGGGCGCGCGGTCGGGGCCGGATCCGCCGAGGCAACGGCGGGGCGTGGTGCCGCATGCGCGGCCCGCGGAGCGACGGCATGCGCCGCAACCGCAGGGTGTGCGGCCACCGGCGCCGGCCGCGGCGCGATCCGGGCCTTCGCCGGTGCCGGCCGGGGCGCCGCCGGGGGCGGCGTGTCGCGAATCACCGTGACGGCCGCCGAGCTCGGCTGAGGGCGCACGCCGAGCATGGCCTGGCCGGACGGCATGCTCGCCGCTCCGACCGCCAGCGCGGTAATGGCGCCGAGCGCAACGGCGATAGTCTTAACCATGGTTCCTCACCTCAGTAGCGATATATCCTCTTCCTTCTATATTCTAACGCCGGAAGGGAAGAGCGGAGTTCCCGGAATGGACGGGGTGCGCCTACGCCTTTGCGCGCAGCCGGGCTTTGGGGCGTACTTCGGGGTTGACGACGGAACGGGGCCACTCCCCGCGGGCGACCCGCGCGACCTCCTCGGCCGCGCTCCGTTTGAGGGTCTCCTGCGCCTCTTCGCTGTACCACGCGACATGCGGCGTCAGGATCGTGTTGGCGGTGCTCCGCAGCGGATGATCGGAGGGCACCGGCTCGTCCTCGAACACGTCCAGCCCTGCCCCGGCGAGACGGCCTTCGCGCACCGCGGCGGCGAGCGCGACGGTGTCGACAACGGGGCCTCGCGACGTGTTGACGACGATCGCGCCGCGCTTCATCAGGCGCAGCTCGGGTTCGCCGAGGAGATGCCGCGTCTCCTCGTTGAGCGGCGTGTGGCACGACACAAAATCCGACTGCCGCAGCAAGGTTTGGTAGTCGACGAGGACGGCGCCGGCGTTCATCGCGGCGGTGCGGGTGACATACGGGTCGTAGGCGAGGACGTGCAGGCCGAGGGGTGCGGCGTATCCGGCGAGCGCCCTGCCGATGCGGCCCAGCCCGATGATGCCGAGCGTCCGCCCGGACAGCCGGTGGATCGGCGGCCGCACCTCCGACCCGCGCGGCCAGCCGCCGCGCCGGACTTCGCCGTCGTAGTGGGCGATGCGACGGTGCACCACCAGCAGGAGGGTCAGCGCGTGCAGCGCCACCTCCGGCGTTCCGTAGTCGGGAACGTTCACCACGCAGATCCCGGCGTCGGTCGCCGCCGCGACATCCACCGAGTCGAACCCGACGCCGTACCGAACGATGGCAAGGCAGCGCGGCATCTCGCGCATGGCGCCGGCATCGATTGGGAGGAGCTGGCTTAGGACCGCATCGGCCTGCGCGAGCGCGGCGCGCCGGCGCTCCGGATCTTTGGAGTCCACGACAACGATCTTGATGCCGAGCGGCCGTAGCACGCGCTCTTCGGGGTCCAATGAGGCATAGTTGTGATCGGTGATCACGCATACAAACGCCATAGGCGGTACGAATTTGTCGCACGGCCGATCCGTCCCTGCGCGGGCCCCGGCCGCCGGAGGATTCACCTCTCGCATCGCAGAACCCCTGGGCATGAAGCGCGCCGGCCTGGCTTCCCACGAGACCATGTGGCTCGGTGCGCTGCCGTACGCGTTGATCGTCGCCGGCGCCCTGCTCCGGATCGTTCCGCATCCGTGGAACTTTGCGCCGATCGATGCGATCGCGTTGTTCGGCGGCGCCCTGCTGCCGGGCGTCCTGGGTCCGGCGATTCCGCTCGCGGCGCTGGCGTTGTCCGACGCCATGCTGGGGTTTTATCCCGGGGCCGTGTGGGTCTACGGCAGCTACGTGCTGATCGCGCTCCTGGGGCGGCGCCTCGCGGCACGCCGCAGCACGCCTCGGGTAATTGCCTACTCGCTTGCCGCTTCCCTCATTTTTTACCTGGTGACGAATTTCGGCGAGTGGCTCGGCCCGCTGTATCCGCACACGCCGGGCGGGCTCTGGGCGTCTTACGTAGCGGCGATCCCGTTCTTCCGCAACACCATGGTCAGCGATCTCGCCTATTCGCTCGCGCTCTTCGGCATCTACGGCTACGCGGCGAGGCTCATGGAGCGCCGCCACGAGGCACTGCGGCCCGCCCCTCAGCGCACGACGTAGCGGACCTCGACCGTAACGTACGCGTCCTGCGGTACGCCGTCGCGGGCGGCAGGGGTAAACTGCCAGCCGCGGACCGCCTCCACGGCCGCCCGATCCAGGACATCGGACCCGGACGACCTTGCAACTTCCACGTTCCGCACGATCCCGTCGGCGAGCACGAGCGCGCGCACAGTCACGGCCCCTTCGCTTCCCACCACGGCGACCGACGCGCCGAGATCCTGGTGGCGTACGGTCAGGTGGAACGCCGCGCCGGGATACTCCATCGTCCCGGTCGAGATCACCCGCGGAGCCGTCCAAACACGAGCGGCCGGCGCCGCAGGCCCTGTGCCGGACCCCGCCCCCGAAGCGGCGGCGGCTGCCCCGCCGTCGCCCGGAGCGCGGGAAGCACCGGCGGTGTTTCCCGTCCGCGCGGCGCTGTCGTTTGCCCGGGCGCCCTGCCCGCCGGCCGTCTCGGCCTGCAAAACAGGCTGGGCCGCGCTCGGCGCATCACCGGCCCCATGTACCGCCGCCGCACCATCGCTGGATGGGGGTGCGGGCGCAGGCACCGCGGGGGGTGCCGCGGTGCCGGAGCCGAGTCCTCCATGGGAGGGCGCGTTGAGGGCCGTCGCATCGCCGGATGACGATGCCGGAGGCGCCGCGGGGCGATGCGGTGCGGGGGCGCGATGCTGCGCCGCGGCGTGATGGGGCGCCGCGGGGCTGCGTGGCGCAGACGGGGGCACCGGTCGAGGCGGTGGGGAGAGAGCCGGGTGGCGCGTGGTGTCCGCGGCCGGCTGGGAAGACGCAACACCCGAGGGCGCCGCAACGAGGCCGCCCGCCTCTTGCTCCGCGGTGGGACCCAGCGCATGTCCGCGGGTCGAAGCGGCCTCGCGCACAACCGCGGAACCCGTCGGGCGGCGTGCGGCTCCCCGCGAATGGGCGGCCGCGGCAACGATCGCGCCGAGTGCGCCGGCCACGAGGACCGCAATCAGCCGCCGGCCTGCGACCAGACGCTCACCCCCGTTCTCGGGCACTGCGGCCTTATCGGTCACCGTGCTCCGTCAGAAGCTCTTTGCGGCGCTGATGAAGTAAGTCCTGCCCGGCTCCGGGAAGCCAAGCGTCTCCTGATATTGCACGTCGAACAAATTCGCCACGCCTGCCTGCACGGAAAAACCGCCGCCGAGCGCCTGGGTGATCGCGAGTGACGTCAACCAGTAACCGGGCACCAGTTGCGTGTTCGCCGGATCGTTGAACCGGTCCCCCACGTAGCTCACGATGATGTTGATTTGGGTGGTCGGTGTCGCGGAGTACGTGACCTCGAGGTTTGCGAGCTGCCGCGGCGCATACACAACATCGAGACCCGTGTTCGCGTCGCGCGCGTACTGGCTGGTGTAGTTCGCGCGGATGAACCACTGGTTGTTGAGCCGGCCGGCGATCTCGATGGACCCGCCGGACACGAGCGCATGCCCGACGTTCAGCGGAAAGAAGTTGGGCGGCGAGGACGTGATCAGGTTCGTGGCGTCCGTGTAATAGCCGGTCAGAGCCAGGGTGACGGCGGGCCCCAACGCGTACTCCAGGCTCGCGTCGTACGACCAGGCCGTCTCGGGCCGCAGGTTGGGATTGCCGCCGAGCGACGGGGCGAGCTCATCGAAGCTCGGCGCGCGGAAGGTTCGGCCCGCCGCGAGGCGCAGCGCCAGCCGGTCGCTCAACAACACCACCAGCCCGGCACGGGGATCGACCTGGGTGCCGTAGAGCTGAAACGTGTCCTGCCGCACCCCGGCCGAAAGCAGAAAGCGGGGGCTGATCTGCCAGTCGTCCTCCAGGTACAGTCCGAAGTCGGTGTCGGTGTTTCCAAACATCGTTGGCAGATTGTCCGTGTGGGCGGTGGCCTGGCTCTGGTAGTCTGCGCCGAGCGTCAGGAGGTGCCCCGGGAGCGGCGCGAGCACGACCTGCGCCTGCCCGCCCCACAGGTGCGCGACGTCGTCGGACGAGAATGGAAACGCGAACGGGCTGGTGGTCCCTCCCTCATGAGGCGACAGAAAAGACACGTCGTCGTCGAGGGAGTAGAGCCTCACGAGCGTGCCCGGCCCCCCTACTTGCCCGCTCCTCCACGTCAGGTCCACCAGGGTCCGGCCCTCGGACGTGCGCGCCGTGAGATCCTGCGTCTCCACGGGGAGCGGACCCGGCGTCCCCACCGCGTGCCAGAAGCGGTTCACCGTCAACGTCAAGCCGGCATCCGGGGCCGTGGCCCAGTGGAGCTTCGCCATTATCGTGGAGTTGCCGTAGTCGGTGTCGGGCGCGAAGCCGGTGTCGCCGCTCAGGATACCCTGAAGGAGGTACGTCATGTTGGCAATGGTGCCGCCCACGGACAGCACGTTGGCGCTCTCGCCGTACGAGCCGACCCGTGACGATAACGTCGTCTGGGGCGTGGTCCTGGTGACGATGTTGATGACCCCGCCCAGCGCCGAGCTGCCGTAGATCGCGGAGAACGGACCCCGCAGCACCTCGATGCGTTCCACGTTCTGGATCGGCAGGGTACTGAGATCGACGGACTCCTGGTCCGGGCGGTTCAGGGGCACCCCGTCGAGAAGGATGAGCACGCGCGTGGATGCCTCGCCGCGCACGCTCACGGTCGTGAGCGCACCGGCGTTCCCGGTGCCTTTGACGAGCACTTCGGGCAGCACCCGCAGCACGTCGGCCACCGTGAGCGCGCCCATCGCGGCGATCTCGTCCGATGTGATGATGCTCACCGAGGCGGGCGTCGTCGAGAGAAGCTGCGGACGCTTCCCCGCCACGTCCACCTCGGGAAGCTGAAACGTCGGCGGCGCCGGCGGCGCCTCCTGCGCGGGACCACGCACGGCAACGAGCATCGGAACGGTGCAGCTGAGGACGAGCGAGCACGCGAGCATGCGAGCGTGGCGGGCCGGCATCCCAGATCCCCCCGTGCGCGGCACGCCTGCCCAACAAAAGATCCCCGCACCGACACGGGGACCTTAGCGGCAGGGGACCGCGAGCGTACTTACCTTTCGGCCGAAGGTCGCCGTACGCGCCGGATGGGCAGGTCTCCTGGCTCCGGATCCTTGCCGCTTCGCACCTTCCCGGCCAAGCCAGTGGCACTCGCGAAGCAGCTCCCCGTTACAGTGGCGGGACCGCGCCGGCTTTGCGAGCCGCGGCCGCGCGTCGAACGCGCCGCAGGTCGCGCACCGGACTTCCCTCGAGCTCCCGGCGAGCGGGAGCGCCCATCCAGTACGGTATGAAGTTGTGACTGCAGTATAGGGACGGAGACTGCGCGCGTCAAGCTGCCTGGCGGCAGGCGCCGCGCTCACGTGGCGGCGCGGGGCCACGCCCGCCGCGCGCGCTCACCGCAGCACTTTTCCGAAGAGATACGTGTCCAGATATCTTCCGCTGTCGAGGACTATGCCGGCGCGCCGCGTCCCTTCGACGCGAAAGCCGAATCGCTTCGCCAGCCGCACGCTGGCGACGTTTTCGGCGGCGACCTCGGCCTCGACGCGTTTGAACCCCCGCCGTTTCGCTTCCGCGAGCGCCGCGCGCAGCAATCTGGTCGCGATGCCTCGGCCCGCGAAGTCGTGACGGACCATCCATCCGAGCTCTCCCCGGTGCCTGGTCCTCCCGCGCTCAGGCGCCACGAACGTGCAGTTCCCCACGATCGCGCCGTTCCCGGCCGCCGCCACGACCATGAACCAGTGCCGCGCGGCTTGGGCGCAGAGCGCCTCGAATCGGCGGACGTGCTCGCGCCCTCTCAGTTGGGTCCCGGTGTACTTGAGGTGGCCCGCCCGGAAACTGTCGTTCCAGGCCTCGACAAATCCCCGGGCATCGTCCGTCGTCGCCAGCCGGATCGACACCGATGGGGCCGTCATCCGTGGGGCGTGCCTCATGTCAGATCTGGGCAGAATCACGTAAGACTTTGCTGGCGGAGGGGGGGAGATTCGAACTCCCGATACCCTTGCGGGTATAGCGGTTTTCGAGACCGCCCGATTCAACCAGGCTCTCGCACCCCTCCGCGCCGGCAAGCCCTATTCTACTTCGGCACCGCGGTCGTGGCTAGGTTTGCCTCCGCACGACGTGGCGCCAAGCACGGAACCGGCGCCCGGGACCCTACGTAACAAGCTACGCGGCGGCCACCCGCCGGCCGCCGCATGTCCGGTGCGCTCGGGCAACCGCAGGACTTCACTTCCGACAGGGCGTACTAAGGATGCCCGCGCGGCCGGGGTAGGGTCGGGATGACGCCGGCCGCGGGGAACCGCACGTGGAAGGGGGAGGAGAGGCATGGTTCGATGGGCTCTACGTCCGACCGTTGCGTTGCTCGTCGCTTGTGTGGTCGCGCTGACGCTGGTGGCGATCCCCCGCGGCGGACAGGCCGCCGCGCCGACCAGCATCACGATCGCCATCGGCATCGACGCCGACACGCTTGACCCCGAAGGGCAGACCACCACCACCGTGGCCAACATGGTGGACTACATGTTCGACTCGCTGATCTGGCCCAACGACGAGCGGTCCGGTGTGCAGCCGGGGCAGCCGCAGTACACGAAGCTTGTGCCGCAACTGGCCACCTCGTGGACGATCAGCCCCGACGGGCTCACGTACACGTTCAAGCTCCGCCAGGGCGTCAAGTTCCAGGACGGCACCGACTTCAACGCGGAGGCGGTGAAGTTCAACATTCAGCGGTTGCTGGACCCGGCCGTCCGCAACCCGAACCGGTACTACTTCACGGACATCGATCCCGCCCGCATCGAGACCCCCGACCCGTACACGATTGTGCTCCACTTGACGAAGACGAGCCCCACGCTGCTCGGGCGGCTCGCCTCGGGCGTGGGGGAGATGTTGTCGCCGACCGCCGTCAAGAAGATCGGCAATGACAAGATCCCGCTCGGTCCGGTCGGCGCCGGCACCGGCCCGTACATGTTCAAGGAGTGGGTGCACGGCGACCACATCACGCTCACCAAGAATCCGAACTACTGGGGGCGCAAGCCGTACTTCGACACGGTGACGTTCCGCGTGGTGCCGAATGCCGGCACGCGCGAGACGATGCTCCGCGCGGGCGACGTGCAGATGGCGTTCGAGCCGCCGGCCCCGGACATTCCGGCGCTGCGCAAGGACGCCTCGCTCACGGTCGTCTCCGGGCCGAGTGACCGCGACGTGTTCCTCGGGCTCAACAACCAGTGGGGACCGTTCAAGGATGCCCGGGTACGGCAGGCGATGAACTATGCCGTCAACAAGGGCGCGATCATCCACAGCGTGCTGTTCGGCCTTGCCAACGTGCTTGAATCGCCGACGACCCCGGCGCTCTTCGGCTACACGCGCGTTCAGGCCGGCGGCTGGCCGTTCAACCCCACGGAAGCGAAGAAACTGCTCGCGGAAGCCGGGTTTCCGCAGGGCTTCGCCGTCGACTTTCGCACGCCCACCGGCCGGTACATTCAGGACTACCAGTTCGCGCAGGCCGTCGCCGCGCAGCTGGCAAACGTTGGCATCCACGCCAGCATCAGTACGTCGGACTGGCCTACGTACGTGCACTGGATGACAACACCGCTCGCGCAGACGCCCCTGCAGATGTTTGTCCTTGGCTGGGCCACACAGTACCTCGATGCCGACGGCGAGCTGTACGGCCAGTTTTACTCCGGACAATGGCCGCCGAAGGGCCTGGCGCCGATGTTCTACAAAGACCCGCAAGTCGATCAGCTGCTCCTACAGGGCCAGACCATCCCGGATGCCGCGAAGCGCCAGCAGATCTACAAGCAGGTGCAGCAGTTGATCTGGAAGGATGCGCCCTGGGTGTTCCTCTGGAGCCAGGATTTTTACGTGGTTACCTCGAGCCGCGTCACCGGCGTAACCGTCACCCCGAACGAAAAGTGGGCCGGGATTTACGCCTCGATGAAGTAGCGACGCGCCGATATAGCAGGGCACCCCGGCGGGCGGTCCAGCGGGATCGCCCGCCGGTCGTTTCTCGCCGGCCGAGCGGGCGCTCTACCCGCGCTCGACCCGTGCCCGGGCGGTCAATGTCATCTAGCCGCGGCGACGGCTCAGTGGATCTTCGCCGGCTTGGATCGTGGCGATTTTCAAGATATCGGGCGGACGCTAGCGCGGGCGCTCCTGCATCCCGCCCGCGGCCCGCCGCTGCGGGACGGCACCCCGAGCGGCCTGCCGGCCCTTCGCGTCGCCCGCCGGACGGCGCCGGTCCTGAGCCATCTCGACGCTCCGCCGCAACGCTTCCATGAGATCTACCACTTTGCCGGGCGCGGCGGCTTCTTTGGGGGCGGCCACGGCCTCGCCCTTGCCCTTCGCGTCGATCATCGCGCGCAGGGCGTCGCGGTACTCGTCGCGGAACTCTGCGGCCGAGAATTCCATCGCGAGGTTGTCCACGAGCTGCACGGCCATTTTGCGCTCGTTGGGGTGCACCTTCGCTTCCACCGGCAGCTCCTCGAGCGCGGACAGCGCGCGCACTTCGTCGGCATAGTACAGCGTGTTCATGATGAGCGCGTTCTCGTAGGGCCGGAGCGCGACGAGCTGCTCTTTCTCCCTGATGACGACCTTCCCGATCGCCACGCGGTTCGCGTCACGAAGCGCCTCGCCGAGCAGTAGGAACGCCTTGGCGCCGCCCTCGTCCGGCACGACGTAGTAGGAACGCTCGTAGTAGATAGGGTCGATCTCGCGGAGCTCGACGAAGCCGGAGATGTTGACGTTGCCGCTCGTATCGATCGGGATCTGTTCGATTTCCTCGTCGGTGACGACGACGAACCGGCCCTTGCTGACCTCGTATCCGCGGACGACGTCAGACCACTCGATGGTACGCTCGCAGTGAGGGCAGAACCGCTGGTTCTTGATCGGCGTGTGGCACTCTGTGTGGAGCAGGCGGAAGCGCACGTCTTTCTGCTCCGTCGCAGTGTAGAGCTTGACGGGAATCGTAACGAGACCGAAGCTGACGTAGCCTCTCCAAAATGGTCGCACGGGACAAATCCCCCCAGACGGTGGGTCGCACAAGCGGCCCCCACGGGCACCGACGATTCTATACCCACAGGGCAGCGGGCGCAACAAGGTTACGCGCAAACGCTTGGCAAACACGTGTTCCCGTTACTCTAGCGCTCGGCTTGCGCTGGCAAATGCGAGGCGACAGCTCGTGCCGGCGTTCGGCCGTCGAGTTGGACCCGTGGCCGCGGCCTCGCCGCTAGAGCCGCGATGCCGGCCGGTGGTCTGCCGACGAGCCACCGTGCCGACGGCAAGCCTACGCGCGGACCGCAAGCCTACCACGACGCGAGCAAGCGCGACCAGACGTATCTCTAGCTGCCCCCGTGACGCCGTGGCAGAGCGGGAGGTCGCGCGCTTTGCACAGATCGTAGGGAATAAGCGGCTTGGGAATTACCGTTTACGTAACGGGATCGGTTGGGCAAGGATGTCTTGACCGGCGTGAATGCCAACGGCTTTGCCAATAGTCGCCTCCCATCATCGTCAAATAATATGACGTTCACGGAAGAGTGTGTTATTGTGGGATTGTTGTCTAACGATGAAGCAAAGGACCTCGGGGAGCGTGAATGATGACCGACACGGAGAAGGCAAGAAAGGCGCAACCGCAGGACGCCCCCGAGCTCGACACCGGTGAGTTGCGTCCATCCTATCGCATGGAAGAGATCGTCCGGCGCACGGGGTTGACTCCCCGGGCCATACGCTACTACGGGGAGATGGGGTTGCTATCTCCATCAGGAAGGACCGCGGGCGGCTTTCGTCTCTTCAGCGATGCGGACGTCTCCCAGTTGCTGCGGATCAAGGAACTCCAAACGCTTCTCGGCTTCTCCCTCGCAGAGATCAAGGAGACGCTGCAGGCGGACGCGGCGCGCGCGGAGATCCGCCAGGCGTACCAGCAGACCACGGATCCGCGAGCACGCCTCGGCCTCGTGGAGCGGGCCGCCACCTTGGCGCAGTCCCAGGTGCGGATCATCAACGAACGAATGGCCCGGCTCGCCAAGCTGCACGACGAGCTGCAGCAGAGCCTCGGGCGCCTGCGCTCCCGGCGTGAGCAGCTCTTGAGCGAGATCGCAGGCGAGCCCGCCGATCTGTCCCACGACAATCATGACTCAGCGGCACCGCAAGCGAGGGAGGAACGATGAGCGACGACGCACCGACCCGAACCGGCAGCGAGCCAGAGCAGGCCGCCGGGCCGGGTGCGCAGACAGTATCGGCCGACACCGGGCGCACTCCAATTGGGTCTGGAGCCGCGGACGGCAACGGGCGGCCGGGATCTCCACCGCCGCAGCCGCGCCGGAGCGGTCGCAGGCTGGCGCTCCCGATCGCCATCGCGGCGCTCGTCCTCGTTCTCATCGCGGGGGTAGTGTACTGGCGTCTCAACATCGGCCTCGTCAAGACCGACAACGCCCAAACGTCCGGCGACGTGGCGCCGGTGAGCTCGCAGGTGACGGGGACCGTCACCAAGATCGATGTCGCCGACAACCGGTACGTCAAGGCCGGCACGGTCCTGGTGGAACTGGACCCGACGGACTACCAGCTGGCGCTCAATCAGGCGCGCGCCAACCTTGCGGCCGACCAAGCCCAGGTCGACGCCGCCCGGGCGGCGCTCGCGGCCCAGGAGCAGCAGTTCACGACCGGGGTGTCGGCGGCGCGCGGCGCGCTTGCCGCGACCACGCCGAGTCTGCCGCAGTCCCAGGCGCAACTGCAGATGGTTCAGCAAACAACGACGACGCAGGTCGATCAGGCGCAGGCGTCGGTGACGACGGCGCAGGCGAACGTCCAGTCGACCAAGGCGGGCTATGACACCGCGACCAAGACGCTGAGCCGCGACCGGCAGCTCCTGTCCCAGGGAGCCATCGCGCAGCAGCAGGTCGACACGGACACGGCGGCGTACGCAACCGCGCTCGCGCAGTACCGCGCGGCGCAGGACAGCCTCCGGCAGGCGCGGGCGAACCTGGCCGCCGCGGAGGCGAATCGCCAGCAAGTCACGGTCACGCAAAACGCGATCGCGATCAACCGCGGCCAGATCGCGCAGGCCGAGGCCAACCTGCAGCAGGCCGAAGCAGGGAACGCCGTCGTGCGGCAGCGCGCCGAGCAGCTCGCAGTCGCCCAGGCGCAGGCCGCCCAGGCGGCGGAACAGGTCAGCACTGCCGCGGTCAACCTGGCGCGCACGAAGATCCGCGCCCCGGTCGACGGCTGGGTGACGAACCGCACCGTCCAGATCGGTTCGGTGGTGCAGCCAAACCAGCCCCTCCTGTCGGTGGCCGTGGACCATCGCCTGTGGGTGATCGCCAACGTCAAGGAAACACAACTCGGCAATATCCGGGTCGGCAACCCCGTGCGGGTCACCGTCGATACGTACCGCGGCCGCGTCTTTCACGGTCGCGTGACGAGCATCACGGCCACAACCGGCTCCACGACGGCGCTGCTGCCGCCGGACAACGCGACGGGCAACTTCGTCAAGGTCGTCCAGCTCGTTCCCGTGTGGATCACGCTGGACGCGAGGGAGTTTCCGCACGGACGGCAGCTCCCAATCGGGCTTTCCGCCGAGGTCACGATCGACACACGCCACGTGGATGCGACGCCGCCCGCACTTCAGGATCCGTGACCGCAACGGCTCTGTCCACCGCGGGCGCCCGCGGCCGCCTCGCCGGGGTGAAGCGGTGGCTGATCACGGTGTCCGTGCTGTTTGGGTCGATGATGGGCGCCATCGACACGAGCGTCGTGAACGTCGCGCTGGCGCACATCCAGGCCACCTACGGCGTCACGACGCAGGAGGTCACGTGGGTCACCACGTCCTACCTGATCTCGCTCGTGATCATCATGCCGCTCACGGCGTGGGTGGCCTCGGTGCTCGGCCGCAAGCGCATGTACCTGTTTGCGGTGGCGATCTTCACGCTCGCCTCCGTGCTCTGCGGGCTCTCGCGTAATCTCGGCCAGCTCATCGCGTTCCGCGTGCTGCAAGGCTTCGGAGGCGGGGCCCTGCAGCCCACGGCGCAGGCCATCATGCGGGAGACGTTTCCCCCCGAGCAGCAGGCGCAGGCCATGGGGCTCTACGGGATGGTCGTGCTGCTCGGACCGGCGATCGGGCCGACCCTCGGCGGCTGGCTCACAGACAACTTCTCGTGGCCGTGGATCTTCTTCGTCAACCTGCCCATCGGCATCATGGGCCTGATCATGGGCGCGCAGTTCGTCGTGGACCCGCCGTACATGCGCGCGCAGGGACTCCGCCGTATCGACGCCGTCGGCATCGGGCTCCTGACCGTGGGGCTCGCCGCGCTCCAGATCATGCTGGAAGAGGGCGAGACGGACGGGTGGTTCCAGAGCACGTTCATCGTCGCGCTCGGCGTCGTGGCCGCGCTGACGCTCGCCGCGTTCCTCGTATGGGAGCTGCGGGTGCCGGAGCCCGCGGTCAACCTGCGCATCCTCCGCAACGTATCCTTCGCCTCCGGGACGCTCATCATCGGCATTCTGGGCATGGCGCTGTTTGGGAGCCTGCTGCTCCTGCCGCTGTTCCTGCAGAACCTGCTGGGATACAGCGCGACGCGGGCCGGGCTGACGCTTATGCCGCGCTCGCTGACGATGGTGCTCATGATGCCGGTCGCGGGGCTCCTGTACAATCGGCTCGGGGCGGTCGTGATGCTCCCGTTTGCCCTCGCCTTGTCCGGCGCAAGCAGCTTTCTCATGGCCCGCTTCAACCTCTCGACCTCCGAGGTCGCCATCCTGATCCCCCAGGTGCTCCAGGGCATCGGCTTCGCGTTCATGTTCGTCCCGCTCTCGACGGCGACGCTGTCGGCGATCCCGCGGCCACAGATGCAGAGCGCGGCCGGCCTGTACAACCTCGTCCGGCAACTCGGCGGGAGCTTTGGTACCGCGATCGTCGTCACGCTCTTGGACCACAAGATCCAGACCGCGAGCGCGTACCTCAATCGCTACGCGTCGCTGTACAACCCGAACTTCGTCCAATGGTGGCAGACGTTCCAGGAGGGCTTTCTGGCGCGGGGCAGCAACCCGACGACCGCGCACTGGCAGGCGCTCGCGATGCTGCAGTCGCTCATCAACCAACAGTCCGCGATCGTGGCCTTCGATTACGTGTTCGCCGTCATCGGACTGGTGCTCTTCGCGTGTCTTCCGATCTCGCTGCTGCTGCGCGGCGCCCGGCGGCCTCAGGAAGGCGGCGAGGCGGCGGCCGCCGCGGACTGATCCGCCGGTGGGGCTCCAGCCGCGGCCTGGCGGCGCCGCAGGCACGGCAGTATACTGGAATATAGACCCGACCGCGTAGGAGGGTGTCGTGGCGAAGATCACCGATCCAAGCGCCCCGGACTATTGCCTCGAAAGCTTTCCGCGGGATGACTTCCCGCGCTACGCCTGGACCCAGCGCCCGAGCACCCTGCCCCCCGAAGCCTGGACGACGGAGACAACGCACCGCGACGGCCAGCAGGGCGGGCTGCCTCTCAGCGCCGAGCAGGGACTCAAGATCTACGAGCTTCTCTGCCGGTTCACCGGGGCGTCCGGCGCGATCCGCCAGGCCGAGCTCTTTGTCTACCGCGGGTCCGACCGCGCGGTGCTGCAGGCCGCCCTCGATCGCTACCGGGCGGGCGCCCCGATCGAACCGACGACGTGGATCCGCGCCACCCCCAAGGATGTGGAACTGATCAAGACGCTCGGCGTGCGCGAGACCGGGATGCTCGCGTCGGCCTCAGATTATCACACCTTCCACAAGTTCAAGCCCGGGGGCCGCGTGCAGGCGGCGCGTACCTATCTCGACGCGGTCAAGATCACGCTCGATGCGGGGATCAGGCCGCGCCTCCATCTGGAGGATGCCACGCGCGCGCCGATGGAGTTCATGCTCGCCTTCATCGAAACCGTGCTGGAGGCCGCGGCTCCGTACGGGCCCGCGCAGCGGCCCAAGTTTCGCGTGTGTGACACGATGGGACTCGGGCTTCCCTACGACGACGTCGCCTTGCCGCGTAGCGTGCCCATGATCTTCCGGGAACTCCGGCGCCTCGGGCTGCGCCCCGACGATCTCGAGTTTCATCCGCACAACGACACCGGGCTGGTGGTCGCGAATTGCCTGAGCGCGGTGCGCGAGGGGTGCAGCGTCATCAACGGCACGTGCCTCGGCAAGGGAGAGCGTACGGGCAACGCGCCGCTGGAGCAGGTGCTGGTCCACCTGATCGGCATGGGATACTTCCCCCGCGCGCGGCCGGACTTCACCGCGCTCAACGAGCTCGCCGCGCTGTATGCCGAGATGGGAGAACCTCTGCCGCCCAAGTATCCGCTGTACGGCCGCGACGCCCACCGCACCCGCGCGGGCATCCACGCGGACGGCTTGAACAAGTTCTGGTGGATGTACGCACCGTTCGACGTACCGACCCTCCTCGGGCGGCCGCTGGAAGTTTCGCTCACCAAGGATTCCGGGATCGCCGGGTTGATCTTCCTGATCAAACAGCACCTCGGCATCGAGCCGGCAAAGGACGACCCCGGCCTGCAGGAGATCCACGACTGGATGCTGCGCGAGTTCGACGCCGGACGGCAGACCAGCATCGAGTGGGAAGAGTTGGAGCCCGTCGTCAAGCAGCACCTCAACCACATGCGGGTGCAGCCGTCCGCGACCTAGCGGCCGCCGTCGCCTCCACCCCGGACGGCCGAGCCAGCACGCCATGGAAGATCCTGTGCCGACCCGATGTGGATCGGCTGCCATCTTGACCCCGGCCATTCCGTGCGGTGAGGTGATGCATGACCGTTGATACGGCCGCGATCAAGCCGTCCCAGGATGTCGATACGCTCGACACGCCGTCGCTCGTCGTGGACCTGGACCGTCTCGAAGGTAATATTGCAGGCTGGGCGACATACGCGCGGGACGCCGGCGTCAAGCTCCGTCCGCACGGCAAGACCCACAAGTGCGTCGAGATCGCGGCGCGCCAGATGACCGCGGGCGCCGTGGGATTGTCGCTGGCCAAGCTGGGCGAGGCGGAGCTCATGGCCCGGGCCGGGATCACGGACATCTTTCTCGCCTACGAGATCGTGGGAGCACCAAAGCTGGCCCGCTTGTTGCGGCTTGCGCGCGAGATCCGGCTCCGCGTGGGCATCGACAGCCTCGAGGTGGCGGAACCGCTCGCGCGCGCGGCGGCCGGCGCAGGGTGCACCGTGGACGTCATGCTGGAGGTCGACACGGGCCTGGGCCGCTGCGGCGTGGCGCCGGGCGAATCGCTGCTCGCGCTCGCCCGCGCGGTGACGCGGCTCCGCGGTCTGCGCGTGGCCGGGATCTTTACGTATCGCGGATACCGTCCGGACCCGGAGGCGGCGGGACGCGAGGAAGGCGAGATCATGGTCGCGGCCGCGGACCGCCTGCGGGGCGCCGGCATCCCGGTCGAAGAGGTGAGCGTCGGCTCCACGCCCACGGGGCGCGCCGCTGCGCGTGTGCGCGGGATCACCGAGATCCGGCCGGGGACCTACGTGTTCAACGATGCAACGCAGCTGCAATGGGGGGTGGCGCGGCCGGAGGAGTGCGCACTGACCGTGCTCACCCGGGTCGTCAGCCGGCCGGCGCCGGACGTGGCGATTATGGACGCGGGGAGCAAAGTGCTGACGGCGGAGACCGGACCATTCAGCAGCCGGGGCCCCAGCCACGGGATGCTGCGCGACTTCCCGGATTGTCAGATCGATCGGCTATGGGAAGAGCACGGGCGGGTGCAACTCACCGCCGGCGCCCGGCGGCTGCGCGTCGGAGATCTCGTGCACGTGCTCCCGGCACACGTCTGCCCGACCGTGAACCTGGCGGAGCGGCTCGTGCTCGCCCGCAACGGGCGCGTCGAACACGTCTGGGCGGTAGCCGCGAGAGCGCAGGTTCAGTAACCGGCGGGCGGGACTACGGGCAGGCGCGGGCCAGCGCCGCGCCCGCGATCGCGAGTCCGGCCGTGGCACTCTCGGCCACGTTCCAGGTGTACATCCCGACGACGTATCCCTGGTCATCGAGCACCGGCGACCCGCTGTTGCCCGGCCGCGGACGATTCTGCGACTCCACGCCGAACACGGGCGTGCCGTCCTGCGCCGTGGAAATGTCGCTCACCGTTCCCGTCGTCGTCCACTGCACGTCGGCGACGTTGGGCGTTTCGCTCTCGCCGTAGCCGACGATCCGCACGACCTCGCCGACCGCCGGCGCGTGCCCCAACGGGAGCGCGACGAATCGCGGCGCCGGCCCCCGGTGCGCGACGTAGGTGACGCCCGCGCGAGGATCCCGGATGCGGACGAACTCGAACGCCGAGGGCATGACGCGGATCTCCGCGATATCCCGGCCGAGCGGCGCCGGCGCCTCCCGGTTGATCGACATCTCCGCCAGCACGCTCGCGCACACGATGGAAGCGCTGTAGAACTCGGTGCCGATGATCGCGAGCAGCCGGTAGTGCGCGGGCTCGGTGAACGCGGCATAGACGACGTGGCTGTTGGTCAGCGCGGTCCCGTTGGCGTCGATGAAGAACGCCGTCCCGGCCGAGACGGAATGGGCGCCTGTGTCACGCGTCATCGTGATCAATTGGAAGACGGCCGGGTCGGGGGTGTGGAGCGGCGGAGGCGTGACAACCGGAACGGGGGCTTCCGGCATCACGGGGGTGACGAGCACCGCGGACGTTGGGGGCGCGGCCCACCCGGCCCCACTTCCCCATGGCCATGCCAGCACACCCAGCACGACCACGAACGCGATGCCCCCTCGCACCCGCGTCTCCCCCCGTGCGCGGCCCGGATGTCGGTGCCCCGCGCCAAGCCGATGATACGATGCCACCCTGCCTAGCGGCAAGATGCCGCGGCAGGCCGGCTGCCGCCCTTGGCGAATGACAAGAGCGCGGGCTGCCGCCAAGGTTATGGACAGACACCTGCATCCGTAGACCGGCGGAACCGCCGGGCCGCCGCCATCGCGGGCCCCGGGAGGGATGGGCGGCGTGAGCGACGCGCCGATGGTCAAGCGAGGATTCGAGAGCCGCTACCAAACGGTCCCAGGGTGTGTGACGGATCGGACCGCACCCGGACACGCATCATGTGGGAGGGACGGAAGATGATCGGTCGGGCAGGCGTCGCCACGGGACATGCGCCTCAACGGAGGGGAGTAGCCGCCACCGCAGCCGCGGCAGTTCTTGCGGCGATCCTGGCCCTGCCCGCGTCTCTTCCCGGCTGGGCCGCCGGGCTCACCACGCTCGTGTGGGGCCGCTCCGGGGACGTGTTTACGCTCGACGTGCCGCTGTCGACGGACACGCAAACCACGATGGTCTCCACGCAGCTCTACACTACGCTTACCCGCGCGCAACCCGGCAAAGTCGAGATCGAGCCGGATCTCGCAACCAGCTGGTCGACCTCGCCGGACGGGCTCATCTGGACGTTCAAGCTGCGCCGGGGGGTGACGTTTCAGGACGGGACGCCGTTCAACGCCGCCGCCGTAAAGTTCAACATCGACCGGTGGGCCGATCCGCACAACCCGTACCGGCCGAAAGGCGGCACGTTCGAAGCGTGGGACGACTTTGTGGCCGACACGTACCGGACGAGCCGCGTCGTCGATCCGAATACGATCCAGATCGTTCTCAAAGCGCCAAACGCGCCGTTGCTCTCCGCCCTATCCGCGATCTCGTTCGGCTTCGCGAGCCCGCAGTCGGTCAAGGAGGTGGGCGCGAGCGGGGTTGCGCAGCATCCCGTGGGCACCGGGGCGTTTAGGTTCGTGGAATGGGTGCGCGACGACCACATCACGCTGGCGGCCAACCCGTCGTACTATCGTCGCGGACTGCCGCGCGTCCAGCGGGTCGTCTTCCGCGTGATCAAGGACAACTCGGCCCGCTTCCTCGCCCTCAAGGCCGGGGAGATCCAGTTGATGGAGCTGCCCAACCCGGACGACGTCAAGACCGCGCTCGCGGATCCCACGCTCAAGGTCGCCCTGCGCCCCGCGTTCAACAGCGGATGGCTCCGCTTCAACATGAACCTGCGGTTGCTGCAGGATCGCCGGATCCGCGAGGCCGTCGCCCTCGCGATCGACCGTCCGTCCATCGTGCAGGCTCTGTACGGCGGCTACGGGCAGGTGGCCGACCAACTCCTTCCCCCCGTCATGTGGGGACGCGCGAACATCCCGCCCACACCGTACGATCCCGCCCGGGCGCGCCGGCTCCTGACCGAGGCCGGGTATCCCAACGGCTTCTCGCTCGAATTTTGGTACATGCCCATCAGCCGCACGTACTTCCCGAACGGCAAGGTGATCGCGACGGCGATCGCAAGCGATCTGTCCAAGGTCGGCATTCGGGCGCACCTGATGACGGAGGACTGGTCGTCGTACCTGAACGACCGCGCGACGAACAAGTTCCAGCTCTTCATGATCGGCGGCACTGGGGACTACGGCGACCCCGACGACTTCTGGGCCTATAACTTCGCGAAGTACGACGCCAACAGCGCGAACTTTTCGTACAACAAGCCGGACCTCTTCGCGCTCATCAACCGGGCGCGCGCGACGACCAGCCAGCCGCAGCGCGCCGCGATGTACGCGCAGGCGGCGCGGATGATCGCCCAGGATGTCCGCGACATCTACATCGCGTACGCACGCGTCCCCGTGCTGATGCGCACGAACGTCTCCGGGCTCGTGCTCCAGCCGACGGCCAACGAATACATGGACACCGTCTCCCTGCGGTGAGCCGGCGCGCGGGCCGGACCGCGCCCGGCGAGGACCGCGACGCCGGGACCGGGCCTTGCGCGCGTCGAGGAGGTGCGCCGTGCCCAAGTACCGCCTGCAGGACATGTCCTGGATGGAAGCGGAGGAAGCGCTCCGCCGGTGCGATACCGTGATCGTGCCGGTCGGCACGCTCCACGCCCACGGGCCGACGCCGATCGGCATCGACGCGAGGTCGGTCGAAGCGCTGGCCGACCGCGTCGGCGCGCAGACCGGCCTCGTCATCCTACCGGTGCAGGCGTACGGCGAGAACGACAAGATGAAGGCCTACCCCGGCTCGATCACGATCCGCGCCGACGTGATCGAGGCCGTCTACACCGATATCTGCCGCAGCCTGCGCGACAACGGGATCCGCCGGGTCATCTTCCTGAACGGCCACGGCGGCAACCACGAACCGCTCCTCCGCGCCGGCCGGACGGCCCGGCAGTTCGGCGTGCTGGCCGCCATCGTCGAGTGGGGGCACATCGAGCGCGCCCTGCTGCCGGACCAGTACGCAGAGGGCAACTTTACGTCGTGGGTGGCGCTGGCGGAGCTGGCAGTCGCGGTGGCCGTGGACGGCGTGCAGATTGCCGATCTCCGGCCCGGCGTGTACAAGGGCGAGTGGGGCTTCGCACCCCGGGTCACCCGGCCGCTCGGCAAGGACATCACCCCGCTGGGCTTCAGCACCTTCGCGTTTTCCGGCGCCGAGGTCACGGTGCCCATGGACGCGTGGGATATCGATGTGGAGAGCGGGCCCGAGATCGCGCCGCACGAGCTCGAAGGCCTGCGTCGCCGCGGTGGCGAGATCATGGAACGGCAGATCCGGCTTATCGCGTCGTTCGCGCGGGCGTTCCAGGCGGTCGATTTGAACAAGGCGCTGGGGACCGGCGCCGCGGAACACCCCGCGACGGCCGGCGGTCCCGACGGCGGGCGGCGGTCCGGACCGGCGACGTCCTGACCCGGCCTATTTGGTCACGTACGCGTCGCTGAACGCCGGATAGGTCGAGTAGTTGTACTTCACACCCCGAACGTTCGACCGGCGCACCCACACCGACAACTCGTCCATCATCGGCATCGCTACCGCTTGATCGAGCAGCAGGCGGTCCAACTGCAGATAGATCGCCCGCCGCTTCGCCGGGTCCAGCGTGCTGCGCCCCGCCGCCAGCATCCGGTCGACGTCCGGATTGGCGTAGCACGACCAGTTGAAGTTGGTCCCGATATTGGCGCTCGAAAACAGCGCGTACAGCGTGTCGGGATCGTTGGCCCGCAGGAAGATCGTGCCGAGGTTGTCGGTGCAGTGGAAATTGTCCTCCGTGCGCGGCCCAAACGCCTGGCTCTTGATCTTGGCATCGAACCCGAGCTCGAGCAACTGTGCCTGCACGGGCTCGACGTCGGGTAGGTCGCCGCCGCCGAGGTTCAGCGAATTGATGACGATGCCGAGCGGTTTGCCATCCTTTTGCCGGATGTGGTTCGGCCCCATCTTCCACCCCGCGTCGTCCAACAGGGCGGCCGCCCGCCGCGGGTCATATGGGTACGCGGAGCACGCGCTGGGATCGGGGAGCAGCACGTGACTGACCATGCCGCACGCCGTCGTACCGAGCCCGCGGTACACGGACGCGATGATCGCGCGGCGGTTGATGCCGTAGAGGAGCGCCCGGCGTACCCGCAGATCGTCAGTGGGAGGCCGGCGGACGTTGATCAGCCACAGGTAGGCTGAGCCCGGGAACGGGCGGGTGTCCTCGACGAGGCGCGAATCTCTCCGCAGCTGCGTGAGGATGGAGCCCGACGTGCCGTACCCGAGCACATAGACCATCTCGGTCTCACCGGATGACAGCGTGATCGCCCGCGTCTCGGCCTCGGGCACGATCTTCCAGACGATCCGATCCAAGTAGGGCGCGCCCCGGTGATCGCTCCACGGCGCCCGGCGATTGTACCCGGCGTTGCGCACGAACGTCACGTGGTCGTTCGTCACATACTCCGCGACCGTGAACGGCCCGCTCCCCACGGGCGCGTGCTGCGTCTGCGCCGCGGTCTGCGCGGCCGTCGCCCTGGGCGACAGCATGGCGAGCGTCCCGCCCGCGACGTAGGACAAAAACGGCGCGTACGGCGCGTTGAAGCGCACCTGCACGGTGTGGTCGTCGACCACGGTCGATCCAGCGTAGCCGACGAGGCTGGACAGCGAGCCGCCGGCCCGGAAGTTGGGGTTCACGATCCGGTCGAGGTTCCACTTGACCGCGTCCGCGTTGAACGGCGTCCCGTCGGAGAACCGGACGTCCCGCCGCAGCACAAACGTGAACGTCTTGCCGTCGGGGGAGACGCGGTAGCTCGTCGCGAGCCAGGGGCTGAACGCGCCGTCGGGGCCCTGATACAGCAGGCTCTCGAAGACGTTGAGGCTGCCGAGAAGGTAGGTCGCCGCCGCCGCCGATGCGTGCGGATCGAGCATCGTCGGGTCCGCCTCGAGCCCGACGGTCAGCGTGCCGCCCGTGACCGGCGCCGCCAGGGCGCCTCCGCCGGCCGTCATCAGCAGCGCGATCGCCGCGGCCACGGCAGCCGCCGTCATGCCCCTGTCCCGCACCATGTCGCCCTCCCGGGGGTCGCCCGCACCTGCTCGCGCGTGGGGACCACCCAGGAGTTCCGTCCTGGGCATCAGCGGTCCTGGTGCTCCCGCGACGACTTCGCGGCAATGTGCTCGTCGAGCGGCAGCGGGAGCGGGCGCAAGGGGACCGGCGAGGACTGGACGATCGAGGTGGTCGTCTGCCCGTACGCCAGGAAGCGGTCGAGGATGGCGTCGAGCTCCTCGATCTTCGGAACGTGGAGCTTCAAGAGAAAGCAGTCCTCGCCGGTGATGCGGTGACACTCCACGACGTTGGGCGTGCGCTCGGCCAGCTCGGCAACTTTCGCCAGCTGACCCGGCGCCGGCCGGACGCGCACGTACGCCGTGAGCGCGAGCCCCAGCGCTCTCGGATCGACGTCCATCCGGTACCCGGCGATGATCTTCTCGTCCTCCAGACGCTTGACGCGCTCCGTGACCGCGGGCGCCGACATCTTCACGCGGCGCGCGAGCGCGGACATCCCGAGGCGGGGCTGGAGCTGCAATTCACGGAGCAGCCGAACATTCGTGCCGTCCAGCAACGGATGTAGGTTATTGAAGGTCTGATAAGACGATGGACGTTGTCTTGAAGCCATCTCGACCACCTCTCCTTGATCCTATCATGGACATACGGTCGGGAGGTTGCAACCATGAGGGCATGGACGCAACCGCACCCGCCGCCCGGCGGACAAACCTCCGGGAGCCGGCACCTGCGGATGTGGCCACGAGGCTGCCGCCCCACGCGTTCTTTGTCGTGAGCGCGGTGTTCCACTATCTCGGACCGTCGTTCGCCGTGCTGCTCATGAGCCGCGTCGGCGTCCTCGGCGTGGCGTGGCTGCGCATCGCGAGCGCGGCGGCCGTGTTCGCGATGTGGCGCAGGCCGTGGCGCATGATCCGCCATGTCGCGCCGGCGGAGCGGATCACGATCGTCGCGCTCGGCGTGGTCCTCGCCGCGATGAACTCGGTCTTCTATGAGGCGATCGACCGGTTGCCGCTCGGCACGGTCGGCGCGATCGAGTTCTTGGGACCGATCGCCCTGGCCGCGGCCGGCATACGCACGGGGCGCAACATCGCGGCCCTGGCCCTCGCCGTGGCGGGCGTGTGTGTGCTCACGGACGTGCGCATCGCGGCGCAGCCGCTCGGCTATCTCTTCGCGTTCGCCAACTGCGCGCTGTTCGTGCTCTACGTCGTGCTCGGGCATCGCATCGCGGCGGCCGGCGGCACCGCCGGCGTCGACCGGCTCGGCGCGGCGATGCTCGTGGCCGCGATCGCGGCCCTGCCGATCGGCATCCGGCAGGCCGTGCCGGCGTTCGCCAACCCGCTGCTCCTGGGCGCGGCGATCGGGGTCGGTATCTCGTCCTCGGTGATCCCGTACGTGTGCGACCAGTTGGCGATGGCCCGATTGCCGCGCGCGACGTTCGCGCTGATGCTCTCGCTCCTCCCGGCCACGGCGACCATCGTGGGCATCATCGTGCTCCGGCAGCTGCCCACGGCCGCCGAGCTCGGCGGCGTCGCGCTGGTCGTCGCGGGCGTCGCCGTGCACAAAGCCCCCGCGTAGGCCTGCGCGGAGGAACCGCGCCCGCGCGGCGACGAACACGCAGGCATGGCCGCGCGCTATGATCTGCTGCTCGCGGGGGGCACCGTGCTGGACCCCCGGGGAAGGCAGGCGGGCCGCCGCGGACGTGGCGTTCGCGGACGGCCGCGTCGCCGCCGTCGGCCCCGAACTTCGACCCGCCCACGCCGCCCAGACGGTCGACTGCTCGGGCCTCCTCATCGCTCCGGGCATGATCGACCTGCACGTTCATGTCTTCTATGGCGTCAGCCACTACGGCATCGAGCCCGATCCGCACTGCGTGGCCAAGGGTGTGACGACCGCGGTGGACGCGGGGTCGGCGGGCGCGGACACGTTTCCCGGGTTCCGCAAATACGTCATCGACGTCGCGGCCACCCGGCTGTTTGCGCGGCTCAACATCTCGTCCCAGGGCATGTTGAGCGGTGCGGTGGGGGAGCTGGACGATCTCCGCTATGCCAGCGTGCCCAAAGCCATCGCCACGATCGAGCAGCACCGCGACGTCATTCTCGGCGTGAAGGTGCGCCTGACGCGGCACCAGATCGTGAGCCGGGAGGCCGGGATGCGGCACAGCCGGAACGCCGGGAGGTCCACATGTCGTTGGAGGCCGTGCACCGCTACATCGACGAGCACCGGGGGGAATCGCTCAACATCCTCCGGGACCTGGTCGCGCGCCCCAGCGTGAGCGCGCAGGACAAGGGCGTCAAGGAGTGCGCGGCGCACCTCGCGGCGCTGCTCCGGCGCTTCGGCATCGCCTCCGAGGTCATCCCGACGCCGACGCAGCCGGTCGTCTACGGCGAGATCGTCCGCGATCCCCGCAGCTACACGCTGTTGTGCTACGGGCACTACGACGTCCAGCCCCCGGAGCCGCTGGACTTATGGGAGACGCCGCCGTTCGAGCCCACGATCCGCGACGGCCGGCTCTTTGGGCGGGGCGTCGGCGACAACAAGGGGCAGTTGCTGGCGCACGTGCTCGCGGCGCGCGCTTGGCTCGAGGCCGCGGGTGGTCCGCCCATCAACCTCAAGTTCGTGTTCGAGGGTGAAGAAGAGTCGGGCTCCCCCAGCCTCGGCGCGTTCGTCCGCGAGCACCGCGCGCGGCTCGCCGCCGACCTCGTGTACATCTCCGACGGCGGCCTGCACCCGTCCGGCGCGCCCGTGATCTCCCTCGGCAACCGCGGCATCCTGGGGATCACGCTCGTCGCCCAGGGCGCGGACCGCGACAATCATTCCGGCAACAAGGGCGGCGTGGCCCCGAACCCGGTGTTGATGCTCGTGCACCTCCTCGCGACGATCGTGGATCCCTCGGGGCGCGTGCTCATCGACGGCTTCTACGACCACGTGCGGCCGATCGGGCCCACGGAATCGGCGTTGCTGGCGACGCTCGACTACGACCCGGTCGCGTTCGGCGCGACGATGGGCCTCCCCACGCTGCCGATGGACGGCCCGACGTACTGGAAACGCATCATGCTCGAGCCGTACTTCAACATCAACGGCTTCGCGAGCGGCTATACGGGGCCGGGGTCGAAGACGATCATCCCCTCGCGGGCCGAGTGCCGCATCGACATCCGCCTCGTCGCGGACCAGACGACGCGCGACATCCTCCACAAGGTCCGGCAGCACGTGGCCAAGATGGATCCCCGCGTGCAGGTGCTGGAGCGCGGCTTCGGCACCATGGAGGCCAGCCGCACGGCCCCGGACCACCCGGCCGTGCGCGTCATCGCGGAGGCGATTCGCGCCGTGCGGGGCGCCGCCCCATACATCAATCTCGCCAGCGGGGGCAGCCTGCCGAACGTCGTGTGGCCGCGCGACCTCGGCGCGGACCACCTCGGGGTGCCCTACGCCAACGCGGACGAGAACAACCACAGCCCGAACGAAAACCTCAGCCTGGAGCGATTCTACGACGGGATCCACGTGAGCGCCCAGGTCTTCGACGCGCTCGCGGAAGCAGCGGCGGCGGGCACTCTGCGGCGGCAGGGCGCCCGCGACGGGACGTCGAGGTGAGCCCGCGGCCGACGGCCCGGGTCCCTACCGGCGCGCGATGTGGGGATCCAGGATCTCGCGCACCCGGTCGCCGAGGAGATTGACGGCAAGAACCAGGACGAGCAGCGCGAGCCCCGGGATCGTGCTCACCCACACAACTGGCGCGTCCCGATCATGCACACCTCTTCGGCCATCGCGCGGCCCGGCGCCACGCCGTGTACGATGATCCCGATCTCGTGCGCCGGCGTGCGCACGGGCTCCAGATCCCCCATGACGCCGTTTCGGCCGAAGACCTGATAGTGCAGCTCGTAGCCGGCGCGGCCGAACCGCGCTTCGACGGCGCGGCGCGCCCATTCGATGACCCGGTCGATGTTGGCGATGGTGTAGGGATCGCGGACCCCCGCGATGCCAACGTAGCGCTCCCCGACCTTGCCGGCGCCCTCGAGCTTGACCTGCAGCTCGGCGGCAGGGCGCCACACGGGCCCCGTGATGCGCGTCGTGCGCGCGTCGAACTGCTCGTACCGGCAGTGCCGCATGTCGAGCTCGCCGCCGAGCGCGTACTCGGAGAAGGGCGTCGCACGCTCGTACATGGCGTGGGCGGCGACCGACGCGACGGTGCAGCGTTGGTCGGGATGCATCGCCGTCACCCTGACGTCGTCCTCGGAGATCTCGCCGATCACGCTCTCCTTGGCGCCGTACGGCTCGGCGCAGAACGAGGCGCACTCCAGCACCTTGCCGAGATAGTAGGCCAGCGCCTCCGGAAAGCCGGCGCGGATCGCCGGCCCCGCGCAGATCGCGAGGTCGCTGCTGCGGCCGCCGATGATGACCTGGGCGCCCATGTCGAGCAGCCTGTTGTACGGGTGGATGCCCGCCAGCGCGACGATCCGGTCCGTGCGCTCGAGATCCTCGACGGTCAGGTCGGCGCGGCCATTCAATCCCGCCACGCGCTCTCCCGCCTCGAGCCGCTCCTTCACCAGCTCCTTGGAGACCTCCGAGTAGAAATACCCGAGGCGAAACGGCGCAAGGCGGTGGCGTGCCGCGATCTCCCGGATCATCTCCACGTAGAGGTCCACGCGGCTGTTGGACCCCGTGTCGCCCGCCGAGCCGATGAGCATCGGCACGCCGAGCTTGCGGCACGCGAGCACAATGTGCTCCAGATCGTGACGCTGCCACTCCTGCGGGCTCGCGCACGTGTCCGACCCCAGGGGGCCGGGCCCGATATCGTCGCTGCCGGAGTCCGAGACGATGAAGTCGGGCCGGGCCGCCACCCCGAGCTCGAAGCTCCCGGGTTGGAGCGGTGCAAACCCCAGGTGTCCGTTCGGCGCCAGAAAGCGCAGTGTCTTGCCCGTCACGCTCCGCCTCCCGTCACGGCGCGACGTGCGCCAGCCGCTCGATGTTGAACCTGTACCAGTCGCCGCGGTAGACGGCTCGGCGATACTCCAGCGGCTCGCCCCGCGCCGTCGAGACCAACGACGTCACCTCGAACACCGCGGCCGGCCGGCCGAGCGCCAGCAACGCGCCTTCGTCCGCGGTCGCCAGGCGCGCCTCAAACGTTTGCTCCGCCCGCAGCTCGTGCACCCCGGCGCGCTCCGCGTAGGCGTCGCAGAACATGCGGGGCGAGGTTCCGGTCTCAACGGCGCGACAAAAATCATCCAGGGCGCCGGCCACCTTGGGGGCGGAGAAGTAGCTGCGATAGATCGCGAGCGGCTCGCCGTCGCCAAGGCCGAGGCATACCAAATGCACGAGCGTCGACGCCGGCGGGACGCCGAGCAGCCGGCTCAGCACGACATCACACGGCAGGAGCGTCCGGCTCACGATGCGGAGTCCCGGCGTGATGCCCTGCGCCGCGAGCGCCTCGCGAAACGCCGTGACGCGGCCGAGCGGCTGCGTGATCGCGCCGTGCGATGCGACGAACGTGCCGCGTCCCTGGATCTTCTTGAGCAGGCCTGCCGCGGAAAGGTGCTCCAACGCTTGGCGCACGGTCGAGCGGCTCACGCCAAACTGCTCGGAGAGGTCCCGCTCAGACGGCAGGCGCCCCTCGGCCTCCCAATCACCCCTGCGCATGCGAACGGTGAGGGAGCTCAGCAGTTGGCGATAGAGCGGCGCCTCGCCAGCCCGCGTGGCGGCGCGTCCCTTCCGCCCGCGGCGTCCGTCCGGTGCACGTGTGACCCCAATCGATGCTTTGTTAGACTGGTCCATACCGATTTAGAATTGGTACGTACCACCCCACCGACACGTATTCCTGCCGTGTTGCCCGGGGCCTGAAAAATGGCCGGGGCGCTAGCGCACGGCGCCGGCCGCGGCCGCCCGCCGCAGCGGCGCGGGCAGGACGTCCTCGGGGATCGGGCAGCGATAGCCGCGGCCCGCGGTCCGCTCCTTGAGCTCCGCCTTCGCCCGGGCGAGCAGCCCGGGATCCCGGATCACGTCGAGGGCCGTCGCCGCCATCACCTTCGCCGCGTGCACCATGCCCTTGTGCGCCGCGGGCGCCATGCCCTGCGCCACGAGCTGCCACGAGTGCCCGGGCGTCCCCACCGCAAAGCACGCGCCCCACATCTGCACGGTGGGCACGATCCAGCTGACGTCGCCCACGTCCGTCGACCCGCCGAGCACCCGCGGCGTGGGATCGAGCGGCACCGGCGCGCCGTACAACACCGACTCCGCCGCTTCCGGGGTCCCGTTCGTTTCGACGGCGTGCGCGATGTCGTCAGGCGTCAGCGTTCCGCGGATGCGCTCGGCAAAGGCCATGTCCTCGGCGTCGAACGGGACCGGGCCGACGCGGGTGAGGTTGGCGTGCATCGCCGCGGCGAGCGTCATGTTCGGGACGATGTTCGAGCACGCCTTGTCGATCTCGAGCGTCGCTTCGGTCTCCGTCATGAGCGCGGCGCCGTCGGCGATCTTGCGCACGCGCGCAAACAGGGCCCGGGCCTGCTCCACCTCCGGCGCCCGGATCAGATAGAGCACCTCCGCCCTGGGCTGCACCACGTTCGGCGAGATGCCGCCGGCGTCCGTGATCGAATAGTGCACGCGCGCGGCGGGCGGCATGTGCTCGCGCAGGAAGTTGACGCCGATGTTCATCAGCTCGACGGCGTCGAGCGCGCTGCGGCCGAGATGCGGCGCCCCGGCGGCATGCGATGCCCTCCCGGAGAACCGCCAGTACACCTGGAAGTTCGCGAGGGAGCTTCGCGACATCACCGCCGCGAAGCATCCGGGGTGCCACGACACCGCGGCGTCCAGGTCGTCGAACGCGCCGGCGCGGGCCATGAATGTCTTGCCGGAGCCGCCCTCCTCCGCGGGGCAGCCGTAGAAGCGCACCGTTGCCTTGAGGCCGGTGGCCATCAAGTAGTTGCGCAGCGCCACGGCGGCGAGCGCCGCCCCCGCGCCGAGGAGGTTGTGCCCGCAGCCGTGGCCGACGGCGCCGGGCGTCGACGTCCGGGGCTCCGCGACGCCGGCATCCTGGCTCAGCCCCGCCAAGCCGTCGTACTCGCCGAGGAGCGCGATCACCGGGCCGCCCCGGCCCGACTCCGCGACGAACGCGGTGTCGATGCCCGCGACGCTGCGGGTGATGCCGAAGCCTTCCTCCTCGAGCGCCGCGATGTGCGCGGCGACGGATTTGTGCTCGTTGAACCGCAACTCCGCGAGCCGCCAGATCTCGTCGGCGAGCGCGACAAAGGTGTCCCGCTTCGTGTCGACCTGCCGGGTGATGAGCTCGATGTCGGACATGTGCGGTCTCTCCCTCCCGAACCTGGTGTGGCATGTCCCTTCGCGACGCCGCCGCCGAAATCCGCCGCCCCGCGAAGGCACGTCGGAGCCTGGCGGCACGGATCGTCCCGTCGCCGATCCAGGACTACCTGATCGCCGCGTGGTACTGATGTTGCATGACATCACGTAGACGCGCACGAGGATCCAAGCGAGTCAGCGCGGGGACGAGAGGGCGCCGTGCGGCGCGGGGCCCGCGCGCCGGGGACCGCGAACTCCGCGAGGTCATCCGGCTGCAGACACTCTCCGGCACCGCGCTCAAGGATGCCCGGATTCCGATCGCGGTCGAGCCGGCCGCGGTGTTTCACACGCTCCCGTGAACGATCCGCTCTTCGCTACGATCGGCGAGCTGCACGCCGGGCTGCGGCGCCGCCGCATCTCGTCGGTCGAGCTCACGCGGCTTGCGCTGGATCGCCTGTCCACGCTGGGCCCGCGGTACAACGCCGTGGCGCGCGTGCTCCCGGAGCACGCCCTCGAGGAGGCCCGAAACGCGGACCGGATGCTGCGGCGCGGGCGGACCACGAGCCCGCTCACGGGGATCCCGTACGGCGCCAAAGACCTCGTGGCGCTGCGCGGCGTGCCGACCACGTGGGGCGCCAAACCGTATGCGCGCCAGGTCTTCGACTACGACGCGGCCGTCATCGAGTCGCTCCGCCGGGCCGGCGCCGTCCTCGCGGCCAAGCTGGCCATGATCGAGCTCGCCGGCGGCGGCGGTTACCGCTATCCGTCGGCGTCCCTCACCGGCCCCGCCCGCAATCCGTGGAACCCCGATCACTGGACCGGGGGTTCGTCGAGCGGGACGGGCGCCGCGGTGGGGGCCGGCATGGTCCCGTTTGGGATCGGCTCGGAGACCTCCGGCTCGATCCTCTCGCCGTCGTCCGGGTGCAACGTGACGGGGCTCAGGCCCACCTACGGGCTCGTCAGCCGCTACGGCGCGATGGCGTTGTCATGGACAATGGACAAGCTCGGGCCGATGTGCCGCAGCGCCGAGGACTGCGGCTTGGTGCTCGAGGCCATCGCCGGACCGGACCCACGCGACCCCGGGTCGGCCGGCCGCACCTTCCGCATGAACCGGCGTCCGATCAGGCCGGGCGCGCTCCGCGTGGGGTACGCGCCGGTGGACTTCGAGGAGACCGCCCAGCCGTCGATCCGCGCCGCGCTCGCCGGCGCCCTCCGCGCGTTTCGCCGCCTCGGCGTCCGGCTGCGGCGGATGGAGCTCCCGCGCCTTCCGATCGATTCGGCCGCCCGGCTCATTATCCGCGCCGAAGGGTCCACGATCTTTCAGGATCTGATCGAAAGCGGGCGCGTCTACGAGCTCGCCGATCGCCGTCAGGCCGTCGGGTTGGTCGCGGGGCTCGAGGTGCCGGCGCGCGATTACCTCAATGCGATGCGGGTGCGCAGGCTGGTCCAGGAAGCCTGCGCGCAGCTCCTGCGCGAGGTCGACGTCATCGTGGCGCCCGCCCGGCCCGGTCCGTCCCCGCGGATCGACGAACCGATCGACCCGGAGTGGCGTCCCGCCCGTCCCAGGCACCGCGCCGCGGCCGGGGCGCGGGCGTTCCCGCCGGCGCGGGGGAACGCGGCGTTGACGGCCGCCGGCAACCTCGCGGGCCTCCCCGGCCTGTCGCTGCCGTGCGGATTCAGCGCGGATGGGCTGCCGGTGGCGGTGCAGCTCGTCGGCCGGCCGTTCGAGGACGCGACGGTGATCGATCTGGGGCGCGCGTTTCAAGGCGCCACGGACTGGCACCGACGCCAGCCGGCGATCCCGCCGGTGCGCGGGCGGAGCCGGTAGTGGCGGCCTCCTCGACCGGGGTGACGCGGGATACGTTCGCATGACGCTGCTGGTGCACGAGCGGATCCCGAGGACGCTCGACCGGTTGCTCGAGCACCTGCGTGACGATGATCTGCGCGGCGCCCTGGTGCAAGCGTGGCTGTTCGAAGGTGCTCCGGCCCGCCGCGCCGCCGAGACCACGCTCAACGCGGCCGGAGTCCGCGCCCGCCTGCGGAGCGCCTACAAGCCGCTCGTACACTACTTCATGGAAGAGGTCAGGATCTCGGACCTGCGGCGAGCGAGGATCCGGTATCCCGTGCACGAGCTGGCGAGCCCGGAGCGGTTCCTCGTGGAGGCGTATCCCCTCGCGGCGATGCTGTCCGGCATCGACGCCCGCTTCATCCCGGCGGGACCCACGCTGAGCTATGGGGTCGAGCTCGAAGACCGGCACGGCGCCCTGACCACCAGCGATGTCCGGGTCCCCTGCCGCGTGGGTGACGACCATCTGGGCGAGCGCACGCTCGCGCCCTGCGGGTGGCTGCGCATCACCGGTTCGCACAACGGGCGCCGCGACGTCGACGAACCGCTCGCGACCGAATACGAGGCCGTCTATCGCGCGGTCATCGCCGCCGTGCGCGCGTATCCCTGGCGCGAGCGCGAGCCGTATTTCGACCGCTTGGTGATCCAGGCCGCCATCCCGGATGCCGAGCAGCGGTTGCCCTACGGCGACGAATGCGCGAGCACATTCGAGGCCCTGCATGAGGATATTTACTTCTCGCTCCTCGAGCTGCTGCGGCGCCACGCGGGCCGCGCGCCGGACGAACGGGCCGGGCAGCCGGGACAGATCGTGCCCGACATCCGGCGCGCCGTGGACACGCCGGAAGTCCGCGTGGCGCTGGAGCCCGCCGGGGCGGACGAGGAACCGGGTCCCGCCGTCCCTCTCGAACGCGCCGATCACGCCCTGCCCCTCGCGCAGATCGCGGATGAGCTTGCGCGGCTCCCCGGGGAGCGATTCGCGGCAACGTCGCGACAGGGCCGGACGGTGGCAGGAATCTACCGCGCCGGGACGCGTCCGGCCATCCTGATCACCGCAGGCCAGCACGCCAATGAGACCTCGGGCGTCGTCGGCGCGCTGCGGGCGGCGCACCGCCTGGCCGCGGCGCCCGGCGCGCACTTCGCGTTGATCCCGCTGGAGAATCCCGACGGATACGCGCTGCACCGCCGGCTTTGCGCCGTGCATCCGCGGCACATGCACCACGCGGCGCGATACACGGCGCTCGGGGACGACCTGGGGGCAAGGGCCCAGGAGCCCTGGTACGAGAAAGGCGCACGTCTCCAAGCGCAGCGGCTCGCGCGCCCGGCGCTGCATGTCAACCTCCACGGATATCCCGCCCACGAGTGGACGCGCCCGTTCTCCGGGTACCTCCCGCGCGGCTTCGAGCGGTGGAGCGTCCCCAAGGGGTTTTTCCTGATCGTCCGCTACCACCCGCACTGGGCCGATCGCGCCCGCGAGTTTCTGGCCCGGCTCACGCGCAGGCTCGCGGATGTCCCCGGCCTCACGCCGTTCAACCAAACCCAGCTCGCGACGTATCGGGCCCACGCGGGTGAGCCGGCGTTCCCGATCTACCATGACGTCCCGTGCGACATCACGGAGGACGCGAACGCCGCGACGCCGCTCGTGCTCATCACGGAGTTCCCGGACGAGACGATCTACGGCGACGTGTTCGTCCTCGCGCACACCGTGCAGATGGAGACGGTGCTCGCCGCCGAGGAGATCCACGCGGCCCTCGAGGGCGCGGGCGGCTGACGGCGCGGTCCCGCCTCGGGGATCGTCGGCGCTAGGCGACCTGCACGATCATCTCGATCTCGACGGCGATGTCGAACGGCAGCGCCGCCATGCCGACGGCCGACCGGGCGTGGCGCCCGCGGTCGCCGAACACCTGGACGAGCAGGTCTGAGGCGCCGTTGATGACCTCGGGCTGCTGCAGAAAGTCCGGCGTGCTGTTGACCATGCCGAGGAGCTTGACCACGCGCTGCACGCGATCGAGGTCGCCGATCACCTCGCGCAGCGACGCGAGGCAGTTGAGCATCACGAGCCGCGCCGCCTCGTAGCCCTCGGTCACGGAAAAGTCCCGGCCCAACTTGCCGCGATACGTGAGCTTCCCGTCCTTGACGGGTCCGTGACCGGACACGAACACCAGGTCGCCGGCGCGCACCGCGCCGACGTAATTCGCGACCGGCGCGGGCGCCGCCGGTAGGACGAGGCCCATGACACTGAGCTTCTGCTCGATTTGGGACACGGGGAATCCTCCACGCGGGCCGTGTCGGTGGATCTATCGCGGCGGTTCACGTTCCACGTGCCGCCGGCGCGTTCCTGGGGGATGCCGGCCGGCGCGTGGAGAACCGACCGATGCGGACCTTGCGCCATGCCCCGACCGGGGAGGAAGAATCCGTGGACACGGACCTCTGCTTTCTGCCGGCCACCGCCCTCAGCGAACGGATCCGGCGGCGCGACGTCTCGCCGGTCGAGATCGTGACCGCCCTGCTCGAGCGCATCGACCGGTACAACGGCGTGCTCTTTAGCTACATCACGGTCTGCGCCGACGCCGCGCTCGCCGCGGCCCGCGAGGCGGAGCGCGAGATCACGGCCGGCCGCCGGCGCGGGCCGCTCCACGGGCTCCCGATCTCGCACAAGGACATCGTGTTCACGCGCGGCGTGCGGACGACATGCCATTCCCGGACGATGCTCGACGTCGTTCCCGACGCCGATGCCACCGTGGTGCGCCGCCCCGCCGAAGCCGGGATGATCCTCCTCGGGAAGACGAACACAACGGAGTTCGCGATCGGCACGATGGACGTCTTTGGCACCTCGCGGACGCCTTGGAACCCGGCGTACTATTCGGGCGGGTCGAGCGGCGGCGCGGGCAGCTCGCTGGCCGCGGGGCTGGCCGTGGCCGCGACGGGCTCGGATACCGGCGGGTCGATCCGCATCCCCGGCGCCCTGTGCGGGATCGTCGGCCTCAAGCCGACGTACGGCCGGGTCAGCCGCCACGGGGTGTTTCCGCTCAGTTACAGCATGGACCACGTGGGGCCCATGTGCCGGACCGTCGGGGATTGCGCCCTCCTCCTGGGCGCGCTCGCGGGCCGCGATCCGCTCGACCCCACGTCGTCATCGCCCCCGGTGCCGGATTACGCGGCCGCCCTTGCGGGCGACATCCGAGGCCTGCGCCTCGGCGTGCCCCGGCAGCACTTCTACGATCATCTCGATCCCGGGGTGGATCGCGCGGTGCGCGCGGCGCTGCGCCACCTCGAATCGCTCGGCGCCGTGCCGGAGCCGCTGGACCTCCCGCGGGCGTCCGAGGTCGGCGCCGTCGGGTGGGCTCTGCTGGCCGCGGAGGCGTTCGCGGCCCACGCCGCGCTGCTGCGCAAGCGCTCCGCGGACTACGGTGTCCGAGCGCGCCAGCGCATCGCGGGGGGCGCGTTTCTCACGGCGGCGGAATACCAGCAGGCGGCGCAGATCCGGGGGCTCTGGATGGGCGAGGTCGGCGCGGCGTTGCAACGCGTGGACGCCATCGTGACCCCGACGACGCCGTTTGCCGGCATCTCCGTCGAGGCGCAAAATAGCAAGCCGCCGGACACGACACGGAACACCATCCCGTTCAACCTCACGGGCCACCCGGCCCTCACGCTACCCTGCGGCTTTACGGACGACGGCCTCCCCGTCGGACTGCAACTCATCGGGCGCGCGTTCGACGAGGCGATGCTGTTCCGGATCGGCGCCGCGTATGAGCACTCCACGGAGTGGCACACGCGACGTCCGGCATTGGAGGTGCGGGCGTGATCGCGCTTACCAAGGAGTGGCTCCGGGCCGAGGCTGCCTCCCACGGCCTCGCGTTGACGGAGACGGACGTCGACGCGATCTATGAGCGGCTCGTTGAAATCAAGACGGCGCTCACCGTCCAACGGCCCGAGGACACCGCGACGCTGGAGCCGCCGTACCGCTTCGCGCCGCCCGGCTGAGCCATGGGGCGCGCGCGGGGATTCACGCTCGTCGAGATGATGGTCGTGCTGGCGATCCTGGCGATCGTGGTGGCCGCCGGCTTGTACATCGCCGCGCGCCTGCGGCCCAGCAGGCCCGCGGCCGGGCACGCGCTCGCCCGGCCGGGATCGATCGTCCCGCAGCCGACGACCTGGGCCGGCCCCGCCTGTCAGGAAGACGGGCGCCCGGCTGCCGCGATCACCTGATCGCACCGGCCCCGCAGCACGGCGCGGCTTGACTCGAGGCGCTCCCGGGCCGCGGCCAGCCACCGCTCCACGCCCGCCAGCCCGGCCGCGGCCGCGTCGAGCTCCGCGTCGATCGCCGTAGGGCCGGGACCGCCGATGCCCCGTCGCGCCGCCACGAACGCGCGCGCATCGAGAAGCGCCTGCAGCTCCGCGGTCGGGAACGCGAGCGGCCGTCCGAGCACGGTACCGCTCACATCCCGCATCAACGATTCCGTCCACATGCGCGGATCGGGCACGCGTTGCACCATCGCCGAGACGACGGCATGCGCCTGCCGCTGTGATGTCCCGTGCCGGCGCACGATCGCGTCCATGAGCTCCGTCGCGGTCGCACCCGAAGCCACGACGTCGTCCGGCGGCACGCCGGGACCGATGGCCATCGATCCCAGTGCCAGGCCGAGGAGCTGCGCGGTGTCCGTGGCGTCGTCCAACGTGCGCCAGAGGTCCACCTGCAGCTCGGATGTCGCGCGGTTGTCGTCCTCGAACGGCGTCGCCGCGACCCCGGCCACCTGTCCGGCGAGCACGCCGGCCGCGCGCGCGGCGCGCGCGCGGAGGTGCTCGACGAACACGAGGTTGCGTTTCTGCGGCATCATGCTGCTCACTTGGACGAACCCGGGATCCAGCGTGACGACCGGCGGCGACCCAGCGGCCCACAGGTCGAGCGTGGCCAACATGCGACTCGCACCGGCGACGGCCACGCCACACGCGGCGAGCGTCGCGAGCGCGTAGTCGGCCCCGGCGACGGCATCGTACGTGTTCTCGACCAGCCCGTCGAACCCCATCAGCCGCGCCAGTTCGGTCCGGTCGAGCGGAAACGCGGTGCCGGCCAAGGCGCACGCGCCGAGCGGCGACCGGTTTACCTCTTCGTACGCGAGCCGGTAGCGGGCGAGGTCGCGGAGCACCGCATCGGCGTAGGCGGCGAGCACGTGGCCGACGGTCGTCGGCTGCGCGGGCCGGCCGTGGGTGCGCGCCACCACGAGCGTGTCGCGGCCGCCGCGGGCACACGATGCGGTCGCGCGGCCGAGCGCGACCGTAGCACCGACGACCATCAAGAGCCGGGTGCGCACGACAACCCGGAAGGCCGCCGCGTCCAGGTCGTTCCGGCTCCGCGCGAGCTGCAGGTTCCCCGCGATGTCGGCACCGAGGCGATCGATCAGCGCGCGCTCGAGCGCGAAGTACACGTCCTCGACGTCGGGATCGTACTCGAGGGAAGCAGCCGGCACCGCATCCAGCGCATTCAACCCTTCGAGGAGGCGGGCCGCGTGCTCCGGCGAGAGCACGGCCGCGGAAGCGAGCGTCACCACGTGCGCGCGGCTCGCATCGATCAAGACCGGGTAGAGATCGACCTTCCACGCGTCGAAGATCGGCTTGAGGACCGTGGCGCGGTAGCGGTCTCTGAGGTCGTGGCGCCCCGCGTGTGCGTCGTCCACGATGCGGCCTCCGTTTCCGCGCGCAAACGGCACCGGCTGCGCGGCCGGCGGCGGGCCGGTTGCGCCTACGGCAGGCTCTGCAGCACCTGCCAATCCACGTTGCCGCCGCTGAGCACGACGGCGACTCGGGCGTCGGGCTCGACGGGGAGACGCCCGCACAGGAGGGCGGCCAGCCCCGCGGCGCCGGCCGGTTCGACGACGAGCTTGGCGTACTCCAACACCGCCTTCATCGCCTCGCGGATCTCCGTGTCGGACACCAGGACGACCTCATCGACGAACCGCCGCACCGCGGCCAACGTCAGCTCCCCGGCCATCGGCGCTGTGAGACCGTCCGCGATCGTGTCGATCGAGTGGAGCCGCGTGACGGCGTTGCGCCGGAGCGCGGTCCACAGCGTCGGTGCCCCCTCGGGCTCCACGCCGAACACGCGTGCCCCCGGCCGACTCGACTTGACGGCCGAGGCCACACCGGAGATCAAGCCCCCGCCGCCGATCGCGACAACGACCACGTCCACGTCCGGGAGATCCTCCACGATCTCGAGTCCCACCGTGCCCTGGCCGGCGATGATGTGCGGATCGTCGAACGGGTGCACGAGCGTGAGGTTGCGGGCGTCGCGCAGCTGATGCACCCGTTCAAACGCCTCGTGCATCGTGCCGCCGAGGACGACCTCGGCGCCGTAGGCCCGGCACGCCGCAACCTTGAGCAGGCTGGCGTGCGCCGGCATGACGACCGTCGCATGCAGCCCCTCCGTCGCCGCGCCGTACGCGAGGGCCTGGGCGTGGTTGCCGGCTGAGATCGTCACGAGGCCGCGGCGTTTGTCCTCGCCGGAGAGATGGCGGAGCTTGTTGAGCACGCCGCGCGGCTTGAACGATCCCGTCTTCTGAAGATTCTCGGCTTTGAAATAGAGGCGGACTGCCGCCCGTTCGCCCAGGATTCTCGAGCTCAACAGCGGCGTACGGTGGACGCGTCCCTGGATGACCTCTCGGGCCGCCAGGATGTCGTCCAGGGTGGGAAGTGTCGGGGTCAGCGCTGTTGCGACGCCCGAAACGCCGCCCACAGCTCGTCCGACGCGCCGGGGCGGTACATCACGTCGACCGCCGTCATGGCCAGCCCCTTGGCGGCATTGAGCATTGCGGCGTACCCCCGCTCGGACCGCGCCGCCTCGCGAAACTCCGGCGTATGTCCCGCGGCGTCGTCCGTGATCGCCAGGTAGGGATGGATCGTCGGCGCGACCAGGCTGACGTTGCCGATGTCGGACGACCCGACGCCGCCGTGCTCCGGCGGCGCCTCGCCGCGGATGCCGAGCCGCGCCAGGTTGTCGCCGAAGTAGCGCGCGAGGACGGGGTTGTTGTTGCGCTCCGCGTACACGAGCCCCTGCGCAAACTCCACCCGGGCGCCCGTGGCCGCGGCGGCGCCCTCGGCACACCCCTTGACTTTCGCCATCACGTCGACGAGCGCGGCACGCGTGTTGGCACGCACGATAAACTCGCCCTGCGCCAACGCCGGGACGACGTTGGGCGCGTCCCCGCCCTTTGTGATGATCCCGTGGATCCGGACGTCGCTCGTGACGTGCTGCCGCAGCGCATCGATCGCGTGGTACGTGAGCAGTAGCGCGTTGAGCGCGTTGACGCCCTTCTCCGGCGCGGCGGCGGCGTGCGACGACTTGCCGTGGAACGTGATCGTGAGCCCCTGCGCGGCGAGCGCGCCCCGGACCCACCAGTTGTTGCGCGACGGGTGAAACATCATCGCCGCGTCCACGCCCTCGAAGACGCCCTGCTCCACCATCGGGATCTTGCCGCCCGTGGTTTCCTCGGCCGGCGTGCCCAGCACGGTCAGCGTCCCGGGCAGCGTGGGAACCGCGCGGTGCAGCGCGACGGCCGCGCCGACGCTCGCCATGCAGATCAGGTTGTGGCCGCACGCGTGCCCGACGCCCGCGAGCGCGTCGTACTCGGCGATCAGCGCCACATGAGGTCGAGCGCGCTCGCCCTTGGTCGCCGCGCGAAATGCGGTCGCCATGCCGGCGATCGGCTGCGTCACCGCAAACCCGTGCTCCCGCAGCAACCCGGTGAGCCAGCGCGCCGCCTGGCGCTCCTGCAGCCCGACCTCGGGCGTCTCGTGGATCCGCGCGCTCAGGCCGACGAAGGTCTCCCGCATCGCATCGACCTGGGCGCAGACGTTGTCCTTCAGCGCATCCACATCATGCATTACATCGCCACCTCGGGGGAGATCGCCGGATTACGCATAGCCTTCTCCGGCGCCGCGACGCGCCCCTGTGGGATCCGGCCGCTCACATGCTGCGTCCGCCGGTCACCTCGATCACCGCGCCCGTGACGAAGCTCGCCATCTCGCTGGCGAGGAACAGCGCGACGGTCGCGACCTCCTCCGGACGCCCGTTCCGGGCGAGCGGCGTGTCCTTGGCGCGCTGGGCCATCGCTTCCTCGCCCATCGCGCGCGTCATCGGCGTGTCGATGAAGCCGGGCTGGATGGCGTTCGCCCGCACGCCGTACCGCGCGTACTCCCGCGCCGTCACCTTGGTGAGCGCGACGATCCCGGCCTTGGCCGACGCGTAGTTCGCCTGCCCGAAGTTGCCGATCTTCCCGGAAATCGAGGAGAGGTTGACGATCGCGCCCCGCCCGGCCTTGCGCATCCGCCCGCCGACGGCGCGGGTGCACAAAAAGGTGCCGCGGAGGTGCACGTTCAACACCAGGTCCCACTGCTCGTCGGTCATCTTCGCGATCGTGACGTCGCGAGTCAGCCCGGCGTTGTTCACGAGCACGTCGATCCGGCCAAACATCTCCTCGGCCGCGGCCACGCCGGCCTCCACCTGGCCGGCGTCCGAGACGTCCACCCGCGCCGCTCCCGCGCGCCGGCCGAGCGCCCGCACGGCCTCCACCGTCTCGCCTGCGCCGGCTTCGTTGACGTCGAAGACGAAGATGTCGCTGCCCTCCCGGGCGAACAGCAGCGCTACGGCCCGGCCGATCCCGGATCCCGCGCCCGTGATCAGCGAGACTCGATCGCGCAGCAACGGCTCCACGTCATCCTCCCTTCGGCGAGCGCACCTTGATCAGGAGGGGCACGTTGCCCTCCTGCACCACGTCGCCGCGCTGATTGACGAGCTCGATGCGGCGCTCGATGAGCCCCCGGTCGCCCGCGGACGTCAGGCGCTTCCCCGTGATCTGCATCCGGACGTGGACGGTGTCGCCGATAAGCACCGGCCGCTTGAAGGACCACGTCAGCCCGGGAACCGCGATCGTCGTCTCGCCGAACAGGCCGAGGCGCACGACCAGCCCCATGCCGATCGCGATCCCGAGATTCCCGTGGGCGATTCGCTGCCCGAACGGCATCGTCTTCGCAAACTCAGCGTCGGTGTGGATGGGATTCCAGTCGCTGGACAGCGACGCGAACGTGACGACGTCGGCTTCGGTGATCGTGCGGCCGGCGGTCTCAAAGACCTGTCCGACCTCGACGTCTTCGTAGTAGAGGCTCACCGGCGTCCCTCCGCTGATGCCCGCGCGATGTCCGCAACGCGGGCCGGCGTGCGACGATGCCCATGCAACGAGTCACCCGGCCCCGGCGATCCCGGCGATGCGGGGCCTTGTGCACGCGGTTGAATTAGGGTACGCTTCTCCCTTGGTAACGGGCCGGTCCTCCGCTGCGCGAGCGCCATTGCAGGCCGGCGGGATCAACGGCCGGCCACGGGCATAGTCCGTCCGCGCAGGACGCCACGGCGGGCACCGAACGGAGAAATAGGCCTGCCCGCACGGGCGGCCGTGGGCCGAGCCACGCTCGAACGAGCGCCCCTACGCCGCGGCGCCGTAGACGCACGACGGAGGGGCGGCATGGAGACCGGATCCACGATTGTCGGCCTGGGGCGGTACGCCCCGGAACGGACGCTCGCCAATCACGACCTGGCTCGTATGGTCGATACCACGGACGGGTGGATCCGGAGGCATACCGGGATCGAGGAGCGCCGGATCGCCGCCGCCCATGAAGCAAGCTCGGATCTCGCCTATGGCGCGGCCAGGGAGGCGCTCGAGGCGGCCGGCACCGGCCCGAGCGACGTGGACCTCATCATCGTCGGCACGGCCACGCCCGACATGCCGTTCCCCAACGTGTCGTGCCTGCTACAAGACCGCCTCGGCGCGCGCAGTATCGGCTGCCTGGACGTATCGTGCGCGTGCTCGAGCTTCGTGTACGGGTTGAGCGTCGCGCACGGCGCAATCGTTTCCGGCCAGGCCGACACGGTGCTCGTCGTCGGCACAGACACGCTCTCCCGCATCACCAATTGGCGAGACCGGTCGACGTGCGTCCTGTTTGGGGACGCCGCAGGGGCGGCGGTGCTCCGACCCGCGAAGCCGGGGAGTGGATTCTTGTCGTTCGCGCTCGGAGGATCTGGCCAGGGACGGCATCACCTCCATCTCAAGGCGGGAGGCAGCCGGCACCCGGCCTCGCATGAGACGGTCGCGCGCGGCGAGCACTTCCTATGGATGAACGGGCCGGAGGTCTACAAGTTCGCGGTCCAAACGATGCCAAGGGCGGCCGCGGACGCGCTGCGGCGCGCCCGGCTCGCCCCCGACGACGTCGACTTCGTCATTCCGCATCAGGCGAACCTGCGGATCATTCACTCCGTCTCCGCCCGGCTGGGTGTGCCCATGGAGAAGTTTTTCGTGAACGTGCAGCGGTACGGCAACACGTCCGCGGCGTCGATCCCGGTGGCGCTCTACGAGGCGGTCGGCGCGGGGCGCGTGAGCCCGGGCGATGTCGGCGTTATGGTGGCCTTTGGCGCCGGCTACACGTGGGGCGCGTGCACGATCCGCTGGGGCGGCGCCGCCTAAGCCGCAGCCGCGCGAACGGCTACTTCGGTCGGGATGTCGATCCGGGGTCCTTCGTGCGACGCGGTTTCCGACCATGCGGAGGCGCGCGAAGCGTGCAGGAGCGGCCTGCGGCCACCGGGAAAGCGACGAACGCAGGATCCTTCCGACGTCGAAGCAGCCCGGAGCGCAAACGTGACGACCCGCCGCTGTCAACGACACCTGCCGATGTTCAGGGCATCCGCCATGGCGATGGGCGCCGCCATCGCGCTGCTCGTCGCCTCGCCCGCAGGTGCTGCCCCGTCGGGCCCGGCGAAGTGCACACTGACGCCGTCCGACGCCGGCGATCCGGCGTACCGGCCAAACGCCCCGGTTCGTTCGTCCGTGGGCACGGGGTTCGTGTTGTCGGGGGTGGTGCGGTCCGGCATCGACTGTAAGCCGATCCCCCGCGCGCGCGTCGAACTCTGGCTGCGGGGCCCCGATGGCCAGTACGATGACGCGCATCGGGCGACCGTGATCACGGACGCCGCCGGCAGATATCGCCTCCAGAGCAATTTCCCCGGAGGCGGCGATTACTTCCAACCGCACATTCACATCCGCGTCGCCGTCTCCGGCTTCCGCCCGCTCGTGACGGTCTTTCTACCGCACCCCGGCACCCGGGAAGGGACGATGGATCTCGTGCTCGAGCCGGAGATGTAGTGGCGAATCCTTACGACGCCGGCCGGCGCACGCGGGCACTACATGTTCAATACAGCAGCGCAGCCGGCAGGGGCGAACTCTACCGGCTGCGCTTATTCGCTTGGTCGCGCGGTTCGTTGCGGATTGTCGTCAACATCCAGCCGTGCGATCTGCTTACTGTCCGCTGCCGTCGCCCTGCGCATTACCCCGGAAATAGTCCGGCGTCGAGCCTGCGCCACCGGCGGTTGCACCGATGCTGACGACGCTATTGTCGGCCAACGCCGCGCCGGGCACCAGAGCCACAACCCCCACCAACACTAACCCAGCCAGTGCACCGGCGACGACCTTCCACAACCGCTCCATCGTGATCACCTCCCCTGAATTTTTGGTGCACGTACATCGTACTCGGCCACGGCCACCCCCACCTTGATCCTCGTCACACTCCCGCGTGATCTTGCTCACACAGATGACCAACGGGCGTCGAACCCGACGCAGGGGATCCTGCGCGGGCTCTTCGTCGCGATATTGTTCGTGACCGTCGCGACCGAGGATATGCGCAGACTCGCGCCGCGGCCTGCGGAAGGGATTACGTCAGAAAGCGGTGCTCTAGCTCCGGGGCAGGCACGCGACACGTCGCCGACTTCCCGAACCATGCATAGCGATGACGTGCCACCCATCGATATACGGCATCTCGAATAGGCCGCGGAATGATGCGAAGGAACCCAATGAGCCGCCACGGCGGCGGGAGGCGCGCGCACACCTCAAGGATGGCCGCCGAATCAGTATAGACGCGACGACCCGCGACGACGACAATGCCCGCGAGGACGGGCGCGGGCAGGTGCAACTCCTCGAGTATCGCGCGCCCCCGCGCAGACTGCTGCGCGCCAAAGACAAACACCCCGAACCGATCGTGATCGATGACGAAGTTCACCCACGCATTGCAGAGGTTGCACACGCCGTCGAACAACACCACCATCGCACCCTCAGGAGGCGCTTGGATGCGGCCGGCTCGTCCGACCGAGCCCGGCGACTTCGCGTGACTCATGTTAATGGACAAGCACCCCGCCGAATTTCTGCGCAAAATAATATACCGCTGGATACGTGGCCGTAAACGACCAGAAGAAGATGTTCAGCCCCATGCATAATCCAATCGTGAAGTGAAACGCCGCCCCGGCTGCGAAAAACCCCAGCGCGACGCGCGGGTCGATCCAACAGACGACCGGGCCACAGCATTCATAACACAAGACACCCCAGCAGGCAGCGCGGGCCGCCCAACGGTGCCGCGAGAAAAATCTCGCCAGTGATGGCGCGCCATATGCGTGCGTATTCAAGATGCCGGCGATGGCCTTGCCGCTGCGCCACACCGGGGAGATCGCCTTCGCGACGCCCGAGGTGAGATAGGCGACGACGAGCTGGCCGGCCACGAACCCGAACACGATCGTCAGCATGCGGCTGGTCGGGTGCAGATAGTACACGAAGAGAGCGGCCAGCACAAGCAGCATCATCTGATCCGAGCCGTCCGTGCCGTACTGGTTTCGGAACAAGAACAACATGTGCACGATCAGCATGATGCCGACAGCCACCACCATCCACGCGGAGGCAAGCCCGGAGAGCACCAGGAGCGCCGCCAACAGTTGCAGGCAGACCAGCACAAGGATTCCCGGGCAGGACAGCAACACGTTCAGCAACGCGGCCCCGACGCCGCGTGCCGTCCACCGAGCATTGGTCGAGAGAACGCGCCAATCGTACAATCCGGCCGGCGAGAACAAACGGCGGGCCACGAGGGTTTCCGCCGCCTGGATCGCGACGCCGATGGAGATGAGAACCTGCGTGGTGCGGAGCAGCGCCGCCGAGTCCATTGTGTTCAGATGCGGTGGAAGCGGGACAGGAATACTACGTCGCACGCCCGCGCGGACCCGCGTCCGTAGGAACGGGCCACGGCAAACTGCGTGTACACGGCGGATGACGCATGCGGCTGGCACGTGACGAAATTCAGCAGGGCGAGGAATCCGGTGTCGATCAACATGAAGTCCGGATCCTCACGGTGGTACGGAGCGGAGTGCCGTAGCTCGTTGCCGAGATCCGAAAGCCCTTTTTGGAAGCGCTTACGCGGGTTCCACAGCGATCGGAGCGGTCCCGGGTGAAACGGCACCTCTCGCCAGCGCATGACGTCTCCACACGCCAGTTTGTCGCGGTACAGAAGATGGGTATCGGTCGTCGCGGGGTTCGGGGCAAAGAACGTCCACGCCGGTATCATCGCGAAGTCGTCGTACCGCTTGAGAGCCAGGACCCAGCCCTTCAAGCGGAACTGGTAGGCTATCGTTACGAGGAGCCAGACCGCGAACAAAACGGCGGCAACTGCTTCGGTCCCGTCCGGGCGACCAAGCACGATCGCCCCTCACGACGACTGCGAGACCGAAGCCGCGCGGGCTTCGAGAAGCTCCTGCACCGACGCGTTCGGGTCAACGGGTTGAGTCCGGGGCCGCAGGCCGCGCTCGCCCGGAGTACAGGCCCGGACTTCGTTTCGACCTTGCGCGTACCGCGCAGCGTGTGCTTCGGCAATTTTGGCGTGTGCTTCGGCGCGGGCGGCGTGCTCGTGCGCCCGCTGGGCCATTCGTCTCGCTGCCACAGCGAGTTGCCGAGCTTCTTCGGCTTCTTCGGCCTCTTCGGCTTCCTGGGCGGCCTGACGGCGGTCTTGAGCGAGGACGTCCCCGACGGTCAGATACTCTTTCTCGGGCGGGAGCACCCCGGCAATGTCTCGCTCGGCGTTGGTCTCTCCCGTTGCACCGGGTGCGTTTGTTCCAGAAGGACTCGCCATGGCCGACCACCCCCAAGATTCTTGGATTCCGCTTGAACGCGCCGAGTAAGTACAGGGCCAGGAGAGTGCCGGAGGATAGGACGAAGAATCTATGGAATCACTGCGACGCATACGCCGGAATTCCGCGCTATCTGCGGCCGCAATCACGTAAATTGGGCCGTTAGTTCGACGTGAACATGGAATTCCTTCTGCGCCAACTCTCGACCATTTGCATCCGCTCTCGAGTGAGCGCGCGCACATTCCGGGCTCACACGTAGGTAACCACACCACTCATCCTCCAGAAATCGGATCAGCCTCATGCTAGGGCGCACGAACGGCTCGCGAACAGGCGCGTTGGGGGGTGAAGAGAATGGCGGCCGCGTGGTCGAGCAAATCCACGACTCCTGCTTGCCTGCAGACCGGTTTCGGCCGTTTCGGTGAAGCCCTTCCGTTGGACGGCCAGATCAGCTGCGGAGCCACGGCTATCACCATGTCGGTGCTGTGGCTCATCAAGAATCGCTTCACACAGCTTCGACCATCACCCCGGTCGGCCCACGTAGCCGAGGACCTGGTCCGTGTGTTCGACGGTCTCGCGTATGCGAACGTGGGAGGGCAGATTATCGCCGAAGACTGGTATCGATACGCCGTCGAGACGTACCTTGCGTTGAAAGGAATAGGACGAGGCCGATTGGAGATCTGTCGCCGGGTCCCCGCACTCGAGTGGTTCGCGAAGATGAATCAAAATCAGACAGTCGTCAATTTCGCGGTCGGGTGGTATGGCTCTCCCAAGGATTCGGACACCTTCCAACGCCATGGTCAACACTGGCTCACGCTGCTCGACCAGGATCCCGATAGCGGTGTCCTCACGGTCAACAACCCGATGCCGCGGACATTTCCCGGCACGGCCGCCCAAAACCCCCAACACCTCAGAGCGACGCCATTCGAGGGTAGGACCAACCCGGCGCTTCCCCGCGAGGACTTCCTTCAAATTGCGACGGTTCGCGCGCACTCGCACGGCCGGCGAGCCGGCATTCTTGAGACGGGGTATGCGTGGACGATCCACGAGAGCGCGTTACCGTCAGCGGCCGGTTACACTCCTGACGCCTGCGAACTCGAAACGCTGCGCTACATCAACGGCGAGTTCGCCGACTTGGAGGTGATCGCCCCGCTGGAAGGACGCGGCGGCATCCTCAAATGGGGGCGAGGGAAGCTCATCCTGGCGAATACGAACACGACGACCGGAACCAATGAAATTTACGAAGGACCGCTCGTAAGCATACACGCGTCCGAGACGCCCTTCGGCACCGGCACGATCAAGCTGTTCGGCGGCGGAGGCTTGGTGCTCAGCCCCAGGAACGGAGCCGGGGCGGGCGTGACGTCGCGTGTGGCCGGAGCGCCGCAGGGTGGCGTGGCATTTGGGGGCGGCAACAGCGTAGAGTTCGACCGCAATGGGCATGCGTCGCTCACGGTCACGTTGGGTGGATGGACGGACGGCAACACGGCGAATCTCACGCGATCGCACAGGGGGACGCTACGCGTCATCCCGGGCTCTGGGGTAGAGTCGCTTGGTCACGACGAGCGGTTGCTCGTCGCCGGCGAAGGTCGCAATCTGCCGCCCGTCACAAACGGCATGGTGGCGCCGTATGTCGTCGCGCAGGATCGGGATGGCTCGGGTGCGTTCCTACGCTACACCAAGAGGGATGGGTTCGTCTCTGCGACGATGTCGTCGTCTTCGACGATGCCGATCGACGACTCAACCGACGACACCATCTACCATGTAGAAAGCGACCAGACCATCGCCGCCGGCAGAGAAGCGAAGGCGTACGCGATGTGCCTTGATCCTCACCGCGTTGTCCGTGTGGCGGGCGATGCCGCGCTCCGGATCGGCAACGACAGGCGGTCTCCCGTGGCCGGGGTCATTCTCAACGGCGGGACGATTGCCGGCGGGACCTTGTCATTTGAGGATCGCGAGGGCCTGATTTATAGCGGTCAGCGTGGTCCGGCCGCTGCGAGGATCACGAGCGACATCTCGGGCTGCCGGGGGATCACGTTCTTCGGGCCCGGCGAGATCAGGCTGGACGGGGCGAACTGGTATCGCGGCGGCACCGAGATCCATTCAGGCTGGGTCGTCGTGGAGAACACAACCGGCACGGGGCTGGGGAGTGACGACGTCCTGGTCCGGACCGGCGGAACCCTGGTCATTCACGCCGGGGCCCGTGTCGCGGGCAAGGTGAGCCTTGAACGGGGCTCACACCTCATCCTCAAAGGCGGCGCAATCGGGGGGTCTCGACATTAAGTATTCTGGCCACTCGGACAAGGGCGGCATCCTGAAGGGCTTCGGCAATGTTGTCGGGGCCTCGGAAGTGTCGGGAACGATCCGCGCCGGACGGACGATCGGGACCCTCACGTTCGAAGACCGGGTCTTGTTCGCCACGACCTCATTTTACTGGACACTGGTCAGGCTCGACGACGCCGACGCGCACGCGGGTGTGTACTGGAATGCCCTCAGGTTTCGTGGCCCGGCGAAGCTCGGCGCCGAGGGAGACGGCTTTTTCGTGCTGCTGCATTTTCAGGACGTTCCCGATCCCGACAGCAGCCATCCGTTCTGGCGCCGAGAGCACCGGTGGCTGCTGGCTCAATTCGACGCCAGCCCGTACGAGTGGTTGGTGAATTCTCCCCGCGGGAATTTCGTGTTCGCGCACGGAACGTTTCGCGTCGAACCTGAGGGTGACCACCGAGCCTATCTCGTGTACAAGCCGGCGCCTGCACACTAGAGAGCCCGCACAGCCTGGCCGCCCGACCAGTCGGCCTCGGCGAGCGCGTACCTCACGGCCTGTTCGAGCGTCATCGCGCGCCCCTCGGCAATCCGTGCGGTCGCCGCGTCATCGCCAAGCGCTGAGCGCAGTCCCCGGAGGACGTCGCCGACGTTCGCGTTGACCCTGCTGACCGGCAGGCGCAGACCGAACGCCTTGAGTCCCGCCTCCGCGGCGCCGAGAAGGCGCGCGGCACGCTCGGCCTGTCCCCGCGCGGCCTCAAGCAAACCGATATCTTCGAGGCCGGCAATCATCCCCATCCTGTGTTTGACCTCCCGCCAGATTGCGAGCGCGTCCCTGTGCAGCTGCCAGGCGGTGTCGTAAGCGCCCTCACGAAGGGCCACCACGCCGAGGTTACCGGTAACGTATCCGACGAGCCATTTGTTGCCGGTTTCGCGGCATAGCATCAGGCTCTCCGTGTAAAATGTGCGCGCCGCGGCCAGGCGCCCCTCGGCGGCCGCCAGATAACCGAGGCTGTTCAGCACTCGGGCCAGATCGTTCTTATCGTCCGCCGCCGCAAACAGACGCCGCGCCTCATTGAGGAACGCGGCCGCCCGCCCAAAATCGCGCCGCCAAAATGCCAGTCTGCCAAGCCCGTGCAGGGCGTCGGCCGCACCAAGACCGTCCTCGAGCGATCGGGCGATGGCCAACGCCTGCTCCAACGCCGCCTGCGCTGCGGCAGCATCCGCGAGGACGGTGGCCGAGTAACCGATGTACCGGAGCGCGCGGGCTTTGAGAAGCGGTGGCGATTCCCCCGTCCGGAGGGCGATCGCGAGCCGCTCTCGCGCCTCGCGATGATGGCCGCGCACGTACCAGAACCACCACAACGCACAGGCCAGCCGGAGGCCCGGTTCGGCCTCTGCGGACGCGGCGCACCAGTGCAGCGCGCCCCGAAAGTTATCATGCTCGGCTTCAAGCCGGTCCAACCACGCTACCTGCGCCGGCCCGCGAATTTCCGGCTCCGCCTGCTCCGCCAGCGCCAAGTACCAGTCTCGGTGGCGTCGCAGAACGTCCACGGCCTCCTGAGACTGCTGCAGCTTATCGTGGCCGTATTGGCGTATACTCTCGAGGAGCCGGTACCAGCCGCATCCCTCACGTTCGTCGAACAGCACGAGCGACTTGTCCACGAGGCGCGTCAGCAGTTCGAGAACGTCGTCTTCTTCCAGACCGCCTCCGCCGCAGATCTGCTCGGTCGCTTCCAGCGTGAAATCTCCGGCGAACACGGAAAGCCGCCGAAACAGGATGCGCTCACGTTCCGATAAGAGGTCATGGCTCCAATTCAGCATTGCCCGCAGTGTTTGGTGTCGTGGGAGCCCCGTCCGGCTGCTGCTTGTGAGCAGTCGAAAGCGATCGTCCAACCTCGTCGCGATCGAGTCGACCGACAGGACCTTGACCTGCGCCGCCGCCAGCTCGATCGCGAGAGGAATCCCGTCCAGACGGCAGGCCACCTGCGCGACCGCGGGCGCACTGCTGCTCGTCAAGCGAAATCCCGGCCGGCTCAGCGCCGCCCGCTCGACGAACAGGCGCACGGCTTCATACCCCAGCAACTCCTCGACCGGCGGTAGGGCCTGGAGATTGGGAGCCGACAGCGACGGAACACGCCAGACGACCTCGCCCGACACGCCCAACGGTTCGCGGCTCGTCGCGACAATCCGCAGCCCGGCGCAGGCGCCCAGCAGGACCGCGGCCAGTTGCGCGGCCCCGGCGAGCAGATGCTCGCAATTGTCGAGGATGAGGAGCAGCGACTTGGGATGCAGCGCGTCAACCAGCGTATCGGTCAACGAGCGGCGCGGTTGCTCGGGTATGCTGAGCGCCGACGCGACCTCCTTCGCGATCAAATTTGCGTCCGACAATGCGGCCAGCTCGATCAGCCACGCGCCGTCAGGGTAGCGGCTCACGAGTTCGGAGGCAACTCGGAGTGCGAGTCTCGTCTTGCCGACCCCCGCGCTGCCCGTCAACGTGACCATGGCCGTCTCCGATAACGACCGCTTGAGCTCCGCGACCTCCCGCTCACGTCCAATGAAGCTCGTCAGCTGGCGAGGGAGGTTGTTGAGGAGGGCGTCCAGCGACCGGAGAGGTGGAAACACAGGCATCAAGTCCGAGCCCGTCACCTGAAACAGTCGTTCAGCGCGGGCCAGGTCTCTGAGCCGGTGAGCGCCGAGGTCGCGCACGCCCAGCCCTCGGGGCAGATCCGTCTCCACGAGCGCGTGAGTCGCCGCCGACAGCAGAATCTGTCCTCCATGGGCGGCATCGCAGATCCGGGCAGCCCGGTGCACGTCCATGCCCTCATACCCGGTCTCGGTCATCACGGGCTCTCCCGTGTGCAGCCCCATCCGCACTCTGACGATCGCCTGCTCCGGCCAGGTATGAGCCGAGAGTGCCCGCTGGGCCGCCACGGCGGCCGCCACCGCGTCGCGCGCGCGTGAGAATGCGACGAAGAATGCGTCTCCCTCGGTACTGATCTCACGTCCGTGCCACTCTTTGAACGCGGCCCGCAGCAACCGATGGTGGTCGGTCACGACGCTGACGTAGCGATCGCCAAGATCCTCGAGTAATCGCGTGGACCCCTCGATGTCGGTGAAGAGAAGGGTAACGGTTCCAGCCGGCACACGAGTCATCGGCGGCCTCCCCACCGCTCACGACGCACGGCCGCGCCAATCCAAGACTGTCCCGTCGTGAGTCGATCCTATTGGGTAGTCACTCGTTCACCGACCGCGGTAGACGCCGGCGCAATTCGCCCGGCTTGAGCACGGCCACGACGCCGCGGCGGCATTGCACCAACCCTTCGTCGGCCAGCAGTCGAAGCCACCTGTTGACGCTCTCACGCGTTCCCCCCACCACTTCCGCGAGCTCCTCCTGAGTCAGCTGGGGTGGGCCCAAGGTGCCGTCCGGCCCGCGCCGCTCGCCTGCCTCGGCCAGCGTCAGGAGCACCTTGGTCAAGCGCGTGGGACCGTCCAAGAACACCGCGTCGTGCAGGAGGTCCGTCGTCCGCCGCAGGCGGCGACTCAAGGCAGCGAGGAGGGCCGCGGCGGTATCCGGATGGCGCCGTAAAAATGTGAGAAAGTGCTCGCGCTCCAGCGCAAAGAACTTTGATGGCGCCCGTGCGGTCGCCGTGGCCGATCGCTCGCCACCGTCGAGGAGGGCGAGTTCGCCGAAGAACCCACCCGGGCCGAGTAGTGCCAGGATGATCTCCCGGCCCTCGGGAGACATAATGGTCAGCTTGACTTCGCCGGAGTGAATCAAGTACAGAGTTGCTCCGGGGTCTCCTTCCGAGAAGACGACGGCGCCCTTCCGGTAGGTGCGAGGCCGAAACAGCTGGGCGAGGGCGTCGGATTCCGCCGTCGATAGTCCGGCAAAGAGTGGGGTCTGCGCGAGAATGCGCTCGACGGACATATCCCCCTCTAGCCCGCATGGCTTATCGCCAATTATACACTAGGCCTGGGAACTAGGCCTGGGACATCGGCGCCGCCGGTCTGTATCGGTATCGCGTCGGGGCCAACATGCGCGGGCCGCGGATGCCTACCCGATCACCCGCCGGTTCCGAAGGTCCGCGATCGCCGCGGCATCATAGTCGAGCTCCGCGAGGATCGCGTCCGTGTGTTGCCCCACCCCCGGGGGCGGGTCCAGCCGCGCCGCGCGCTTACCGTCAATCCGGAAGGGCTGGTCCACAAGCTTGAGGTCCGGAATCACGGGGTGGGGCACCGGCGGAAACATGGCGAGCGCGGTCACCTGCGGGTCGCGGGTCACCTGATCGAGCTTCCGGACGCAGCTGCACGGCACCTCGTGGGCGGAGAGGATCTCCTCCCACTCCGCTGCGGATCGCATGAGAAACCTGGCCTCGAGAATCTCGTGGAGCTCTTCCCGGTGCGCCACGCGGTCGGCGTTGGTGCGGAAGCGGGAATCTTCCGGCAACTCGGGCAGGTCGAGCACACCGCACAGCCGCACGAAGATCACGTTGTTGCCTGCGGCCAGCTGCAGGTATCCTTCGCGGGTGGCAAACGCCTCGTAAGGTGCGATCATCGACGCGCTCGTGCCGACCGGACCCGGCACCCGGCCGGTGGCGAAGTAGCCGATCAAGTGGTATCCGACCCAAGCGACGCCGGTCTCGAGCAGGCTGCTGTCGATCCTGGCACCGCGTCCGGTCCGCTCCCGCGCGTACAGCGCCCCGACCACAGCGAGTCCGCACCACATGCCCGTGCCGGTGTCGATGATCGACGGCCCGGTGCGGAGCGGCCGTCCACCGGGTTCTCCCGTCAGGCTCATGATGCCTGAGTAGGCCTGCACCACGGGGTCGTACCCCGGCCGGTCCCGCAGTGGTCCCGTGGAGCCAAACCCGTTGATCGAGCAGTAGACGATGCGGGAATTATCGCGGGAGACGCGCGCATAGTCCAGCCCGCGCTTCGCGAGGCTCCCGTGCCGGAAGCTTTCCACCAGCACATCCGCGCGGAGTGCCAGCCGCCGCACAATGGCCTGCCCATCGGGATGGTCGAGATCCACGGCGAGGCTGCGCTTGTTGCGGTTGAAGCTCAGAAACGACGTGCTGATCCCCTGCCACTGGGGCGGGCGCCACTCTCTCGTGTCGTCGCCCGCGCCGGGGCGTTCGACCTTGACCACGTCGGCGCCCAGGTCCCCGAGAATCTGCGTGCAGCACGGCCCCGCGAAGTTGCGCGTGAGGTCGAGGACGCGGATCCCGTCGAGGATGCCGGCCACGGCCCGCCTACTCCGTACCCTCGGGGCGCGGGCGCAGGCGGCGCGGCGAATGCCCCCGCTTGTACACCATGATCGTGCGCTCGTACTCGATCACGACGGTGCCGTCCTGCTTGTAACCTCGCGTGCGGAACCGCACGATGCCCACGGCCGGCCGCGAGCGCGATTCCCGCATCTCGAGGACCTCGCTCTCGGCGTACAGCGTGTCCCCCACGAAGACCGGGGCCGGCAGCTGCACCTTGTCCCAGCCCAGGTTGGCGAAGGCGTTTTCGCTGATGTCGATGACCGACATCCCGGTCACGAGCGCCAGCGTGAAGGCGCTGTTGACGAGCGGCCTCCCAAACTCCGTTTGGGCGGCGAACGCGTAGTCGAAGTGCGCGGGGTTGGTATTGAGCGTCAGGTTGGTGAACCAGACGTTGTCGGCGTCGGTGACCGTCCGGCCGTAGGGATGCTCGTAGACGTCGCCGACGCGAAAGTCCTCATAGTACCGTCCCTGCGCCTGCACGCGTGTCATGGCCGCCCTCCACTCAGCCGCGGTCTCCGCGCCCGGCGATCCGCCGCGAGCCACGCCGCCCGGCGCGCATCAATACGATCGCGGCAGGCCCAACACATGCTGCCCGAGGTACGCCAGCACGAGATTGTTGCTCACCGGGGCCACCGCGTACAACCGGGTTTCGCGGAACTTCCGCTCGACGTCGTACTCCGCGGCGAACCCATACCCGCCGTGGGTGTCCAGACAGGCATTCCCCGCCTCCCACGCCGCGTCCGCGGCCAGCAGCTTGGCCATGTTGGCCTCGGCGCCGCACCGCTTGCCCTGGTCGAACAAGGCGGCCGCGTGGAACCGCATCAGATCGGCGGCCTCGAGGTGCGCGTACGCGAGGGCAAGCGGGAATTGCACGCCCTGGTTCGCCCCGATCGGCTTCCCAAACACGACCCGTTCCGCGGCGTACCGGGTGGCGCGCTCGATGAACCAGCGCCCGTCCCCGATCGATTCCGCCGCGATGAGGATCCGCTCCGCGTTCCACCCGTCGATGATATAGCGAAATCCCATGCCCTCCTGCCCGATGAGGTTGTCGGCCGGCACCTCGAGATCGCTGATGAACAGCTCCGTCGTGTGATGGTTGAGCATGGTCCGGATTGGCTTGATCTGGATGGCGCCGCGCGCCACGGCTTCCCGGAGATCGACCATGAACACCGAAAGACCGCGCGTCTTGTCCTGCGTCTCATCATAGGGCGTGGTCCGCGCGAGCAGCAGCATGAGGTCGGAGTGCTCCGCGCGCGAGATGAAGACTTTTTGCCCGTTCACGACGTACCGATCGCCGCGCCGGACCGCCATGGTCTGGATCCGGGTCGTCTCGGACCCCGCCCCGGGCTCCGTCACGCCGAACGCCTGCAGGCGCACCTCGCCCGACGCGATCGCCGGCAACCACCGGCGCTTCTGCACCTCGCTGCCGTGGCGCAGGAGCGTGCCCATGATGTACATCTGCGCGTGGCACGCCGCGGCGTTGCCCCCCGACCGGTTGATCTCTTCCAGGATCAACGATGCCTCGGTCACGCCGAGCCCGGTCCCACCGTACTCCTCCGGGATGAGCGCGACGAGCCAGCCGCCGGCCGACAGATCCCGGGTGAACGCATCGGGGTAGGCGCCGGTCTCGTCGAGCCCCCGCCAGTACGCGTCCGGATACTTCGCGCAGAGGCCCCGCACGGCGTCGCGAATGAGGCGCTGGTTGTCGGTCAAGTCGATCGGCATGCACCCCTCCGACGCAGCGGCGCGCCGCCGCGCGCCACCCGGTTCAGCCTGCACCGGCGTCCGCGGCGCGCCTGCGCGGGACCTGTCACGGGAGCGCCGCGTCGATCTCCTTCGCGTACGCGGTGGCTTCCGCGATGTTGTGCCAGCCGAGGTCGCGCTTGCCGTCCTCGACCTGCTCGATCATCGACACGATCTTCGCGTTGAGCGGGACCGCCACGCCGTACCGGGCCGCGTGTGTGCAGACCGTGAGATGCGCCGCCTCGCTCTTCCGCCTGCGGTAGACCAGGTCCCAGTGGATGCCGCTCGCCTTTTTGACGTACTTGTAGCCGCCGGGTCCGTCCCCGATCTGATGGCCGCCCAGGTGCTCCACGAGACGGTCGTAGACGGCGAGCAGGCGCGCGGTGTCGGCGGGCGTTGCCGGATGGTAGAGCGCCGGGTCGAACCACCCGTCGGCGTGCAGCCGCACGCCCGCGGCATCGGAGACGAGCATCGCCTCGCGCACCGCCGCGCCCCCGAGGCGCTGCACATCCTTGTTGCCCAGCACCGCGACGACCGTGTCGTTCACGAGCGCCGTGACCACGATCTGCGAATTATAGACGTGCTTCGTCCACAACCGGCCGACGATGTCGGTGAGCAGTTCGCATTTGTTGGGGCCGATACCGAGCAACCGGGCCGCTTCGCGGACTCGCGGCGTCAGGCTGCCGTCGAGCTCGCCGACGTAGACGGTCCCCTCGTGCACGGCCTCCAGCACGCCGGGGTCCAGGTACGCACCGCCATAGTCGGGCAGTGCCCCCATCGTGCGCTCCCGGCCCACGATGCCGGCGATCGTGTCTTCGTTCATGCCGTTCTGGAGCGAGACCACGCACGCGGAGGGCGCAAGATGCGGCGCGATGGCCCGCACGGCCGCGTCCGTCGCCTGCGACTTGCAGGCCAGAAAGACGAGGCCGTCGAGCGGCTCGGGGATCTCCGCCGGCGTGCAGGCCCGCTGCGCCGGGACGGACATCGGCCCATACACGCCGTTGACCGAAATGCCCCGTTCGCGAATTGCGGCGACGTGCTCCGCGTTCTGGTCGACAAAGAGCACATCCTCGCCGGCCCGGGCCATGTAGAATCCGGCCAGCCCTCCGATGGCCCCGCTTCCGACGACCGCAATCCGCGCCATCTCCGCCTCCTCGAGGCGGCGCGCCGCGGCGCGCCGCTCAATTGAACTCATAGGTCTTCGCCGTGGGCCGCGGCCCCACCCGCGCCACAGGGCACGGACGCGTGCGTGCGACGCCGCCCACAGCGCCGATCGGCCGCTTGCCATCACACGCGTCGCCGGTCAGGCGCGCTCGCGCGGAATGCGGAACGTCGTCCTCAAGTCCCTCTATTGTGGTCGCTTTCAATAACGAGGTCGTCCGGCCGCGGGAAGGCGGTCCGGCCGCTGCACCATAGGGGTTTCGAAGTCGTTGCTCGCCGCGCCGCCGTTTGCTGCCGGGCGCGCCTTGCGGCGGGGGACTTTAGGAACGTCGCGTGGTACATACGGGTTCAGGCGCAAGCCCGCGGGCCGTCCGCGGGGCGCGCTTTCGTGTCGACCCGGTTGGCCCGGACGCATGAGCACGCGGCAGCGGCAAGCGATCCACGGTGGGACTCCCCCGCGCTCACAACACTGACGGAGGCGGCGCATGTCAGAGCAGTTGGTATGGCAACGGCTATCCGACGAACTGCAGCGGCTCGTCGCGGAGTTTCCCGGCGCGGCCGGAGCCTGCGTGCGCGATCTCGTGACCGGCGCGCAGACTGCCGTGCACGAGCGGGAGGTGTTCCCTACGGCGTCGAGCATCAAGATTCACATCCTCGCCCATCTCATGCAGCGCGCGGAGGCGGGGGCCATCGACGTCCGCCGCAAGGTGGCGATCCACCGCGACCTGCATGCGGCAGGTAGCGGCGTGCTCACCTATCTCGACGACCCAGAGGAGTTGACCGTACGGAACGTCGCGGTGCTGATGATCATCGTCTCCGACAACACCGCGACGAACCTGTGCATCGACTGGGCGACCATCGATGGCACGAACGCGATGCTGCGGGGGCTCGGCCTGTCGCAGACGACGCTGCGCCGGAAGATGCAGGACTACGCAGCCATCCGGCGCGGCGACGAGAACGTGGCCAGCCCGCTGGAGATGGTGGAGTTCCTCGAGATCCTGTACCGAGGCGAGCGGCTCAGCCCGTTTGTGTGCGAGCAGACCCTGGCGATCCTCAAAAAGCCGAAGCACGGCTACCTGGCCCCGGGCCTCCCGCAGGACGTCGTGATCGCCAATAAGCCCGGCGGGATGGAGCGGGTGCGGTGCGACGCCGCGATCGTCTACCAGGAGCGGCGGCCCTATGCGATCTGCGTGATGACAAAGTACGGGCCCGTGGACCGCACCGTCTCCGAACAATTCATTGCCCGCGCGGCGCGCACGGTCCACGGCTACCTCGCCACGTTGGACGTCACGAACGCGTACGGCCTGGGCGTACCGCCTGCGCCGCCCGGCTGAGACCGGTTCAAACCCCTGCGCGCGGGGGGCCGGTCGCTCGGCAAGGAGTATCCGTAGAACTGCGCTCCACCTGGTGGAGGAGGGCTGCTGGTGGCGGGACCCACGAGCATTATCAAGGCGGGGTTGCTGATCGACGGGCGCGGCGGGCCGCCGCAGCGCGACATGGCGGTCATCGTCGAGGGCAACCGCATCACGGACGTACGCCCGGCCGCCACGCTCGAGCCGGTGGGCGATCGCATCGTGGTGTACGATCACCCGGCGTGCACACTCCTGCCAGGGCTCATCGATGCGCACGACCACATCGCACACTTGGGGCTGGACCTCCGGCGGCGCATGAACACCGCGCCCAGCCTGGCTGTATTGCAAACGGGCCGGTGGGCGACGGAGACGCTGCTGGCGGGCATCACCACGTTTCGCGATGCCGCCGGCGCGGATCTCGGCCTCAAGATGGCGATCGACCAAGGCGTCATCCCGGGGCCGCGGATGTTCTTGAGCCTCGTGATCATCACGCAGACGGGCGGTCACGGCGACCTGACCCAGCCGTGCGGCTTGGCTTCCGACTTCCCGCACCTGCCCGGCATCCCGGACGGCATCGCCGACGGCCCGGACGAGTGCCGGAAAAAGGTGCGCGAGGTCATCCGGCTGGGCGCCGACTGGATCAAGATTGCCACCACGGGCGGCGTGGGCTCCCCCCGCGGGGGGCCGTCGACCCGGCAGTTCACGCTGGAGGAGCTCCGGGCGATGGTGGACGAGGCGCACGCGGCCGGTAAAGGCGTGATGGTGCATGCGCACGGCGGCGACGGGATCAAGATCTGCCTGGAGGCGGGGGTGGACTCGATCGAGCACGCGGCCGTCGCCGAGGAAGCGGACATCGAGCGCATGGCCCGGCTCGGCATCTGGCTCGTCCCGACGCTGAGCGTCACGGCCAGGATGAAGGAGCGCCTCGACGCGGATCCGCAGTCGTTGCCCTGGTACACCGCCGCGAAGCTGCCGACCGTGCTGCAGACCCAGCGGCGCAACTTTCGCCACGCGCTGGAGTGCGGCGTCAAGATCGCGATGGGGACGGACGCCGGCGCGCTCGGGCACGCGGAGAACGCCCGGGAGCTCGTCTACATGACCGACAGCGGCATGACGCCGATGCAGTCGATCGTGGCGTCCACGAGCATGGCGGCCAAGCTGCTCGGCATGGGGGACGTGCTCGGCGCCGTCGCCCCCGGGATGCTCGCGGACCTCATCCTGGTTGACGGGGATCCGCTCGCCGACATCCGCGTCGTGGCGGACCCGCAGCGTATCAAGCTCGTGATGAAGGACGGGGTCCTGTATAAAGCACCGGCATCCCTGCGGGCCGGGGCGCTGACGGGGAGGGCATAGCATGCGCAAGTGGAGCCTCGCGCTCATGAGCTATAAGGAGATTGCCGCGATCCCGAAGGCGCGATCCGTCCTGCTCCTGCCGATCGGCTGCGTCGAACAGCACGGTCCGGCCGGCTTCACCGGCGCGGACACCATCCTCGCAGAGTACGTGTGCCGGCACACTGCCGAAGCGCTGGAGCACGTCTACGTCGCGCCGCCCCTGTGGTTCGGGTACACGCCCTATACCGCATTCCCCGGCACGGTCACGCTCCGGCTCGAGACGCTGCGCGCGGTGATCCAGGACGTCCTCGATGGATACTTCTCTCACGGCTTTCGCCATTTTGTCCTCGTCAACAACCACGGCCCGAACGAGGCTGCGATCGAGCCGGTCGCGAGAGAGATGCAGCAGCGGCACGGACTGATCCTCAGCATCCTCTACCCGTGGCAGCTCGCCTACCACGTCGCGCGTGACATCACGCCCGATGCCGACCAGGTGTACGGGCACGGGGGCGAGCCGACGATCTCGGTCATGATGGCGCTGGCGCCCGAGGCCGTCACCCGGGACGGACATCCTGAGCGCCGCGGGTACGTGCCGAGCGACGGTCCCATCGCGGTCACCTCCTACCGTGGCGCAAGATTCCAGGGATTTGAGGTGGGGCTGTTCAGCGACGTGACGACGGTGCTTCCGAGCGGCGCCAGCGGGGAGTGGACGGTCGCCTCCGAGCAGCGCGGGCGGCAGATCCTGGAGCGCCTGGTCGCGTACGCCCGCGAGTTCGTGCCGGCGTACCTGCGCCTGAGTCAGGAAGCGCAGCGGCGGCACGGTTCGGCTGAGAAGGCAACGGGCGCACCGGGGCGCGGCCGGGGGAGATTGCCGCCTGTGATCGAATGACCACGTAGCGGGAACCGGGCCGCGCACAAGGGAGACGCCGGATCTGCCGCGCCGTACGAGGAGGTGGGCATTGCCAAAGCACCGGCTGGACGAGATGTCCTGGAAAGAGGCCGAGGAGGCGTTCAAGCGGTCGGACACGGTTGTCATGGCGGTGGGCACACTCCACTCCCACGGCCCCACGCCGATCGGGATCGACACGAGCTCGGTTGCGCGGATCGCGGACGAGGTGGGCAAGCGCACCGGCCTCGTTACGCTGCCGCCCATGCCCTACGGTGAGAACGACAAGATGGCGCTCTATCCCGGGTCGATCACCATCAGCCCCGACGTGATCGAAGGCGTGTATACCGACATCTGTGAGAGCCTCTGCCGGAACGGCGTGCGCAAGGTGATCTTTCTCAACGGCCACGGCGGGAATCGCGAACCCCTGACCCGCACCGGCCGCAACGTACGGGAGCTCGGCATGCTCATCGCCGTCCTGGAGTGGTGGAACATCGGCAAAAAGATCGCGCCGAACGCCTTCCCGGAAGGCACCCATATCTGGGAGCTCGCCGTGGCCTTGGCCGTCGGCGGGACAGAGGTCGCGGACGTGCGCTCCGGCGGCTACAAAGGCGAGTGGGGCGCCAACCCGCCGCTGCGGCCCCTCTTCGGGGACAAGATCAAACCGCTCGGCTTCAGCAATTTCGAATACCGCGGCGCGCCCGTGATCATCCCCGTGGATTCCTGGGACGTGGACGTGGAGAGCCCGCCCGAGATCGACAAGGCGTCCCTCGAGGCGCTCAGGCGCCGTGGCGAGGAGTCGATCGAACGCATCGTCGAGCACATCGTCGCGTTCGTCCGGGACTTCGAGAAGCTGGATCCGGCGAAAGCGCTGCGGGCCGACTAGCGGCGGCCTCGGCAGCGGGCCCGCGGGGAGGATCGGCCCTACGTGCCTCGGCGCGGCGGCAGCAGGCGAACGTCCACCCACGGTCACCGGCAGGTTGCGGCCGGGCCAGACGCGGCGACCACTGCGTACCCGCTCACGTTCGACCGGGGCTCGTTGCGCCTGGACGCGCCGGAGTCCGCCAGGGTCCCGGCGTACCTCGTCTGGGATTCAAGAGTTCAGGCATGGCGCACCGAGGCGTTTCGGCACTTTCGCCTCAAGGAAGACGCCGCTGCATACCACATCGACGTCGCGGACGAGGCCGAGCAGTTCTTCCCCTGCCCCTCGCTCACCGTCACCTTGCCGCCCCTCAGGCCGGATCAAGAGGCCGCGATCAGCGCGTGGGAACGCGCGGGGTGCCGTGGGGTTGTGGTCAAGCCAACCGGCACCGGCAAGACAGAGATCGCCCTCGCGATCGCGGCCAGACACCGATGCTCGACGCTCGTGGTCGCACCGCTACGTGATTTGATGTACCAGTGGCAACGGCGAATCAAACACAGCCTCGGCGTCGACGCGGGCGTGCTGGGCGATGGGCGGCGCGAGATCTGGCCGATTACCGTCACCACGTATGACAGCGCCTGGATCCACATGAAGACGATCGGAAACCGGTACCGGCTGATCGTGTACGACGAGGCCCACCATCTACCTGGGCAAACGCTTCACGAGAGCGCCCTTGACTGCCTGGCGCCGTTGCGCCTCGGTCTTACGGCAACGCCGGAGCGTGCGGATGGCAGAGACCGCCTGCTGGATACCCTCATCGGGCCGTGCGTGTACGAAGAGCGCATCCGCGACGCCCGCGGGCGAACCGTGGCCGGGTACTCGATCGTTCGTGTGCCCATCTACCTCACCGAGTCCGAACAGGCGGAATACGACCGATTGTCGAGACGGATCCGCGGATATGTGGCAAAGCGTCGCCGTGAGGGCGGACGCTTTGACTGGAAAGAGGATATCGCCAAGTTGTCGCGGACCGACCCAGAGGCGAAGGACGTCATGCAATGCTACCACCGCAAACTCGCGCTGGCGCACCGGTCCGCCGAGAAGCTGCGCGTGATGGAGGATATCTTCCGCCTGCACCCCGCCGAGCAGTGCGTCATATTCACGGCGTCGAATCGCATGGCGCTGGATGTATCCGTGAGGTTCCTCATTCCGGCGCTGACGGCCCACTCGGACAAGCGCGAGCGAAACGCGATCCTGGACCTTTTCGCGCAGGGAAAGATTCGGGCCCTCGCTGCCTGCGAAGTTCTCAACGAGGGGTGGGACGCCCCCGGGGTCAAGATCGGGGTCGTCCTCGGCGGCGAGAAGGGGACGCGGGAGGCGACCCAGCGGCTGGGCCGCCTTCTGCGGAAGTTTGGCGACCGCGCGGCCAGGTTGTACGAAGTCATCGTCGAGGAGACGTCCGACCAGCGCCGAGCGCGGCAGCGTACCAGGACCGATGCTTACCAAGGCGCACCGCGTCTATCACTGGGACAGGCTCAGCAACTCGATCTTCTCTGACCGGTTGGAGGAGGACTGCGTCCCGCTCCTCGCACGGGGCATCGCCGTGTACCGCGCCCGCATCGGAGACCGGCTCGGGCTGGTACGCAATGCGGCGCGCACGGTCCTCCAGGGACTCCGCCCAGATCGAATCGAGGCGGCGATCGACCTCCTCGACGAGGTCGCAACCTACGAGTGGCCGCGGGGCGGGCGCCAGGGCGACGAGAGGGTCAAGATCTTCGCGGCCGCCGCGGACGCCCATCCGCTCCTCGATCCAGAATCCCGGGGAGCCATACTGGGACCGGCGCTTGGCGAATCGGTCTTCCCCGACGGCGGGCTCACGGCGCGCCTCTACGCCGATTATCCGGAGTTTCATCGACTGACGGCGTTTCCGGAAACCTACTCCGCGGCGGATCTGCGCGATGACTACGACCTGGCGCAGGCTCAGGCGCTTCTCTACGACGCCACCGCCGTCGAGGTCGATGCCGGGGCCGATCTGAAGCATATCGTCCAGTACGCGCGGCTCTCGCGTCTGCTCCATCGCCTCGAGCGACTCGCCGACGGCCGGTATCGGCTGTCGTTCGACGGGCCGAACTCCGTCCTCCGCCGAACGCACGCCTATGGAGTCGATTTCGCGAAATTTCTGGCGGCCCTCGTCCAGGCGCGCGACTGGCAGATCACGGCCAGGGTCGCGATCCACGCACGCGCGCGGCCGGCGCTGTACCGGCTCTCGTCCAAGGACGGCCTGCGGTCGCGGCTGGCGCCGCCCTCGCTCTTCGATTCGGACCTCGAGGAAAAGTTCGCCGAGAAGTTCGGCGCCGTCCGCAATGACTGGCGCCTCGGCCGAGAGACGATGCTGCTGGAAGCGGGGACGTCACTCCTCGTGCCGGACTTTTCCTTCCGCCACGCGGACGGGACAGAGGTCGCGATGGAGATCGTCGGGTATTGGACGCCGGAGTATCTCGCGAGGAAATTCCGCAAATTGGCGGTGATCCACGGCGTCAATCTAATCGTGGCCGTACGCCGTCAGTGGGCGCTTGCGGCCGGCGACCCGCCTCCGTGGGTGCTGCCGTTCAAGACCGCCATTCTGCTGAAGGACCTGATGCCGCGTCTTGAGGCATTTCGGCGACAAGCGCCACGCCTCGGGCGCCCTCGAGGGGATTGAGCACCTTCAGGCCGGGGAACGCACGAACCCCTGGCCGCTCGTGCACAGCGTTCAACTCAGGTCTCCGTCGGCATGTGCAGGTACATCGACTGCAGCGCGATGCGCCCCGGCCCCGTGAAGCGGTTCCAGCACAGGCTGCCGGCGCTCGCGAAGAGGCCGGTCGAGATCTTCTGGAAGAGCGTCTGCATCTGCACGGTGCGGTCCTTGTAGATCCAGCCGCCGGGCTCGATGTCGATCTGCTCGCGGGCGCCGAGCGTCAGCGTGAAGACGTTGCCGTAGCCGTGCAGCCAGAGAATCCCATCCGAGCGGGTGCACGTAAAGGTGTCGATAAAGAAGCCCGTTCCGCCGAGCAGGATATTCGCCACGCCTTTGACGCGGTTGAACGTATAGTCCAGGGGATCGGTGGCGGCGAGGAACTGATGCTCGCGGACGTCGACCGCCTCCCCCGGCTTCATGTGGAGCGCGAAGACGTGCCCCGCCCCATCCCGGCTGAACGCGATGCGGCCCGCGCCCTGCGTCTGGGTGACGAACACGGGCATCCCGGAGAGGACCCGCCGCACCGCGCCCCGGAGCGGCTTGATCGCAATAGCGACGGACGGGTCCTTCCACAAGAGAATATGGTGCTCGAAGTACACCGGGACGGTCCCGAGCTCGACGTGCAGCACGGGCACCAGCTCGCCTTCGATGTGGTACGTGACGCCGCCGTAGGTCTCGTCCCGCGCCTGGGTCGGAAGCAGCGACGGTACCGGCATGTCGGACACCCCCCATGAGCATCGGTTGATCGCACAGTCTTATGGCCATGTTGGCGCACGTATAGACCAAGCCGCGCGGGCGCACAGGCGGTGCAGGGCCGCGGGTACGACCCGGGCCACACCGGGAAAAATGACGGTATCAATCGGGCTTCGATGGCCCGGCACGGAGTGATCGAGACGAGATCGACGGGTGTGCATCGCGTGCTGGCCGCCGCCATCGTGATCGCCGCCGTGGCGTCCGCATGGAGCGGGCTCGCGCCGAGGCCGGCAGCGGCGCTGCCCGTGGCCGACACCGGCGTGCTCCGGCCGGTGTTCGCCCGCCTGCTCGGACACCCATCCGTCCTGCGCATCGACGCGGTGCCCGATTTGTACCGGGGCGGCTACGCCCGCATCAGCGTCTATGCGGAGAACGCCAGCGTCGACCGGATCCGGATCGACCAAACCTGGATCCGCCTCACCGGCGCGAGCCTCGATCCAAGCAAGCTCCGGCACGGCGCGCTGCGCGTCCTCAGCCTGCGGGGCAGCGCCGTGTACACGCGCGTCAGCCGCGCGAACGTGGAAGACTATCTGGACCGCCTGGGGCTGGCGAAGCACATCAAAGTGACGGGCGCGGGACAGTCGATCATCGTCCAGGGCACCGTCTCCCGGCAAGGCGTGGATCTGCCGCTCCGGCTGCAGGGCGTCTTTGCCGTGAAGGACACGCCGGAGCTGTTCTTCCATATCGAGCGGATCACCGTGAACTCGATGCCCGTGCCCACCCTGCAGATCGATCAGCTCGAGCGCCGGTTCAACCCCGTGCTTGACTTTCGGAAGTGGCCGGTGCAGTTTCCGATCCGGGTGTTCCGCGCAACGGCCGACGGCTTTGTGCTGAGCAGTCTGACCGACGCGACGTCGCTGTGCGATGGGTGTGGCAGCACCGCGCCCCGGGGGCTGTGAGGCGTCAGGCCTCGCCGATCTGCCCGTAATAGGCGTCCACGCTCGGCCCCTGCACGGCCAGTTTGCCCGCGGAGTACCCCCCATCCACGCAGAGCACCTGGCCGGTGATAAACCGCGCGCGGTCGGAGGCAAAGAACAGCACCGCGTCGGCGATCTCGTCGGGCGTGGCGAGCCGGCCGAGCGGCACCTGCGCGATGAACGCCCGCTGGTACTCGGGCGTCTGGGTCGACTGCGAGATGCCGCCGATATCCGTCAGGCCGGGAGACACCACGTTGACCGTCACCCCGTGGCGGCCCATTTCCATCGCGAGCACGCGCGCGAGCTGAATCTCTCCGGCTTTCGAGGCCGCGTGCGGACCGCCCCGCACGCGCGCGTTGTTCCCGGACGTCGACCCGATCAGGACGATCCGCCCGCCCTGTCCCTGCGCAATCAGCCGCCGCCCCACGGCCCGGCTCAGCACAAACGCGCCCCGCAGCTGCACGTCGAGCTGCAGATCCCATTCCTCGTCGGTCAGATCCACGATCTCCTTGTGCACGCCCACGCCGGCGCCGTGCACGAGGATGTCGATCCGCCCGCACTCCGCGACCGCGCGGTCGACCATCGCATCGACCTGGGCGCTCCGGCGGACGTCCGTGCGCACGAACCGCACGTCGCAGCCCCGCCCCACGAGCTCCCGGACACGCGCCTGCGCCCGCGCCTCATCGATGTCGGCGATCACGGCCCGCGCGCCCTCCTCGGCGAGCCGCTGCAGGATGACGCTCGAGATGCCCTGCGCCGCCCCGGATACGATGGCCACCTTGCCGGCGAACGTTTCGCCCATTGCCGCCTCCCGGTAGAGGACTCGGGCCGCTATCCGGCCGCTACAGTTTCAAGCGCGGGTCGAGGGCGTCCCGCAGACCGTCCCCGAACAGATTGATCGCGAGCACGATCGTGACGATGGCGAGGCCCGGGAACGTGGACAGCCACCACGCCGTGCTCATGAACGACCGCCCCTCGCTCAGCATGGCGCCCCAGTCCGGCGTGGGCGGCCGGATGCCGAGCCCGAGGAAGCTGAGCGCGGCGCCCGAGATGATCGCCCCCGGGATGCCGAGCGTCACGAGCACGATGACCGGCGCCAGCACGTTCGGCAGGACATGGCGGTAGATGATGCGCACGTCGCCGCACCCGGCGACGCGCGCGGCCTCCACGTACTGCAGCTCCCGCACCGCGAGCGCGGAGCCGCGCACGACCCGGATGAACACCGGCATCCCGGAGATGCCGACCGCCACCATCGCGCTGCCGAGATTGGGGCCGAGCACGGCGATGATGACGAGGGCCAGCAGAATCCCCGGAAAGGCCAGCATGACGTCCACGACGCGCATGATGGTCATGTCGACGTTGCCGCCGTAGTATCCGGACAGCAGCCCGAGGATCGACCCCCCCGCGACGGAGATCGCGACGGCGACAAAGCCCATCGCGACCGAGACGCGCGCGCCGTAGATGATCCGGCTCAAGATGTCGCGGCCGAACTGATCCGTGCCGAGCCAGTGGTGGGCGCCCGGCGGCTCCAACGACTCGGAGACATTGAGGCCGATCGGATTGCCGGGGGCGAGCCGCGGCGCCGCCGCGGCCACCGCCACGATCAGCACAAACACGAGCCCGCCGGCCGCCGCGCCGCGGTTCTGCAGGAGCCGTGCCGCGGCATCGTGCCAGAGGCCGCGCGGTCGCCGGGCCGGACGGGTCGCCGTCATTCGAAGCGGATCCTCGGGTCGATGAAGGCGTAGGAGAGGTCGACGAGCAGGTTCATCGCGACGTAAATGAGCGCCAGGACCAAGATGACGCCCTGCACGGTCGGCAGGTCCTTGTTCTGGATGGAGTCGACGACCAGCTTGCCCAGGCCCGGCCGGGCGAAGATCGTCTCGGTAAGCACCGCCCCGCTCAAGAGCCCCCCAAACTGCAGCCCCATCGCGGTGATCACGGGGATCACCGCGTTCGGGAGCGCGTGCCGGAACACGACGATGGCGCCGCGGAGGCCCTTGGCCCGCGCAGTCGTGAGGTAGTCGAGCCGCAGCACCTCCAGCATGCTGGAGCGCATGAGCCGCGCGAGCGTGGCCGCCGACAGCAGGGCCAGGGACACCGCCGGCAGCACCAGCCCGCGCAGCCCGGGCTCGCTCGTCGCCGGCAGCCAGCCCAGCCGGAGCGAGAACAGCATGATCAAGAGGAGCGCCAGCCAGAACACCGGGACCGATACGCCGAACAGGGCCACGACCATCGAAAGCGTGTCCACGGCCGTGCTCCGGTGCAGGGCGGAGACGAGGCCCAGGCCGAACCCCAGGACCACTGCAATGACCATCGCGGCGATAGCGAGTTCGAGGGTGTTGGGGAATCGCGTGGCGATCTCGACGGCGACCGGCCGGCTCGTCTGGAGCGACCGTCCGAGGTCGCCGTGCAGCGCGTGCCACGCGAAGTCCGCGTACTGGACGTACATCGGGCGGTCGAGTCCCATGACGTGCCGGATCTGCGCGAGCCGCTCCGGCGACGCCGTCTGCTCGCCGATGTAGATGGACGCGGGGTCACCGGGGATGAGGAAGAGCATCAAGAACACGACCATCGACGTCAGCACGACCGTCGGAACGGCGAGCAGGACCCGGCGGCGGACGTAGGTCAGCATGCCTGTCCCACCGTCATCAGGGACTCATGGCGCGTGCTCGCGTGGCGGAGCGCCCGGCGGCGTGGGGGCCCGGCCATCCGGCCGGGCCCCCACGCGCGCGTCTTGTCCCCGCGCGCCTTACCCCTTCTTAAGAGACGCACCGTGGAAGAAAACGTTCGTTGCCGACCAGTCGAGCACCACGCCGTCGAGGCGGTTCTTCTGATAGGCGAAGAGATTAAGCGGGTCGGCGTACCCGATCATCACGGACTCCCGCAGCGTCTTCATCTGGATCTGGGAGTAGAGTTGTTTGCGCTTCGCGAGATCCGTGGTGGCGGCCGCCTGGTCGATCAGCTTGTCCATCTCGGCGTTCTTGTAGCGGTTCCGGTTCGTCCCGCCGTCGGCGTTCTTGGAGTACAGCAGGATGCGCACGACGTCGGGATCCGTGTCGGGCTCCCACCAGAACTGCAGGTTGTGCTGGCCGACGCGCACCGCCGAGAAATAGCCGCCCTGGGACAGGCCGTGGAGGTTGATCTTGATCCCGATCTGCGCGTACATGCTCTGGAGAAACGTCGCCATGGCCGTGAAGTCGGAGTTGTCGGCGCGGTAGTAGAGCTCGAGCGCGAGGTCCTGTCCGCCCTTCTGGCGCACGCCCCCGGAACCCATCTTCCAGCCGGCCTCGTCCAGCACGGCCCCGGCCTGCTTGGGATCGTACCGGTAGACATTGCGCGTGGCGGGATCGTACCCGAACGTCGACGCCGTGAGGATGCTGCTGGCCGGCTTGAACACGCCCTGCCACACCGCCTTGATCATCGCGGTCTTGTCGATGCCCCACTGCAGCGCCTGCCGGACGCGGACGTCGTCGGTCGGCGGCTTCGTGACGTTGATCATCATCGTCCAGCCCGAGCCCGTCATGAGGCCCTGGAGCAACTGCAGGTTCGGGTCCCGCTGGACGTTCTGGTACTCCTGGGTCGGCACGTCCTGCATGATTTGGACCTCGCCGGACTTGAGCGCGGCGAGCCGGGTCGACGACTCCGGGATGATGCGGTACGTGATCGCATCGAGGTACGCCGGTCCCCGGGTCTTGAAGATCGACGGCGCCCATCGATAGTCCGGGTTGCGGACCATGCGCACCGCGCTGTCGGTCGTGTAGGAATCGAACTTGAACGGGCCCGTGCCAACGGGGTGCGTGCCGAAGTCCTTGCCGTACTTCTTGACCGCGTCCGGCGACACGGGCGCGAGCAGCGATTGCGCCACGGAGCTCAGAAACGGGGCGTACGGGTCCTTGAACTTGACCACCACCGTGTACGGATCGACGACCGTGCTGCTGTCGTACGGCCCGATCGCCGAGAACGCCGACTGCGACTTCAAGCTGGGATCCACGATGCGGTCGAACGTGAACTTGACCGCCTCGGCCGTGAACGCGGTGCCGTCGTGGAACTTCACGTCGCGCCGGAGGTGGAAGGTGTACTGGGTGGCGTCCGCGTTGACCTCCCATCGCTCGGCCAGGCCGGGCACGAACGTCCCGGCCTTGGACTCCCAGACGAGCGGGTCGAAGATATGGTAGGCCATGCGCGCCACGTCGGAAAACGTCGTGATGTTGGGATCCAGCGTGTCGAACTTGTTGGTGAGGCCATAGAACAGCTCCCCGCCCTGGGCGCCCGCCGCCCGGGCGCGGCCGCTTGTGCCGGCGACCCCGCCAAACCCCATCGCGAGGCCGGCCGCGGCCGCGCGCACGAACGACCGCCGCGACATCCGGGCCGGCATGTCGCAGCGCCGGGGCTCCTCCTCAGATCGACCGGTGCGCATTGTCATCTGCCCCACCCTCCCCGTCGTTCTTCCGCGATCTCGCGACCGCGCCGGCGCACGCCCGCCCGGCCGGAACTCTCGCCGTTCTCTTCGAATAAAGAGGGGCGATGTCCTCGGAGGTGCCCTATGCGGAACTCGGTGCTTCGAATCGGCGTGCTGGGAGCGGGCAACTGGGCGCGCGCCGCGCATGTTCCCGGGTGGCGGCGCGATCCGCGCGCCGAGGTCGCCGTGATCTGCGACCCGGAGGTGGCGCGCGCCCGGGACCTCGCGGCGCAGTTCGCGATCCCCGAAGCGGCGGCGGACTGGCAGGGCGTCGTCGGCCGTTCGGACCTCGATGTGATCGACATCGCGACGCCGTCCCACACCCATCTGGAGCTGGCGCGGGCGGCAATCGAGGCGGGGAAGCACGTCCTGTGTGAAAAGCCGGTCGCCTACGACTTCCGGCAGACCCGCGACCTGGCCGCGCTCGCCCGCCGGCGGGGTCTCAAGACAAAGCTCGGCTTTACGTTCCGATACAGCCCCGGCGTCCTGTACGCCAGGTCCCTGCTGGACGAGGGCTTTGCCGGCCGGCCGTTCGTGTTCAACGGATACGAGCAGAATTCGCAGTGGCTCGACCCCGCGGTGCCGCTCCGTCAGGTCGATCACACCGCGGATCAGACGGCGCTCAGGACGTCGTCGCTCGAAGGGTACGGCGCGCCGATCATCGACATCGGGCACTGGTGGGTCGGCGCGGACTACACCCGCGTGGTCGGCACGATGCGCAACTTCATCTCCGAGCGCGTCGTGCGCGCGACCGGCCGCATGATGCGGATGAACATCGACGACGGCGACATCTTCATCGGGGAGTACGCCAACGGCGCCATCGGCTCGATCCAGACCAGCTACGTCACGATCGGCAACTACCCCGGCGTGGAGGCGCGGCTCTACGGTGAGCGGGGCGCCGTCATCTGCCGGCTGGTGGAGGAGGCCGGCGTCGCGGAGACGATCAGGACCGCGACGCCGGACGCGGTCGAGTTCAACGTGCTGGAGATCCCGCAGCGATTCTACCCGCCGGGCGGCCACCCGCGCGAGTCGTGGCGCTCGCTGTTCTATGCCAACCTCATCCGGGACTTCATCGACGAGATCCGCGCCGGCGGGGCGCGCAACCAGGGCAACTTCGAGGACGGCGCGTGGGTTCAGGAAGTGATCAACGCGGTCGAGCGCTCGTACCGCGAGGCCCGGTGGGTCTCGCTGCCGCTCGAGGCCTGAGCCGGTGCCGGCCGCCGCGTTCGCCTCGTGGCTCGACCGCTTTCTGAGCGCCCACTACCGGTATCATCCTGTCAACGCCACGTTCATCGGCGTGCATGGGTACGACGACCGGCTCCCCGACTACTCGGCGGCCGGCGTGGACGAGGCGGCGTCCGCGGCGGACGCACTGCTGCGGGGGCTGCGCGCGCTCCCGGAGGAGCCGCTCGGGAACGCCGAGGCGATCGACCGCCGCCTCGCCGTGGGCGTGCTCGCGATCGAGCGCTGGGAGCGGGAGTCCGCGCATTTTCACCGCGGCAACCCGTGCGTGTACACGGGCGAGGCCGTCTTCGGCGTGATCGGCCTCATGCTCAGGCCGTTTCGTCCGCTCAACGAGCGGCTCGAGTGCGCCACGGCGAGGCTCTCCGCGATCCCAGCGTTCCTCGAGCAGGGACGCCGCAACGTCCGTGAGGCGCCGTCCGCGTGGATCGACCGTGCGCTTCACGAGTGCGCCGGCGCCCGCTTTCTGCTGGTCGACGGGATCGATCTCTGGATCCGCGACGCGGGGATCGCGGCGCCGGCCCTGCGCCGGGCCGCCGAACATGCGACGGAGGCGTTCGCTGCGTTCCAGCACTACCTCGAAACGGACCTCCGCGCGCATGCGAGCGAGCAATACGCGTGCGGTCCCGACGCGCTCGCGCTGCTCCTCCGCTGGGGGCACTGTCTCGACCGGAGCGCGGACGAAATCGCGGCGTACGCCGAAGAGCAGATCGCCGCCCGCGAGCGCGCCCTGGCCGGCGGCGCCGCCGCGCTCGGCGCACCATCGCCCCAGGCAGCACTGGCGCGGCTGCTCGACCGCCACCCGTCCGGGGACGCGTACTACGCCCGCTTTGGCGTGATGTGGCGCGACGCCCGCGACGCCGCCCTGGCGCGGGACCTGGTGACGTGGCCGGAGTACCCGATCCGGTACGTGCCGCAGCCGCGTTGGGCGCGCGCCGCGGCGCCGTACCTCTACTTCATTCCGTATCGCTCACCGGCGCCGTTCGACGCGGTCCCGATCGTAGAGTACCACGTCGCGCCGGTCGAGCCTGCGATGCCGGAGGCCGAGCAACTCCCGCGGCTGCGCGCCGCGAACGACAGCGTCATCAAGCTGAACCACGTGATCCATCACGGCGGGCTCGGCCATCACGTCCAGAACTGGTACGCGTACCGGGCGGCGTCGCGGATCGGCCAGATCGCCGCCGTCGACTGCGCCTCGCGCATCGCGATGCTTGCCGGCGGCACCATGGCCGAAGGGTGGGCCTGCTACGCCACCGACCTGATGGATGAGGTCGGGTTTCTCGACCCGCTGGAGCAGCTCGCGCACCGTCACGCGCGGCTCCGGCACGCCGTCCGGGCGCTCGTGGACGTCCGCCTGCACCAAGGCGCGCTCACCCTGGACCAGGCGATCGCCTGGTATCGGGACCGCGTGGGTCTGTCACCCGACGCCGCGCGCGCCGAGGCGGTGAAGAACAGCCTGTTCCCGGGAGCGGCGCTGATGTACCTCGTTGGCACGGACATGATTCACGCACTCCGCGGCGAGCTGTCCCGTGCGCCGGGCTTCACGCTTCGGGCGTTCCACGACCGGCTCCTCTCGCACGGCTCGGTGCCCGTCGCGCTCGCCCGGGCCCACATGCTGCGGGCGGACGGCGCCGGCAACGTGGCGCCCGGGGCGGGACCCGCGGGTCCCGCGGTCAGTAGTGCGCGCCTCCGTCCGTCGTGATCTTGCCCGCCAAGATCCGGTACGCCACGGCCTGATACACGATCACGAGCGCAACGCCCGGTAGCAACCAGGAGGCGGCGGCGACGAGCCCCGCCGTCGACGCCGCCGAGTTGACGATCGTCAGGCCCCGCTCAGGGAACGGATGGGACGGCAGGAGGTACGGGTACACGCCGATCGCGGTGGCCGCGAGCAGTGCCGCGATCAGGCCCGCGGACGCGACAAACGCCGTTCCGTGGCGCCGGCGCCCGTGCGCCCGGAACATGGCCACCACGCACCAGCCGCCGGCCAGCGGCACCACGGCCCAAATCGGATGCGCGCCGTAGTTCGCGAGGATGCCGGGGCGGAGCGCGAACGTGGCGATCGTCAGGACGACGACGAGCATGGCGACGATGCCCCACAGCCGTCCCGCCGCGCGGTGCACGCGCTCGTGCAGCGCGCCGTCGGTCCTGAGGCACAGGTAGTACGCGCCGTGCAGCATCAGGAGCGCCAGGCTGAACACGCCCATCAGCAGCGCGTAGGGGTTGAGCAGCGACTCGAGCAGTCCCTGGAACCACCCCTGCGAGTCGATCGCCACGCCGCTCACGATATTGCCGACGGCAACGCCGTAGAGCACGGTGAGGAGCAGGCTGCTGACGGAGAACACGACGTCCCACGCGCCCTGCCACATGGGGTCCGCGATGTGATGGCGAAACTCCAGCGCGATCCCGCGGCCGGCCAGCAGCCACAGCACCAGCATGAAGGGCAGATAGAAGCCGCTGAACCCGACGGCGAACGCGCGCGGGAACGCCAGCAGCGCGCCGACGCCGACGCCGAGGAGCCAGACCTCGTTCGCGTCCCAGACCGGACCGATGGCGTTGAGGACCGCGCGCCGCTCGGCGTCGTTGCGGGCGACCGCCAGGTGGATCGCGCCCACGCCGAGGTCGAAGCCGTCGAGCACCGCGTAGGCCACGACCATCCCCGCCAGGACGACAAACCAAAACGTCGCCATCAGCACCCGGCCTCCGGCCGTGGCTCGGTGGGCCCGCGAAGCACCATCAACATCGCGAGAAACACGGCCAGCACACCGAGCAGCGCGTACAGCCCCGCAAATCCGAGCACCGTGAAGATCGTCTCGCCCGCCTCCACGTTCGGGGAGGCGCCCGCGGCCGTCCGGAGCAGGCCGTACACCAGCCACGGCTGCCGGCCGACCTCCGTGACCACCCACCCCGCCTCGTTGGCGATGTAGGGAAACGGCAGCAGCAGCAGCAGGATCCAAAGAAACCACCGGCTGGCAAACAGGACGCCGCGCCACCACAGGGCCGCGCCGAGGAGCAAGGCCGCGATCAACAACGTGCCGAGCCCGACCATGATGTGATAGGCGTAGTACGTGAGCTGTACCAGCGGCCAGGTGTCCTGCGGGTAGTCGTTGAGGCCCCGGACCTCCGCGCGGAAATTGCCGTACGCGAGATAGCTCAGCGCGTCCGGGACGAGCACGGGGTCGAGCAGGCGGCGTTGGGTGGTCGACGGCATCCCGATGATGGCCAGCGGCGCACCGTAGCGGGTCTCGAACAAGCCTTCCATGGCGGCGAGCTTTACGGGCTGGTAGGCGGTGATGTTGCGGCTGTTCATGTCGCCCGTCGGGAAGAGCTGCGTCAGCGCCGCCACGGCGCCGACGCCGACCCCAAGCCCCACGGAGAGTCGCCCGAACTCGAGATGATGGCCGGCGAGCAGATAGTAGGCGCCGATGGAGGCCATCACCACCGCGGCCGAGAGCACCGCGCCGTTCAGGACGTGCGCGTACTGCCACCACAAGAAGGGGTTGCCGAGCAGTGCTCCGAGGCTCGTCATCTGGACGGTGCCGTCAGGTGCGATCTGGTAGCCCACGGGATGCTGCATCCACGCGTTGGTGGCGGTGACGAAGAGTCCGGAGAGCCACGCGCCGGCGGCCACGAGCACCGCGGCCGTCCAGTGGACCCGGGGGGAGACGCGCCCCTCCCCGAACAGCAGGATCCCGAGAAATGTCGACTCCAGGAAGAACGAGAAGACGGCCTCGAGCCCCAGCGTCTGCCCGATGACCCCGCCGGCAAAGACCGAAAACTGCGCCCAGTTCGTCCCGAACTGGAACTCCATCGGGATCCCGGTGACGACGCCCACCGCGAAGTTGAGCGCAAAAATGCGTGTCCAGAACCGCGCCGCGACGGCATACCGCTCATCGCCGCGGCGGAGATGCAGCGTCTTGAGGACGACGATCAACGGCGCGAGCCCCATCGTCAGGATCGGGAAGAGGTAGTGGAACATGATGGTGAAGGCAAACTGGATGCGATCCGCGATGACGGTGTCGGTCATGGGATCCCCCGGACGCCGGGCTCGGCCGCACCGGCTTTCGACGACGCCCAGAACGATACCCCCGCGCCGGCACCGACGTCCTGGGCGGACGCGCGGCGTGGGCGGATTGAGCTCGGCGCCTACAGCGCCTTGACGATCTCCTCGGTCATCTTCTTCGCGTCGCCGAAGAGCATCATCGTGTTGGGCTTGTAGAAGAGCCCGTTGTCGATGCCCGCGTACCCGGGCGCCAGGGACCGCTTGACGAAGAGCACGGTCTTGGCGCGATCCACGTCCAGGATCGGCATCCCGTAGATCGGGCTCGAGGGGTCGTCCCGCGCCGCCGGATTGGTAATGTCATTCGCCCCGATCACGTACGCCACGTCCGTCGCCTGAAACTCGGAGTCGATCTGTTCGAGCGCGAACACCTCGTCGTACGGCACGTTGGCCTCCGCCAGCAGCACGTTCATGTGCCCCGGCATGCGCCCCGCGACGGGATGAATGGCGTAGGCGACGTGGACGCCGCGGCGCTTCAGGGCTTCCGCCATGTCGCGGACCGCGTGCTGCGCCTGGGCCACCGCCATGCCGTAGCCCGGGACGATGATCACGGAGGACGCGTTTTTGAGGATGAACGCGGCGTCCTCCGCGGACCCGGCCGTGACGGCCCGGTCCGCGGCGCGCACCGCCTGCGCCGCCGCCTCTCCGCCAAACCCGCCGAGGATGACGCTCAGAAACGAGCGGTTCATGGCACGGCACATGATGTAGCTCAGGATCGCGCCCGACGAGCCCACCAGCGCGCCCGTGACGATGAGCGCGGAGTTCTCGAGCGTGAAGCCGATGCCGGCCGCCGCCCATCCGGAGTAGCTGTTCAGCATGGAGATGACGACCGGCATGTCGGCTCCGCCGATGGGCGCCACGAGCGTGACGCCGAGCACCAGCGCCAACAGCGTCACCACCCAGAAAACGTCGGTCGACGGCGTGTGCACGAAGGTGCCGAGGAGCAGGACGATGATCGCGCCGATTACGACGTTGAGGGCATGCTGGCCCCGAAACACGACCGGATCGCCTGAGATGATGCCCTGGAGACGCGTGAAGGCGACGATCGAACCCGTGAACGTCACGGCCCCGATGACGACGCCGAGCGACATCTCGACGCGGCTCGGCGTCCGAATCTGTCCCAGGGCATCGACGATGCCGTAGGCGGCGGGGTGATAAAACGCCGCGGCCGCGACGAGCACCGCCGCCAGGCCCACGAGACTGTGGAACGCCGCAACGAGCTGCGGCATCGCGGCCATCTTGATGCGAAACGCGATGACGAGGCCCGCGGCGCCGCCGGCGGCGATCGCGAGCGCCATCTCACCGTACGCCGCGGTCCGCGCGCCGAGCACCGTCGTCAGGATGGCGACGGCCATGCCGATGATCCCGAAGACGTTGCCCAGCCGCGCCGACTCCGGGTTCGACAGCCCGCGAAGCGCGAGGATGAACAGGACGGCGGAGGTCAGATAGAGGAGGGCCGCGAGGTTGGCCGGCATCGACCCGCGGCGCTAGGGCTTGCGCTTGCGGAACATCACCAGCATTCGCTGGGTGACGGCGAAGCCGCCGAAGATGTTGACCGCGACGAGCGCCGTTGCCACCAGCCCGAGAATCTTGGATTGCGTCATCGCGGCCGGCGCCGCGGCGATCAACGCCCCCACGATGATGACCGAGGAGATCGCGTTGGTGACCGACATCAACGGCGTGTGGAGCGCGGGGGTCACGCTCCAGACCACGTAATAACCGACGAACACGGCGAGCACGAAGATCGAGAGCTGGAAGACGAGGGGATCAACGGCCCCCTGCACGGCTCAGCTCCTTCTCGCCCGTAAATGACGGATGCACCACGGCGCCGTCCCTGGTCAGGAGGGTTGCCCGGACCACCTCGTCCGTGGTATCGATCCGGATCTGCCCCGTCTCCTTATCCACCAGGGGCGTGAGAAAGTGCAGCAGGTTCCTCGCGTACAGCGACGAGGCGTCCGTCGCGACGCGGCTCGGCCAGTTCGTGTACCCGATGATCGTCACGCCGTGGGCCTCGACGACCTCGTCGGGTTTCGAGAGCATGCAGTTGCCGCCCGTTTCCACGGCGAGGTCCACGACCACCGCGCCCGGCCGCATCTCCGCCACCATTTCCTCGGTCAACAGCACGGGCGCCCGGAGGCCGGGCACCTGAGCGGCCGTGACCACGACGTCGGTGCTCCGGAGCACCTCGCGAACCAGCGCCGCCTGCTTGCGCTGAAACTCGGCGCTCATCTCGCGCGCATACCCCGCCGCGGTCTCGGCGGAGCGCGCTTCCTCGTCGTCGACCATCAAAAATCGCGCCCCCAGACTCTCCACCTGTTCCTTCGTCGCGGGCCGGACGTCCGTGGCGGACACGATCGCCCCCAGCCGCCGCGCGGTCGCAATCGCCTGCAGGCCGGCGACCCCCGCGCCCATGACGAGCACGCGGGCCGGTACCAACGTGCCGGCCGCGGTCATCATCATGGGGAACGCCCGGCCGAGCGCGGCGGCACCGGTCAGCATCGCCTTGTAGCCGGCGAGATTGGCCTGCGAGGACAGCGCGTCCATCGCCTGCGTCCGCGTGATCCGCGGTAGCAGCTCGAGCGCGAACGCCGTCAGCCGGCGCGCCGCATAGGCGCTGAGCGCCTGCGGGTCCTGATACGGCGCGAGCAAACCGATGAGCACGGTGCCTTCCCGCAGCAGCGCGAGATCATCCGGTGTCCCCCCACTCCCACGCAGCGGCGGCCGCACCCGGAGGACGACGTCCGCGGGGCTCACGGCGGCCTCGGGTCCGTCGGCGAGGGTAGCCCCCGCGTCGCGGTAGTCGCCGTCGGGAAAGCACGCCCCCGCACCCGCTCCGGTCTCGACAATCACCTGGTGCCCCGCGGCCGCGAGCTTTTTCACGGTGTCGGGTGATGCCGCCACCCGGCGCTCGCCGCCGGTTCGCTCTCTTGGAACCCCAATCCTCACCGCTCAGATCCTCCCGCCCGATGCGCGCTCGCATTCGGCGCCCACATCCGCCATCGGGCTCCCGTCCCGTGGGCCCGCACACTCTACGTCATGCCACTCCGAACCGTTCCACAGGACATGCCTCAGACGGCCGCGCTGGCGTTCGGGGCTCGCATCGCGGGGACGGAACGACGCCCGGCGCTGCCGCCGGGACCATCTTCATCTTACCGCACGCCCCATCACTCTGCAAACCCATGCAGTACAAGGCTTTCCGCGCGTCAGGACGCGCCCTCGTCCCCGCGCCTCAGAGCCCGAGCAACCCCTCGGCGTTCCCGCCGAGGATGGCCGCCCTGTCCGCCTCGGACACCGGCAGCGCGCGAAGACTCTCGACCATCTTCGAGAGGCTGCCGATCTGATGAGGATAGTCGCTCCCGGCGAGCACATGGCCGGGACCGGCGAAGTCGACGGCCAGGCGCAGCGCGTTGACGTCGAAGTTGACGGTGTCGTACCAGCACTGCGTCTTCAGGTACTCGCTCGGCGGCTTGCGAATGTGCTCGCGGCACTCCCGGAACGCCTCGTACCCGCGATCCAGACGCTCGGCGAGATACGGCAGGGCACCGCCGAGATGGCTCAACACCCAGCGGATCCGGGGGAACCGCTCGAGCACGCCCGCGAAGATGAGGTGCGCCGCCGCGAGCGTCGTGTCGAACAGAAACCCCACGAGCGGCATGAGCCAGTACCCGGTCATCGCCTCCACGCCGACCGGCGAGGTGGGATGGATATGCAGAATCGCGCCGCGGTCGTTCGCCGCCTCGTACAGGGGCCAGAAGCGGCGTTCCGCGAGCGCCACGCCGTTGACGTTGCTGAACAGCATCGCGCCGCGCAGGCCGAGCTCCCCGAGACACCGCTCCAGCTCGCGGACGGACGCCGCGGGATCGTTGAGCGGCAGCGTCGCCAGGACGCTGAAACGACGCCCACGCTCGGCGGCCACCGCGGCGAACGCATCGTTCACGAGCGCCGCGAGCGCCACGGCGCGCTCCGGCCGCTCGACGTGCGTCCCGGGGGTGGTCAGGCTCAGGACCTGCCGGTCGATCCCGTGCCGGATCAACACCTCCTCCCGGTACGCGATGTCGCGGTGGCCCCGCACGGCGATGTTGTAGTCGCCGGGGTAGTGGAGCAGCGGATTGCCGTCCTGATCGTACGTGACCCGGACGTTGCCGGGATCCTTGGCCAGCGCCTCCAGATACGCGGGCGGGTAGAAGTGGTCGTGCATGTCGACGATCGGCACGGGTATCCCTCCCTCACGAGCGCCTGCGACCTGTGCGTGCTTCAATTGCCCGGGCTTCCAGGTCGGTTCTCACACGGCGACCCGCGTACCGCGGGCCCGCTACCGCGACGCCAGGTCCGCGATACGCTTCGCCGACCGGTACACCGGTACATCGATCATCTTACCGTCCACCTCGCAGACCCCGCCGGCGGCGCGCTCGTAGGCGTCGACGACGCGGCGGGCCGCCGCCACCTCATCCGGGGACGGTGTGAACACACGGAGGATCGGCCCCACCTGCCGGGGATGCACCGCCAGCTTGGCCGTGTACCCCAGCGCTTTGCTCCGCCGGGTCTCCTCGATCAACGCGGCGTCGTCGGCGTCGCGCAACCCGGGATAGGGAACGTCCCAGGCGACGATGCCCGCCCCCGCCGCGGCGCGCACGACCTGGGCGCGGTGGGGGAGCATCGGCTCCCACGCGAGCTCGGCGCCGAGGTCGGCCGCGAGATCCATGGCGCCAAAAGCGAGCGCGGCGACCCCCGGCGCGCCGGCGATCTGCTCCGCGTAGCGCAGGCCACGCGCCGTCTCGACGAACGGCACGAGCGGCGCGAGCGCGCGCCCGAGCACGCGCGCGAGCAGGCATAGTTCCGCAGGGTGTTCGGACTTCGGCACCAGGATGGCGTCGGGCCGCCCGCCGCTCGCGACGAGCGCGGAGACGTCGTTGAACCCGGCCACCGTGCCCAGGCAGTTGATACGCAGGCAGCGCAGGAACCCGCCGTCCCCCGAAACGGTGCGCAGGTACTGCAATACGAGGGCCCGCGCTTCGTCCTTCCGGCCGGCGGCGACGGCGTCCTCGAGGTCGAGGATCTGGCCGTCCGCGCCAGTGGACTGCGCCTTGGCAAAGCGATCGGGGCGGTCGCCGGGCGTAAAGAGCAAGGTCCTCACCGTGCGGAGGTCGGCGCGCGGCATCGCCGAGGAGTTCGTGACGGGGTTGTGAACCGCCTCCCCTACGGTGTCAGCGGGGCTACTTGAAAATCGAGTACTCGATCTCCTTCGCCGTGATGAACTCGAGGAGCGCGGGGGTGCCGTCCTGCGTCGTTCGCACCGCCCGCCGGATCGCGGGCACGATCTGCGACGGTTCGGTCACGCGCTCGCCGTAGCCTCCCAAGGCCTGCGCCAGCGCGGCGTAGTTGCCGGAAATGTCGGTGCTCCGGTACTTCTCGGTGGCGACTTTCATGATCGGCAGCTCGATGGCCATGCTGAAGTTGTTGAGGAGCACGGACAAGATCGGGAGCCGCTCGCGCACCGCCGTCTCGAAGTCCATTCCGGTGAATCCGATCGCGGCATCGCCCCAGACGTTGATGCAGAGTTTCTCCGGGGCCAGGAGCTTGGCCCCCATGGCCAAGCCGAGGCCGTAGCCCAGCTGGGTCGTCTTGCCCCATCCCACGTACGACAACGGTGTCTCCGCGGTCCAAAACGGCGACAGCTGGTCGCGGGGGCTGCCGGCGTCGTGCGTGATGACCGTATTGGGCACGTCGACGGTGTGCAGCAGATCCCAGATGACCCGGTAGGGCGATAGCGGCACCTCATCGGACCGGAGTTTCGGCATCCACCGCTCCATCCACCGCGCGCGGACGGCCGCGATCTCACCGGCCGTGGCGACGGCCTGCTCGCGGCGGGGCGCCGGGACGCGTTCCTTGACCGCGGCGAGCACGGCCTCGAGCGTCACGCCCGCGTCCCCCAGCAGCACGTGGTCCGCGTCCACGTCCTTGTTCACGTCGGCGGGGTCCAGGGTCGCGTGGATGATCACCTTGCCGGGCGGCATGGCCACGCCGTAGTTCGTGGTGGCGAAGCTGCAGCCGATCCCAAAAATCACGTCGGCGTTTTGGAGAAACTGATGCACCGGCTGCGGCACCGACCGCCCGCCCGAGCCCAAGGAGAGCGGGTGCGTCTCCGGAAACGCGCTCTTGCCCTGGAGGCTCGTCGTCACCGGGGCGCCGAGCCACTCCGCCAGGGTGCGCAGCGAGTCCCACGCGCGCGCATAGTGCACGCCCTGCCCGGCATAGATCACCGGCCGCGCCGCCTCGGCGAGCACGCCGGCCACCGTGTCGACGGCACGCGGATCAGGCGCGGTGCGTGCGGAGCTGACGGGCCGGTAGCGCAGGGACTCGGGGAGCTCCTCCTCCAGCACGTCCGTGGGAAACTCCACGAGCACCGGCCGCGGCCGGCCCATGCGCACCTGGGTAAACGCCCGCCGCATCGCCGCCGGAGCCTCGCGGGCGAGGAGGACCTGCTCCGAGGATTTGGTGACGTAGCGGTAGGCAAGAGCCGCGTTGAAGTTCGGGGGCACGTTCGTGAGGCGCCGTGGATAGCCGGCGGGCAACACGACGATCGGCACCGAGTCGCCGTACGCCTGGGCCACGCCGCCAAACGAGTTTTCCGCCCCGGGACCATGCTGCATCGCGAAGACGCCGATCGTCTGCCCCGAGGACAGCCGGCTCACGGCGTCCGCCATGTGCAACCCGGTCCGCTCCTGCCGGACGATGATGGTGCGCACGTCCGCCGCCGCGGCCGCTTCGATGATGGGATTGACCGGGTACCCGATCAGAAACGCCACGCCTTCGCGCTTGAGGATCTGCGCCACCGCCGCCGCCACGTTCATCCGTCACCGCCTCAGTTCGGCGAAGTCGTCCTCCCAAAACTCCCGCTCGCCCCGCCGGTTCGCGGCCCGCAGCTCCAGCTCGCGTGCGCGCAGCTCGACCCGCCGGATCTTTCCCGAGATGGTCTTGGGCAGGTTGCCGAATTCCAGCCGCCGGATGCGCTTGTACGGCGCAAGACGCTCCCGCGCAAACTGAAAGATCGCCAGGGCCGTCCCCTCGCCGGGCTCCACGCCGGCTTTGAGCGTCACGTAGGCCTTGGGCACGCTCATGCGGGTGGCGTCCGGGCTCGGTACGACCGCCGCCTCCGCGACCGCCGCGTGCTCGATGAGTGCGCTCTCAAGCTCAAACGGGCTGATGCGGTAATCCGAGCTCTTGAACACATCGTCGGCGCGGCCGACGTACCAGAGATAGCCGTCGCCGTCGCGGGCCGCCACATCGCCGGTCTCGTAGTAGTCCCCCTCCAGCGCGGCCTGCGGCCCGCCGTGCTCCTGAAAGTATCCGTGCATGACGCCGACCGGCCGCGGGCGTAGGTGCACCGAGACCTGTCCCTCGTCGGCGGCCCGGCCGCCGGCGTCGAGGAGCGCGATACGATACCCCGGCAGCGGCCGCCCCATCGAGCCGCTCTTGACGGGCTGGCCGGGCGTGTTGCCGATAAGCGCGGTCGTCTCGGTCTGCCCGTATCCGTCCCGCACGGTCAGGTTCCACGCGGCACGCACGCGCTCGATCACCTCAGGATTCAACGGTTCGCCGGCGCTTGCAACGGAGGTGAGGCGAATCGCATGGGCCCTCAGGTCTTCCAGGATGAGCATCCGCCAGACCGTGGGTGGCGCGCAGAGCGACGTGACGCCGGCGCGCACGACGGCGCCGAGGATCTGCCTGGCGTCGAAGCGCGGCTGATTGTAGACGAAGATCGTGGCACCGGCGTTCCATGGGGCGAACAAGCAGCTCCAGGCATGCTTGGCCCAGCCGGGCGAGCTGATGTTGTAGTGGACGTCCTGCTCGCCGAGACCGAGCCAGTACATCGTCGACAGATGCCCGACCGGGTAGCTCCGATGCGTGTGCACGACCATCTTCGGCTTGGCGGTGGTGCCCGAGGTGAAGTACAGGAGGAGCGGATCGTCGGCGTGCGTGACGCCGTCGGGACTGAAGCGCAGCGGCGCCTCGCCGGCGCCGTCGTAGGGCACCCAGCCCCGCGCCGGTGCGCCGACCGCGATCCGTGTGTGCGACCCCCCGAGGTCGCCGAGCCGCTCCGCAATCCCCCCATCGACGATCAGGTGGCGGAGCGCGCCCCGAGAGATCCGGTCCTGCACGTCGGCCCGGTTGAGAAGCGTGGCCGCCGGACTCAGCACCGCGCCGAGCTTCATCGCGCCGAGCGTGAGTTCCCACAGCGGCGCGACGTTTCCCAACATCAGCAGGATGCGGTCGCCGCGGCGTACGCCGAGACGCCGCAGGAAGTTCGCGGCACGGTTAGACCGTTCGTGCAGATCGGCAAACGTGAGGACGTCATCGGCGCCCGAGTCGGACGCGATCCGCAGCGCGGCACGCCGGTTGCCGGCGGCATACGCATCGAAGTAATCGAGGGCCCAGTTAAACTCTGCCGTCGCGGGAGGAACGAACCCCTGGTACGCCGCTTCGTAATCGTTCCGCCGCGCGATCAGAAAATCGCGGGCCTGCCGAAACGCGGTGCCGGCGCTCTCCGGCATGTCGCACCTCCCGAGCGTCCCGGGTCCTGGTGGCGGACGGCGATGCCGGGACGGTCTGGACGCGAGTCGCTCTTCCGACCAACGCCCGATTTCTCCTCCAGCACCATCCCGCGACCCGCCGCCGAGCGCGCCGCCGTGCTGCGCGGGCTCAGCCGTGGGGGTCGCGGAGGTGGCGGGTGACGCCCGCCATGATCGGGATCGTGGCCAGGATGGTGCCGCCGCCCAGGAAAAACGCGGCCTCGATGCCGGACATCGTGATCAGGACGCCCAAGACGACGGGGCTCGTGATCGAGGCGATGCGCTGAACGCCCTGCCGGATACCGAAGGCAACGCCCCAAAAGTGTGACGCGACGGCCTCGACCATGAGGCTCATGCTCAAGGGCTGCGTGACGCCGAGGCTCGCCCCGATGAGACCCGAGAGCACGACGAGCGCCCAGAATCGATGAAACAGCGGGATCGCTCCGATCGCGAGCGCCACGAGCGCGGTCGCGCCGAGGAGCAGGCGGCGATATCCGAGCCGCTCCACGCCGCGCGACAACACCGAGCGCACCAGCATCGAGCTCAGGCTGACCGCGGCGACGACGATCCCGATCAGCACCGTCGAGAGTCCTACCTTGTGGAGGTAGATCGGATAGAACGACTGCTGGAGCTGCTGCGCCCAGACCATCATGAACGAGATGAACAGCACGCCGGGAACGCCCCGTTGCCCGACGATCGCGCCCACGAGCCGGTGCGCGGTGGCAAAGGAGACGTGGCGCGAGGTCGCGCGCGGGACGTGCATCGACACGGTGGACCAGAACGACGGCAGCATCAGAATCCATACGAGCGCGAACGCGGCCCGATACCCGAAGCGGCCGACGACGGCCCCGCCGAGAATCGGCCCGATCACGGCGCCGGCGGAGTTCCAGAACGAATAGTAGCCGTAGTTGCGCACGCGCGTCGCCGGAGTACTGGCCGCGGCCACGATCGCCTGCGGGGCGACGGCGAAGCCGATGTTGGCGACGGCCATGAGCGTGTACGCGACGGCGACGGCCCACACCGTCTGCACCGTGGTGAGGAGCGCGCCCGCGAGGGCGAACAAGAGGACTGAGGCCTGCGCGACGGGCACGGGTCCGCGCTCGTCCGAGAGCGCGCCGGCATGGAGCGACACGAGCAGCGGCAGGACGCCGGAGCACCCGATGATGATGCCGATCGTCGTGATGGCCGTGCCCTGCGAGACCAGGTACAGGGGGATAAATGGCGCCGCCACGTACCACGCGGCGTTCGACAGAATCTGAAGCGCGTTGTTTGCCCACAGGAGCGCGCGCGGATCCGCGACCGCGCTGCCGCCCTCGCGCCGGAGCAGCATGGCCCCGGCGTCCTGAATCCGCAATTCCGGCTTCGGGCCTCCCGGCGATCGGCGTACTGGTCCATAATGATTCGCCGTCGGCCCCCGCGGAACCTCGGCCGGCGCGCAACGGCACCGCGCCGGTGGACGGCGCGGTGCCCACCGATTACCTAGCGCTACGCACTTAGCTTTGCGGCGCCTCCGCGGTGAAATCCAGCTCGAGCTGCGCCTTGTTCTCGGCCTTGAGCATGCCGAGGATCGACGGCGGGTCGAATCCGAAGTCCGTCATCTGGATGGTCGTCTGCAGTTTCCCGGTCAGCGTGTTGCCGGACAACTTGACCGTGCCCGCAAACGTCACGGGCTTGGTGACGTCGCGGACCCGGAGCGTCCCCGGGATCTCGACCGGCGCGTCCTGCCCGTCCCGGTAGGTTGCGGGGAGCCCGTGGATCGCGGTCGGGGTAAACACCGCGGTCGGGTACTTCGTGGACTCCAACCAGTGATCTCGGATCGCCTGATCGCGCCGCCGCTTGTCCGACTGAAACGTGCTGATGTTCACTGTGACCGGCCCGATGCGGCTGTTCGAGGGGTGCGCGCGGTCGACATACGCCTCGCCCTGCACGTCGTGCGTCGTGCCGACGGCCAGGTTGTAGCGGTTCCCGGTCACAAACGTCTCGCCGACGCGATACGTCACCGTGGAGTCGGCCGGCACGATCACGAACCGCTCGACCGACGCGGCGGCCGCCGGGGACGGCCCGGGCCACCACGCTCCCGCCGCGAGACACAACCCCGCGACGACCGCGGCCACCAAACGCCCGCGCGCCGCCGTCCCGCGCCGCTTCACATCATCGTTTGCCATGTTCCCGACCCTCCCGTGCGATGCCGCCGTATGCCGCGACATCGGCGTTTTGGTCATTCTCGACACCGGCATCGCTACCGTAGCGTCTCCCGATGACGGGGCCATGACAACCCTCGCGGCGGGCGCGGCCGGCTCCGATAGGCACCCTAGCGCCGAAACCTGACCGGTTTGTTCCCGTAACCGGCCGCGGCCTCACGCCGGCCCGGCCGAGCCCGCCGCGCCCCGCACGGGAGCACAGCCCGGCGCGGCGAAACTCTGTCCCATGGACGATGCCGATCTGTGCTACATGCCGGCTGGGGAGATGGCGGCGGCGATCCGCACGCGGCGGGTGTCTCCGGTCGAGATCGTGGACCACATCCTCGCCCGTATCGAACGTCTCAACCCCACACTCAATGCCTTTTGCACCGTGACGGCGGATCGGGCCCGCGCGGATGCGCGGGCGGCCGAGGCGGCCGTTATGCGCGGCGATGCCGTGGGACCGCTCCACGGCGTTCCCGTCTCTATCAAGGATCTCATCGACACGGCCGGCGTGCGCACGACCCTCGGGTCGCGCGTGTTCAGCGACTATGTGCCCGCGGAAGACGCTCCGGCCGTGGTGCGGCTCCGACGCGCGGGCGCCATCCTCCTCGGCAAGACCAACACCTGCGAGTTCGGGCACAAGGCCGTGACCGACAATCGCGTCTTCGGGCCAAGCCGTAACCCGTGGCGCCTCTCGCACACGCCGGGCGGGAGCAGCGGCGGTGCGGCCGCGGCCGTCGCCGCCGGGCTGGGGCCCCTGGCCGTGGGTACCGACGGCGGCGGGTCGATCCGCATCCCCGCGAGCTGCTGCGGGATCGTCGGTTTCAAGCCCACGCTCGGGCGCGTGGCGCAGGCGCCGCTGTTCGGCGGATTGGAGATCATGCTGCATACCGGCCCACTGGCGCGGTCGGTTCGGGATGCGGCCCTCCTGCTCGACGCGATCGCCGGCCCCGATCCACGAGATCCGGGCTCGCTGCCGGCCGACGCCACCGAGTACGGCGCGGCGTGCGGCGAGGGGGTGAGGGGCCTGCGGGTGGGATGGACCCCGGATTGGGGATACGCCGCCGTCGATCCCGAAATCCGGCGGATCACGGGAGCGGCCGCCGCTCGCTTCGCGGAGCTGGGGTGCCATGTCGACGAGGCCGCCCCGGGCTTCGGCGATCCCGCAGATGCCTTTGAAACGTTGTCGAGCGCGTCGACCGCGGCCCGCTGGGGCTACCTGCTTCCCGCCCATCGCGATCAGCTCGATCCATCGGTCCTGCCATGGATCGAGCGGGGGCTGACCCGGAGCGCGGTGGAGTTTGTGCGGGCCGCGGCCTGCCGCCGCGCGCTCAACGACGTCTGGCTGCACTATTTTGCGCGTTTCGACCTGCTGCTCACGCCCACGCTGTCCGCTCCTCCGCTCCCGGTCGGCATCGACGCCTACGACGAGATCGATGGGAAGCGCGTCGGCCAGCTCGGCTGGATCGCGTTCACCTTTCCATTGAACATGGTGGGCTACCCGGCCGCGAGCGTGCCCTGCGGCCGCACCGCGACAGGCCTCCCGGTCGGGCTCCAGATCGTCGGGCCGCGGTTCGCGGACGCGCAGGTGCTCCGCGCGGCCGCGGCGTGGGAGGCCGCGGCGCCGTGGGCGGGCGACCGGCCCCCGACCGCGTAGCCGGTACAAGGGAATTCCCGCGGCGCCCGAGAAGCCGCTTTTGCCCGATCGGCCGGACCGCTACGCGCGCGGTAGTGCTTTGCGCCGAGCGTGCCGGCGGCAGTCCAACCCGGGAGGTTTGTGATGGCAGAGAGGCTGACGCGGCGCGCTGTGTTGAAGGGGCTCGGCGGAACAGTGGCGGCCGCGGGGACAGCGGGGCTGCTCGGCGGGCGCGGGTTCGCGGCCGAGCCGGCGCGCCTCAAGTTCATCGTCTGGAACTATCAGGTCCAGACCGTCCAGCAGTTCATCAACCAATTCGAGGCGGCGAACCCCGACATCAAGGTCGACATGGAGGTCATCCCGGGAAACGAGTACATCCCAAAGATCCAGCTCATGCAGAACGCCAGGACGCCCTTCGACGTGCTCTACGTCGCGGACGGGATCCTGGCCCAATGGTCCACGTGGCTGCAGCCGCTCGACGCGTACGACGGCGCGGCGGCGCTGAAACAACAGATGCTCCCCGTTGCGCTGCGTTCCATGACGTACAAGGGGCGGCTGTACGGGCTTCCATACTTTTCGAGCTACTTCGCCCTGATCTACAACGACCGCATGCTCAGGGGCGCGGGGTTTGCGGCACCGCCCAAGACCTACGAGGAGTGGACCGAGCAGGCGCGCGCCATCAAGAGCAAGGGGCTCAGCAAGACGCCGATGCTGTGGCCCGTCAAGATCTCCGGCTGGGGCGGCATCTGGGTCGTCAATGCAATGGCGGCCTCGCGGGGCGGCCGGGTGCTCGACGACAGCCTGAATGTGACGCCGGTGGCGCTCGCGTCGCTGCGCTGGTGGGTATCGACGTACAAGGAAGGCCTGTCCGATCCAAACGGGATCGAGTTGGATCCCAACACGTCCGCGACCGCGTTCATGGGCGGAGATTACGCCACGATGCTGTCGACGAGCTTCTTCGCCGGCCCGCAGTGGGCGAACGACAAGGATAAGTCGAAAGTGTACGGCGTCACGAAGCTCGCCCCGACCCCCGCCCTGCACCGCACCGCGGGCTTTGCGCGGCTCTACGGCATCAACGCCGCGAGCGCCCACAAGGCTGAAGCGTGGCGCTTCGTCAAGTACATGGGTGGGACCGACAAGAACGGCACCTACGTCACGCCCAAGGCCTGGGTCACCTCGGGCGCGTTGACATGGGGCTACCGCGGCGTGGAGAAGGACCCCACCGTCGCCGCGTCGCTCCGGTCATGGGGTGCCGACCCCGCCCAGGTCGAGGCGAACCTCGAGAACGCGGTGCCGATGAGCGCCATCGTGCCGTTCCAAGCGGTTTGGTACTCCGAGTGGGAACAGGACGCCAACGGGGTGTTGCAGGACATGCTGGTCGGCCGCACCCCGGTGGAGCAAGGCGCGCAGGCCTGGTCGGCGAAGGCAAAGGAGCTCGCGGCCCGCTATAAGTGAACTCCCAGGCGCCCCCGGCCGGGCTCCCGGCATCCGGTGCGCCGGCAGATGTGGCGTTCCGGCGGGCGCGGCGGGTGCGGCTGGACACGCCGCTCCGCCTGCTCAATGTGCCGAGCCTCGTGCTGATCGCCGCGTTTACCCTGGCGCCCATCGTGTACGTGGCGTATCTCAGCACGCTCGACCTGCGCATCGGCGCGCCGGGCTCGGGCGGCTTCGCCGGCTGGGCCAACTATCGCTTCGTGCTGTCGGACGGCGCCGTTGCGGCGGCGTTTCGCAACACGCTGTACTTCGCCGTCCTCTCCGTCGCCGCCGCCACGCTCGCGGGGCTCGGCGTGGCGCTGCTGCTCGACAGCGATGCCCCCGGCACCGGCCTCCTCATGGCCGGCGCCGTGCTCGCCTGGGGCATCCCGGAGATCGTCAACGCCTCGATGTGGCAGTGGATCTACAATCCGACCTTCGGCTCGCTCAACGGCCTGCTCGTCTCGCTGCACCTCACCGACCGGTACCGCGCATGGCTCAGCACGCCGGTGTCGGCCATGCACGCCGTCATCTTCGCCTACACGTGGAAGCTCGTGCCGTTCGTGGTCATCATCTTGTACGCCGCGCTGCGGTCCGTGCCCCTCGATTACTACGAGTCCGCCGCGCTCGACGGCGCGGGGCCCTGGGCGCGGTTTCGCTATGTCACGATGCCGTTCATCGCCCCGGCCCTCGCGGTGGCCGTCCTCTTTTGCGTCGTGTGGTCGATGCGGGCGTTCGACATCATCTACGTCCTGACGAGCGGCGGGCCGGGCCAGGCCACGACGGTGCTGAGCTACTTCACGTTCGCCAAGGCGTTCCAGTTCGGTGACCTCGGCGCCGCCGCGGCCGTGGCCTGCCTGCTGACGCTCGTGACGCTCGCCCTCACGTTCGGGTACTGGCGCGCGCTGCCCCAGGAGGGGGGGTCCTGACGCGCGCGCCCCGGCGCGGCCTCCCGGCTGCGCGCCTCAAGCGCGCCGTGCTCGGGGCGTTCCTCGCGCTGAGCCTCTTCTACCTCCTCGCGCCGCCTGCGTGGATGGTGATCTCGAGCCTCTCCCCCGACCGGGAGCTCCTCGTCCGGCCGCCGCGCTGGATCCCCGCTGACCTCACCGCCGTGCACTATCGCACGCTGCTGCGGCTCCCGGGCGGCGACCGAGCGGAGGCGGAGCAGAACCCGCAGATCCAGGCGTTTGCCCGCGCGCTCGTGAACAGCCTCGTGCTGGCGTCGGCGACCGTCGCCATCTGCCTGCTGTTCGGCTCGGTGTCGGCGTACTCGCTCACCCGGTTCGTTTCCGCGCGCCGCCGCCGGGTGATTCTCTTTTGCCTGCTGGGCTCGCGGATGCTGCCGGTGATCGTCGTGCTGGTCCCGATCTACATGGGGCTCCAGCGGCTGGGGCTGCTGGACACGCTCTCCGGGCTGATTCTCGCGGACGCCGGCCTGCTGCTGCCGTTCGTGATCTGGATTTTGGAGGGTTTCTACCGGTCGTTTCCGATCGAGCTGGAGGAAGCCGCGGCCATCGACGGGTGCAGCCCGACGCGGATCTTCGCGCGGATCGTGCTGCCCTTGTCGACGAACTCGCTGTTCGCCGCCGGCGCGTTTGTCTTCATCGCGGCGTGGTCGGATTTCATCGTCGCGCTCGTCCTGACCGCCAGCGAGCGGGCCTGGCCGGTCTCGGTCGTGCTCGCCCAGTCGCTCAACGCGATCACGAACCCCAGTTGGGGTCTGATGAACGCCGCGGGCCTGGTGACCGCGCTGGTGCCGGCCGCGCTGGCGCTCGTGTTTCGCGGGGCCGTCATGCGCGGGCTCCTCGGCGGCGCCCTCAAGGGCTGACGCGCGCCATGCTCGCGGACCTCGTCACGCTGCGCACCTCGGACGCCGTCGAGCTGGACGGCGCGTTGTACCGGGCGCCCGCGCCGGTGACGCCGGCGGCGCAGGTGCTCATGGTGCACGGCCTCACCTGGAACTTCTACCGGGGGCCGTCGCGGTGGCTCCCGCCGCGCCTGGCCGGGGCGGGGTACACGTGCCTCTCGCTGAACATGCGCGACCACGATCTCGCGGAGCCGCGGGACTTCGACCTCGCGCACCACGATCTTCGCGCCGGCATCGACGCGCTCTTCGATCTCGGGGCCCACACCGTGGTCGTGCTCGGGCACGGATACGCCTGCAACAAGATCGTCCGCTACCCGGTGCGGGCGGACGACCACCGCATCGGCCACTGGATCTTGACCACAATGGGATCGGTGAAGCGGCACCGGCCCGACATCTGGCAGGCCGGCCTCGAAGCCGCGGCCGGGATGACCGGACAGATTCTGGTGGTGCAGGGCGCGATCGACGCCTCGCTCGAGGGACGGGCCAGAGGCGACGAGCTCGCCGCCGCGGCCTCGAGCGCCCGCGTCGAGGTGCGCCTCCTCAAGAGAGGCAACCACTACTTCGATCAGCGTCACGACGAGCTCGCCGCCGCCGTGATCGGATGGCTCCGCGCTACCCTTTGAGCGATCCCGCCGTAAGCCCGCGCATGAAGTAGCGGCCGAGGAACACGCACATCAGGAGCGGCGGGAGCGCGGCGAGCAACGCCCCGCCCATCTGCACGTTCCACTCGACGACGTAGCTGCCGGCGAGGTTGTTGAGCGCCACCGTGATCGGCTGCATGGGCTGCTACTGCCGCGGGGCGAACACGCCGACCGCGTCGACCTTGTGGTAGTGATCTGTACCGACCAGCATCGACACCGCAAACTGGATGCCGCGCTCGTCGTAGATCATGCGAATGCTGTTACCGACCGGCACCATGCGCGACGGGACGCCGAGCCGGTCCTGAACCTCGTCCATGTCGGTCCCGTAACCGAAGCCCTCGGCGGTCACAACGCCCGGCATCGCCGCGCCGACGTAGTAGACCGTGCCCGCGCTGTTGGTCTCCACGAAGACGTGCCGGTCGCGCCAGCTGTATCCGTGCGTCCCGTTGGGCTCAGAAATCCCCGGCTCCAAGAGGTTATCCGACGGCATCGGCTCCCCGAGCATCTGCGCGACCGTGGCGATGCTCATGCCGAGCTTGATCGGCCCGATGCCGACGCCGGGCACGACGAGGTAGCGCGTCTGCTGCGCCGCGGCTGGGGATGCGGTCAACAGCACCGCGCACACAATCGCTGCGAGGCGCGTCCCCACCATGTGCCTCCGTTCGCCGCTCCCGAGAAATGCCACCATCAGCATACCCAAATTGGCGCCGCGCATACCGTGCGCCGCGGGCGCGGCACGATGGTCCGCGGATACCAGCGGCGCCGCGTTGTTCGCGGACCGTCGAAAGGGACGAACCCCGCGCGCGCGAAAGTGCGACGGGCGGGTTCGCCGGAGGTGTGTGGGAATGCGTCCTGCTGGTGTCGGTGAAGCTGATTCTCAACGGCTTTCAGGTGCACACGCACATGCAGCGCGTCGAGGCGCAGCTCATCGAACTGCGAGATCTCCTGCAACAGCCGCGGCCGGCGCCCCGGCTGCGATCCGGCGCGGTGCACGACATCGATCCGTCCGGTCCACGCTGAGCACCGGCGGCTCGATTGTGTGCGCGCGCCCGGCGCTGTGCCTCAGCGCGCCTTGCGCCGCTTGGTCGCTCGCTTGGCTACGGCCGCGCGCGCGACCCGGCGCTTCGCCCCCGTTCGCCGCGTACGCTTGCCCTTGAGCTTGGGTTTGGCAGAGCCGGCGCCGTTGCTCCCTGGCATAGTCTCTCCTCGTTGGACCACGATCGTGTCTGTGCCGCCCGCTTGGCACGCGCTCGTCGTTCGCTGCTTTCATGGGCGCGCGCGGTTCTCCTGCTCACCGCGCTCAGCCTCCTCCAGCGCGCGCTCCATGGTGAGGGCGCGTCCGGTGGCCCAGGCGGCGGTGAAGACGTCCGGCGTAGCTGCCTCGCGCGCGGCCGCGACTTCTCGATCGTAGTCGCCGCGATCCGACGGCGGGAGCGGCGCGCCCAGCGATTCACGCAAGGCTTCCGCGGCGCCGAAAAGACGCGCCGCCTTCACCGCATGGCCGCGCGCCCCGGCCAGCCCGGCGAACCGTTCGAGCTGATTGGCCAGGCCGAGCGTGTCGCCGATCTCGCGTCGCAGGCCCAGGCCCCGGGTGAGCTGTGCGCGCGCCGCCGCGTGGTCTCCCTGCCGGTAGGCAACCCATCCAAGGTTGGTCAGCGCCATGGCAATGTGCTGTTTGTCTTCGTGCCGCTCCCAGATCTCGAGCGCTTGGCTTAGGAGCCGCGTCGCCTCGGCATAGTCACCTTGGCGAAACGCGGCGCGGCCGAGATTGTGGAGCGCCAGGGCTACGCCCCACTCATCGCCGAGCTCGCGTCGCAGCGCGAGGCTCTCCCCGAGCAGCGCCCGCTCCGAGGCCACGTCCCCTTCCCCGGCCGCGACGAACGCGAGGTTGCCGAGGATCGTGGCGACGCCGCGGCCGTCGCCCAGCGTCCGCCACAAGGCGAGGCCCTGCTCGTAGAACCGGCGGCCCCCGGCGTAGTCGGCCTGTCCAAAGACGGCGAGGTTGCCCGCCGCGTTGAGCGCCTCCGCCCGCACGGGCCCAGGCGCGTCCGCGCCGGCCTGGAGCAGCGCGTGCAACCACTGCCGGCCTTCCGCAAAGTAGCCGCGGACGAACCAAAACCGCCACGCCGCGCCGACCAGCCGCAGGCCCGCCTCCGCGCGGCCGCTCCGGAGCGCCCACTCCAGCGCCGTCCTGAGGTTATCGTGCTCGGTCTCGAACCGCTCGAACCACGCGGCCTGCGTCGAGCCGACGAGACCCGGGGCCGCGCGCTCCGCAAGCTCGACGTACCATTGGAGGTGCCGGTCCGAAACGGCCGCGGCCTCTCGCGACTCGTGGAGGCGTTCGGCGCTGTATTGGCGGACCGTTTCCAGGAACCGGTAGCGCATGGTTCCCGCGTGCTCCTCCGCTTGGACCAGCGACCTCAAGACGAGCTGACTCAGCAGGTCCAGCACGGCGAGCGGCCGGTCCTCCGTGGTCTCGCAGACTCTTTCCGCCGCCTCGAGCGTCCAGCCGCCGGCGAACACCGCGAGACGCCGCAGCAGTGTCTGCTCGCCGGGCGAGAGCAGCTGGTATCCCCAGTCGATCACGGCGCGGAGCGTCTGATGGCGCGCCGGCGCTGTGCGGCTTCCCTGCTTGAGCAACGACAGCCGATCCTCGAGCCGCTTCGCGAGCTCCGACACCGGGAGCGCCGCGACGCGGGCGGCGGCGAGCTCAATGGCCAGCGGGATCCCGTCGAGCCGGCGGCAGACCTCCACGACCGCCGGGGCGTTCTCGGGGGTGAGGGCAAATGCGGGCTGGGCCGCCGCTGCCCGCTCCGCGAACAACCTCACGGCCTCCGACGCGGGAGCGGTGGCCGCGGTGACCGGCACTCCAGCCGCCGGCAACGACAGCGACGGGACGCGCATCGTGATCTCGCCGGGGATCCTGAGCGGCTCGCGGCTGGTCGCGAGCACCCGCACGCGCTCGCACGCGCCGAGGATGGCGCCGATTGCGGCCGCGCAGGCGTCGATCACATGCTCGCAGTTGTCCATCACCAGCACCATCGCACGATCGCGAAGCGCCTCGGTGAGCCCGGTCAACCAGGGCCGGCCCGGCATTTCCCGCACGCCGAATGTCGCGGCCACGGTCTGCACGACGAGCCTGGGGTCGGTCAGGGAGGCGAGCTCGACGAGCCACACCCCATCCGGATACTGCGGCACGAGATCCGCGCCGACCCGGAGCGCAAGGCGCGTCTTGCCGCAGCCGCCGGTCCCGGTCAGGGTGACGAGACGGCTCGTGGCGAGGACGCGGCCGACCTCGGTCCGCTCCCGGTCGCGCCCGACGAAGCTGGAGAGTTCCGGGGGGAGATTGTGACGCCGTGCCGGCAGCGCCCGGAGCGGGGGAAAGTCAACCGCGAGCGCCGGTGACATCACCTGGAAGATCTGTTCCGGCTGGCGCAGGTCTTTGAGCCGGTGGATGCCGAGGTCCCGCAGGCCGAGTTCCGGCGGCAGCGAGCCCGTCACCAAACCCTCGGTCGCCCGCGACATCAGGATTTGGCCGCCGTGCGCCGCATTGCAGATACGGGCGGCCCGGTGGACATCGAGCCCGATGTACTCACCCGCCACCCGCACCGGCTCCCCGGTGTGCACGCCCATCCGCACGCGTAGACGCGTCTCCGGCGGCCACGCGTGCTCGGTGAGCGCACGCTGCGCCGCCACCGCCGCGACCACGGCCGCGCGGGCGCTGGCAAACGCCACCAGGATCGCGTCTCCCGCCACGTCCATCTGGGTGCCGCCCTGCCGTGCAAACTCTGCGTGGAGCACGCGGCGGTGCTCGTCGAGCAGGTCGGCATACCGGGCGTCACCGAGATGCTGGAGCAGGTTGGTGGAACCTTCGATATCGGTGAAGACGAACGTGACGATCCGTGAGCGGCCGGACATATCCGATTCCCCGAAGCGCACCCGTCCCGTCGAGCCGGCGGCGCGTCCATTCCCCATGCGCGACGACGAGCCCTTTTCGGTGAGCCGTCGGGAGGTCCTGCCGTCGGCGGCCGATTCCCGTCGGGCCGCCGTCAGACGGCCGACCGAATGGTCCAGAAGTCGTCGGTGAGGTGCGGCGCCGTGAGGTATGCGTACGGGAGCAGGAAATAGCCGCCCCGTCCCCAGCGGCTGCCCCAGGAGTTGCGCACGAGCAGGCGGCGTGCGCCGTCCTCGTACCCGACGGCGAGGACACTGTGGCCCCGCCCGAGGTGGCGATCGCGTTGCGTAGGCAGCGGCGCCACACCCGACCGCGCGACGGCCGCGGTCTCGAAGCTCGAGTAGACCACCATGCCGAACAGCACGGGATGCCCGGACGCCAGGCAGGCCCGCACCGCGGTCAGCCGTCCGTCCCGCGCCAGGCGATGATAACGGATCGCGCGGTGCGGCGCGGCGGCCCGAAAACAGCGCGGCGGAGGAGCGAGCTCAAACCGCGGCACCTCGTACGGCCATAGTGTCTCCGCGCAGACCCCATGCCGCGCGACACACTTCAACGCGTCGCGGATCGACGATCCGGTATCGCACCGCGCAAATCCGCGTGCCGCGCGGGTGTTGTAGTAGATGAACATGCGCGAGGGGACAAAATCGGGCGCGAGGGCCTCCCGCCGCCGCAGGTACTGAAGCGCCGCCGCGACCGCGTTGGCGGTGCAACTCTCCAACTGGCCCTGATCGTAGACCGGCGGGCACTGTGGGCGGAGGTCAACACGACGCGGCAGCCGCCGCGCGAGGGCGGCGGGCCATGTGTAGGGGACGTCCCGCCGGTCGGGAAGGTCCCGGACCCATCCATAGTAATGTCGCCGTCGACGGCCCGCCTGCCGCGACCGGGCGGCCTCGCGCGCACTCAGGAGAGTTCCGCCCGCAACCGTTCCGGATCGACCACGATGAGGCGCTGCCGTTCGTGGCGGATCAGTCCCCTGTCCGTGTAGTACCGCAGCCACTTGTTGACGCTTTCCCGCGTCGCGCCGACCATCCCGGCCAGATCGCCCTGCGTCAGCCGGGATGCGACCGTGACGCCGTGCGGTCCCGAGCGGCCCCGCGTGTCGGCCAGTTCGACCAGCAGCTTCACCAACCGTGTGCGGACGTCGAGAAACACCCCGTCGTGGATGCGGCTGTCCGCGCCGCGCAGCCTCCGGCTGACCGCGGCAAGCAGCACGAGCGCCGCCTGCGGGTGCGCGGTCAGGAAGCTCGTAAAGGCGTCTCGCGGCAGGATCCACAGCACGGAGGGCACGGTGGCCACGGCTTCGGCAGACCGGGGTTCGCCGTCAAGGAGCGAGAGCTCGCCGAGAAAATCGCCTCGGCCGAACAGCGCGAGCACGACCTCGTCCCCGCGAGACGATCCGAGAACGATCTTGACCTCGCCCTCCTCGACGATGTAGAGGGCGGTCCCCGGGTCGCCTTGATGGAAGATGACCTCACCGGCGGCGTAGCGGTGCCGCCGCATGAGCGCGGCGACGCCGTCCAGCGACGCCGGCGCCAACTGCGACAGCAGCGGAACCTGCGCGAGCAGTTCCCGGAGCACCGCGGCGCTGCCTCCGATCGAGGTCGGTTTTCCGTCCACGCGCTCCCTCCACCGCCGCCGGAGCGGCGCATGTCATCCGCCGGCGCACCCTTCGACGATCACCCGCCCGCACCTCCGCCGCGGCTCGGGCTCGACCTCGAGCTACGAGGCGAAATCGGCGAGCGCCCGCCCCCGGCTCAAGCGCCGCAGCTTGGCGAGGGCTTTGAGCTCCAGCTGCCTCGCTCGTTCGCGCGTGACCCCGAACACCTTGGCCACTTCCTCCAGGGTGCGCGGCTGATTGTCGTCCAGTCCAAAGCGAAGCATGATGACCTGGCGCTGGCGCATCGGCAGCGCATTCAGCAGGTCCGCAAGGTGCGCTCTCAAGGCGGAGGCAAACGCCGCCTCGGCCGGATCGGGCGCCGTGGTGTCCTCGAGCAGGTCACCGAGGCATCCGTCCTCGTCGTTCGCGATCGGCGCTTCGAGCGAGACCGGCATCCGCGCGACTTGCTGCGCCGCGCGCACCCGCGCAACCGGGTGGTCCATGCGCTCCTCGATCTCTTCGGCGCTCGGCTCGCGCCCCAGCTCTTGCGCCAGATGCTGTTGGACGCGGGTCAGCTTGTTTACCTGGAGCGCCATGTGCACGGGAATCCGGATCGGCCGGCTGTGGACGCCCCGGGCCCGCACGAGCGCCTGCCGGATCCACCAGGTCGCGTACGTCGCGAACCGGTGGCCGCGGCGCCAGTCGAACCGCGCGACGGCCTGCATGAGCCCGAGGTTGCCTTCCTGGATGAGGTCGGACAGCGCGACGCCGGCGCCCGCGTATCGCCTGGCGAGGCTCACGACCAGCCGCAGGTTGGCTTCGATCAGCTGCCGCCGGGCGTCCGCGTCGCCGCCTTCCGCGCGCCTGGCCAGCTCCACCTCTTCGACCGCCGACAGCAGCCGCACGCGGCCGACTTCGTCTAAATACATGCGGACGAGATCACTCCCGGCACCGTCGCCACCCAGCAATGGTGCGCGGTCCTCCGCCGTGTGCGCCCCCAGCTGCTCGTGCAGCATCCCCTCTCCTCCCCCCGGCCGCCGCCGCGCTTGACCGCAGCGGCCTCTCGGCCTCCGGCTCTCCCGCGACGAGGCAGGGCCGTTTTGCGCCACGCTCCGCCCAGGTCACGGCCCCACGATAACCGCACCCCGCCGCCGGCTGAAATCGCGCGTGTCACACGAGCGGTGTGAATTGCGTCACTGTGATGTGCTTCACATGCGGATGGTGGCGCCGTTCAAGGCGGCGCGGGGAGCGGCCGGCTAGATTGGCAAGGACAGGGGCGTCCCGGGAGGAACGGGGCGGACGGGGGTGGGCGACATGCCGTCTGGGCTTACGTCAGGGGTGGATCCGGCAAGCGCGGTGGGGGTGCTCCTGTGGTGCCTCATCCTGGCGGTCGCGATCGTGGCACGCCCCAGGCACGACGAAGCCGCATGGTCGCGCGGCAGCGCGCACGACCCCGACGACGAGCCGCGTTAGCGCGATCAGCGCGGCAGCATCCGGACCATGAGGGCTTCCCGGAGGCCGGGGTCGGAGGGGTGCGGTTTGGTTCGCCCGGTCTCGGCGAACCCCTGGCGCGCGTAGAGCGCCTTGGCCGCGCGGTTCGTGTCCGTGACCCATAGTTGGACGCAGCTGGCGCTGCGCTCACGGGCCCACGCCGTAACGGCTTCGACGAGCGCCGCTCCGACACCGCCCCGCCGCCGAGCCGGATCTACCCACATGGACGCCAGCCTTACGATGCTTGGATAGTCACGGTGCACGAATCCCCGAGCCATGCCGTACCACGTCTCGCCTTCCTCGGCGACGAACATCGTGTATGCTGCGCCGGCTGCATGCTCCCGGCAGACGCCGTCCCAAAACTCCTGCGGTTGCCCAAGCGCCTCCGCGTGCGTCCACCCAAAGGCCGCCGGGGCCTCGGCTAGCGCCCGCAGGCGGATCGCGCGAAGGCGCAGGCCTTCATCGGGACGGACACGGCGGACTTGTACGGCGCTGCGCATGAGGCCTTGGTTCGGCTCGCCCCCACTCCGCCCTGCTGGGCAATTCGGAAACCCGGCTGGCAACACCCGAAAAAGAAAGAACGGCCCTCGGGGGGAGGAAAAGGGCCGCTCTCTCGCCTTGCTCGCTTGCATACATATTGTACCCGCGTGGGAACACGTCTAACAGTCCATTCGCAAACCCAACCACCGAAAAACCCCGAAGGCCGACCGGCGCGGGCCTCGACAGGTCACGAGACCGTCCTGGCCGAGGAGCGCGGCCGCCTCTTCATTTCGTATAGCCGGTGATCCGCCGTCTCCAGGAGCCGTTCCGCGCTTGTTCCGTCTTCCGGCCACGCCGCCACGCCCCAACTGAATCGGACATCCAGATTGGCCCCCTGCCCGACATCGGCCGGAATGAGGTCGAAGGTTGCGAGCCGGCTCAGCATGACCGTGGCTTTGACGGCCGTGGTTTCGGGAAGCAGCAGCACAAATTCGTCGCCGCCGTAGCGCGCCGCGAGATCGGTCTGCCGCAGGTAGCCCCGCAGGATCTTGCCGACGTGCGTCAGCACCTGGTCCCCGACCGTGTGGCCGTAGGCGTCGTTGATGCCCTTGAACCCGTCGAGATCGATGCTCACCACGCTCAGCGGGTCGGTAGATCGGGCGCAGCGTTGAAGCTCGGCGTGGAGCCTATCCAGCAGCCCGCGGCGGTTGGCCAGGCCGGTCAGCGCGTCGGTGGTCGCCGCTTCCTGCGCGCGCACGCGTTCCTCCATCTCGCGCTGGAGCGCGAGGCGCGCCTCCTCCGTCGTGGCGACGGAGTGGCGGTGGCTGTTGCACAGAAGCGTGGTAAAGATGGCCGTCGCGGTGACCGGCAGGGCGTGCGCGATCACCGCCACGTCGTTGCGGCCGTATGAATAGACCCACGTCGGCGCCACATAGTTAAGGATCACGTGGTGCAGGGCCGTCAGCACCAGCACGAACCAGCCCAACCGCCAGTCGGAATAGACGGTGACCAGCGCCATGACCATGAAGAAGTGGAAGTGCATCTCGATCGATCCGCCGCTCATGAAGACGAACAGATACGAGTAGACCGTCAGCGCCGCGCTCATCAGGAGCCGCCACGCGTAGTGGTTGCGAAAGCTGTCCCGGAGGAGCGTGGGGACCGCCGCCGCGAGCAATCCGACCGCGGAGGACGTGAGCGCTTCCGTGGGGCTCAGCACGCGCCAGGAGAACGGGGACGGGAGTAGCACGCTCAGCTTGAGATAGGAGTTGGTACAAGCCATCAGCAGCGTGAACCCGAAGTGCCACCACAGCAGCTTGAGCATGAATCGATCGATGCTGCGGTAGTTGAGCGCGGCCGCGTAGTTGCCGTTGATATCGGACGTCAGGTCCGGCTTCATTCACGGCCTCCCCGAAGGCTCCGGGCTAGGATACGACGCTGCGGTTGGAGGCCCGACGCGCCGGGCTGCGGAGCGTCTCCGGGTGCCGTGATCGTGCCCAAGGGAGACCGGCATTAGACGCGGGCGAATTCACAACACCTTCATGGGTCCTCCAAGAACCCTTCAACGCCCCCGGGTATCCTCGAAGTGTCGGCATCGAGCCGGCGGAAGACCCCGACGCCGAGCTCTCTGCACGAACGATGGTGGAGGTGACTGGCATGGCGATATTGGCGAAACGCTTCGCACGATTCGCGGTGCTTGGCGCGGCGTTTGTCGCGCTCAGCGGGCTGCCGGCATACGCGGGACAGCCGTCGGGAAACTACGAGGCGTGGGGAGGCTACCGGCAGGCCCAGACCGATTGCGCCGGCCCGTATGACCGGGGTGGTCCGCGAGGTTGGGCCTGCAACTCCGCCCACGGTGACCATCGGTGGAACGGCGGCGGCCCCTGGAACGGGGGCGTCTATCCCCCCGGGCAGGTGAACGGGATGTCCTGGCAGGACGCCGGATACTCGCCCGAAGAGGCCTGGGAGATCTGGAACTCGACGCCCAAGATCGGATTCTAGCCGGTCAACGCGGACGCCCGGAGCGCTAAGCTGCTCCGGGCGTCTTCATGCCCGAACGGGTACTGCTCACGCTTTGTCCGCCGCTATCAGCCCGCAGCCCGCAGTAGCCCGGGCGCTTCCCCACGAAGACGCTCCGCCGCCTTCTCGGGAAGGCCTTGACTTCCGCGCGATGCCCCGCAACGGGCTGGGTAAATCGCGTGCTTCGTGAGGAAATGCCGCCGCCGTCGCACCCGTTGGCAGCATTGGGAACTGTTGCCGGGCTCACGGCCGCCACGAGCCCGGTCGTCAAGGATTCCGAATCCTGGGGCCGATCATGTCGACATGAATCCGCGCATCAGCTGGGTAGGGGCGTTCCACCTGGGCGTCATCTACATCGTGTGGGGCAGCACATACCTCGGGATTCGCGTGGCGATCCTCGGCGGGTTTCCGCCTTTCATGCTCGGCGCGCTACGCGTGCTCCTGGCCGGAGGACTGCTGCTCCTGTGGGCCGCATGGCGCGGGAGCCGGGTTCGCGTCTCCTGGGGGGAGGCGGGAATTCTGGCGCTCTCTGGGCTGCTCTTCTGGATCGGCGCGAACGGGTTGGTGATGTGGGCCGAGCAGCGGTCGGCCTCAGGCTACGCAGCGCTGCTCGCGGCGCTGTCGCCGGTGTGGGCAGCGATTCTCGAGGCGGCGCTGGACCGACGCGTCCCGTCCCGCCTCACCGTCCTCGCATTGGTCACGGGGTTTTGTGGGGTTGCGTTGCTGAGCATCCCGCAGCGCGCCGTTCCACAGTCGTCGAACCTATGGGCCACGCTCGCGCTCCTCCTCGCAGGGGCGTGCTGGGCGGCCGGGTCGGTGCTCCAACAGCGGAAGAGAGTGCAGGTGGAGCCCGCCGTGAGCTCGGGCTACCAGCAACTGTTTGCCGGACTGGGGTTCGCTCTTATGGCTCTGGCTCTGCGGGAATCTGTGCCGCACATCACGGCGTCGGGCTGGGTGGCTTGGAGCTACCTCGTGGTGTTTGGTTCGCTCCTCGCGTTCACGTCGTATGTGCAGGTGTTGCGCCTGCTCCCTGTAAGCGTCGCCACGACCGCGGCGTACGTCAATCCCATGGTGGCCGTGTTCTTGGGCTGGCTGGTGCTTCGCGAGGGCGTGACGCCGTGGACGGTCGCCGGCTCGGCACTCGTGCTACTGGGGGTCGGCGGCGTGTTTCATGACCGGGCGCAGCAGCTTCGGACGGCGCGCGCCACGGCGCCCCTTCGCCGCCGGGAAGCCGCGACGTGAGTCACAGTATCAAAAGGCCTCTGCTCGTCCTTCTCCTCCCGAGGGGATGGGTCCATCCCCGTGGAACCACGAGACCCGATGCGCGCGCTCCGCGAGACCCTCGGAGGGGTGGCACGGGCTCTTCGCGCCAACGTTTGGTTTCCGCACGTGCCGCTCGCCGTCGCGCTGGCCGTGGCGGGCGCCCATCTGCTGTGGGTGACATTTGGCCCGGCGTGGCGCGAGTCCCGCGGGGGCGTCTCCCTCATCGTCTCCACATTCCGACCGGTCGATCTGCCCTACCTTTTGATCGGCGTGGGCATGGTCACGATGTCGGCGGGGCTGGTGACCCGCTCTCGCCTCGGCTGGGTCGTCGGCATCGTTCTCACACTGGCGACGATCCTCGTCGCGCTCAAGGTCGGTCACCCAGCCGCGGGCTATCTCACAGGGTACGACGGCGCGCTTCTTCTGGCATTGCTGCTCGCCTGGAGGACGTTTGACCGCAGCAGCCTCACGGCCGCGACGGTGTTCGCGCTCACCGGCGGCTTGTTGTTGATCATCTACGCGACGTTCGGCAGTTTCTACCTCGGCAGTCAGTTCTCGCCGCCGATCAACACGCTGGTGGGCGCCTTCTACTACTCCGTGGTCACGATGACGACGGTCGGTTACGGCGATATCGTCCCCAGGACGATCGAGGCACGCCTGTTCGCGGTCTCGATCATCATGCTGGGCGTCGCCGTGTTTGCGACGTCCCTGAGTGCCGTAGCCCGGCCGCTCGTGCGCGGCAGCATCGAACACATCATCCGGCGCCGGGAGGGGCAAATGAAACGGGAGAACCACTTCGTAGTGGTGGGCGCGACACCGCTTGCGTACAACACGTACCGGGAGCTCCGGCGGCGCCACCAGATCGTGACGCTGGTCCTGCCCGCACTCCCGGCCGGTGGCGAGTTCGAGGACGCCGACGTTGTGGTTGGGGAGGCGGACAGCCTCGAGGTGCTCCGCCGCGCACACGCGGAGGCGGCGCAGGCGGTGCTGGCCATGAGCGACGATGACTCCGACAACGCGTTCATTGTGCTTGCGGTGAAAGAGCTGCTGGGGCGCGCCCGGACCGTCGCCGCCGTCAACGACGGCAAGCATCTGGAGCGCGTCAAGCTCGCGCGGCCGGACATCGTGATCGCTCCGCAGGTCCTCGGGGGAGAGTTGTTGGCGATGGCCCTGACCGGCGAGCAGGTCAGCGGCGAGTTTGTCCTGGAGCGCATTTTCCATGTCGAGGGCGGCGACCATCTGCCGAAGGCGCACCCGTAGCTCTTCGAGTGGCTGCCGTCCCGGATGCTAAGCCGGGCGAGGGCCATGGGTTAGGTCCGTCACCCACTTGAGCATTAGCCGGCACGCGTGCCGGTCGTGGAGGAACACCGCCGTACCCAGGAGATGCCACCCGGGGTCGTGGGCGATGAGACGGGCCGACTCGTGCCCGGGTTGGTCCAGCCGACGCCAAAGGAGTACGTGATCGCTCATCATTCACCCGCTGGGCTTGCGCACCCACACCGCGGTCATCATCCAGCATTGGGTCCAGTACTCGGCGTCGTCCAACAGCCGGTGGGCGCGCTCCAAGAGGTCCGCGTCCACGCATCCCGATCCCACGACCCTGTCACGCACCATGTCGAAGAAGAGCTGGAAGTACCGCGCGCCGCGCTCCGTACCGCGGATGTGTTGCACGTCTGTCGCGGCCTGGGGATGCCCCCACCCCAGCCGCGAGACCATGCCCGGGAGCCTTCGCCCGATGAGCCAATCGACATCCTGTGTGCGTCCCCACTCGATCAACCCTTGCCACGTTTTGCCCCAGGCCTCCGGCTCGGTGGTGGGGGCGAGGCTGAAGTCCGGCTCCTGGACAAACAGCACTCCGCCGTGTCTCAGGGCCGCGGCCATCTTCGCGAGCACTGTGGGGGCAAAGCTCGCAATCTGATGGAGGAGAGCGCGGCACATCACCAAGTCGTATGTGTCCTCCGGCAGGTCAGCGGTCCGCGCATCCCCATCCCGTACGATGAGATTGCGCGCTGGGACAAGCCGGATCAGCCGGGTGTCCAGGTCGATCGAAGTTACGGACCCTCCCGGACCAACCTGCTCGCACAACCACTCCGTCACGCTACCGTTGCCGCCGCCGACCTCGAGGCAGTTCCACCCGCGAGTGACGCCCAGGGTCGTGAGGTAACGGCGGGTCCACGGATCCAGGATCTTTGACATCAAATCGAGGCGTTGGTACTCGATGATCGCCTCATTGCCCAAGATGTACCGTTTCACCGTACCCTCCCAGTGTCGTGTGCTCGGGGCTTCGCACAGCGCACACCGCGACGACCGAATCGGCGGGCAGACCCGGCCGTGCACATACGCAAGGACCGCAACAACGTGCTTGGGGCGCCGAGCCGTTAGTGCATCCGCGATAGGATCATCCGTAGCTCCGCGCCGGATGCCGGCTCCAACTGCTCCAACCTGGCAGCGTATGCGGACGCCCTCGATTTGTCCCCGCGGGTCATGTAGAGAATTCCGAGTTGATACAGCGCATTTTTGTGATCGGGTTTTACCCGCAGGACTTGCTCGTATTCCTCAATGGCTTGGTCGTAGAGCCCTTTCTCTTCGTACGCCGTCGCCAGATAGTACAGGATCTCCGCATCCTCGGGCGCATACTGCGCGGCCTTTTGGTACATGGCCAGCTGCCCGTCGTAGTCTCCACTTTCGTAGGCGATGCCGCCCAGCTGGAAGTACGCGTTCGGATAGTGAGGGTCGATTGCGATAGCCTCTCGGAAGTACCGCATGGCCTGATCATAGTTCTTCAGATTCTCGGCGAGGACGCCCTGAGAATACAGCGAGTCCGCGCTGTCCGCGCGTGCCTGCTTCTCTCGGCCGTTGATCACGGGCTTCAGGCGGTCGATCGGAATCGCGAACAGCGTCGAAATCTCCTTACGGAGATCGGGCGGCACGACCGCGCTGGAGACGAATCCAAGGACGCGCCCATCCTCATCGAAGAGGCCTCCGTTCGGAATGGTCTGTGTCACCGGCGCCGTGATCTGGATGAGTGAATTGAGCGGCGGGCCAATCGGACGATCGGGCTCGCTGACGAACCCGGACGTGAACGTCGGCACGAACGTCGGCTGCGGGAACAGCACGAGGACTTGCTGGCGAGCCTTGATCGCTCCGGACGTCCCCAATCTTACAAAGGGGATCCCGGTCCCTCGAAATTGCAAGATCGTAAAGTCGTAGTCGCTGTAGCTTCGGATCGCCCCGGCCTGGGACCTCAATTCATAGAAAGCGCCGGTCGTGAGCCGAGCCTCCAACCCACCGTTCGTCACCACGTGCCGGTTGGTGATCAACGTTCCATCCGGCGAAATAAAGATGCCCACTCCCACCGCCGTCGGTTGATTGTTCCTGTCACGGGCCACAAGAATTGCGGTGGCATCGAGGATTCGCCGCGTTGCCTCATCCAGGCGGTGTTCCGTCCACCAGCCGCGCACGGGCTCGGTGGCCAGGGCGCACAGAATCGCGAAGACCGTCGCAATGATAACTTCGCGCCTGTGGCTCCGCTCGAGATGGAGGACGCGATCGACGACGTTCTGTATCCCACGAGCTATGATTGGCGGGAGTCTAAGCCTCCGCCCCCGACCCATCGAGCACCCCCCGGAGCGGCGCCGGTGCACGCATCGACGATGAGGTCGCCGCAAGCAAGATCACGGCGCGCCGCCGCCTTCAGAGACACAGTGACGATTTGACCGGTGGGCGGCTTCGAGAGGCCGGAGAGACTTCCTTCTCTCACGCCCGCAAGTGCGGCAGGGGAAGCAACCTGGAGGTGCCTCGGAGGTGCTGAGCTCATTACCCAGCCGACAAATGTTCCGGGGTGAAGCGGGCGCTGCGCCGCATCCTCGATCCGGAGGAGTTCCTAGGTTCACATGGAATCCGCGCCGTGAGCCGGCGCCACGCAGAACAACGGTACGTGCCGCGCATCGACGGCATGGACTATGACGTGGCGTACGAACCGCAGGAATCGAGAGGGAGTGCTTAGGCCGCTCGGAGCGCTGATCCATGTCGGGGGAGAGCGCGCGTTGCTTGCGCGGTCGGCGTCATCGTGAACACGAGCATCCGCCACACCGTGGTCGCCGGCGGAATAAGCGGCCTGGTTGCCGGGCTCGTGCCCGCGCTGTCCCTTGACGTGAACAGTCCGGGGACGATGTCCGTCGGCCCGGCCGGGTGGGGTGCCGTGAGCGTCGCGCTCCAACTCGTGCTCGCCATGCTCGGCGGTGCGGGGTTCGGCGCGCTCGTTCGCGACCAACTGGATGGTCGTGCCGCCACCGCCGCGAGCGGCTTGTTGTATGGTCTGCTGTGGTGGATCGTGGGCCCCCTGACCGTCGCACCGATGGCCCACGGCCACATTCCCACCTGGTCGCTCCGCGACGCTACGGCGACGTTCCCCGCCCTCATCGCCTCTTTGTTCTACGGTGGCGTGTTGGGCGGCGTGCTTCCGCTGTTGACCGGCACGTTCGGGAACCCGCGCGCATCCGCGCGCTGCGAACCCGTGGTTCGACCCGTGCGGCGCATCGTCATCCTCGGCGGGGGATTCGGCGGTGTGAGCGTGGCGCAGCGCCTCGAGTTCTTGCTCGCACGCGACCCATCCGTTCAGATCACGATGGTGAGCCAGAGTAATTACCTCCTGTTCACGCCCATGCTGGCGGAGGTTGCGGCCAGCGGGCTCGAGCCGCAGCACATCAGCGCGCCCGTGAGAGCAGCATTCCTCCGGGTCGAGTTTCGCCACGCCGAGCTCGAAACGGTGAACGTAGCCGCGCGCCTCGTGAGAACGCGCGCCGCGGGCGCCGCGCGCATTGATGCCCTGCACTACGATCACCTCGTGCTTGCGCTCGGTGCCGTGCCGAACCTGCGTCGCGTGCCCGGGCTCGAAGCGCACGCGTTCACGCTGAAGTCGCTCGACGACGCCAACCGATTGCGCAATCACGTCATCGGCCTTCTCGAGCGTGCCGACGTCGAAGTCGATCCGCACGAACGGCGGCGCCAACTCACATTCGTCGTGGTCGGCGGGGGGTTCGCCGGCGCCGAGATGATTGCCGAGTTACGCGACCTGGTTCACAGCGTCCGCCGCTTCTACCGGGGGATCGACCCCGGTGCTCTGCGGTTCGTGCTCGTTCATTCGGGAGAACGCATCCTGCCCGAGCTCGGCTCGGCGCTGGCGGCATACGCGCGGCGCAAGATGGAAGCACGGGGCATCGAGTTTCTGCTCGGTGCGCGGATGGCCGCGGCGCATTCCGACAGCGTCGTGTTGGCCGACGGCCGGACCGTGCCAACCCGGACGATCGTGTGGGCGGCAGGCAACCAGCCACACCCGCTGCTCCGGTCCCTGCCCGTCGAGCGCAGCCAAAGCGGCGCGGTGATCGTGGAGCCCACGCTGCAGGTCAAAGGGCTGCCCAATGTCTGGGCGGTGGGCGACTGCGCGCAGATCCCCGACGCGTTCCACGAAGGGAGTTCGTGTCCCCCCACGGCGCAGCACGCCGTTCGCGAGGGGATCGCCGTCGCCGAGAACATCGTCGCGGTGTTGCGCGGTATCGCACCGCGGCCGTTTCGTTTCCGGACGATCGCGACGCTGGTCGCGCTCGGCCATCGCACCGCGGTGGCGGACGTTCGCGGGTGGAGATTTTCCGGGTTCCTTGCGTGGGCGATGTGGCGAACGGTGTATTGGTGGAAGCTTCCTGGGCTCGAGAAGAAGATTCGAGTCGCGCTCGACTGGACGATCGATCTGTTCTTTCCAAGGGACGTCGCGCTCTTGACGGCCTCGCCCTCGGTGCCGCAGGGCCTTGATGCCCCTGAGCCGGGCCGGGGCGCGTCCAGCGTTCCGACCCCTGCGGCCCCGCCCCCGCCCGCAACATGAAGCAACGCGCCCTCCCCTTAGCGGCACTCCGTGGGGCCGTCGCGGGCGCGGCAGCAGGGCTCGCGTTCGCCGCCGCGATGAGACAGTCCGGTGCGCTCGTGACGGTTGCGTCAATCGTCCACGCGAGTCCAGCAGGCCTGGATTTCGTCGCTCACCTGCTCGTCGCGGCGGCCGTCGGCGCCGGATTCGGCACACTCGTGTCGTCCGAGCGCCTCGGCGTCGGGGAGCTGTTGTTCTGGGGCCTCACGTACGGGATGGTGTGGTGGTTCGTGGGCGCGCTCACGGTCGCGCCGATGCTCCTTGCCGGGCGGGCGATCTGGACTGTTGCCGCCGCACAGGCGGCCTTGCCGAGCCTGTTCGGACACCTGTGGTACGGCGCGATCACCGCTCTGATCTACGCGGCGATCACGCCGGGGCCCTCGGACGGGCGGCCGCGTGTCACCGGCGGGACAGTAGGGGCGGGGGTGCTCGCCGGCGTCGCAGGAGCGTGGTTACTCGAGCGCCTCATCGCCACGCAATCGCCGTGGCTCGGCACCACCGGCCTGAGCCTGGCGACCTCGTCGCCGGCGCACCGGTTCGTCTTCCTCACGGGAGTCCTGGGCGGCCTCGTGTTTGCGTTGCTCTATCCTCAGCCGCGCGACGCCGCGGGCCCGGGGCTGATCCGCGGCGCATTGTTCGGGTTTGTCTGGTGGGCGGCCGCCGCCCTGTCCGCGCTGCCGGAGATCAACGGAGGGGGGTTGGCCTGGTCGCTCGAGGCGGTACGCGCGCGTTTTCCAGCGCTACCGGCGTTCGTTCTCTATGGAGGACTTGTGGCCCTGGTGTACCGATGGCTGCTCGCGGCGGGCCGGCTGCTGTTCGCGGACGACGCCACCCCCCGCGACGAGGAGGGCACCGGCACCCGCGGGTTGCGCGCCATCGGGCGCGGGGCCTTTGCAGGCCTGATCGGAGGTCTCGTCTTCACCCTCGTCATGGTTCGGGTCGGGTTTCTTCCCACGGTCGCTCAGATCGTCGGGGCTGCCTCCCCCTGGAGCGGATTTCTCGTGCATCTTGTCATCGCCAACATCATCGGCGCGAGCTACGGTCTACTGTTCTTGGGCCGCAGCGTCGGAACTGGATCCGCGCTCGGCTGGGGCGTCTCGTACGGATTCTTCTGGTGGATTCTCGGTCCGCTGACCCTGCTGCCCGTTTTGCTCGGGGGCGCCCCGCGGTGGACGCCACAAGTCGCCGGCGCGCTGATCCCGAGTCTCGTCGGACATCTCGCGTACGGAGGGGCCGTGGGGATCGTGTTCTACCTGCTCGAGGTGCGCTACAACCCGTGGTGGGTTCCCCACACTGAGCTCATGGCGGCGCAATCGGAGCGCCGCAGAGCCGAAGTGCTGGCGTCGGCCTCCGCGTTGTGGGTGCTGGTCGTCATGCTCGGTCTGACGTTACCGATCATGCTGGCATGCGGGATGGCCCCAGCGTACAGCGGCACCGCGACTGCGCGGGGTGCATACGGCCAGAGCAGCGGCGAGGCCGGGCCGTGTCCTTAGGCACGCGCTGGTCGCGGCCGCGACGCGCTCGCCGCCCACGCGCACCACGGACACAGGGATCCCGCCGAAGCATCCACAAGCGCGCGGTTCAGCAAGCGGACGCGGATTGTCGATGTCGCGGTAGCCTACCTCTGCGACGGCTGTGTTCCATCGCGTGCCGCCGCTCGAGCGCGCTCTGAAAAGTTTCCATCGTCGGGACCGGTCCCGGCGGCAGGAAACGGCGCACATCCGGGTCGGTCACCATTCGAATCCACGGTTCTGCGTCGCGCGGCTCGAAGCTCCGGATGATCAAGCGCGCCGTTTCAAGCCGCATGACACCCCTCCCGCTCCTTCGATGGGTCGGGCAAGGCCGCGTAACGAGTTGATTAAGGTTCGCCACGGGCGAATCCAAATCCACAGGCATGGAGTAATGCAGGGTGTGCAACCAAGGACAGACGCGCGCGCTAATCTGATCCAACGCACAAGGAGGTACGTGGACATGAATCGAGTTTCGGGTTCGGCACTCGGAAAGGTGATCAAGCGAGGGTTCGTGGTCCTCGCACTGGGAGCGGTTGTGGGGGTGGCCCCACTCGCTTCGCTGGCCGATGACACCGCCGGCGTCGGGATGAGTGCGACGGGCGGGGGCGCGACGATCGTCCCGGCCTGGCAGCAAGGAAATGCGCAGGGAGACGGCAACGGACGGTAGACATCAACAGGTGCGTTCCGTCTGCGCGTGCGAGAAATGCACAGCCGGTGGGGGATCTCCCCCCCCGCTGTGCAGATTCGCATAGATCAAGTCTCTTGCCCAGAGCCGGAACTTAGTGCACGATCGTGAACGTCGGGGAGTGAATCGCGGAAAGTCTCGTTCCGACAAGGGACGGGCGCGATCAAAGCGTACACCGCCCCGACTACGACGATGCGCGCAGCGAACTGGGGGGCGGAAGGCCGATTCCCAATGGGTGAAACCGCAAGCCAGCCTTTTCAGCTCTCGTTCAACGCAGCACTCAAGGTAGACTGCCAGGGGCCGCGGGTTACCTCAAACTGGACGGCGGGCCACGACGTGCCGGCCGTCGCAGGGCGGTAGCACTGTCCGCGGGCCGGCGGCGTTTCACGGCCGCCTTTGAGGCTCCCGGCTACCGCTGGCTTTGGCTGAAATCTCTCTCGACGGCAGCAGCATACACGATCGAAAATCTGAGTGTCGGCTGGCTTGTCCTCCAGCTGACCAATTCGCCGTTCTGGCTAGGCGTCGCCGTCGGCATGCGCGGAACGGCCCAGGCGCTGCTCAGCGTGCCCGCGGGCTTTGCAGCCGACCGGCTGGACCGCCGCGCCATCCTCATCGTCGCGCAGACGATCGCGGGACTCGGTGCGCTTGTGCTCGCCTATCTCATCCTGTCCGCGAAAATCGCGCTGTGGCACGTCCTGGTCTACATGGTGTTGGTGGGCGCGATGATTTCGACGAACAGCCCGGCCACCAACGGCCTCGTCTACGACGTGGTCGGCGAAGCGCGCCTCCTCAACGCCAGCGCGTTTCTGTTCATGGCCAGCAGCATCGTCCGCATCGCCGGCGCGCTCGCCGGCGGCGTCATCATCGACCGGCTGGGCGTCGGTCGGAACTACCTGCTGATCGCGATCGTGAATGCCGGCGGTGTGGCATGCCTTGCCGCGCTGCGAAGCCCGCCTGCGCGGCGGCACGCGTCGGAGGCATTTGGCCGCGCGGTGACCGAGGGCGTCCGCTACGCGTTTCGCACCGCCCGGATCCGCCGGCTGCTGCTCCTCAGCCTGACGATCGAAGGCTTCGGCTTCTCCACGTTCTCGTTGCTCCCGTTCATGGCGCGGGACGTCCTGCACGTGGGCGGCGCCGGGCTCGGAGATCTGGCCGCTATGAACGGCGTAGGGCAGCTGGCGGCGACGCTGCTGATCGCCTCCCGCGTGGAACAGAAGCATCTCGGTTCGGTGCTCATGGGAGCAGCGTTCGGGTTCGGCGCCTGCATCATCGCGTTTTCGTCGTCTCCGTGGTTCGGGCTCTCGCTCGGTCTCATCACCACCGTGGGGCTCATGGGAAGCGCGTACGATGCGACGATCGCCGCATCGTTTCAACTCGGGGTTGCGGATGAGATGCGGGGGCGCGTGCTGGGCTTCTACTCGGCCACCTTTGGCCTCAACGCGCTGGGTGCTGTATGCATCGGTGCCGTCGCCACCATCACGGGCACGCCGCTGGCGCTCGGGTTGAGCGGTGCCGCAGTGATTGCGAGCGCCTTCGCCCTCAGCCGCGGCGCCGTGGCGCTAATTCGGCCGGATCCCGCCCCTCCCGCTTGAAGCACTCCCCTTATGTTGTGTGTTGCCTTGGCCGCCGGCAAGGCCGGCATGATAACGGGTCCAATCACTGGGAAGGCCGCATCAGCGGCTTGCTTCGATGCCCGCCACTGCACTTTCTCCCCCGCCGGAGCACGGGTCATCGTCCGGCTGCGCCTGCACGTGTTCCTGCTTTCGCTTGGGCTTGCGCTGGTGGCGGCGGCCGTGGCGGTGCGGTACCCTTCGTTCCTCGCGCTCGGCCCTTCGACGGATGACGGGTACGGGCACATCAGCGAGTTCGTGAGCGCCGCGGGAGGTCCGTTGACGATGGGTGTGCTACCTAGCGTAGAGCATCGTAATTGAACGGTTTGAGCGGCGGATAGGTGCGTGGTCCCATCTGTGCGATCCGTTCCTTCGCGCGTGCGATGCGGTCCGACGTGAGTGGATGCTCCGCGAGGAACGGTCCCCCCAACGGTCCACCGCCGTTTCCACCCTTCTCCATGAGCGTCTGGAAGAGTTGCAGCATGCCCTCCGGGTTGTACCCGGCAGTCACCATGTCCTTGAGACCCGATGCATCCGCCTCGTCTTCGTCGTCCCGAGAGTGCTTCTGGCGCAGCACCCCCGCGGTGACGGCACCCCATCCAAGCGCAGCCGCCTTGTTCCCCGCGAGCAGGGTTCCGATCGCAACGGCGCGGCGCCGCTGCACCTGCTTGACGTACGCCTTCGCCCAGTGCTGCCGGTAGACGTGGGCGAGCTCGTGGCCGGTCACGGCCGCGACGGCGTCTTCTGTCTTCATGATCGCAAGAAGCCCGGTCAACATGAAGATGGGGCCCCCGGGCACCGCGAACGCGTTGACTTCCTTGCTGTCGAGAACGTAGTACTGGTAGTCCCAGGTGGTCCGGTCCGTCTCAGAAAGATGCGCGACCAGGCGTTTCGCGAGGCCCTCGAAGAACCGCAGGCGGCCGTCCTTGACCGGTTGATACTTCTTGAGAAGGTCCTCGGTGGCCTTGGCGCCCACGGCCTTCTGCTCGGCCGGCGATGGAAGCGCCGGGGCCGCGTCGACTGGCCGCGAGAACACCCAAGGCGCGATGACCATGCTGACGCCGGCGCCTACAACACGCCTCCGGATTCTTCTGCGCGGTAACCGATGCTCCGAATTCACCGGGCACGCCCTCCACCGGCCGGCGCGGTCAAACGCCTTGCAACCCGACCTCGGTTGATTAGTTCACAACCGCGGCCTGCTCACCTTCCCACGGCGCAAGACAGCACAACCCCGAGAAAATAGAGACCGTAGGTCGGAACCGGCCACCCCAAGCCGGACGGGTTCACGATACCTGTCGTCGCGTCGCCGGCTACTGCCGCGCCATCGCGATGCGTAGCGCATCCTCCGGCACGACCAGGTGGTCCACGCTTTCGGCGGCCTCAGCGATGGCAATCTGCACGCCCCTGATGCGGCCTGTAAATGCGTTGCCGCGAGACTCGTAGTCCGGAGAGACCGGCGCCCCGCTGTCCTCACCGACGTCGCAGCCATCGTCGGCAGAAAACGCCATCGGCTGCGTGGCTCCGACCGCGCCCTCGCCTACTTTCTTGCCGTCGACAAAGAGCGACACCTTACCGCCCTTGGCCAAACCGCCGCCGGCGTAGGCGAACTCCATGCGCACCTGATGCGGGCCGGCCGGCAGCGCGTTGGCCGCCTCAGCGTAGAAGCGTTGTATGCCGAAAAAGTTGTAGCAGTACTTGAGCTTACCCCCCTTCGCGTAAAGGCTCCAACCGCCAGCGTTGCCGCCCTGGCAGACGATCACGCCCTCTACGCCAGAGGCCGGCACCTCGATCTCGGCGGTCACCGCGTGGGACTTGTTCTTGATATTCACGACCGAGTTCTCCGACAGGCGACCCATGCCGGGGAAGAGGATCTGGGTCCTCCCTTTGACCAGCACCGGCCGGCCGGCGAAGTCGGAGTTTAAGCGCTCGACACGCCGGTCGTCGAGCGGCAGCACATTGTACTTCACCGCCTCGATCAGCCACAGGCGCTGCAGCTCGCGCAGCTTCTCCGGCATCTCCTTGGACAGGTCGTGTGCCTGGGTCCAGTCCTTGGTGGTGTCGTAGAGTTCCCAGACGTCATCGTCGAACGCCGGATACTTCCCGGTCATCACCCATGGGGTGCTGTGCCGGGTGACCGCCGTCCAGCCCCGATGGTAAATGCCGCGGTTGCAGAACATCTCGAAATACTGCGTCTCGCGCCGCTCCGCGGCCTTGGCGTCGTTGAACGAGTACAGCATGCTGACTCCCTCAATCGGTTGTTGCTGGACGCCGTTCACGAACAGGGGCTCCGGGAGCCCCGCCGCCTCGAGGATCGTCGGCGCGACGTCAATCACGTGGTGAAACTGGGTGCGGATCTCGCCTTTGCCCTTGATCCCCCGCGGCCAGTGGACGATCATGCCATTGCGCGTACCGCCCCAGTGGGACGCCACCTGCTTCGTCCATTGATACGGCGTGTCCATGGCGTGCGCCCAGCCCACAGCGTAGTGATTGTAGGAATCGGGCCCGCCGAGCTTGTCGAGCCGGGCCGTGAGGAATTCGGGCGTCTCGATGCCCGTCATGCCGTTGAGGGTGAGCATCTCATTGTACGTGCCGTTCACCGTGCCCTCGGCCGACGCGCCGTTGTCGCCGATAATGTAATACACGAGCGTGTCGTCCAGGACGCCGAGCTTCTGCAGCCCATCTATCACTCGGCCGATGTGGTGGTCGGTGTATTCCAGGAAGCCCGCGTAGACCTCCATCTGGCGGCGCAGCACGGGTTTGAGCGCCTCGGGCATCGCATCCCACGCCGGGATCTCCGTGGGGCGGCGGGTCAGCTGAGCGTCCTGCGGGATCACGCGCAGTTCTTTTTGCCGCTTGAACGTCCGCTCGCGCAGCTTGTCCCACCCGTCGTTGAACTTGCCCTTGTATTTGTCGGCCCACTCCTTCGGCACGTGATGCGGGGCGTGGGTCGCTCCGGGCGCGAAATAGACGAAGAACGGCTTGTCAGGCATCAGCGCCTTTTGCTGCCCGATCCACTTGATGGCCTTGTCGGTCATATCCTCCATGAAGTGATAGCCTTCTTCAGGCGTCAGCTTAACCTCCACCGGCGTCGTGCCTTCGTAGAGCGTGGGGTACCACTGGTTGGCTTCGCCGCCGATGAATCCGTAGAAGTACTCAAAGCCCCCGCCGCCCGTGGGCCAGGCATCGAACGGGCCCGCCGGGCTCGTCTGCCACACCGGCACCTCGTGGCATTTGCCGAACTGGCCCGTCGCGTAGCCGTTGAGCCTGAGCGTCCTGGCGATCGGCGAGGCGGTATTGGGCAGAACCGAGCAATACCCGGGCGCGCTGGTCGCAATTTCGGTGATACCACCCATGCCCACCGAGTGGTGGTTGCGCCCAGTCAGTAGCGCCTGCCGCGTCGGCGAGCATAGGGCCGTGGTGTGAAAACGATTGTACCTCAACCCCCCGGCCGCGAGGCGCTCCGCCGTCGGCGTGTTGCACGGTCCGCCAAACGCACTCGACGCGCCAAAGCCCACGTCGTCGAGCAGCACGATGAGGACGTTCGGGGCCCCCTTCGGCGGGCGCAATTGCTCGATCGGCGGGTACTTGGCATCGGGATCTTTTGCGTCGTACGTGATCAAGCCCGTGCGGGGCCGATCGGGAATCGGCAGGATCTGGCGGGGATGCAGTTCACGTTGGGATGCCATTCAGGGTCCTCCCTTCCGCCACTAGTTAAGTATCGATGCTGACCAGAATCCGTCGACGGTGACCGGGTGGACGGGCGCTTGCTCGGGATAGAAGTCCTCGGACACCATGTGAAGCGTCCCGCCCGGGGTCCACACCATGCCCGGATGGGGCTCGCGACCTTGCGGGGATCCGAGAGCCTCCTGGACCCCCGCTGGCGAGTGTGTGCTCCCGCTCATCCCGCCCATCTCCCCGAATGCGATCTGATCAACGCCGCGGATCGATCCCAAACCCGCGACACGCCGGCCCTGTCGACGCTACGCCTTGACGATGGAGACCGCTCTCGCCTCCGAGTACGTCAAGACGATCAAGTCGCCCACCGTGAGGTTGGTGAGAAGAGCCGGATCGACCTGGAACCTCCGAACGTTGCCCTGCGCGCCCTTGAGGGTGATGAGCCCATCGGGTTTATCGAGCGCCAACACCCGCGCGGTGACCTGGATTTGGTGCGCGGCCATCGCAGCCGGCGCCTGCCCCGGTTCATCGCTCACTATGGTGGCGCCCATTGCGCGGGCGGACGGCTTCTCCCCCGGGGCCGCCTTTCGAGCCTTGATCACCAGGGACCGGTAGTATCGCGCTGCCACACGGTTGCCCACCCTGACCGCGCTCAGGGAGACGCTCGGGTCGACCCAGACGGCGACAGTACCGGCCGGCCCCCGCAGCGTGACCAGCCGCTGGCGAAGATCGACGGCAACGACCGTCGCGGTGATCGTCACGAGTTGCCGATGGACTACCGTGGGCTTCGGTCCCGCCTGTGCCCGTGCCGCAGCCGGGTGGAAGGACAGCCCTCCGAGGACCATCCCCAATGCAAGCGCACCCGCAATCGATCGCCGAATCACTGCCACACATTTCATCGCCCTGTCCTCCTGAGCCATGACCTGATTGGCTTTTGTACGAGACATGGGTATCAACGCGCCGCGGAGTTACCTTCGCTCGGGCGCTCCTGCCGCTCCACCGACACGATCGTCAGCCCGAGATCGCGCGCCCGGCTGATGAGGCCGTAGAAGGCGGATTCATCGATCACCTCGCCCGAGAGGATGGTGTCCCCGTTAACGGGCTCAATCGCAAATCCGGCAAACCACGTGGACCAGTCTGGGGCGAGCACGCCACGGACGCGGATCACGTAGCGAGTCGGCTTCGCATCGCTGCGGTCGCTCACGCTAGCTCCTCCGAGCCGTGGCGATGGGCACCGGCCGGTGCCGGACAAGCCGGGTCTGCATTCGTGCCGGCGGTCCCCTGCCGTACCCATTCTGGAACCGTGTGATCGGTCTGCCGCGACGTTCGAACCGCGGTTGCCACCGATGCTACCGTGACCTGAACGAGAGATCGACCATCCAAAGTGACATAGCGGGTTGAACTTGATGTCGGGCACCGCGCTGCAGTCCAGGACAACGGTTCGCGGTCGCGCGTTCTCGACGAATTGCCGGAATGCGTCGCGGAGACGGGGTCGCAAGGGTACCGCGCCGCAGCGGCGCAGGCGATCTACCGGAGTGACACGGGGGGTTGATTCTTCCGAGTCCCCAGCGCCCGGCCTCGGCTGGCATGCTCCTCCCCCGAGCCACGGAGCCCGCGGAGCCCATGCGGTTGTGTCGCGGGGGCAGATCACGGCATCGGCCGGCCCTGATTCCTTCCCCGGGGTCGAGCACCCTCCAACTCTAGTCAAAAATGTGATCAAGTTTTGCTAAAATGTGGGGCGAACAACGCAAAGACAGTTTTGAAATATCATGTGGCCTGCAAATTAAGAGGCGTGGCGGTCATCAAGCGGGCGGGGGACACGCTTTGACTGAACGTGTAAGTCACGTGGGAGTTGCAGGTTCACAACCGGTTGATCCCCAGGCTCGTTCGGCTCGTGGAGACGGCACGAGCCGACGAAGATCGACCCATGTCAGCGGAACCAACGCGGCAGGCGCTCGGCGCGATGTGCTGGTGACAAAGATCCGTACTCCACGGGTTCGCTCCCACCTCGTCCACAGGGAGCGATTGCTGGCCAAGCTCGAAGCAGAGCGTGCTCGCCCGCTCACGCTGCTCTGCGCTCCGGCTGGTTTTGGCAAGACCACTCTCCTCGTCGACTGGCTGGCCTCGCGGAGGACACCTGACGGTCCTCCAGCCGCGGTAGCATGGCTGTCGTTGGACGAGGGCGACAACGATCCAACCCAATTCCTCCGGTTCTTGATCGCCGCGCTACGCGCGGCGGACCCACGGATTGGCGCCACCCTCCTCGAAGTCCTCAATACGCCACCCCACCCATCTATCCGGGCGATGCTGACGCTCTTGGTGAACGATCTCGTCGCTGCCGGCCGGGATATGACGCTCGTGTTCGAAGACTTTCACGTAATCCGCGATCGCGTGATCCACGACGCGGTCGCCTTCTTGCTCGACAACCCGCCGGCGCTGCTTCACATCGTCATCATGACGCGAGAAGATCCGCCCCTACCCCTGCCACGCCTGCGTGTCGCCGACGCGGTCTGCGAAGTGCGTGCCGCTGATCTTCGGTTCACCCTGAAGGAGGCGACCGCATTTCTTGAGGAGGTGATGAGGCGTCGGCTGTCACCCCAGGACCTTTCGGCGCTCGTGACCCGGACGGAGGGTTGGGTGGGCGGTCTGCAGTTGGCCGCGCTGTCGATGCCGAAGCAGGCGGATGAAATCTCTGCGTTCATAGCCGGCCTCGCGGGGAGTCATCGGTACCTGCTTGAGTATCTCACCGACGAGGTTCTCGCCCGGCAATCGCCTCCCATCGTTACGTTCCTGCTCCGCACTTCGATTCTCGACCGGTTGAATGTCGAGTTGTGCGGGGCGGTGCTCGGGGAAGAGAATCTGGACGATACCAGGGCGAAGCTTGACGAAGTCGAACGCCGCAATCTCTTCCTCGTTCCGCTCGATGACGAACGCCGTTGGTACCGGTACCATCGCCTCTTCGCGGACCTGCTGCGGGCCCGCCTCCGGCAGACAGACCCGGTCTTGTTCGCCGACCTCCACAATCGCGCCAGCCGTTGGTACGAGCAGCACGCGGTCTCGGGCGAAGCCATTCAACATTCGTTGACAGCGCAGGACTTCGATCGCGCGGCACAAATGGTCCAATCGAGCTCGCTTCGATCGATCGCTCAAGGAGAGGTCCAAATCGTCCTTGACTGGTACCGTCGCCTTCCGGTGCCGCTGGTGGAATCCGATCCCCGGCTCGGCATTCCCTACGCGTACGCCTTGATGCTGTCCAATCAGCCGGACCTAGCCAAAGCCGAGATGCAGAACGTCGAACGGCACCTGCCGTCCGACCCGACCTCCCTGGACGCAAGGGCGGCACGCGGACGGATCGCGTTGCTTCGGGCCATTCAGGCGATTGGGAATGGCCATCTTGATCAGACTGTCGCGCTCGCTGCCGAAGCCCAGGCGTTGCTTCAGCCGCAAGACGAGGTGGCACGGGCATTCGCGCAACTCGGCATGGCTTATGCCTTTCGGGTGAGCGGGGACGTCGCGCCTGCCAGCGAGCGCACGCTCGTCGCGGCTACCGAAGAAGCGGGGCGCCTCAACCTCCCGGCGCTGGAACGCGTGGGCCTCAGTCTCCTCGCCCGCCTGTACATGTGCCAGGGGAAGCTCCGGCGGGCCGAAGTCACCTTTGACCGCGCGGAACGCGTGATCGGTAGGCACGTGCTGATGGGTGCCCCGATTTTCCATTTCAGCCGGGGAGAGCTCCTGCGAGAGTGGAACGATCCGCGCGGGGCGGAGACATCGCTCCAACAGGGCATCGACGCGATCTCCGAGCGCAACGGCGTCGACGCGTGGGTGGCGATGGAGGGGTATTTCTCATTGGCGCGGCTCCGGCAAGCGCAGGGAGATGGCCCGGGGGCTATGGGCGTGCTGGACGCGTATGCCAGGCTCGCGCGCCGATTCGACGTTGGCCCCCAAATGCTGGACGTGGCTGCCGCCGCGCGCGCCCGGTTGTGGCTGATGCAGGGCAACCAGACCGCCGCTGCGCGGTGGGCGGCCGGTGCCGGGCTTAGTTCCGATGACGCCGTGAGCTATGCGCACGAAACGGAGTACAAGGTGCTCGCACGCGTCCTGATCGCCGTGAAAGATCCCGCGGCCGCGCCGTTGCTCAACCGTCTCTTGGCCGACGCGGAACGATGCGGGCGCATCGGTGGTGCGATCGAAATCTTGACGCTCCTGAGCTTGGCTTGGTACGCCCTCGGCGATCGGGCTCGGGCGTTTGCCGCGCTGGACCGAGCCCTGACCCTCGGGGAACCGGAGGGGTACGTGCGCGTCTTCGCGGACGAGGGCGCCCCCATGGCCTCGCTGCTCCGCCGCGCCCGGCTCCATGGCATCGCGCCCGAATACACCGCCCGCTTGCTGGCCGTGATTGAGGGCGGTCGGGGCGGGCCCATTGCGTCGCGTGCGGTCTCCGAGAGCGCCCCGCCGTCTATCGCTCCGCGTTCCCCGGCCGCGTCCGCCCTCGTCGAGCCGCTCACGGAGCGGGAGCGCGAGGTCCTCCGGCTGGCCATCTCGGGCGCCTCAAACCAGGAAATCGCTCGCCCGCTCGCTCACCATCACAATCGGCACCGTCAAACGGCACATGCACCACATCTTGGGGAAGTTCGGGGTGCAAAACCGTACTCAGGCCATCCTCCGCGCCCAGGCCCTCAATCTCGACTGAGATTATCCGGCCTGCTTCCTCATGCTCATCGCGTTTCTGCCGTTCGCCACCCGCCTCGTCGGCGCGTATCCTCATCGCCCGACGGCGCTGATGGCCTACGGGCTGACCGCATTGGCAACGCTGCTCGTGCTCTCCGCGCAGTGGTATTATGCGGTCGGGCGCGCGGGCCTGGTCGCGTCGAACGTGGACGCCGAACTCGTCCGCTACGGGAAACTGAAGCTGTTGCTGCCCACCGTCATTTGTGCGCTCTCCATTGCCACGGCGCCCGCGGCCCCACCGCTCAGTCTTCTCCTGCTCGTCCTCATGCCGGTTGATCTCCGGCGCGCTTCGCCTACCACGGTGCTTCCCGCCTGCCGACAACCCGCGACAACTGAAATCCAACCCAGGCGCCCGCGGCGATCGCCAGGGTCGTCGTGAAGACCATACTGAGCTTCAGCACAAGGTCGAGCGGAACGGTGACAGCCGCGCCGCCCGTCACGGACCCAACTCGAAGAAAGTCTCCGATCGCGGCGAAGAACGATCCGGCGGCGCCAAGCGGGAGGAGACCGCTCACCATGACCACGGGCGGGACAGTGGACCGGCGCACGAGGACGACCGCAAGGATCACGGTCAGGGCGGCGGCGGCCGCGACGGCCGGGGCCTGAGCCACACCCCATCCCATCAGCACATCGCGCGCCACGCGGTCGAGAAAACCGCAGCAGAAGCTGGGAATCAGCGCGTAATACGGTGCCGAAAAGACCGCGGCCATGGCGAGCGAGAAGAGCCCGGCCCATAGGCCGTCCGCGAGATTCGCCGGGAGATTCATCATCCGACGGCGTTCGGCCCTTATAAGACGGCATCCGCGATCGCCACGGCGACCGCCATGATCAGGAATACGGAGACGGCATCCAGCAGCCGCTGAATCCCCACCAGGAGATATCCGTCCGATACCGCATCGATGAAGCCGTTGATCAGCGCGAGCCCCGGGATCATGTAGACGACCGAACCGAGCAACGTCGCCGACACCGCGTGACTGAGCCCCAGCCGCAATCCCGCGGTGCCGATCAAGGCCGAAATCAGCGCGCACACCGCCGTCAACGGTGTCCGCGGCACGCTCCGCGCCTCCAGCAGGATCCGAACGAACTGCCCGGCGCCCGCGGCGAGGGAGGTGACGCCGAACGCCCCCCAATCGCCCCCGGCGATGCGGGAAAAGAAGGCCCCGGCACACGCCGCGAACAACGCGGATACTCCGAGATTATAGGGCGAGACGCGGGTCTTGATTCGCTCGATGGCCCCGGCAACGTGGGCGCCGTCCATGTCGGCGTTCACCAGCCGTTCGCCGAGTTCGACGGCCTCGGCAGCTCGAGCCAGCTGCACCCCAAGTACACCGGCAGGCTGCACGGCCACAGCCGGACCGGCCGCAATGGCGAAATCTGACCGCCAAATTGTCGACGTATCTGTGGCGCCGCGCCGCCCCAGCGCATTGCGAAAGGTGCGTTCCGCCGCTGCCGTGGAGCCGCCGTTTCGCATGACCAACAATGCCAGAGCCAGCGCCAGGTCAAGTCGTTGTGCGCCGGACATCTCGCTGCCGTGCCGGTCGCCGGCGTCGTGTGTCCTCACTCGACCATCCAGGCCGGGTGCTGCCAAAACCTTTGTGCCCTCATCCCGATCACCTCGGCGGCCACCCCCGCGGTTCACGCCAGGAAGTGCGGAGACTGCCTCGAGCAACGCTCCCTGACCCCTTCGGCACCTTGACGAGGGCCGTCGCCCGGAATCGCCCCCCGGCGGGTCGCCAGGTCGCAGACTCCCGTTGCTATAGACACTACCGCGGCCTCGAGGAGAAGTCGACTACCCAAAGTAGCATAGCAGGTTGAGTTTCCGCGGAGAGCCAAAGAGCACCTCGGCGAGGGCGACCGGCGGATGGCGCTGTGTGCAACCTAATGAGCCAAATACGACGTCCGCCCGATTGCCTGACACATCCGCGCGGCAGGGGGCAATGTCCGCGGTGAAAGCGCGAGGAATTAATGTGCTAATGCTAGTGGTTGCGACGCTCATAGGACTTCTCGCCGGGGTAATCAACAGGTCGGCGTTCGGAGAGTCGACTGCGGCTAATCCTGCAATTCTGGAGGTCGTCACCATCGACGGGAATAACCGGAGCACGTCATCGGGCACGGGCTGGTTCCTCGAAGCGAATGGCGTAGCCGTCACGAGCAGCACAACTGTCAATCGCGCCGTAAGCGCCGGCGATCGGCTCCTGACTATCATCGGCAATGAGTTTTACGCAGCCGATCTCGTATGCAGCACCCGGGTGGTCGACACGCAAGGAACAGTTACACCTCGTGCCGACATCGCGGAGATCAAGCTTCGTCCCTCGGACTTCCCATTCCAGCGCTTGAGCGGCACAACAGGCACGTATACAGCGCACACAGGCCCGCTCCCGGCATTTCAGACTCTATCCATGGCGCAGGGATCGATTGATGTGGGACAACCTGTCATGATGGTAAACAGTGGAACTTCGTTGGGAAGCCAGGTACAGGTGCCCGGCGTCGTGAACAGCCTCGGCACGGCGTTCGACGGCACCAGGCTATTTGGAATCCGGTTTTCGGGTGACGCGCCAAACTCGGGAGCTAGCGGCGCACCGGTTCTCAATAACAGCGGTCAGGTTGCAGGAGTGTTCGCGTGGGAAGATCCCAAGACCCATCTTGGCTATGCGCAGACGGTCGACGTACTTAAGCGTTGCAGCGGGCCCTGAGCGCGCGCCATCGAGGTATGCCACCCCTCTTGGCAGGCGACCGAAATCGCCGATTGCCCCTAACGATCGAGCGGGCGAGCGTACCCGGCCAGCTGCGGTGACCCACATGATTCACATTCACCCACCTATCCCCTTCGCGGCGCTACCAGTAAGAATCTGCCACAAGCCGGCGACGATGCCGCAAGCCCCGATGACAATGGCAACTAGCCCAAGGTAGCCGATGAGACCGATGAAAAAGTGAAGTGCCACAAGGCCAAGCGCCGCAAACACCACGCCTGCATACAGGAACTCCAACCCTTGGGTACGCATCCGCCTTTTCCCCGCTTGGTTCGGTTCCGGGCTACTCACCGCGTCCCCCTTCGTTACCGGCGACCCGACAAGACGAAGTCTGGTGCCTCTATTCGCTACTCTGTGCGGCCCCACCGCTGGCCTCGCGACTGATGGCTTGGGCTTGACCCCGCAGGCGGCGGATCTCCGTGACCGTGCCAGTGAAGATTGCGGGCGGCTAATCGGGAAAGAGGTACATGCCGACGACAACGGCCGTGCCAATTAGCGCAATCAGGATGGGATTGCTGACGAAGTACGGAAACACCGTAAGGATGCCTCCACCAACGGTGGTGCCGATCCGCCCTGTCCTCCGGCCATAAATGAGCGCGCCCATTCCGACGAGGCTGAACAGAGCTCCGAGAATTAGGGTCGCCGGACTGATATTGAACATCCTGATCGGGTCATGCCCGCCCGAGCGCAGAACTAGACCGGACTAGTCCACCTCGACCGCGAGCCTTGGCTTCACCCAATGCGGCGGCAGGTCCGTCCGTAGCTCGCCCCACTGATCACGAAGCGTCGGGATGGCGTGAACGGACACGCCTCTGTTTCGTTGGCCTTCAACTCCTCCAGCATCACCTTGCGCGTATTTCGAAAATCCGTTCGGCCGAAAGTGTTACCCATGTCTTAGGTACGAAGTGTCACCTATGTCTCCGGGTTGGACCCCCCTTACTGTGGCGGGCCGCGAGGGACTCGAACCCCCGACGCCCGGGTTAAAAGCTCGGTCGATCGGCCCTCCAGCCATTATTTTGCAAGGCTTTGCGCACGCGACCCACCGTCGGAATCGGTAGCAGGCCGGTAGCAGATTCTTGGGCGGTGAACGTAGAGTTGTTCAACGGCCGTCCCCTTCCTGCGTACCAGAGACCGGGGTCCGCCGATCGGGAGCCAACCCGCTGAGCATCGCCGACACCGCCTGGGCGGCCACCGCTTGCATGCCCTGCAGCACGTGGGCATAGGTCGAAAGCGTGAACGCCGGCGTCGAGTGGCCGAGGCGCTCTGGGACCACGCGAACGTTGACGCCACGCTGGAGCAGGTGCGTGGCGTGCGCATGGCGCAAGTTGTGGAGCGCCCGACGAGAGGAAAGCCCCAGCCTCTTGCAGAGACGCTTCAGGTCGCGCTGGCGAATGTTGCTCGCGTGGAGCGGCTTGCCGTCGGGCTGCGTGAAGACAAGCCCCGTCTCGTGCCGCCCTTGGCAGGCTTGGTCGGTACAGGACGGCCCATGCTCACACGGGGGACGACGGCGGCGCTCCTCGTCCTGGTGGCTGCGCTGGTCACGCAGTACCTCGACAATCTCAGGCGGGAGTGCGATGGCGCGCCGAGAGCGGAGGCTCTTGGGGTCCCGCAGGACATAGCCGCCGCCCCTGGGGCGCTGAAGCGCCTGGTCGATGTACGCGGTCGCTTCCCGAAGGTCGAGATCCTCCCACGCAAGGCCGAGCGTCTCGCCGACGCGAGCGCCGGTCCCGGCGATGAACAGATAGATCGGGTAGTAGGCGCTCGACGTGTGAGCCTCGCTCAGGAACAGGTTTACCTGTGATTCGGTCCACACGTCCAGCGTCACACGCGCCCGCTTCGGCGCCTGAGCCGCGGCGGCAGGATTCTGGACGATAAGGTCCTGCCACACGGCATCGCGGAGCGCTTTGTGGAGCAGGCGGCGGTGATGGTTGACCGTCGTTGGTCCGAGGCCGGCAGCACCCTCTTGCACACTGCCTTACGCCACTCCCAGACTGCGGGCGATGGAACGCATGCTCAGTCCCTGCGACCAGTGAAGCTGAAGAATGCTCTTGATCTGCCGCATCGCAAGCCTCCGGTTGGCCACGCCCGTTCTCCTCTCGCGCCGTTTGGCGGCGGAAGTTGGGAGGACGCGCGCACGACTCCTGGACGGTGGTCAGCTCCCCGTCCGGCGCCCCGGCGGCCCCGGGTGATCGGGATTTATCAGAATGGGTGATCGGGACTTTCCAGAACGACTGATCAGGAATTACCAGAACGCGTGATCACTTTCAGACCAGAATCGGTGATCGGGATTTTCCAGAACGGGTGATCAGATTGGGGCAGAATCCGCACCGAAGTCTAGCACGCGTTGCGCCGCCGCCGCAGAGAATCGAGGCCACGAACGGGCCGTGACATTTCGTGTGGAAGCTACCGCTCCTCAGCTGCCCGAAGTGAAAGGCTCCCGAATTGGTACAGTGGACATGCCCTCCCCAGGCGCAGGGAGCCCCCAATTGTCCGTCATAGTGCGACAGAAACTGTAGTGCGTGTATTGTGCGGATGAAATCCCGCGCCTAATACCTCGGCCCCCACCATGCCGCGAAGACGTGGTTTTTCTCCCTAACGTCGTCCTATCCCAACACACGAAGAGCGCCGGAAATCGCCCAGCCGGATCACTCGTGTTGAACCACGGTGAACTGCTAAGCACGTCGAGGAGCGCGGTCAGGCTCCGGTCGGCCAGCTCCCGACCACCATCGTGCCCATCATGTTCGTCGTTCCACCCCACAAACACGAGGCACGTCGGCGGCGGGGGTCCCTGAAGGTCAGCGACAAACGTCTTGAGCACGAACGCCCCCCCGCGCCCGGGGGGCGCATGCAGGTCAACGAACGGATTGTGCCTCTGGGCGATCACACTCTCCAGATGATAGACGTACACGGGGAGCGGTGGACGGGCTGCCGCACCTTCAGTCGCCACGGAGGGATGGAAGGTCTGAGCACAAAGACGCGCGCCCCCGTTTTCAGCCGGGGGCGCGGTGGAACGCGGGCCAGGGAAACCGCGGTCTAATGGCTGGGCTCAGTTCGCGGCAGGCCTTTGAAGGCGAGCCACGCACTGAGCACCAGGACGATGATCCCACCAATCAAGGATGAGTACATGTCCGCGGCTCGGTTCGCAAACGACACGAACCACGGAGCCACGATGAACCAGATGCCAACGAGCCCGTTCACGTATTGGATCCATGTTTGTCGACGTGCGGCTTCGTTGAGTGCTGCAGCACCAGCCAAAACGAGCAGGATTGCACCCCCAACGATACTGGTCCACATCTCGCTCGCATTGGCCACGAACCCGAGGCTGAACGGTGCGATGATGAACCAAATACCAATCAATGCGTTCACGACGTTTTGCCAAAGCATGGACGCTCACCTCTTTCGTAATCGCGGTCTCCCTCGGCCCCGTTCCAGCATTCCAGATTCAGATATCCGGACACCATTCTTGACAGGATGGCACGGCGACCCCATCTTACCGTCTTCGGGGCACCCTATGTCCGTGATTGTCAGTCGCTCATGCGCTGTCCGCCTCTTGTAATGCCTTATTCACCGAGAAGAAATGTCGAAAGGCGCTTCAGGCCTCGTGACGGAGCGGTGCGCGATCCACTCCGACCTCCACGTGCACCCTGCCGGCGGCAATCTCCTCGAGCGCCACCGTGACCGGGTTAGCGCTGACCACATCCACCATCGGGAGCGCGCCTTCCTTCAACTGCTGCATCCGCTTCACCACGCCGATGATCAACGCGTACTTGTTGTCAACCCGCGCGAGCAGAGCTTCGAGTGTTGGCCTCGTCAACGCCATGCCCAGTCCCCTTTAGCCCTCCACGGCATTACGGCATTCAACCACCCTCAGATGCGGTCGAGTTGGACACGGCGCCTGCCGGAGCGCCTCGAGATCGCTACGCGCGTGATCCGCGGCAGCTCGGTGAACGGCCGACGCGCGCTCGATCGCCCGCAACCGATCCTCATGGTAGCTGATCTGCGCAACGAGCTGATCTTCCCTCATCCGACACTGGAGAGTGCGGACCCGGTCCATGACATCATCACCTCCTCGCGCGAGACTATGAGCCGAACGCGAGTAGACTCGGCCAATCCGTTGGTTGTTCGCTCGCCGCGGCCGATTGCACTTTTTGCAGGGCCTCATCGACCGAAGGGAAAATGTCGAACAGCTTTTGGAGCGCGAGCACCGAGAAAATGCGGTGCATCGACGCGTTGGCGATCACGAACCCTAGGCGCACGTCGTGCTGCTTCGACCGTTCGTGGACTCGTATCAGTATGTTGAGGCCGGTGCTGTCGATGTACGTTGCCTTCGTCAGGTCCACTACGACGGCGCGACCATTGCCGATCGCCTCTTCCAGCAGCTCCTGGAGCACATGGGCGGTACAGAGGTCAATCTCTCCAGACGCGCGCACAATATTCACGCCGTCCTGTTGAGCATACTCGTACTGCGGCGCCTCGCGCATTCCCCGGGGTCCGTGAGAGACCGCACCTGTTCTCATCACCGTCCTCCTGCCTGTTAGACTTCTGACATAACGCTACACACAACACGCGTCCACACGCCGCTGATCAGACGTGGCTCGGTCGTAGCGGCCGGGAGCTGGCGCTTCCCCGTTTGTGATTCTCCTCGACCTGCACTGACCTCGCCCCCAACCCTAGACCCCTTCCCCGAGCGTGTTGCGCCTGGGAGTCCAGGCCGGAACCGTAAGATGCTGCCGCAAGATCACCTGCACGCCAAGTCCACTTCTCACGTATGCGCTCTACCGCCCCACCGCGCGTCAGCAGCACCCCGCGCAGCAAGTCAGGATTGCCAATCGCGAGGATGTGAACTGGCCTCCCGATCGGCCGGCCATCAACGACGACTGACTCGTCCTCCGACATGATTGTGCTCTCCGTCATCAACCGTGCTCCGTTGACCGCGATCGCTCGGGCGCCACCGTACCACAGCGTCATCTCCAAGAGCAGGTCGCCAGCGTGGACGTGGGCGAGTGCGGGACTGGCATTCACCGAGATCGGCTGGGTCGCGTCGGACACTACGATCTCCACGCCGGGTCCGGATTCCGGCGCCCGATCGGCGAAAGCAGGCCAGCCGCGCGGCCGCCCGATGCTCGCGCCCGGTGATGAAGGTCGCGACCCCTGCCGCCATCCATCCGGCCGCTGCAAGCAGGATCCAGACCGCCACCGAGGCCGCTTTGGGACGACTCGGACGCACAGGTGCGCTCGCCGTCATGTCTGCGTAGTTTCGGTCGCTGTCTCGCCCGCCACCAGGGTTTCCGCGAGCACGTCCCGGTACACCGCCTCGTACCCGTCCGCCATGCGCTCCACGGAGAACCGCTCGGCGACCCATCGCCGGCACAACGACCGATCGATGCGCGGAACCTCTTCGACTGCCCGGATCATGTCGGCGATCGTGCGGCAGACGAAGCCGGTCTGCTCATGGGCAACGACCTCCGGGACCGAGCCATGCGCCATGGCGATCACGGGGGTGCCGCACGCCATCGCTTCGACCACCGTGATCCCGAACGGTTCCGGCCAGTCGATCGGGAACAAATACGCATAGGCGTTCCCGAGGAACTCGTCCTTCTGAGCTTCGTCGATCTCGCCGAGATACTCAATGCTGGGATGTCGCAGGAACGGTTTGATCGCGTGCGTGAAATAGTCGCGGTCGGCGGGGTCCACTTTGGCCGCAATCTTTAACGGCATCTCCGCGGCACGGGCGATCTCGATGGCACGATCCAGCCGCTTTTCAGGAGCGATTCGCCCAAGAAACGCGAGGTAGTCCCCCGGCCGGTCCCGGAGCGTGAAGTTCCGCAGCTCGATGCCATTGTAGACCGTGGCCAGCCAATTGGCGGACGGCAGCGGCGCGCGTTGCGCATCGCTGATCGAGACGAGCTGCACCTCCGCAAAGTCCGCGAACACTTCGCTCAGTTCCGGCAGGTCGAGCCTGCCGTGCGTCGTGGTCACGAGCGGCGTGCGGATGAGCCGGGAATACGGGAACGCAAAATAATCAATGTGGTTGTGGATGATGTCGAACTCGGCCGCCATCTGGCTGACGCGTCCGAGTTCACGGATTGTGTAGGCGACGTAGTCGCGCACGTCGGGATTGAGCCGCAGCCCTTCGGGGCAACATGGGACCAAGCGTGCCGACGTCCGCGAATCACCGCTTGCGAAGAGCACGACATCGTGCCCGCGTCGCACGAGCTCCTCGGTCAACCCGTAGACGACGCGCTCGGTGCCACCATATAGCTTTGGCGGGACGGATTCGTACAACGGTGCCACTTGTGCGATGCGCATCGAACTTCCCCCCCCTTAAACAGAGACGCAGGGCAGCTCGGCACCGCCCTGCGTCGCATCGAGACCTCGTTGAACGCTGCACCCGCACCGCCGCGATGAATACTCGCAGGGCCCTCGCCGGGCACATCTCGCACACGCGTCTTCAGTTGTTCAGCTTTGCGTCCCTCATCTTAGGAACGTGATCGGCATGATGTCAAGCACGCCAGAGTGTTCGGGAGTGTTCGGGAGTGTTCGGGGATGTTCGTCGCTCCCACAGCGGACGAACATGGACACACCGCACGCTCTCGCGCCGTCCCCCCTTCTGTCGGCGCGCGCGCTATCCCCGAGCCGGGCCACCACGTGATCGACTCCGCTCTCCGCTTACTTGATGGGACGCCCCGGCCGTAGCTCCTGCGTTCGTTTGGCGAAGTCCCCGCCCGCGTGGTGCACGCGCTTCAGCCGTTGCACCTCCCGTTGGAGCGCACTCTCCACGAGTTGTGACAGGGTCAGCCTCTCTGGCGGTCCGGACAACGCGACGGTGACATCCCGCAATTCGTCCACCAGCACCTCCGCAAGGTAAAAGGTCACCCGGACCTTCCGCTGGGCACCTTCCTCCGGCGCTCGAACCGGCACCGGATGCCGCGCGCTGCCCTTTGTCCGACCCTCTCCGTTGTGCCTTGTGTTCATCAGCGCTCCCGCACCGTTCATCAGTGGCATCATATCACGTCGGACGGCTTTTGTACACATTTCATTCAAATCACACAAATGACCCTTGACAATAAAGACCATAAATACGTACAATACTGTGCGAAACCAACCATGATGATCCGACGAAGGGAGGCCTGTGTCATGATCAGCTCTACGCGCTGGAACCCGTTTGCGGACCTGCTCGCCATGCAGCGCGACATGGCCAATTTCGTCAACCGAGCGCTAGGAGGCCCGGACGCCTCGAGCGGTCCCTCGGGGCGAGGCGTGGCATGGACTCCTGGGACGGAGGCATTCTACAAGGACAATGCGCTGGTGGTCCGAGCATGGCTGCCGGGCGTGGATCCGAACAAGGTCGACGTGCAAGTGGTGGGCAACATGCTGACGTTGAAGGGGGAACGCGTTTTCCCCTATCAACTGCCCGAGAACGCGTATTTGTATAGCGACGTGGCATACGGACCGTTTGAGCGCGTGTTGACGTTGCCCGAGACCCTCCAGTTCGATCGCATCTCAGCGAGGTACGCAGCCGGCGTCCTGGAGATCACCATCCCGGTTCACGAAGGCGCATTGCCCAAGAAGGTGTCAATCGACGTTCAACCCGAGCCGAAGACGGTTGCGGCCACCACCAGATAGCCGCGCCCTCGCCCCGGGCGGATGGCGCGAGGTGCAACGAGTCAGCCTCGCGCCATCCGGTGAAGTTGGTCATGGGGACCAGCCTTCGCGTGTTCTACGTCGTCTGTCGCGGTTGTCAATCGTCGCTACCGATCATCGGCCTGGCGGCTCACGCCGGTGCCCTTCATGCGGCGATGTGCGCGACGGTGCTTGGAAGCGGTTACCGCAGATGCCCCAGTTGTGGGCAGGGGTACGAGTACCGAGCCGAAGACGTCCGCTGGTACGATTCGTCCACCTTCCAAGAGCACCCGAGCGAGTGCGATTGAGCGTGACAACGTAACTGCGGCGGGGCTCGATCGAACCATCACCGACGGGGCCGTCGTCTGGGCATGATGCGACCTACACGGTACGGGGTACGGTCTAACGGGCAGCGCGCGCACAAGATCAACGTGTCCCGCACCAGGCGCGACAACTGGTCTGCTATGGCCGTTCGGCCTTAAGGACTGGGCAAGAAGACCCCGTAATCCTCGACCGGCTCAACGATGCACGGCCCGCTGATATCGAGAACGTCGATCCGAGACCGTGTACCTTCCCGCCAGCACCGGAACGCGACGCGCGCGGACCCGACCCTGAGATTCTCGACTTCGACCCAGTCGAGCCAGGACGGCAGCGCGGGCGCAACGTAGAGCCGATCTCGAGGGGCGTCTGCCCGAAGGCCGAGCAGCATCTGCAGCAGCAGAAACGCGCTGCCGGCCGCCCACGCCTGCGGGATATTCGCGCCCAGGTACTGCACCGGGAATCCTCCATCGGCACGCGCCAGACCGGACAACAACTCGGGCAGCCGGTACCGCTGAAAGGCAGCGGCGGCATCCAGGATGGCCCGGGCGATCCGAGCGGTTGCTGCCACATCGCCGTATCGCCGACAGCCGGCCGCAATGAGGGAGTTGTCATGGGGCCAGACCGCGCCCCGCTGGTACGCGTAGGGGTTGAACGCGGGATGCGCCGCGCTGAGCGTGCGGATGCCCCACCCGCTCCACATATCCTCCCGCATCAGGCGGGCGATCACGCGCGGTGCGCGCGCAGGGGCGGCAATCCCGGACCACAGACAGTGCCCGGCGTTGCTGACGGCGCTCGTAATGGGATCTTTGTGCGAGTCCAGGCCGAACGCAAACGTCCCCTCGTCATCAAGCCAGAAGGCCGCATCAAACCGCTCGGCGAGGTTCCGTGCTTCCTCGCGAAGCCGGCCTGCCCGCTCCGGCTCGCCCACGGCCTCGTAGAGCACCGCCATCCGGCGCTTCGCGTCATACGCATACCCTTGCAGTTCACAAAGCGCAATGGGGGGCTCGACGGGCTGGCCATCGGCGTAGACTGTGCCATCCGTGGAGTCCTTCCATCCCTGATGTTTGATGCCATGAGGCGATCGCGTCCGGTATTCTTGGAATCCGTCGCCGTCCCGGTCCCCGTAACGGTCCATCCACTCCAGGCAGCGCTGGGCGATGGGCATGCGTGCGGAGAGCAATTCCCGCTCGCCCGTCCATAGATACGTCTCGTGTAGCAGAATCGGATACAGCAGCGTGGCATCAGCGGTCCCATAGTACGGTGTGTGCGGGATCTGCCCAAACCACGCCAGCTCGCCCCTGCGCAGTTCATGTGGGAGTTTGCCCGGATCGGCGTCCCGAAAGTCGTCCGAGGCTGTGGCTTGATGCTGCGCCAGCGACGCAAGCGCGCCCGCCGCGAAGGACGGATTAAGCGGGAGCGTCTGGAAGCCGGCGATCAAACTGTCGCGACCGAATAGGGCGACAAACCAGGGCGCGCCGGCCGCAAGCACCAGCGACGCCTCCGGGCCCTGCGTCGCGTCCAGCAACAGGGAGACGAGATCATCGGCCGATTGCCGTAACGTGGCCGTCACGGCTTCATCGCTCGTCCGGATATGAGTGGACGCCGCGTGCCACGCGTCTACGATGGTCGGACGCGCGGCCGGGAAAGCTTCGCCCCGGAGCGACGTCGGAAGATGGACGATATCGTCGCGCTCGGGCGAGAGCTGCACCCTGGCGCGCCATCGCGCCCCTGGCGGAAGCGTCAGCTCGAACAGCAGCGCATGACGTTCGTATCGAGCGGACGTGGACGACTCGACAATCCGATACAACGCCTGGGTGCGGTAGCCGTTCCGATTGTACGCTACCGTGAGTTGTTGGGTGTCAGCGTCCCAAACCGTCGTGATCGCCCGGCGTATACGCGGGTGATGGCTCCGTACCTCGAACACGTCCGCAAAATCTGTTCCGATTTCGAGCTCCAGGGTTAGCCGGACTGGTTCACGATGATAATTGACGAGCACGAAATCTTCGTGCATCGCGCTCGATACGCGCCGCTCGACGGTGAGACCAACTACGTTCTTGGGAATCGGTCCCGCGGCGCTAAGCAGCGCGACATTCGTGAACTCGAATCGCGCCGCGGTATGAGAAACGGATGCTGACGTCACGAGCTTCCACTTGCGTCCGTTGATGCGATACTGATAGTGCGACAGGAATCGGGTGTCGTGCGTGAAAAATCCTTGTTCAGCGCGGCTTTGGATCCCAGCGTCGGGCTTGCTCACGATGAACGCGAGGCCGCGGTGAACCGTAATGGTGTCCGGGCCGATTTTGATGTCGCCCGGCACCAGCATACGGGCATCCACGACTGATGAACGGCGTGAGCGTGCGTTTACACGGTATTCGCGAAGTCCCGCATGAATCGTTCCAGCGCGTCGATCGCCGCCTGAACCTGCTTCACCACGTCTTTGACCGACGGGTATTCGCCCATTCCCTTGAGCCCCACCGCCACGCGACGAAGATCGCGCTGGCAACTCGCAGCCGCATCTCGCAACACCGTGATCTTTGCCGCCATTTGTCCCTCCTGCCCGAACGCTGCGATTGAGAATTCGGTTTGCGGAGAACGGACGACGTTCCTCCCGCACAGAACGCCAGTGTCAGGAACACCGAGGTTACCATAGTTTCAGTGCGACCAGCTGACGCGACACCCAAGGTCGGAACTAATAATTGGTGCCCCTGTTGGCCTACCGTCATATCTGGTATCTTTCGGCACCGCCCACTCCCTGCAGCAGAGGAAAACCATAGGGAAAGCCCGCGCCCCATAGAATGGGGTGGTGGGGCCTGAGGTTCGGCCATGCGAGGGAGGGTGCGCCGGTGAGGACTGTCCTTCTGCTCGTGGCGGGGCTGTTGGCAGTCGTGATCGGCATCATGCCCTGGCAGACGACCGCGGCCCAGCAACCGCGGACGGTCACGGTGGCGCTCTACGCGGACGCGATTTCCCTGGATCCCGAGAACACGAACGATAACCTCACGTATTCCATCGAGCGCGAAGTGTACGACGGGCTCGTCGGGATCTCGCCCGACTTGAAGTTCGTTCCGGAGCTCGCGACGTCGTGGGACGTGTCGCCGGACGCTCGAGTCTATACGTTCCACCTCCGGCGCGGGGTAACGTTCCAGGACGGCACGCCCTTCAACGCCCAGGCCGTGAAGATCAACTTCGACCGCGCCAGGGATCCCGCGAACAAGTTGATCCGGCGCAACCTCTACGAGAACATTGCTTCGATTGACGTCGTCGATGACTGGACGGTTCGGTTCGCGCTGGCAAAGCCGTTCGGCGCGATGATGTACAACTTCTCCCACGCTGCGAGCCGCGTCGTCAGCCCTGCGGCCATCGCGAAAGGCGAGCAGTAGCGGTAGGGCGAAAATCTGTCGTGCGACTGCGGTGTTTGCGCCGGTACCAGTGCGCCTTGCATCACCGAAAGAAGGGATCGGGGGTGCGAGGCAGGGGGGTCGGCGGCAAGCGCGAAGTCTGGCCGGGACGAGACTCGCGTGCGCGGTGGCGCTCGAATCTTCCAACCCGTCCTGCGCACGCGCTGGGGTATTGAAGTCGACTGGACGACCGCAGGTGGACAGTCCAGATCTCGGTATCCAGTTGCTCGGGGGCTTTCGCGCCGCCTACCGTGGCGCCGACCTGACCATCCGTTCCGAGCGGGTGCAATCGCTCCTCGCCTATCTGGCACTCCACCGCGGGAGTCCCCAGAACCGCGCGCACGTGGCGTCGGTATTCTGGCCGGACTCCCCGGAAGCGCAGGCGCGGACCAACCTCAGGAAGCTCATGCTCGAACTGCGCCATGCGCTCCCCCGCGCCGATCGGTATGTGCGCAGCGACGGCGCGGCGCTCACCTGGAACGAGCGCGCCCCGTATCGGCTCGATGTCGCCGAGTTCGAACGAGCCGCCCGGTCCGCCTCGGCACGATCGTTAGAGCGGGCTGTGACGCTCTACCGTGGAGAGCTGCTGCCGGGCGTTTACGACAACTGGGTGCTCTCCGAGCGCGAGCGGCTGCGGCGGGCGCACATCGCCGTGCTGGAGCGGCTGGTGACGATCATGGAAACCCGGTGCGCGTACCCCAAGGCGCTTGCGTACGCACAGCAACTCCTCGCGGAGGACCCGCTTCGGGAAGACACGTACCGCCTGCTGATGCGCTTACACGCGGTAACCGGTAATCACGCTGGCGCGTTGCGCATGTACCACGCGTGCACAACCGTTCTGCAACGCGAACTTGGCGTTTCCCCGAGCTCGGCGACCCGGGAGGCGTACGCGCGCCTGTTGCACGCGGACGCACGACCCACACCGGCCCCGTTGGCCGTCCCGTCCCTTATCGGCCGTGAGCGCGAGTGGGAGCAGGTGCTCGCGGCTTGGAAGGACGCCGCGTACGGCCCGCGGGTCGTCGCCTTCACAGGCGAGGCCGGGATCGGCAAGACGCGGCTGGCCGAGGAGATCGCGGACTGGGCCGCGCGCCAAGGGATCGCCGTGGCGCGGGCACGATGCTACGCGGCGAAGCGCGGGCTGGCCTACGACACCGTAGCCGCACTCGTGCGCACGCGGCTGCCGCTCCCCCCTCTCGGGATGCCATGGCGGCGCGAGGTAGCGCGGGTGCTCCCCGAACTCGCGGCCGGCCACCCGGAGCTGTCGTCGCCGGAGCCACTCAGGGAAGGCTGGCAGCGCCGGCGCCTGTTCGAAGCCCTGGCGCGCGTCATGCTGGGAAGTCAGCCCTTGGTCATCGCGGTGGACGATCTTCACTGGTGCGATCGCGACAGCCTCGAGTGGCTTCACTACCTCACCACGTACGATGAGGAGGCCCGTCTACTGCTCGTCATCGCCGTCCGGCAGGACGAGGTCGGGCCCGGCCATCTCGGCGGCAGGGTGTTGGCCTCGTGGCGCCGCAGTGGGCGGCTCGCCGAGATCGAAGTTGCACCGCTGGATTGCGGTGCTACGGCCCGCCTGTCCGCCGCGGTCAGCGGCGAGGCTCTGGACGCCGGCGAGGCTGGACGTGTGTTTCGGGCAACAGGTGGCAACCCGCTCTACGTGATCGAACTGACGCGGGCGGGGTGGGCCCGCGCCGTCGCCGCCTCCTCCGCCGCGCGTCCGCTGCCGCCGCGTGTCCAGGCCCTTATCCAGGCGCGGCTGGACGGGCTATCGTCCGCGGCCCGCGACGCGGCGGGGGCCGCCGCGGCGATCGGCCGCGAGTTCACGTTTGCATTGCTGGCGCGCGTCGTGGGAGGTGACGACGCGGCGCTGCTTGCGGCCGTGGACGAACTGTGGCGGCGGCGCATCCTCCGCGAGTCGGGCGCCGATGCGTACGATTTCGGCCACGAGACTCTGAGGGACGCCGTCTACGCTGGGCTCGGCCCCGCCCGCCGGGCGCGACTGCACCGTCGGATCGCGGAGGCGTTGGAAGCTCTGCACGAGCCGTTCCGGGACGAGATCAGCGGGGAGATCGCGTCCCACTTCGATCGCGCAGGCGAGCCTGTGCGTGCCATACCGTACTACCGGCGCGCAGCAGAGGCGGCCCGCCGCGTGTACGCCAACGACCTGGCGGCGCGCTGCTACGAGCGGCTCGTTGAGCTTACTGCAGACGCCGGGCGCATCGACGCGCTGCGCGCGCTCGGGGACGTGCGGGAGTTCACCGGACGGTGGGTGCAGGCGGCGGAAGCGTACGAGCGGGCGCTGACCCTGGCCCGTGAGATCGGCGATCATGGGATCCTGGCGCGGTGCCGCACGGCGCTGGGACGGTTGCTCGTGCGCCGGGGTCACTATGCCGCGGCGCTGGGCCATCTGGAGCAAGCTCGTGCCGATTGGGGACGCGTCGCAGATCCGGCCGGCCTCGCCGATGCGCTGCTGAACATCGGTATCGCCCACTGGTCCCAAGGCCGGTATACAGAGGCGATCGCGGCCTACGCCGAGATGCTGCGACTTGCCCGCAGCAGCGGTGACCGCCGCCGAGAAGCCGAGGCGATCGGACACATTGGGCTTGTGCATTATGAACGGCTTGAATATGCGCAAGCGCTCGTCTGCTACGAGCAGCATCTTAGGATAGCACGCGAACTGGACGACAAGCACACTATCGCGAGGGTGACCGGCAACCTCGGCACGGTGTTGCACAAGCTCGGAGACTTTCCCCGGGCGGCGATGGCGCACATTGAAGGCGCGCAGCTCGCAGAGGCGATCGGCGACCGGCGCACGCTGAGTCTCGCGCTGGGCAACCTCGGAACGGTGTGTCACGATAGCGGCGACGCGCCGCGAGCCCTGGCCTGTTATCGGACGGCACTCGCTCTCGCGCTGGACATCGGTGAACCGTGGCACGCGGGGATCATCGCGGGCAACGCCTCGCGGACTTTGATGGCACTCGGGGAACAGCGTATCGCCGATCGGGCGCTCGCGGCCGCCGTCGCGCTCGGACGGCGGCATCTCCACGGGCCTTATTTCCTCTCCAAGCACCTGTGCTGGCAGGCGGAGGCCGCGCTCGGACAAGGAAGAACAGCCGAGGCCGAGGCCCTCGCCGCCGAAGCGGCGCACATCGCGACGGAAGTCGGACGCCGGGACATCCAGCTGCGTGCAAGCATCCTCCTGATCCGGATTCGTGCTGCTCTGCGCGAGATGCCGGTCTGCGACGCGATCGGTCAGTTGGAGGGGATGCTGGCCGCGTGGTCGGCGGTCCGCGAGCAGGCGGAGATTCACTACGCGGCATGGCAGATCGATGGTGCCCGGGACGACCATTGCCGGGCCGCGGCGGCAATGTACCGGACGGCATATGAGACGGTGCCGAACGTCGAGTACAGCACGCGTTACGCGGAGTTGACCGGGGGTGCGCTGCCGGCCCCTCGGCCGCTGTGTGAAGTCCCGGAGTTGGCCGCGCGACCCGGACCATCTCTCGAGGCGCTCGTGCGGGATCTTGAACAAATGGCCTCGGAATCAGGGGCAGCCGAGATCGAGTCTCCCTCCGTCGCGGTGGAGCCCCTGACGATGTCCGCCGAGTCGGCGCCCAACAAGTTGGTCTGAAGATAAGGATCCCCCGGAAGGTCGGTTGCTCCCCGTCGTTACCGACCGGACTTGTGCGTCCGACTGACCATCTGCTCGTGCTCCGGTTACCTCTTCCGTAAGTCTTCAGCCCGCCCTGGACACCCACTACCTCGGAACGCTCTTGAAACGCCCCACCATGTACACCATGAACTGACGACGAGGTTGCTGCCAGCCGAAACCGGACGCGCGATCGGTGCCGCGGTCCGGTCAGGCGGAGTGCCGTATCGGGGGGTGAGTCATGCGCGTGTTCCTCGCATTGGCGGTGGTCGTCGGTGCGTTGGTGCTCGTGGCGGCACCGCGCCAAGCGGGCGCGGCGAAGACGTGGATCGTCCAGGTCGGCGCTTCGGCGAACAAGCAGGCGGACCAGGCGCTGTTGTTCCTCCCGGGGACGATCACGATCAACGAGGGGGACACGGTTCAATGGAAACTTGCCGCATCCGATCACGCGATCTACTTCCCGGCGGACCAGAAGCCGCCGGATCTCATCATTCCGGGGGCCGCCAAAGGGCAATTGCTGTGGAATCCCGCCGTGATGTACGCGTCGCACCAGAAGACCTATGATGGCTCCGCCCCCATTAGCGGCGGCGCGCTCCTCCACGATCCGGACGCGCCGAAGAGCTATACGCTGACCTTCACGAAAGCCGGGACGTACAAGTATCTGTGCATGTTCCACCCGGGCATGGAAGGCACCGTCATCGTGCAGCCCGCGGGCACCCCGTATCCGAAGACGCAGGCCCAGTACGACGAGGAGGCCGCCGCCGAGGCGAAGGCCGCGCTCGCGAAGGCCGAAGCCCTCCGGGCCTCCAACAGTCCCATCGTGACCGCCGTCGGCGGGCATCACAACTACACGCTCAGGCTGGTCGGATCGGTCACGGATGGGGTGACGGTCTATCGGTTCCCGGTGCAGTCGTTGACGATCCACCGTGGGGACACGGTCACCTGGGCGATGCAGGACCCGACCGAACTCCACACGGTCTCCTTCGGCGTAGGCAACCGCTCGTTCGACATCGTGACGATGCAGCCACGGTCGCAGGACCCGCCACTTCCGGTGGTGACCCCGGCCACGATGCGGCCGGCCGGCGGGCCGGTCTATCGCGGCGCGGGGCTGTACAACTCCGGGTTCATGATGACGGATCCGCCGGGGGTGCGGCAATATACCCTCACGTTCATGCAGCGAGGCACGTTCAAGTACATCTGCGCCACGCATGACGACTTCGGGATGGCAGCGACGGTCGTCGTGCGATAGCGCTCAGGGTGAGCGGCGCCGTGCGCCATGCCGTCGTGCCCACGCCACGACGTGATGTGTGAGGTGTGCCGTGGTGGATGTGCATAAGCAGAATCCGTCGGACCTCTTCACAGTTCGCGTTTGGGCCGAGCAGGTAGACGACGCTGTGGAGTGGCGAGGGAAGGTGCAGCATCTTCCGACCGGCGAAGCCCGGTACTTCCGCGAATGGACGGCTCTGGTGCGTTTCATGGTTGACCTGCTGACGCGGTCCAGATCCGGCCGCCTCGTGGGCGGATGCGACGAGTCACCTGGCTGAGCGAGTGCCGGGACCTGCCGCGCGCTTTCACTTCGGCCGCCTCCACCCCATGGTCCGCGGACGGCGCTGGTCAACCGCGGACAGCAGCAGCGCCATCCGGTTCGCCCCGGACCAGACGAGCGTAACACAATCCGCCAGGGGTCGGTGACGCACCGCGCGATACATGAGAGGAGGAGGCAACATGAGGCACTGGGGTGTGCTTGGGGTTGCGGGGATCCTCGCGGTGGCTGTGGGCTTCCCGTCATCAGCACGTGCCGCCATGGGCGGTACGATTGTGCAGAGGACTGAGTCGGCTCACTACCGGCTCGAGCTCGACATCGGGTACGCAGAAACGATGTACACGGCCGCGGAAGCCGCCAAAACGCATCCGACATCCGGCGAGATCATGGTTACCGGCCGGATGACGGGGCCAATGCCCGGGATGGCCGGCATGTCCGCCGGCACAGGCGCGGGGAACGCCATGGCCATGGACTGGCGCCACCTGGAACTCCACGTGATCGACAAGAACACGGGGACGGCCGTCGAATACGCGGCCGTGCGCATCACCGTGACGAATACCGCAACCGGCAAGCGCGTCGCCGTCCCCATCACGCAAATGTACGGCCTCGCGGAAGGGTTCCCCGACTGGCACTATGGCAACAACGTCCTGATGCCCCCGGCTGCGTACATTATCGCGTGCGAGGTGAACGACGAGCAAGTGGCGTTCCATGTGACGGTGCCGGCGGCCGCCATGTAAATTCGTCTTACCGAGGTACTGCCGCCTCAGCGAAAGGAGCACACACGTGCAACGGGCGGGGGGCCGTGAGAGAGCCGCCTCGCCGCCCTGCGGCGCCGAGTTCAAGGTCGAGGGTACGGAGAAGTTGGTTGAGATCGTCGTCGACCTCCAGACGCGCCGGGCGATTCTCATGCGGCTGATGCCGCGGATGCTCTTCTTCATGCCGTCCGTGTCGCTCGTCACTACGACGGCGGGCTGGTATCTCGCGGTCTGGATGGGGCTGTTCGGCGTGCGGTCGCCCGAGATCTGGTGGCTGCGGGCGACACTCGCGATCGTCACGGTGATGACGGTGCACGGCCTCGGGACCTCCTGCCGACCAATCTCGGCGTCTACTTCGAGTTGCGCAAGCCGAAGCCAGACGGCGAACGCATCGGCCGGTTGATGCGCCGATGCATCGTGGGTCGTAGCGAGCCAGACCGTGGTGCAATTTGCCCTCATTCTCATCATGGCTAGGTTTGCGACGGGAATCTGATCCGACCGTTGGCTCAACCAGAGCGTGCTGGGGGAGGGGACACCTCATGAACGAACTGGCGGTGACAACGACCGGCGGTGAGACGATCCTGGCCAAGGAGCGGGTGGACCAACTGGGCGCACGTCTCCGTGGCCCGCTCCTCCGCGCCACAGACGAGGGCTATGACGAGTGTCGGCGCATCTTCAACGCGATGATCGACCGGCGTCCGGCGCTGATCGTTCGCTGTCTGAGCGCCGACGATGTGCTGCACGCCGTTCGGTTCGCGCGTGATCACGAGGCTCTTGTCGCGGTGCGTGGGGGTGGTCATGGCGTCGCCGGCAACGCCGTCTGCGACGGAGCGATCTTGATCGACCTCTCGCTCATGAAAGGGATCCGCGTCGATCCCGCGCGGCGCATTGCGCGCGCCGAGCCCGGGCTGCGGCTGGCCGAGTTCGACCAGGAGACGCAGGTCTTCGGTCTGGCCGCGCCGACCGGGCTCATCTCGAACACCGGGATCGCTGGCCTGACGCTCGGAGGAGGCGTCGGTTGGCTGAGCGGCCTGTACGGCTTGGCGTGCGACAACCTGCTCTCAGTCGACATCGTGACGGCGGACGGGAAACTGGTAACGGCGAGCACGACGGAAAACCCGGACCTCTTTTGGGGCGTGCGGGGGGGAAGCGGTAACTTCGGCGTGGTCACGTCCTTCGAATACCGCTTGCACCCCGTGGGGCCCGTGCTGGCCGGCATGATTGCGTACCCGTACGGCAAGGCGAAGGCGTTCCTCCAAGCGGCGCTCGACGTCTCCTCAAACGGGCCGGACGAACTCACGATGAAGCCCGTGCTCCTTACGCTTGCGGACGGCACACGGGCGGGCGCCGCGAACCTCTGTTACTGTGGTCAATTGGCGGAGGGGCAGCGGATCATACGGCGTCTACGCTCTCTTGGGGCGCCGCTCGTGGACTCTGTCCAGCCGATGCCTTACGTCGGGGTGCAGTCGATGCTCGACGCCGGTGTCCCGCTCGGGAACCGCCACTACTGGAAGTCGAGCTTTGTCCGTCATCCGGGCGAGCAGGCGCTTGAGGTTATGGTGGATTTTATGGCGCGGACGCCGTCGCCGCTGACATTCTCGTACCTCATGCGAGTCCACGGCGCCGCGACCCGGGTCAGGCCATCCGACACGGCATTCGCTCACCGCGCCAATTGCTACGACTTCGCGATCATCTCGCAGTGGCCCGACGCCGCCGACGACGAGCGCAACGTTGCGTGGACGCGGGCGTTCTTCGAGGCGATGCACCCCCACGTCGAGCAGAGCGTATATGTCAACAATCTAGGCGAGGAGGGCGATGACCGGGTACGGGCGGCGTACGGGCCCAACTACGACCGGCTGGCCGTTCTAAAGCGGCGGTACGACCCGACGAACTTCTTCCGCCTGAACCATAACGTCAGGCCGGCGCCGCCGGCGACGTAAGCGGCCCACGACGCCCCGCCTCTACAACACCCGGATTCCCCCATTTTTGTGTCCCCGGCGCGACGTGCCAAGCGGTCCCCTACGATAAGCTCGTGGCGTTGCTGAGCGACATCTTGACCATCCTGGCCGACTAGGCCGTGGTGTTACCCAAGTCGGCCGCCGTGGATTCGACATCCGTCGGGGCAGTTGTATCGAACACCGCACCCTCGCTCAGCCGGGGGCCATGCTTTCAGACGCCATTGAACACCTCATCGGCCCGGGCCGGGCGGGTGGGTCGGTGTCGCTTCGCGGCTTTACCGGATTCGCCGCGCTGCGCCCGTCGCCACCGAGCCGACGCTGGTTCTCCGCCGACCTCCATCGCGCAGATCCCCCTCCGGTGCGGCGATTTCAGTCGGACGTCTCGAACCCTGCGGGGCTCTCAATGGTTGCGAGCGCCTGTTCCGGGATTTAGCGACTCATCCGAGTGGAGGACGTTCCCACGTACCGCCAGTTGAGTGTCGAGTGTACGCAACTGCCCGTCCCCCGGCCAGAAGTATCCACCAAGTGTCGGGAGGGGTGTCCTTTGGGGTTGCCTGTCCGGACGAAGTCAGAGTGCAGCGTGAGAACGACAGGTTGGCTCCCTCTACGTTTATCTTGCGTAAGGAGGCGTTTCATCCTTGATCCACCGAGCGACGGTGTTTCGGTGCACGCCGAGGGTTCGCGCGAGTGAAGGATTGGTGGTCATTCGCTGCGAGAGCGGTATTCGATTAAGGGAACCAGTTGGGGCAAACGCCTCTCTTGCATGTTGCCTGGTGTCGAGCGACAGGTCCAACCGCCACGTTTCTACCCGACCGAACGCCGTGGGTTCCCGCGACCTAATTCTCCTGTGGACACAAAGGCAGGCCACTTGGGGAATACCCTGGTCTCTTATCCTGGCCGCCCGCGCGGCGCACGAGCAAGCACGTGGCCTGGCCCTAGATTGATTCTGCTGCCGTGAACCCAGAAACAGTAGCAGGACAGTAGCAAAAGCAAATGCTATGCTCTCAGAGCCCTGCTGTGGTGGGCCGTGAGGGACTCGAACCCCCGACGCCCGGGTTAAAAGCCCGGCGCTCTACCCGCTGAGCTAACGGCCCACGCCACGAATTCTACCACGTCCCCCTGACGTTGCCGACTGTCTCGCGCGCGTTAGCTCCGCCCCGCCGGCTCCAATCGCTGGTGGTGCGTCGCTCCTGCTCGGATATCGGCCTGCTCGTAGCGCATGGGCCGCAGGCGCAGCTCGGACCAGTCCCTCGCTTGATCGGCGTAGTGGGGACTCCCCGGGTGGCCCGACGCCCCGAGCGGGACGATCCAGGCGCTGTTGCGCCAATTGCCGACATCGAACACATATCGCGCCACCGAGCCGCTCGTGACGGCAAAGCCGGCCGCCGGCACGAACGACGACGCCTGGACGGTGTCGCCGTCGCCGCCCGCGGGCACGCTCGACGGGTTGAGGACCGCCGCGTTGTCCGGGAAGATCGCGGCGAGCGGATGCTTGGGTTGCGTTGCATGGACCCGGCCCCAGCGCCACGTCTCAACGTCGGGGCCGAGCCGCCCGCCGAGATCGGCCGCCGCGGCCTCCAAACTTCGTCGCAACATGGACGACCAGTCCGTACCCCGCGGCAGCAGCGTCCGGTCGTCTCGGCGGACCCACTCGGGGAGCAGCGACCTGAGCCGCGCGATGTGCCCTACGCCCGGGCCCGGCACCGCCGCAAATGCCTCGGCGGCGAGCGGGCCGAGCAGCGGCTCGAAGAGATCTCGCATGAGACGGTCGCGGAACGCCGCGTAGATTGTCGGCGCCACGGCCGCCGGGTCCATGACACCGTCCCAGGCGCGGAGCTCGGTGAGCGCCCGCTGCGCGAGCGGCTCGGCCACGGCGATGCCGGCCAGGATGCCGATCCACTCGCCGGCCGGGATCGAGACGCGATCGGCGTGCACGCGTCCCATGTCTTCCGCGGTGGCGCGCTCAAGGCCGCGCAGGCGCTCGATCACCCGGCGCGTGCGGAAGTCGGGCGCGTAATCGAGGCCGAGGTAGTGGGGATACTCGGGTCCCGTGATCCGGCTGTTGGCGGTCGCGATCCATCCGGTATCCGGATTGCGGTAGGCCGGCATGTCTTCGAACGGGATGACGCCGTGCCACTCGTACTCACCGTCCCAACCGGGCACGGGGAGCCATGCGTTTGCGGCGGCCCGCAGCGGAACCTGGCCGCGGGTACGGTAGCCGATCGTGCCGCGCGTGTCGGCGAAGACGAAGTTGTTGCCGGGGTCCACCCAGACGCGCATCGCGTGCTCGAGCTCGTCCGCGGATGTCGCGCGGAGCATGGGCAGGAGCGCTTCGAACGTTCGATTCGGCTCGGCGGTCGCCGTATAGCGCATCGTGACCGCGTAGCCGCCCCGGGGATCACCGAGCACCACCGGACCGTGGTGCGTGACCGTAACGTCGATCTCGACGGGCTCGGCCGCGCGCACCTGAATGGTCTCGCGGGTCACGCCGGCGCGCCGCCACTCACCCCGGAACAGGTATCGCGCGGGATCGTCGCGGTCGAAGCGCTCGACAAAAAGGTCCTGGCAGTCCGCCATCGCGTGCGTCACGCACCACGCGACGTGACGATTGTGGCCGAAGTGCGGCATCCCGGGCACACCGGGAAACGACAATCCGATGGCGTCGAACTCGGGACACGCGAGATGATTCTGGTAGTAGACGTTCGGCACATCGAGGGCACGATGCGGATCGCCCGCCACGAGCGGCTTCCCGGACGCGGTGCGCATGCCCGACACGGCCCAGTTATTGCTGCCGCCTTCGAGATCAGCCTCGAAGTCGCCGGCCTCCGCGAGCAACGGCGCGATCGCCGTAAATGCGCCGAGCGCGTCCGGCGGCTGGCCCGCGAATTGTGCACCCGGCGGAACGATGAGGGTGAGATTCGCTGGAATCCCGGGACACAGCTTTGCCGCAACCGCGGCACCGAGACGTCGGAGGAGCCGCGCGCGCCAGACCTTTTGCTGCCACGGCCCCATGTCCACGTGGCGTACCTTGAACACGGCAAGGCAGTCCCACGGCGTCCACGGCTCGGGGCGCGCGCCGAGGAGGCGAAACTCGGCCGGCAACGTCCGCGTGGACGCGAGAAACGCATTGACGCCGGCGGCGTACGCGTCGAGCATCGCCCGCGTCTCGTCGTTCGCGGAGTCGTAGTCGGTGCGCGCGGTGGCGCCGAGTCGAAGACGCCGGAAGCGGGCGTCCTGCGGAACGGCGGCCCGGCCGGCATACTCGGCCCAGCGCCCGTAGGCGCGCCGTCTGTCGTACTCCATGTGCCACAGCCGGTCCTGGGCGTGCACGAACCCCTGCCCCACACACACGTCGTGCACCGAGCGGGCCTCGACATGCGGGATGCCGTCGGCGTCCCGCCAGATCTCGACCGGCGCATGCAACGCCCCCACCGGTACCGTGCTATCCAGGTCGGGAAGTGCCCGGCGCAGGTCGTCTGTCGTCAAGGCCATCGGTCCCACCGTCCTTCGTTGGATTTTCGCCCATACCACGCGTGTTTGTCCAAGGGAAGCCTTCGCGCTGGGCCAACCGTCCTCCGGCCATGGGGAATGCGATCGCAGGTTTCCACCGTAATAACCTATTAAAGCCACTTGACAGGTTATATTGGCTGCGCTAAGGTAGGGACCACGCCACCCTCTCCGATCGCGCCGCCGGCAGTGATGGCCGAAGCCCTCTTCTGCGACGCCCCGTAGCCGAGAACCCCAGGGGATCGAGCGGCCAGACACGAAATGCCCACTCGCGGTCCGGCGCGCTGGCGCCGGACCGCGACCTAGTGACGATCCGGAGGTCCTGGGATGAACGGTCGACGATGGGCGCTCGTCCTCGGGGCCAGCAGCGGTTTTGGCGAGGCGGCGAGCCTCGCGCTGGCTCGCGCCGGCTACGATATCGTGGGCGTGCACCTGGACCGCAAGGCCACCTTGCCGCATGTCGAGGAGGTCATCGGCCGCATCCGCGAAACGGGACGGACGCCGGTCTTCTTCAACGTCAACGCCGCCGACCCGGAGCGGCGCGTGGAGGTGCTCGCCCGCGCCAAGGACGCGGCGGGGCCCGACGGCACCGTCGCGGTGCTCCTGCATTCGCTCGCCTTCGGCAACCTACGGCCGTATGTGGCGGAGACCCCCGAGACCTCGATCACCGCGGCGCAGATGGACATGACGCTTTCGGTCATGGCCCACAGTCTCGTCTATTGGACGCAGGACCTGGTGTTCGGCGGTCTCATGGGGCGCGGGGGCAAGATCTTCGCGATGACGAGCGCCGGCGCGACGCGGGTGCTCCCGAACTACGGCGCCGTCTCGGCCGCCAAGGCGGCGCTGGAATCCCACATGCGCCAGCTCGCGATGGAGCTCGCACCGCGCGGCATCGCGGTGAACGCGATTCGCGCCGGGGTCACGGACACGCCGGCGCTCAGAAAGATTCCCGGACACGAGGTGATTGCGAGCAACGCGCGCTTCCGCAATCCCTCCGGCCGCCTCACGACGACCGAAGACGTCGCGCGCGCGCTCGTCGCACTGTGCGGGCCCGGTACGGAGTGGATCACGGGCGCCGTGCTCGGCGTGGACGGCGGCGAAGATATCGTCGGCTAAGCCCTAGCTTCGCGCCCCAATCGGCACGTACGCGCGGTTGCGCGGACCGACGTATTCCGCGCGGGGACGGATAAGGCGGTTGTCGGCGAACTGCTCGAGCACGTGCGCCGTCCATCCGGAGATGCGGCTCACGGCGAAGACCGGAGTGAACAGGTCGAGCGGGATCCCCAGCGCGTAGTAGCAGCTTGCCGAGTAGAAGTCCACGTTGCAGTGCAGGTGCTTTTCCGCCAGCATGAACTGCTCGATCTCGCGCGACATCTGGAACCACTTGAGCTGGTTCGTCTGCCGGCAGAGCTCCTCGGACATCTTCCGCAGGTGCGTCGCGCGCGGATCCTCCGTCTTGTAGACCCGGTGGCCGAAGCCCGCGATCTTTTTCTTTTCGGCGAGCAGGCGCTTGACCGTGGGCACGGCGTTCTGGACTTCGCCGATCTGGAGCAGGAGGCGCATCACGGCCTCGTTCGCGCCGCCGTGCAGCGGGCCCTTGAGGGTGCCGATGCCCGACGTGATCGCGGAGTGCATGTCGGCCAGGGTGGCGGCCGTGACGCGGGCGGCGAAGGTACTGGCGTTCAGCTCGTGGTCGGCGTGGAGGATGAGGGCGATGTCGACGGTCCGGGCTGCAGTGTCGGTGGGCCGCTCGCCCCGCAGCATGTAGAGAAAGTTGGCCGCATGGTTGAGCGCGGGATCGGGCGCGACCAGCGGCTGCCGGTGGCGGCACCGATCGATCGCGGCCACGATGGTCGCGATCTGCGCCGTCAGCCGGATGGCCTTGCGCACGTTCGCCGGGCGCGCGTCATCCTTGGCATCGGGATCGTACACGCCGAGGGCCGATACCGCCGTGCGGAGCACGTCCATCGGCAGCGCGTCCGCCGGCGCGGCCGCGATGATCTCGACGACCGGGGCCGGGAGCGTCCGCGCCGCGCGGAGGTCGTGGTTCAGGGCGTCGAGCTCGGCGCGGGTCGGCAGCTCACCGTGCCACAGCAGGTAGGCCACCTCCTCGAACGACGCGTGCGCGACCAAGTCGTGGATGTCATAGCCCTGGTAGATCAGCCGCCCCTCCACGCCGTCGACGAAGCAGATGCGGCTCGACGCCGCGACGATCCCTTCGAGCCCCTCCGCGACCGCGCTGGGACCGCCCGCGGACTGGCCTGGTGTGGGCTGCATGGCATCGACCTCCCGGACTGCGGGCCGAGCGTGGCACCCGGCCCGTACATGATGCGCGAGCGTGCTACCCTTCACTCTCTGTTATGCCCGCTACCTTCACCGTATGGCCCGCCGGAGCCGGTGTCAACGCGCGGCGGAGCCGCCCCGGTGACGGCGGTACCGTCACCGGTCGCTCACGGCGGCCTTGAGGTCGCGGACAAACGCGCCGACGCGGCCCAGATCCTCCGGGTCCTCCTCGAGCATCCTGACGAGCGCGCTCCCGACGATCACGCCGTCCGCGTAGCGCGCCACCTCCCGGGCCTGGCCGGGCCGGCTGATGCCGAAGCCGACGCACACCGGGGTCTCGGAGGCGGCACGGATCCGCCCGACCAGCTCGGCCAGCTCCGGCGGCACCTCGTCGCGCACGCCGGTCACGCCGGTGCGCGACACGCAATAAATGAAGCCTGTCGAGGCGCCGGCGACGGAGCGGATCCGCGCATCGGTGCTGGTCGGCGCCAGGAGAAAGATCGTGGCCAGCCCCGCCGCCCCTCCCTCCGCGACGAGGACATCGCCTTCCTCGGGCGGCAGATCGGCCGTGATCACGCCGTCGAGTCCCGCCGCCACGGCCTCGCGGCAGAACGCGGCGAGGCCATGGTGGAGCAGCAAATTGTAGTAGGTCATGAACACGAGCGGCACGCCCGTGTGCTCCCGGATGCGTGCGACGAGTGCGAGCGCGCCTCCGAGCGTCATACCACCGGCAAGCGCCCGGAAGCCGGCGCGCTGGTTCACCGGGCCGTCGGCGATAGGGTCGCTGAAGGGCACACCGAGCTCGATCGCGTCCGCGCCCGCGGCGACCAGCAGCTCCACCAGCCGCTCCGTCGCCGCGGGGTCCGGGTCCCCCGCCATGACGTACGGCACCAGCACCCGCCGGCCGGCCGCCCGCGCGGCGCCCAGAACGCGGACGAGCCGGTTGTCCCGGAGGGCTGCCGTGGAGGTCGGCGCGGCGGCCCGCCGCGCCGCGGACCGGCCCGTTCCGGCGGCCGCGCGGGACCGGCTCATCGGCGGTCTCCGACATCTTCACCCACGGCCTTGGCGATCGTGTGCACGTCCTTGTCGCCGCGTCCGCTCAAACCGACCACGACGAGCTTGTCCGGCCCGAGCGCCGGCGCGAGCGTGTTGAGATGCGCGAGCGCATGCGCCGACTCCAGCGCCGGAAGGATGCCCTCGGTCCGGCACAGGAGGTGCACCGCTTCGAGCGCCTCCTCATCCGTGACCGCGACGTACCGGGCACGACCGGTGTCCTTCATGTACGCGTGCTCCGGGCCGACGCCGGGGTAGTCCAACCCGGCGGAAATCGAGTGGGTGGGGAGGACCTGCCCGCCCGCGTCCTGCAACACGTAGCTGTAGGCGCCGTGCAGGACCCCGGGGCTGCCGGCGGTGAGCGACGCGGCATGTTCGCCGGTGGCCAAGCCCCGGCCGGCCGCTTCCACGCCGACGAGCGCGACCGTGGGATCGTCTCGGAAGGCGTGGAACAGACCGAGCGCGTTGCTGCCGCCACCGACGCACGCGACGCAGCAGTCCGGCAAGCGGTCCTCGACGTCCAGCATCTGGCGGCGCGCCTCCTCGCCGATGATCGCCTGAAACGTCCGCACGATCTCGGGATACGGATGAGGCCCGGCCACGGTGCCGAACACGTAGAACGTGTCCCGGACGTTGGTGACCCAATCGCGCAGGGCCTCGTTGATCGCGTCCTTGAGCGTCCGGCTTCCCCCCTCGACCCCGATCACGCGCGCGCCGAGCAGTCGCATGCGGAAGACATTGAGGGCCTGCCGCTCCATGTCCTCGACGCCCATGTAGACCTCGCAGGGGAGGCCGAACGCCGCCGCGGCGGCGGCGGTGGCGACCCCGTGCTGGCCGGCGCCGGTCTCGGCGATGATCCGGCGCTTGCCCATCCGCACCGCCAGCAGCACCTGGCCGACGGTGTTGTTGATCTTGTGCGCGCCGGTGTGAAGGAGGTCCTCGCGCTTGAGATAGATGCGGGCGCCGCCGAGCGCCTCCGTGAGGCGGCGGGCGAAGTACAGCGGCGTGGGCCGGCCGCAGAACGTGCGGAGACGTTGCTCGAGCTCCGCCGTGAACGCGGGATCGCGGCGCGCTTCGTGGAACGCCGTCTCCAGCTCCTCCAGCGCCGGGATCAGCGTCTCGGGCACGTACCGGCCCCCGTAGACGCCGTACCGTCCCCGTAGTTCAGCGCGCGCCTTGCGCGGCATCGTCCTCACGGTCGCACCTCCCCGTTGCACCGGGTCACCTGCGCGATAAACGCGCGGATCTTAACGGGATCCTTCTCCCCGTGCGTCTCCACGCCCGACGCCACGTCCACCGCGTACGGCCGCGCCGCCTCGATCGCGGCCGCCACATTCTCCTGGGTGAGCCCGCCCGAGAGGATCACGCGCCCGGACGCGTGCGCGGCCCGCGCGAGCGTCCAGTCGAACGTCTGCCCGGTTCCGCCCATCGCGCCGGGGACATGGGCGTCGAGCAGAAACGCGGCCACGCGATACCGCTCGAGCTGCCGGAGGCTCCCGGCGTCGCGGATCTTGATCGCCTTGATCACGTGGCGGTCGAAGCGATCGCAGAACTCCGGGGTCTCCTCGCCGTGAAACTGCAGCGCGTCGAGCGCGCACACGTCCGCGATCTTGCGGACGACCTCGGCCTCCTCGTTGGCGAACACGCCGACCTTGGCCACAAACGGCGGAACGGCGCGCGCGATGGCCCGCGCGGTCTCCGGAGCGACGTAGCGCCGTCCCGGGCGCCAGAAATTCAGGCCGATCGCGTCGGCCCCGGCCTCCACCGCGGCCAGCGCATCCTCCAACCGCCGGATTCCGCAGATCTTGACGCGGACCATCAGCCTCCCCGCGCGCGCGCCGCGGCCTCGAAGTAGTCCATCCCCATGCGCTCGAGGCAGAGCGCCACCGTCTGCTGGGCCTCGCGGCGCGCGACCCGGCTGCCCTCGACGAGGATCTCCTCGAGCCGTCCGGGCGTCGCGGCCCACGCGGCGCGGCGCTCGCGTATCGGGGCGAGAAACTCGTTGAGCGCCCGCGCGAGGCGCTTCTTGACCTCGACATCGCCCACGGTGCCCTTGCGGTACCGCGCCTTGAGCTCCTCGACCTCGGCGGCGTCTCTGTTGAAGGCGTCGTGGTAGATGAAGACGGGGTTGCCCTCGACGTGACCGGGGTCGGTCGGATGGATCCGCGTCGGGTCGGTGAACATCCGGCTCACCTTCTTCTCGACCGTCGCCGCGTCGTCGGAGAGGTAGATCGCGTTGTCGAGCGACTTGCTCATCTTGGCCTGACCGTCGGTCCCGACGAGCGTGCCGACCCGTCCGGTGATGGTCTCCGGCTCGGGAAACACGGGCCCGTACAACTCGTTGAACCGCCGCGCGACCTCGCGCGTGACCTCGAGATGGCTCGACTGGTCCTTGCCCACGGGCACGACGTCGGCGCGCACCATGAGGATGTCGGCCGCCTGGAGGACGGGGTACGAGAGGAGCCCGAGGGTCGCCGTCTCGAGCCGGAGGTCCCGCATCACCTCCTTCAGCGTCGGCACGCGCTGCAGGCGCGGGACCGTGGTCAGCATCGAAAAGATCAGGTAGAGCACCGCGACCTCCGGCACCAACGACTGCACGTAGATCGTGCTTCGCTCCGGATCGATCCCGACGCTCAGGTAGTCGAGCACCAGGTCGCGGATATTCTGGGCGATCTCGTGGGTCCGCTCCACGCCGGTCGTGAGCACATGGTAGTCGGCCACCAGGAAGAAGCACTCGTACTCCTCCTGCAGCCGCAGGCGGTTCTCCAGGGAGCCCACGTAGTGCCCCAGGTGCAGCTTCCCCGTCGGCCGGTCGCCGGTCAGCAGTCGCCCCTGTTTGCCCGGCACCGCCGGCCGGATCGACGTCCTATGGATCTGTGTCTCCGTCATGCCGCCTCCTGTGTGGCCGACCTTAGCGTTCCGTGCCCGCGCGCCGTGCGTGCGGATGCCCGAGGAGCTCGCGGACGCGCGCGGCGGGATCCGCGGACCGCATCAGCGCCGTGCCGACGAGCACGGCGTCGACCCTCAGGCGCTCCAGTTCCTCGACGTGTCCGCGTGTCTCGATGCCGCTCTCGGCCACGATGCGCGGGCCGGCGGGCACGAGCGGCCGCAGCCGCCGCGTCGTCTCCAGCGTCGTCTCCAGCGTGTCCAGGTTGCGGTTGTTGATGCCGAGGACGGCCGGCCGCGCGGCGAGCGCGCGCCGGAGCTCGTCCTCGGAGTGCACCTCCACCAGCGCGGCCATTCCGAGCTCCGCGGCCAGTCCCTGGAGGTCGCGCAGCGCGCCGGCGTCGAGGATCGCCGCGATCAGGAGCACCGCGTCCGCCGCGAGCGTCCGGGCCTCGTACACCTGGTACGGATCCAGCGTGAAGTCCTTGCGCAGCACCGGCACCGGCACCGCGCGCCGCACCATCGCAAGATGCTCGTCGGCGCCGTGGAAGAACCGCGCGTCCGTGAGCACGGACACGGCCGCCGCGCCGTGCTCGGCGTAGGTGCGCGCCACCGCGGCCGGATCGAACGTCTCGCGGATCACGCCGGCCGACGGCGACGCACCTTTGACCTCGGCAATGAGGCGCACCGGCGGACCCTGGATCGCGGCCGCGAACCCGCGCGCCGGCGGTGCGTCCGCGGCGCGCCGGCGGATGTCCTCGAGCGGAACGCGCCGGCGGCGCGCCGTGAGCTCCTCCCGCTTGTGCGCGACGATCGCGCCCAACACTCCCACCCGGCTCACCTCCATGGAGCCGCCGCGGCGATGCGCGGTGCGCGCCCGGGCCCGGACGCGCGGACGTCGTGTCTCACGCGAACTTCGTCCGGAGCCGCAGGCCCTCGAGCTTGGCGTACGCGGCCCCGGAATCGATGCTTCGGGCCGCGAGCGCGATGCCGTCGCCGACCGTGCCGGCAAGCCCGGCGGCGACCAGCGCGACCCCTGCGTTCAGGACGACGATGTCGCGCCGCGGCCCCGGCCGGCCCTGCAGGATCTCCACGACGATCGCGGCGTTCTCCGCGGCGGTACCGCCGCGGAGCGCGTCGAGCGGCGCGCGCTCCAGCCCGAACTGCTCCGGGCGGATCACGTACGTCCGCACCTCCCCGCCCTCCATTTCGGAGACGCGGGTCGGCGCCGAGAGCGAAATTTCGTCCATGCCGTCCTCGCCATGGACGACGAACGCCCGCTCGCCGCCGAGGCCGGCGAGCACGCGCGCCATCACCTCCGTGTACCGAGGGCCGGGCACGCCCATGAGATACCGCCTCGCCCGGGCCGGATTAGTCAGCGGCCCGAGGATGTTGAAGACCGTGCGGATCCCGATTTCCCGCCGCGGCACCACGGCGTGCCGGAACGCCGGGTGGAACTGCGGCGCGAACAAGTAGCCCACGCCGACCTCCTCGACGCAGGCCCGCACGACGTCGGGCGGCGCCCCGATGTTGATCCCCAGCGCCTCGAGGACGTCCGCGCTGCCGCTGCGGCTGCTGGCCGCGCGGTTGCCGTGCTTCGCGACGCGCGCGCCGGCGCCCGCGGTCACAAACGCGGCGGTGGTGGAGATGTTGAACGTGTTGAGGCGGTCGCCGCCCGTGCCCACGACGTCGACGAGGTGATCGACGTGCGGCGCGATCGGGACCGCGTGCTCGCGGATCGCCCGCGCAAACCCCGTGATCTCCTCGACCGTTTCCCCGCGCATCGCGAGCGCGGTGATGAACGAGGCGATCTGCGCCGCCGTCGCCTCGCCGTCCATGATCACGCTCATCGCGTGGTGCGCTTCGTCCTCCGTCAGGCGCTCGTGAGACACCACCTTGGCGATCGCGGCGCGAAGCGGCATCGGCCTATCGCCCCCTCGCCACGTGGTAGTCGGCGCTGCCGGACGCCGACGCACCGCCCGCCGCGGCGGGGGCCGCGGCATCCGGCTCGGCCGTCGCGCCGCGGCGCGGTCCCGTGCCGCGGGCGAGCGCGAGAAAATTCGCGAGCAGGGCGTGCCCGTGCTCGGTGAGCACGGACTCCGGATGGAACTGGACGCCCTCCAGGACGGCCGTGCGGTGCCGCAGGCCCATGATCACGCCGTCCTCGGTTCGCGCCGACACCTCGAACGACGCCGGCAGACCGGCTTCATCGACGACGAGCGAGTGGTACCGCGTGCCGACGAACGGGCTCGGCAGGCCCTCGAAGATCGTCCGCCCGTCGTGGAAGATGCGCGCCGTCTTGCCGTGGACCGGCGCCCGACCCCGCACCACGGCGGCGCCGCACGCCGCGCCGATGCACTGATGCCCCAGGCACACTCCGAGGATCGGGATCCGCCCGGCGAGGGCGGCGACGGCGGGCGCGCTGACGCCGGCCTCCGCGGGCGTGCACGGTCCCGGTGAGATCACGATCGCCTCAGGCGCCGTGGCCACGATCTCCGGGACGGTCACCGCGTCGTTTCGGACGACGCACGGCGCCTCGCCCAGCTCGCCGAGGTATTGCACGAGGTTGTACGTGAACGAGTCGTAATTGTCGATGACGAGAATCATGTCACGCCTCCGTTCCGCCGGGCCGGCCGGCCTCCTACAGCCCGCGCGCCGCCGCCTCGATGGCCCGAACCAACACCTTGGCCTTGTTGATCGTCTCGTCGTACTCGTTCTCCGGGACGGAGTCGGCCACGATGCCGCCGCCCGCCTGCGCGTACGCCACGCCGTTCTGGATCGCGAGCGTGCGGATCGCGATGCAGGTATCGAGCGCACCCCCGAAGCCCGCGTAGCCGACCGCCCCGGCGTACGGGCCGCGCGCGGTCGGCTCGAGCTCGTCCAAAATCTCCATCGCGCGCACCTTGGGCGCGCCGCTCACGGTGCCGTGCGGAAACACCGCGCGGAGCACGTCGAAGACGTCCCGCCCGGGTGCGAGCTGTCCCTGGACGAGGCTGACGATGTGCATCACGTGGGAGTAGCGCTCCACGGTCATGAGCTCCGGGACGCGCACGGTGCCGAACCGGGAGACGCGCCCCACATCGTTGCGGGTCAGGTCGACCAGCATGACGTGCTCCGCCCGCTCCTTCTCGTCGGCCAGCATCTCGTCCGCGAGGGCCCGGTCTTCTTCTTCGGTGAGGCCGCGCCGGCGCGTGCCGGCGATGGGGCGCATCTCGACGTTCTCACCCTCCACGCGAACGAGGAGCTCCGGGGACGCGCCCACCAGCACGGCGTCGCCTCCCGCGAGGTAGAACATGAACGGCGACGGGTTGATCATGCGCAGCGCCCGGTAGATCGTGAGCGGGTCGAGGTCGCCGATGTCGGCGGCGAACCGCTGCGAAAACACGATCTGGAAGGCATCCCCGGCATGGATGTACTCGCGGCACCGCCGCACGCCTTCGAGGTACCGTTCGCGTGTCATGTTGGAGCGCAGCGCGAGCCGCGGGACCGCGGCCGCAGGCGGCGGGGGCTCCGGCAGCGGCCGGCGGAGCAACTCCAGCCACTCCCGGATGCGCTCCTGCGCGGCGCGGTACGCGCGCTCCGCGCCGTCCTCGACATAGGTGTTCGCGATCACCCGCAGCCGGTGGCCGTGATGATCGAACACGACCACCGTGTCGGCAAGCGCGAGCTCCAGGATCGGGAAGTTGCGGTCATCGGGGGGACGGTGCGGGAGGCGCTCGATCGTGCGGATCAAATCGTAGGAAAAATATCCCACCAGCCCTCCGTAGAATCGAGGCAGGCCCGCCTGCTCGACCGGCCGATACCGGCGCATGATGTCGCGCGCCGCATCGAGCGGATCCTGCGCCAGCCGCCGCACGGCGCCGCGCTCCGCGATCTCGACGCCCGACAGCGTGGCCCGCAGCGTCAGCGCGGGCGCCGCCCCCAGAAAGGAGTAGCGGGCGAGCTTTTCGCTGCCCTCCGCGCTCTCGAGCAAGAACGCGTGGGGCAGGTGGCGCAGCCGCATGAACGCGGAGATCGGCGTGTCGAGGTCTGCCGGGACCTCGCACGTCACGGGCACGAGGTTGCCCTCGCGGGCCCGCCGGTCGAACTCCGCCGGCCCCGGCGCGATCACTGTGTCCTGCACCATCGCTTCCCTACGCCTCCCCGCGCGCCGCCCCGAGACGGGCCCGCGCCGCGCGGGCCCTCTCCAGGAGGGCACCTGCGCGGTCGCGATCGTCCAGCGCGGCCTCGAGCTGTGCCAGCTCGGAGCGAAACGCGGCGAGCGCCGCCGCGATCGGCGCGCGATTGAGCCGGCAGATCTGCGTCCACAATTCCACGGGGCTGACCGCGACCCGCGTCGCGCCGAGAAACGCCGGCCCCGCCGCGCCGGCGGCGCCGTCCGCGACGCTGACCAGGGCCGCGGCGATCAGGTACGGCAGGTGGCTCACGATCGCCACGGCGCGATCGTGCTCGTCGGGGGCCAGCACGACGGGGCGCGCCCCGAGGGCTCGCGCGAAGTCCGCCAGGCGGGCGACGGCCGCCGGGCCAATGCGCTCCGTGGGGGTGAGCACGTACACGGCGCGCTCGAACAGCTCCGCATCCGCGGACGCGACACCGCTTCCCTCGTTGCCTGCCATAGGGTGCCCCCCCACGAACACGGCGCCCTGCGGTTCCGCGACCGCCTCGATCGCGCGCACGATGCCGCCTTTGACGCTCGCGACGTCCGTCAGGATCGCGTCTGGACGGAGGTGCGGCAGCGCCCGCCGGGCCGCGGGCACGACCGCATCCGGCGGCGTGGCGAGCACGACCAGGTCCGCGCCCGCGACGGCCTCCTCCAGGACGAGGGTCCCGTGGTCGATCGCGCCGCGCGCTCGCGCGGCGGCGATCGCCTCGGCCGCCCGCGTCACGCCGACAACCTCGCGCGCCAGCCCGCGGCGGCGCACGGCCATCCCGAGCGAGCCGCCGATCAGGCCGACGCCGACGATCGTGACGCGCGCGAACGGGGTCACCGGCCCCTCACACCCGCCGCCCGACGGCCAGCGCGATCGCATCGAGCTCCTGCATCATGACGGTGAAGTTCTGCGGCGTCAGCTGCTGCGGCCCGTCGCTCAACGCCTTGTCCGGCTCCGGATGCACCTCGACGAGCAGCCCGTCCGCGCCCGCCGCGACCGCGGCCCGCGCCATCGGCGTCACCAGCTTCCACTTGCCGGTCCCGTGGCACGGGTCGACGAGCACGGGAAGGTGCGTCAGCAGCTTGAGCACCGGCACCGCGTTGAGGTCGAGCGTGTAGCGCGTGTAGTTTTCAAACGTGCGGATGCCGCGCTCGCAGAGCACAACGTCGGGGTTGCCCTCGGCGATGATGTACTCCGCCGCGAGGAGCAGTTCCTCAATCGTCGCGCTCGGCCCCCGTTTCAGCATCACGGGATACCTGGTCCGCCCGGCCTCCCGCAGCAGCGGATAGTTCTGCATGTTGCGGGCACCGATCTGAATCATGTCCGCGTACTTCGTCACCATGTCCATCTGCCGGACGTCCATCGCCTCCGTGACCACCGGCAGCCCCGTGGCCTCACGGGCCTCGGCCAGGATCTTGAGCGCCTCCTCCTCGAGCCCCTGGAACGAGTACGGCGATGTGCGCGGCTTGAACGCGCCACCGCGCATCAGCTTGGCGCCCGCCAGCTTGACCGCCTCCGCCGTCTGCATCACCTGCTGGCGCGTCTCGACCGAGCATGGGCCGGCGATCACGACCACGCTGCCGCCCCCGATGGCGACGTCGCGGACCCAGACGGTCGTGTCCTTGCCGCCGTGAAACTCTCGCGCAACCAGCTTGTACGGCTGCAGAATCCGGACGACGCTCTCGACGCCCGCCATGGCCTCCAGGCTGTCGCGGAGCAACTCCTTGGTATGGCTGTCCCCCACGACGCCGATCACCGTGCGCTCCACGCCCTCGTTGACATGGCATCGCAGCCCCGCATCCTCAATCTTGCGCGTGACGGCCTCGCGCATTCCCCGGGTATGTGCCGGGCTCATCACCACGATCATCGCGCCTCCTCCCCACCGCACCCAAACACAAAACCTCCCGCCCTTTCGGGACGGGAGGCTCAGCCTGCCCGCGGTACCACCCCAGTTCCCCGGTCACCCGGGGCCGCTCGCCAAGGACGGAGCCCACGGATACGAGCTCGATCCCGCCTCCAGGTTACGGTGGAGGAAGCCGGCGGCGACTACACGGCGGCATCCCGCCGCCTTTCGGTCCGCCCCTCACGGGTCCATTCCGTCCGGAGCCGCCCCCCGCGCTTCCACCGGTTCACGCAGGTCTCTTGGGGCCATTCCCCGTCGTACTATCCCCGGTCATCGGGTTTTGCTGCTCGAATTATAGCACAAAGTCGCCACGTGCGAGGCCCGGGTCCGCGTGCAGCCGGGCCGGGGGGCGGGACTTCCATGATCTCAGGGGAATAGAAAGCGAAAGCGGGAACGACGCCGTACGGCATCCACTTCAAAAGGAGCACTCGATGTCCCTCGACACGTGGGCAATCGGACGGCCGAAGACGGATCTCGACACCCCGGCGCTCCTCGTGGATCTCCCCACGATGGAGCGCAACATCGACCGCATGGCGCGGTACATGCGCGACGCCGGCGTCGGCTGGCGGCCGCACACCAAGGCGCTCAAGACGCCCGCGCTCGCGCACATGCTGCTCCGAGCCGGCGCCCACGGGGTCACGTGCGCGAAGCTGGGCGAGGCGGAGGTCATGGCCGCGGGCGGCGTCCGCGACATCTTGGTCGCCAATCAGGTCGTGGGGGACCACAAGATCCGACGGCTCGTCAACCTCCTCCCGCACGCCGACGTCATGGTGGCGGTCGACTGCGAGGACAACGTGCGCGCGATCGACGCGGCCGCTCGAGCCAAAGGGGTGCGGCCGCGCGTGCTGGTCGAGGTAAACATCGGCATGAACCGCGCCGGCGTGGAACCCGGCGATGCGGTGCTCCGGCTCGCGCGGCTGGCGCACGGGTGTGAGGGCCTGCGGCTGGCGGGCCTCATGGGATGGGAGGCGCACGCGATCCGGATCGCCGATCCCGACGAGAAGCGCCGCGCGATCGCAGACGCGGTGGGCCTGCTCGTCGAGAGCGCGGACCAGTGCCGGCGGGCGGACCTGCCCGTGGACATCGTGAGCTGCGGCGGCACCGGCACATATACGGTCACGGCGCGCCTTGCCGGCGTCACGGAAATCCAGGCCGGTGGCGGGATCTTCAGCGACGTCGTCTACCGCACGCGCATGAACGTCGACCACGACTACGCGCTCACGGTGCTCGCGACCGTCACGAGCCGGCCGACGCCGTCCCGGATCATCTGCGACGCCGGCAAGAAGACGATGAGCAGCGACGCCGCTCCTCCCGCGCCCGTCGGCGTGTCGCACGTGACCTCGGTGGCGCTGTCGGCCGAGCACGGCAAGATCGAGCTCAGCGAGCCCGACACATCGCTCCGCGTCGGGGACAAGATCGAGTTCGTCGTCGGGTACTCGGACACCACAGTCTGCCTGCACGACGAACTGTACGGCGTGCGGAACGGTCGCGTGGAGATCGTCTGGCCGCTGCCGGGACGCGGCAAGCTGCGTTAGTCTTAGTCTAGTTCGCCATGAAAAACGCGGCCCGAACGTCAGATCGGGTATGGAGCGGGTGGTGCACTACGGGCAGGAGTGATCCTTTTCGCCCGAACCTACCGATTGGCATCGATTACCAC
>Ga0070734_10000166_pt1 | contig 179967 bp, 144 predicted proteins | sample Coa_R1_8_FD_66444 | JGI IMG/M metagenome (GOLD analysis project Ga0070734, IMG submission 66444) | Surface soil microbial communities from Centralia Pennsylvania, which are recovering from an underground coalmine fire - Coalmine... | ecosystem: Environmental > Terrestrial > Soil >... | reverse complement strand
TCGCCCGCATCATGCGTGATCAATGAGGCGTTTGCCAAGCTCTACTTTGCCGGCCGCAGTCCTGTAGGACGGCGCATTACCCGGGTTTTCGGCGATGAAAGAACCACGGTAGAAGTCGTTGGCGTTGCCAAAGATGTGCGCGACCATAGTATTCGTGGCGATGTGCCCCCTCGTTTCTATCTGCCTATTGACCAGGGCAAAGGAGAGATGATTCCCCCGGAAGCTACGTTTGAGATTCGCACCAGCGGAGATCCCGAACAGGTATTGGCTGCGGCGCGCAAAGCCATCTTGGGCGTCAACCCCGATCTGCCCATCACCAGCGCTCGCTCCATGGGCGAAATGATCGATCGCACCAATAGCCAACCCCGCGTGATTGCCCGCCTCTTCACCATCTTCGGCACTCTGGCTTTGGTATTGGCGGCCACCGGGCTCTACGGAGTGCTCTCCTACGGCGTCGCGCGCCGGACGAACGAAATCGGCATCCGCATGGCTCTGGGGGCGGGGAAGGCTCGTGTGATCGCCATGATCCTGGGCGAAACCGGAATCATGATCGGCGCCGGGATCGTCGTGGGACTGATCTTTGCCGCAATCCTTGGACGCTTCCTGGCAAACCAGTTTTATGGTGTGAGTGCCTACGATCCGCGCACGATTGCAATAGCGGTCTGCGCTCTCGGCTTCGTTGCCCTGATCGCGGGTTACATCCCCGCGCTCCGTGCGGCCCGCGTGAATCCCGTGACCGCCCTGCGGAATGATTAACGATTAACGACTAACGATTGATGATTGAAGACTGACGATTGTCGACGCAAAGCCGGAGAGATGAAAGGACCAAAGACGCGTGATCAAAGACGTGACAAATGAACAAATGATGGATGACAAAAAGCTGAACTCCATGTTCCGCCTGATCGTCGATCGTCTGAATTAAAGGGTATTTGGGTGAGAGTGATCGATTGATAAACAGGCGGTACCTCACAAATAGTGTGACGAATCAATAGCACAACTCATTGATTGTAAAGGCCGTATGATTCCACTTCACTAATTTGCATTTCTTCAGAACACCCCTCGGAATCAAGTAAATTAAAAATCATTAATCATTGGGTTGTTGAAAGGGTAACTAGTCCAAGAAGAGACGGCTCTCGGCGCAGCAGGGGAAAGCAGAATGAAATAAAGAGGTTAGCGGCGTTTGGCAATCCGCATCCCGCCGGAATAAGCTGTTTCTAGAATGCGCCTTCCAGATTACCTGCGGCGTTCCGTCGAACGCGAAATTGAAGTAAGTGAAGGAAACAATGAAGGCCAGACCGGAAGAAAGTCCGAAGGAAAACCCGGCCGCGCCACGTTGGCCAAAGCCGTTGCCGAACTGACCAAGCACTACCGATCCGGCGCCTCCTCTCCGGCGTTTCGCACTCTCGCTCACCGGTTAGCGTATCTCGCCGTTCGCCTCCCAGCCACCTATGCCTGCGCTCTGCGGGTCTTCTCGGAGTTTCATAGGCTCGCTCCTGAAATGGAAATCAGCAGTCTTCTTGATCTGGGTGCCGGCCCCGGAACGGCCTCGTTTGCAGCCTCAGAGATATTCCCGTCCTTGCGTCGATCAACCATGGTCGAAGCGGATGCGGCCTTCATCGAAATTGGAAAGCGCCTGTTTGCGGAACAAGCCGCATCCCCGCACCAACACATGGCTCAAGACGCCGAAATCCCCTTCGCCAAAATCGTTTCCACCGAAGTTGCTTCCGCCGAAGTTACCTCCCCTGAAGTTGTTTCCCGCGAAGCTACCTCCCGCGAAGTTACCTCCAATGACCGCCTATCCAGCGACCGCCTGCCTGGCCATGGCTCTCCAAATCTAAGCGTAACTTGGCTTCGAGCCGATGCCCGACAAGACCTGCCTGTCGCCGTTCACGATCTTGTGGTGGTGTCCTATATGCTCAGTGAACTGCAGGAGAGCGATGCCACCAAGCTGGTCCAGCGTGCCTGGAAATTAGCAGGCAGCGCCCTGGCAATCATCGAGCCGGGAACCATGAAAGGCTTCGCACGAGTACACCAGGCCCGCGCCCTATTGATCGAAGTGGAAGCGCACATCGTCGCGCCCTGCCCTCATACCGGCGCGTGTCCGATGGCTGCTGCGGGTGACTGGTGCCACTTCGCCCAGCGGCTGGATCGTACCTCTCTGCATCGCCAACTGAAAGGCGGCGACTTGGGCTACGAAGACGAGAAATTTTCCTACATCGTCGCCAGCCGTCAGCCAGTTGCGGCTGCCCCGGCCAGAATCGTGCGCCACCCTCAAAAATACCCCGGACACATCAAGCTCACGCTATGCACGCCCCAAGTCCAAGCACTCGAAACCCGCACGGTTACCAAATCCCAAAAAGACGCCTACCGCGCCGCCCGCAAATCCGAATGGGGCGACGCCTGGGAAATCCCATCACAGCGGTCTTGATTGTGCCTCTTCGAAGAGAACCTCGATGCCGGATAAGCGCTTTGTGATTGGCGAAACATAAGGTGCAAGGAAATCTCGTAGCGTATATCTTGCGAAAAGATAACCCCTGGAATCGCGGCTTCGTGGGTGCAAACTGACAGGTGTATTGCAGATATGCGATACTGTGACAGTCGAAACTATTCCCCCTCTTTAAGCCGGGATGGCGGAACTGGCAGACGCAGCGGACTCAAAATCCGCCGACCTTCGGGTCATGGGGGTTCGACCCCCCCTCCCGGCACCACTTGAAGCGCTCTGCTTACGTGGGACTCAATACACCAAGGTGCGTGGTTCGTGCCGGTATGTGGTTCACCAAATGTTTTGGTCGACAAACGTTTTGTGAAGAATATGTCCAGTTACAATGTCGAAATGCCTACTCCCGTCAAGCATGTAACTGAATATCCACTGCCCGCATCGGGGCAGACCCACGAAATTATTGCGGTTCCGAACTCCAATATGCTTCTCATATCGCAGCAGCCCAATAGTACGCTCGTCAAAGTTGCTCTTGATCCCGAAACGGGCGCTCCGGTGCGCGCCGTTGGCCATTTCGTTGGTACGGCGGTCGATGGACTGCATGGGTTGTGCAATTCGCAGGTCTATCCCGGCATGGCGTGGGCCACGCTGCAATTTACGTCGCAAGTGGTATTGATAGATCCAAGGGCGGGAAACGTAGATGAAGCGCCAAACATTCTGAAAGCGTTCACTCTGCCAACAGCCGCTCGCGGGCCTCACGTAGTGATTGAGGATGGCCCAAATCTGTGGGTAAGCGCCAAGGACGGGGGACAGGTGGTCCGCATTGCTCTCGAGCAGCCAGATCCGTATACGGTATATGCCGTGGAACGGCGGCCAATCTTCGTTGCAGTTCACAAGAACAGCGGTCTCGTTTTTGCCACGGAAGACCAGTCCAGTTCGATTGTATGGATTGATCCCAACAGCGGCGAGACTGGGCAGTTACCGATTCCTGCCGATATCGGCAGCACGCCGGTGGGAATGATCGCGGGTCCGGATGGCAATGTTTGGTTCGTCCTGCTGGGTGGATCTGGCGGCGGTAGTGGGAAGTTCGGCCGTATCAATAGCGATAAAAAAATCGATTGGTATCATCTCGCTGCTGGCGCCTGGAGCAAAGCGGCGTTCATTCATTTGGCCTGGGAGACCGTTGCTGCGGGCAACACCAACGCTTCACCCAGCTTGCTGCTGCTGGCTTCCTCCATGGCCGACTCGTCCGCCACGAATGCAGTCGTGCGTGTGACCTTCGATTCTGATATGTCCGCTGTGGATACGGAAGCTGCTGCTGTCCTGCCTACCGCGAACTGCATGACGCATCGTGTCGCCGCAACCGAACGCGGTTGGTACGTTACGGAGCTGGGGGCCTGCCAAATTGCACATATCTCTTCAAATTGGACGGGAACTGGTTTGGAAGCCATCGACGAAGCGAATGATTACTTTTCCGATTTCGGCATGGGCGCACGCAGCCGAACTGTGGAGTATCGCTAACTCTTCTCGGATTGTTTTGAGAGTCCCTTTTTGCGATGGAGAAGTGCCTGTGCAGAAACGGGTGTGATGATCCGTTCGGATAGAATTCAGATCACACCCGAGATTCTCAAGTTGATCGCCGAACTGGATGAATTGAAAGCGTCTTGGCATCGCACGGGTACTCTCCGTCAAGCCCAATTCACTCAGTGAATGGCCCAAGCCTTAGTAAGGCTAAGAGCCTTGTCTTCAGTCGATCGCGAAAGGACTTCAGCAACGCTTGTAAAAAGAACTCTCCCTGTAGAAATTGGCCTTCGCCATCCGTCACTGGTATAGGAGGCACAAAATGCAGTCAGCCCAAAGGGCTTTCTCGAAGCCTACATCCTCTACGATACAAACCCTCTTAACCGGGCTTGCCTTTGGTGAGTCCCCGCGTTGGCACGATGGCCGTCTTTGGTTTTCCAACTGGGGTGCGCAGGAGATCATGGCCGCTGACCTGACAGGGAAAAGCGAGGTGATTCTTCACATGCCATCGTTTCCGTTCAGCATCGATTGGCTGTCGAATGGACGTATGCTAATCACCTCTGGGCAAGATGGCTTTCTTCGCCGGGCGGAACCAAATGGCATGCAAGTTGTTCACGCTGATCTGTCCCATCTTGCCAAAGGCTGGAATGAAATCGTGGTCGATGGCCGGGACAACGTCTACGTCAACGGCGGCGGATTTGACCTCAAGGCCGGGGAGAAATTTGCTCCTGGGATCATTGCTTTGGTTAAGCCCGATGGCTCGGTTCGGCAGGTGGCCGATGGCATTGCCTTTCCCAACGGCATGGCGGTATCGCCCGACAACACGACGCTGATCATCGCCGAATCCTACGGCAAGCGTCTCACTGCGTTCGACATTGCCGCAGACGGCAATCTCTTGAATCGGCGCGTATGGGCTGATCTCGGAGATGGTGTCCCTGATGGCATCTGTATGGATGCCGATGGCGCGGTTTGGTACGCCGATGTGCCGAACAAGCGCTGCGTGCGTGTCGGTGAAGGCGGAGAAGTCCTGCAGACCATCAACGTAGATCGCGGATGTTTCGCCTGCATGCTTGGTGGTCCGGAAAGAAAAACCTTGTTTATCCTTGCTGCTGAGTGGCACGGTATTGCCGGAATGATGGATGCCTCAGCCGCCCGTACCGGCGTGGTTCTCATGGCCGATGCGCCCGCGTCTGGTGTCGGCAGGCCATAAATCCCAAAAAAGATTTCTTGAAGACCGATGTAGAAATCGCCCAAAGCCGAGCGTCACCGTAATGGTAAGCATCTTTGATGAGAAGACTCTTGCCGGCAGGAAATTTGCAGGGGAGAACGCGCGCTGGCTGAAACAGAATTGGAGAAACCAGATGAAATACATACTCATGGACTATGTGCAGGAAAGCGGATGGCACGCGCTTACCAAGGACGAGCAGAAGCATTGGCTGGGCGCCTATCGCGCTTTCATGGAGGCGATGGCGAAAGCGGGTGTCCTCAAGAGTAGTGCTGGCCTAGTTCAGACATCCTCTGCTACAACCGTACGCACCGTGAGCGGCAAAACCCAGGTGCTCGACGGTCCGTATGCCGACACCAAAGAGCAGTTGGGTGGCTTTCATATCATCGACGTGCCTGATCTGGATGCTGCCCTTGCCTGGGCGGCCCGCTCTCCCACCGCCTTGCATGGCATCGTCGAGGTGCGTCCCATGCACGAGGGCACCATGCTCAACACGGACCTCGATCACTACATCACCAAGTAGGCTTTTTAGCGTGGCGCCTAAAACAACCAAACTCAAGAATCAGGAGAAGCACATGCGGAAATTGACAGTATTCAATCACGTATCCCTCGATGGCTATTTTGTCGACATCAACGGCGACTTCAGTTGGGCGCGCAGCCACGACGAAGATGCGGAGTGGAACGCCTTTGTGGAAGAAAATGCAAAAGGTGGGGGCACGCTCTTGTTTGGCCGGGTTACCTACGATCTCATGGCGAGCTACTGGCCGACGCCGCTCGCTAGCCAGCATGATCCCGATCTTGCCCGAAGGATGAACGAATTGCCGAAGGTTGTTTTTTCGCGGACGCTGGCCAAAGCCGCCTGGAGCAATACGAAGCTGGTAAAGGGAGATCTGGCCGCCGAGGTACGAAAGTTGAAGGAAGGACAGGGCAGCGATATGGCCATTCTCGGAAGCGGGAGCATTGTCGCGCAGCTATCGCTCGCGGGCCTGATCGACGAATACCATATTGTTGTGAATCCCATTATTCTTGGTCAGGGAAAGACACTCTTCGACGGCCTGAAAGAAAAGCTCAGGTTGAAGCTGACCAGCTCGCGAACTTTCCGTAATGGCAACGTCTTGTTGTCTCACGAATTGGCGGCATGAATCAGTCACAGGGCGAGGAGCAGGCCAGAAACACGGCGGACATGGTTGCCCGCCGCAGCTATGGCAAGCTCGTCGCCTTCCTCGCGGCGCGGACCAAGGATGTCGCCGCTGCCGAAGACGCCCTCTCGGATGCCTTCGCCTCCGCCCTCGCCGATTGGCCCGTCAATGGTTGTCCGGAGAACCCTGAAGCCTGGCTCCTCACGGTTGCCCGCAGAAAGCAGATTGACCTGATCCGCCGGCGGCAAAGTGGTGAAGCTGCAGCCGAACAATTGCAGGTAATGGCCGAGGGTCTCGGTGACATCCCATTCGGCGCAGCCACGGAGGAAATCCCCGATCGCCGCTTAGCCCTCATGTTTGCCTGCGCTCATCCGGCAATCGAGATTGGTGTTCGAGCACCCTTGATTCTGCAAGTGGTATTGGGACTCGATGCGGCGGCCATCGCCTCAGCGTTTCTCATCTCTCCCAAAACCATGGGCCAGCGTCTTGTCCGGGCGAAAAATAAGATCAAAGACGCGGGGATTCCCTTTCGTATTCCGGAACGCGAAGAGCTTCGCGACCGTCTGGAAACTGTTTTGGACGCGATCTATGCCGCGTTTGCTGAAGGCTGGATCGACGCATCGGGAACCGACCTCGCGCGCCGCGATCTGAGCGTGGAAGCGATCTATCTTGGCCGGTTGATTGTGGAATTGTTGCCGCAGGAGCCGGAAGCCTTGGGACTGCTTGCGCTCATGCTGCACGCCGAGGCCCGCCGCCATGCGCGGCGCAGCGCGCATGGCGACTATGTGCCCTTCGCAGATCAGGATCCCTCACTTTGGGATCTCGACCTGATCCGTGAGGCCGAAGCATTACTTTTCCGCGCCAGTACGCTGGGCTCGATTGGGCGATATCAGCTCGAAGGTGCGGTTCAATCTGCCCATGTGACGCGCCGCCTCTTGGTTTGCGAGAACCTGGTTTGCGAGAATCAGGTTGGCGAAAATTCGGACCGCGACGCCTGGCGCGCCAATTGGGAGGACGTTCTCCATCTCTACGACGCCCTCTTGTCGCTCTCTCACTCGCCCGTCGTGGCCATCAACCGCGCGTTGGTCATTGCCGAGCTTCATGGTGCAGAGGCGGCGCTCGATGCGATGCCGATAGTGGCCGCCGATCCGCGTCTTGCTGAATATCAGCCTTATTGGGCTGCCCGTGCCGAACTACTCTCCCGCGCAAAAACGGGCAATAACGCAGAAGCGCGTAAAGCCGAAGCTCGCAAAGCTTATGAAATCGCCATCGGCTTGGAGCGCGATGATTCCGTTCGCAGCTTTCTGCGAGCAAAGCAATCGGCTCTCTTACCCTGAAGGCATCGCCCCAGCTTCGGCGCGACCTTACCGATGCGTCGCCCATAGCTTCGCAGCCTCTTCGGCAATCAGGTCGGGCACCTCTTCCGGAAAGAACAGATTGGCCTCTTCTACTCGCCGCACTCCCTGTGAGCCTGGCAATGTGCGGTCCAGCCATTCAGCCCATTGCACTCCAAAGAGCGCATCCTTCAGGCCCCATACCATGCGAGCGTGCCCCTTCCACTTTTTCAGGTCTTCCCGCATCGGCACCAGGCAATTCGTCGCCAGCGCGGCTGCGTATTGATTCACCTGCGATTTCTTAAGGGGAGACTCTACCAGCGGCCGAAAATAGGTTTCGATCGTCTCGTCTTCCAGCTTGTCCGGATAGGTGTACACCTGCCCAATGCCCTTGGCCGAGCGCGCCAGTGCTTTGTCATTCAATTGTGGAACGAGCAGCCTATCGACGAAGGTTCCTTTCTTCCCCAATGCGGCAAAAGGCAGGAATCCAGCCGGCGGGTTGTTCTCGTCCACGTCGCAATTGGTCAGCAACAAGGTCCGCACCCTCTGAGGATACTTCGCGACAAAGAGCTGCGCCACCAACCCTCCGCTGTCGTTGGCAACTATGTCCACGGCATCGACGTGCAGCGAGTCCAGAAACATTGCCAGCATATCCACCTGTGTCTGCGGGGTAATCGTCTGGTTCTCGGCCGTCTCCGTAAAGCCCAAGCCCATCACGTCGGGGGCCAGGCATCTGCGATGGCGATGCAGCCTTTCAATGGCTCCCCGCCATTGAAATCCGTTCAGCGGATATCCATGGATAAACAGCGCTGCCGGTCCCTTGCCATGCTCTACGTAAGCGACTCGGCTTACAGACCCGGGGCTTACGGAAAGCTCGGCAAACCGCCGCGACCGCGCATACCAGGCCGCATCAATGGTCTCTGGTTTCTTTGCGAATGCGCTTGGAGTGAATAGGCTTGGAGCCAGTGCCGAGGCAGCCAGCGTCCCCGAAGAAATGGTCAAGAAGTCCCTGCGGTTCATGCAGGTAGTATGGTCTGGAGGGAGGCGCATTTGCGCGCACGTTCTGGCGCTCAAGAGCACAAACGGGCGGGAAAATGAAGAGCATCGTCCATCCGCATCTTCCCGCGCCGCTTCTTTAGACTTTTTCCAGTTCGGCCAGGTGCGCACCGGTTTCTTTTTCCACATCGGCGTGCAGGCTGTTACCGTGGGCGTCCATCGTGACAATGGCGGCGAAGTTATTCACCTGCAAGTGCCACATCGCTTCTGGAATGCCGAACTGCATCAGGTGTACTCCCAAGACCTTCTCAATGGAGCGCGCATAGTATTGCGCTGCGCCACCGATGGCATTGAGATAGACCGCGCCGGAGTCTTTCAGAGCCGCCAGGGTTTTCTTTCCCATGCCGCCCTTCCCGATGACCACCCGCACCCCATAGTTGCGGATGATATCGGCTTGATAAGGTTCCTCGCGGCTGCTGGTGGTCGGTCCCGCGGCTTTTACCGTCCAGCGGTCACCTTGCTGCAGCATAACCGGCCCGCAGTGGTAGAGGATGGAACCTTGCAGATTGACCTCTTTCGGCGGCGGATTCTTTACCAGGTAAGCGTGAACCTCATCGCGGCCCGTATAGACTTCGCCGCTGATCAGAACCACATCGCCGACCTTGAGGGCGCGTATGGTCTCTTCGTTCAGTGGAGGCCGCAATACCACCTCGCGGCCCGTAAGAGGAAAACCCTCTCCCCGCGCCATCTTTTCGACCTTGCGCGCCGGATCGCGGTAGATCCAATTCTTGATCGCGCCGGTATGCGTTTCCAGGCGTACGCCCAGCCGCCGGTAGGCCCAGCAGTCATAGGCCACCGAGACAAAGTAGCTCGCGGGCAGGCGATTGGCCACGGCGATCTTGCAGCCGATCAGGGAAGACTTTCCGCCAAAGCCCATGGCGCCCACGCCAATCTGGTTGGCTTCTTTCATGATCTGGTCTTCCAGCACCGCCAGTTCCGGAGTCGGATTGATGTCATCGAGCGTGCGCAGCAATTGCTCTTTGGCCAGGACGTATCCGTGGGCGCGGTCGCTGCCGATACAGACGCCCACCGCTCCCGGCGCGCAGCCCTGTCCCTGAGCCTGCCACACGGCATGCAGAATGCACTTGCGGACTCCTTCCAGGTTGCGGCTGGCGCGGCCCAGGTGGTCCAGTTCGCACGGCACCGAATACTGGATGTTCTTGTTCTCGCAGCCGCCGCCCTTCAGAATCAGCTTGACCTCAATATCATCTTCTTCCCACTGTTCAAAGTGGATCACCGGCGTCTCGATGCCCAGGTTGTCGCCGGTATTTTTTCCGGTCAGCGAATCCACAGAGTTGGGCCGCAGCTTGCCTCGCTTGGTGGCCTCGGCCACCGCCGCGCGGATGGCCTTCTTCAATGCAATCTGGTTCACCCCTATGGGCGTGTGCACAAAGAAGGTTGGCATGCCTGTGTCCTGGCAAATGGGACCTTCGTCCTCCGCCGCCATGTCGATGTTGGAGGCGATGATGTTCAGCGCCTGGGACGATTGCGTTCCCGGCGTCTCCGTGTCCAGGGCTATGCCCATTGCCTGCCGCACGTCGGGCGGCAAATTTGTGGAAGTCTGAGTAATGAGCTCGACTAAGCTCTCATGAAGAAATTGCATAAATGGCTCCTGGGCTCTCTCGGTCCGTGGGCGTGTTTCGATTGCAACTTCGATTGCCGCTGTCGCGGGTGAATTGCAAACAAATTAGGATATCAAGGGCTGAGACACCTTGCCGCCGGGCATCAAATTTTCGTTGAAGATGCTGGAATAGAGAGGCGGGAACGGGACATCGGAAAGCGGACGAAAGGAAGGAAGCAGGATCGGCGGAACTATGCTACGGCATTGGGCTGAAAATTCGCGGCCAGCGAATGAGCCCGGTTGCCACCCTCGGCACGCGCTACGTCCAGCGCCGATTCCACGCGATTGATGACCTCGGTGACGATATCCACCGCGTCAAACTGATTCTGTAGTACCGCTTCGGCGATGCCCACGGTCAAGGTTTGTGGTCTTTCCGAACCGGGAATGGTTCCGTTGGCAGCAACCTTACGCATCTTGTCTACGACCAGGAAGGCGTTCTTTTCGTGAGTGTCGGAGAGCAGCAAGGCAATCGTGGTTAGGTCATAGCGTACGGCAACATCGTTTTGCCGGATATGGGAGCAGATCGTCTGTCCAATCTGCTGCATCATGTTCTCCACCCCGGCTTCTCCCAATTCCTTGCTTAACACCGAGGCTCTCCCAAAATTCAGCAGCATGAGCGTAAGCGGGGTTTGTTGCTGCAGAGAACGCCTCACCTCGGAAAGCAGCACGTCGAGATAAGAAGACCGCTTCAGCAATCCGGATTTCTCGTCGGTCACGGCCAGCGACTTCATCAGGCTGCGAAGGCGTGCATTCGTTACCGCCAGAATCACCTGGTCGCCAATAGTCTTGAGCACCACCACGTCCGTGGGCCGCCACTGCCTCGCCGCGCACTGTTCCAGAATCAAAATGCCCGCCTGCTCTCCCGAATCGACGAGCGGCACCGCCAGCAATGACTCGATTCCCAGGGAGCGGACATGCTCCCGCACCGGCTCAAGCTCTGCTGACGCCAGAGCATTCGGAAGATTTACCACTCCGCTCACGGCCAGCTGCTGGGTCGTGCCAATCAGCTTCACAATCGACATCACGTCCGACTGCTTAATACCCGGTGCGCAGTATTCAAGCGCCGCGGAAGGTGGCTTTCCCGGGGTACATAAGCCCGCCACGCAGCGACTTGCGTTGAAGTGCCGCCCAATTTCGTTCACCGCCGTGAACAGGACACTCTTCACATTGGCTTGGCGGTAGATGTTCCGCGTAATATCCGTGACGCGTGCAAAGTTATCGACCGCGTTCTCGCCGTTTTCTTCGGGCAATGGAGGCGCGGGAGCTGCAGGGGCCGCAACTGCCGCCGGAGTTGCCACCCTCGCTGGTGATACCGCTGCTGCCGCTGGAGGCGCAACCGCCGGCGCTCTGGCCGCCTCGTGTTTTGGAGCAAAGCCAGCTTGAAGATAGAGCTGATGGAGCTTGTCGTTCTTAGCCTCTTCTCCCGGGAACAACTTGCTGATGCGCTCCAGCCGCTCCAGGGCTTTGGATCGCATACCGTATTGCAGATAAATCTCGGCCTGCAGGATAAAGTCTTCCAGCACCGTCGGCTCCGATTCCTGTGTACCAGATTCGTTGATCGGCGTTTTGTCGACCGAGCCGACCACGGGCTGAAAGCGATTGGCAATCGCATTGAAGCGATTGGGATCGATCTTGCCCCGTAGCATCTCCAGCCGCCGGGCGTGGCCTTGCTCGTATGGATCGACCTCTGCTGAACGGTCCAACACCTCGCCCGCTTTGGCGTAACGCCCTCCCGCATAGTAGAGCTGAAAGAGCTTGATAAGCGTGCGGCTGTATTCGTGCTCGCGGTTCGCCGAGTTGAAAAGGTCCACCAGGTATTCCAGAAACTCGATCGAAGGCAGACGTTTGTCCGACATGTCATCCATGGCGGAAATAAACTCGCGCCGTTTGCCCGTGCGTGTTTCGTGTTGCTCCAGCCTGCGGGCCAGAGCCAGAGCCTTGGGTGTGTCGCCTGTATCGAGATACACACCTACGAGCGAAGCAATTTCATCCAACTGCTGTGGATCGTTCTGGAAAAGCTCCCATGCATAGGGCTCGGCATCGGCTGGACGCTTGCCGGCCATCAGGGCCCGCGCGTATAGCTCGCGTAGCGCTGGAGTGCTTTCGAGATTGGTCACCGCCCGATCCAGCACGGCGATGCACTCCGGAATCGAATTGCGGGAAAACAGTCCGCGCGCGTACAACAAGATTGCTTCGAGATTGGTGGGATCGTAGTTGTAGGCCTTCTCGTACCAGGCAAACCCGGAGCTTGGGCGCTCCTCGTCTTTCATCATGCCCAGCCGTACAAAATTCGTCGCTGCAACACCTCCGTCTCCCAGGTAGGCGGCCTTTTCTCCCGCCCGCTGGAGATTGGGAAAGGTTGGCGCGAGATCCACAATATGCTTGGCTGCCGCCAGTGCCTGTTTGTCGCGCCCTTCCTGCTCAAATCCCCGCATGGCCGTCTGATAGGCCTCAAGTGCCTCTTTTTTGTCCTTCTTTACGATCAGCTGCGCGTAATGAAAAGTCTGCATCGGAGTGGGGTTGGCTATCTTGGCCAGCTTCTTGTACGTAACGATTCCGGTGCCGTCGATCGACCCGATCTGCTCGTCGAACAAATAGCTCAGCAGCGTGCTTGCCTCAGAGTTGCGGTTGCATGCAAGGCACAAATCCGCGGCTGTTTGCCGGACCTTGTCGTTTCTTGGATCGTCTTCCAGAATGCCTAGATACTCTTCCAGCGCAGCTTCGGGTTTACCTCTTTGGAGATACTTTTCCGCCTTTTCAAGTCGCTTGGAGATATCGGGCATGGGTCAATTTTCCTCATTGTTCTTGGGAGGGATAGGCTTAAGGCCAAGACCAAGACGAGGTTGAGGTAAGAGTATTCTAAGCGGAATTTTCCTTCGGCTCAATGCTGCACCGGAAATTTAGGAGAATCGCCTTACCGTTTCGGGAAAGTAAAGCTGTTTATTTCTCTGGCGCTGCGAGCCCTATCGAAATCTTTCAGAGATCTTCCTGACGAGAGTTCTTGACCGACCGAATAGAATCGGTGATTCCATTGCAACGCTAGGCACATGCCATTTCTGAACGGCTGAACGTGCCCGATAAAGGAGCGCGCAACCACATGACGAACTCAGCGGCGGAAGCACAGACCGCAAGCGACCAGGAACGGGGCCTGCGGCGTCAGCTAACTGCGGGACAAATGGCAATGGTTGCCGTAGGCGGCTCGATCGGCACCGGCCTGCTGCTCGGCTCCGGCGCCGCGATTCAGGTGGCCGGCCCTTCGGTCATTGTGTCGTATTTGATCGGCGCAGCCATTGCGTGGACCGTGGCCCTGGCTCTGGGAGAGATGTCGAGCGTCCATCCCGCCGCCGGATCGTTTGGTTTGTACGGCGAGCTCTACCTTAGCGATTGGGCCGGATTCGTCGCCCGTTACGGCTACTGGTTCTCGGTCGTTATTGCTATCGGCTCTGAACTGGTTGCCGGAGGCACCTACATGCGCATCTGGTTCCCCAATGTGCCGGTTGTGATCTGGATGGTTGTTTTCGGCTTCCTCTTGTTGCTGGTAAATCTCTTTTCCGTCGGCAAATACGGGACTTTTGAGTATTGGTTTGCGCTCCTCAAGGTGGTCACGATTTTTCTCTTCATTCTGATTGGAGCGGGGCTACTTCTCGCGGGCAAAGTTGCTCCACAATATCTGAGCAACGGCGGTTTTACGCCCAATGGGCGCCTGGCCGCCCTGATAGCCACCTCCTTCGGTCTCTATAGCTTTCTTGGCATCGAGATGGTGGCTATTTCTTCCGGTGAGGCGCGTTCAGGAGTCGAGATTGCGAGGGCCACTCGTTTCGCCTTTGGAATGCTCTTATTTCTTTATGTAGGGGCCATGGCGGTGCTCGTGGGGGTCATGCCATGGAGGCACGCAGGTGTTGCCCAGAGTCCGTTTGTCACGGTCTTCCGCGTGGCCGGAATCCCTGCGGCGGGCTTCATCATGAACGTGGTTGTGCTCTCCGCCGCCTTGTCGGGCGCGAATGCCACGCTCTACGTTGCCTCGCGTATGCTCTTCTCGCTTGCCCGCTTCGGCTACGCGCCGAAAAAAGTCGGCGAGCTAAACGACCACGGCGTGCCCATGACTGCCTTGCTGATCTCCATGGGAGGCATCATCGCCGCAATGGCCCTCCAGTTGTGGGCTCCCGCCGATGCTTATCTCTACATCATCAACGCCGCATTGATTGGCGGAATGCTCGCCTGGCTGGTCTCGCTTGCGGCTCACGTCCGCTTTCGGCAGAGTCTTTCTGCCGAACAGACCGCAGCCCTGCCTTTACGCGCTCCCCTCGGAGGTTTTGGTTCGATCATTGGTTTTGTGGGAATCGTCGGAGCCCTTGCGGCAGCCGCCTGGGGACCACAGGCGCGCGTTACCCTGTTGAGCGCTGCTGGCTACTTGTTCATTCTGACCGTGGCCTTTAGCCTGATGCGCAAGGCTGAAAAGCAATCCTGAACCTCGGTCCCGAAAACGCAGTCTCGAAAAACGCGGCTAGAAAACGCAGTCAAAAATTAAAGATGGCGTGGAGGGCGAGTCTTTATTTGGCGCTCGTCGTCGCCTTCGCGTCCGTGCCCACCGCAAGCGCTGCCGGTCGTCTTACCCAGGTCGTAACCAAGTAGAGGATGACACCCACTCCCATCAGGATCGCTCCCAGCGCTAAACTGCTGATGCTGCCCAGATGCTCATCCCGATTCTTGATGAAAGCGACCGTCAGCATGGCTGTAGGCCCTACGCCCATCAGCGCGGCTGCAATCGGGCCGCCGGGAATTTTGAAAGGACGATGCAGTTGCGGCTCCCGAATCCTGAGTAGAACCAGCGCCACGAATTCAAGAATGAGGCTCGCGCCGTAGAGCAGAATATCGAGCATCAAGAGTCGATCGAGGTTGAGCCCATTCAACTCCAGAGTGGCCAGTACTACGATCCACGCAACGCCACAGGTGACAATCGACACCCAAGGCGCGCCGTTGCGCAGTCTCTTTAAAAAGAACTTCGGTGCGTAGCCGTCTTCCGCCATGGCCATGGGAAGCCTGGAGTACGACATGGTGAGCGAGTTGACGATTCCAAACGTGCTGATCATCCCTGCGGTGACCAGGGCAATTCCCAGCCATGGCCCACCCAGCAGCGACGCAATCGATGCCCAGCTACCCGCGGTCCAGTATCCCGGCTGAATATGCGTGTGCCACACGGCCAGCACTGGCAGAGCGTAAGAAAGAATAATGGCGGCCATCGCATATAGCATGACCCGTGGATACGTCCTTTGCGGGTTTTCAACCTCTCCGGCCACCGTGGAGGCGTTGTCCCAGCCCATGTAGTTCCACATCGCCACCATCACGCCGGTAAGCCAGCTTCCATGAACGCCGTTGGTCGCGGTAGCTGCGCTTAAAGAGCCATGCCGAAATAAGGCGAACGCCATGATGGCTGCAAAAGGACTCAAGAGCAGCACGCCCATCAGCACCGAGCCTTCGCCGACCGCTCGCGCTCCAAAAAGGTTCCACAGCACGCACACCACGATGAGAGCCGCTGAGATCATCACGCCGTTGTGGCCTTGTACCGCCACCGGCCATATCTTCCCCAAAGAAAGAACAAAGGCCACCGGATAGGCGGCCAGATCGAAAAGGCTCGCCGCCAGTGATAGCCATGCTTCCTGAAATCCCCAGAACGGTCCCATGGCCCGCCGCACCCACACATAAAAACCACCGTCTGCGGGAATGGCTGCCGACAACTCGCCCACGAGCAGTCCGGTAGGCATGCCCCAAATCAACGGTGTAAGGATCAAAATCGCTAGCCCGATCTTATAGCCGGAGTTCTGCACAAGCTCCTCCAGGCCATACGGCCCGCCGGAGACCATGAAGTACGTTGCTGCAACCAACGGTAGTACCGTCAGCTTGCGGCTTGCAGCGCTTGGCGTAGTGGAGATTTTGAGCATCGGCGCAAATTTCCGACTATAGCACCAACTGCTCGGCTGGCCACAATAAAATTTCGTAAGAATTTTTGCGATTGGCGTGAACGAGATTGCGTTAATGAAGATTCTTATTTCGAAACAGAAAAACAAACCGCATCACGCGCCCACCGCGCCGTAGCGCCTTCCTATGCTTTTTGCTGATGCTCGAACCTGTCGGAAATCAGAAGGGCGGTCGCAGGTATTAGAATGCTCCTGCTTCTTTGAACAGTGAACAGTCTTGCTTTGCGCTTCGTTGCCGCCGAGCACGACTTGGGGGAGAATAATGCCTATGCAGGATGATCTTCTTCGCTACCGATCTGAGTTCCCGATTCTTGAGCGCACAACCTACATGATCAGCAACTCGCTGGGCGCCATGCCCCGAGGCGTCTATGACTCCACGCAGTCCTTTTGTGACACATGGGCGACCCGTGGCGTTCGGGCCTGGGAAGAGAAATGGTGGATGCTCTCCCGCGAAGTAGGCGATGAGATCGGGGCGATCATGAATGCTCCAAAAGGCTCCGTCAGCGTGCACCAGAACGTAACCATTTGTCAGGCGATCATTGCCAGTTGCCTCGACTTCAGTGGCGCGCGCAACAAGGTCGTATATAGCGACATGAACTTTCCCTCCGTCATGTATTTCTGGGAGGCCCAGAAAGCCCACGGAGCACGGGTCCACATGGTCAAGACCGACGATGGCATCCATGTGCCCACCGAGCGCATTCTTGAAGCGATCGACGAGCAAACTCTCATTGTTCCGATCTCTCACGTCGTCTTTAGAAGCTCGTTTATCAAAGATGCCAAGGCGATCATCGAAAAAGCGCACCGCGTTGGCGCCCATGTTTTGCTCGATACCTTCCAGTCGCTAGGCAATGTTCCCGTCGATGTGCAGGCCCTCAATGTCGATTTCACCACGGGCGGCGTTCTGAAATGGCTTTGCGGTGGTCCCGGCACGGGCTATCTCTACGTGCGTCCCGACCTTGGCAAGAAGCTGCAGCCTGGGATTCCCGGCTGGTTCGCCCACGAAAATCCCTTTGCGTTTGAGATTGGCCCCATTCGGTTCGGTGATCCTCCCTACAAGTTCATGCAGGGTACGGCCAACGTTCCCGCGCTTTACACGGCTCGTCCGGGGTTGAAAATCATTCGCGAAGTTGGGGTAGATCGAATTCGCGAGAAATCGAAAAAGATGACTGCGCGCCTGATTGAGCTGGCCGACCAGCGGGGCTGGAAAGTGAATGCTCCGCGCAACCCGGAAGAAAGAGGTGGAACGGTCGTGATCGATATGCCGAATTCTCAGGCCGTATGCCAGGAGTTGCTACGCCGCGATGTTCTGGTGGACTGGCGTCCCAAAGCCGGCGTTCGTTTCTCGCCGCACTTCTACAACACCATGGAAGAAATCGAGCGCGCGATTCAGACGGTGGACGAAATCCTGAACGAAAAGCCGGTGGCCCCAGCGGTTTTGGCTAAATAAAGCTTTGGGCCCAAGTAGAAGCAAGGGCCCAAAAACCAACCGAACCAAGAAAGTAAAAATAATTCCTGTTGACACTTCGCCTTTTATTCGCTCAGAATAAATGCGATGGCAATTACCAAGCGGCAACGGCAGGTTTACGACTTTATCCATGATTTTGTGCAGCAGCATGGATACTCGCCTTCTTTTGAAGAAATCGGCATGGGCATGGGCCTCAGTTCGCTGGCCACGGTTCACAAGCACGTTTCGAATCTGGAGAAGAAAGGGCTGTTGAAGCGTGATTACAACCGCAGCCGCTCCATTGATGTGCTGCCCGCGCGCGGGTTGATTCGCCGCCAGCCAAAGGCTACTCCGCCGGTTGCCGCGCCCGTTGAGTTCTCCCTGCCCCTCCTGGGCCGCATCGCAGCCGGGCGGCCCATTGAGGCGGTGCAGAATCCTGAAAGCATCTCCCTGGGTGATATCACCCGCTCCAAAGATGTCTTTGTGCTGCAGGTCAAAGGCGAGAGCATGAAGGACGAACACATTGTCGATGGCGATTATGTCTTGGTGGAAAAATCAAACTCGGCGCGCGATGGAGAGATCGTAGTGGCGCTCGTTGAAGGATCGGATGCAACCCTGAAGCGCCTTTACCGGGAAGGAGAGAGAATCCGGCTCCAGCCTTCAAACACAACAATGCCTCCTATCATGGTTCCAGCAGCATCGGTGCAGGTGCAGGGACGGGTGATCGGGGTGCTGAGAAAATACTAGGGCGGGGACAAGCCAAGCGAGGCTCCTGCCGATAGCTCGTCCCGCACAAACTTATGTTTGTTAGCTCACATGCTTATTGAGCGCCGCTTCAATCTTCTCTCTGGGCACATATCCCACAATCTGTTCTTGTACTTGACCGCCCTTAAAGATAAGGAGGGTTGGAATGCCGCGAACGCCATATCTCTGTGGTGTCACCGGGCTGCTATCGACGTCCATTTTGCCGACCTTGACTTTACCGCTATATGCCGCGGCAACTTCATCGACAATGGGCGCCAATGCCTTGCACGGACCGCACCAGGTTGCCCAGAAGTCCACAAGGACGGGTTGTTCGCTCTTCAACACTGCCTGATCGAAATTGCCATCAGTTACTTCAAGAATCCCATTGCCGGGAATCTCTTTTTTGCTAAGAATCTCTTTGCTAGCCATGCCTGCCTTTCCCTTCCGATAATTTCCGCCTCTGCGGGCGAATTGGTCTAAGTATCCTAACAAACAATTAGATGAGGATGTTCCCTATAAGATTCTGGAACCCTGTAAGCGATTGTCCTCAAAAGGGATATTAGTTCAATTGGCCCGAAGGAGCCTATACATTCTTTCAATGTTACCAAAGTGACGTGGACTGAAGGACAGCTCCGGCCTACACTGAGCCCGGTGGTAAAAGGCAGTTCTGGGGGAGGGCTGCCTGGCGTCCTGCGAAACTTGGTTTCGCAGGACGCTCGCTTTTGGGCCGCGTTTTTCCAATCTTTTTGGCGCTCGCCACCGCCATGCTGCCAATCTGGATTTCGTTGAAGCCACTTATGTTTTGAAATTTTTCATACTTGTGGGACGCAAAATGCGATAACAGTGCTGCTCGTTCTAACCTAAGAAGGGTCCCCTGCGGTTTCAAACAGAGGCCGTCCAGATGATATCCTCAAGGGTTAATAAGCCTTCATTAGAAGCACTGTCAGCGCCTCCGCGCTGGAATGAAATAGAACAAGACCCAAAAGAAGAGACGACAAAGAAATGAGCACTCAGAGCGCCGAGCTACAAATCAACGAACTGCAATCTCTTGAACGTGAACGTGTATTCGATATGTTTCGTCGCTGGGGCTACCTGGACGCCAACCTCAGCCCATTTGGCGGCCCGATTGCCAACGGATTCCCCGATCTGCGCTTGAGCGATCCGAATGCGGAAGACGCCCGCAAGATTTATTGCGGCAGCATTGGCGTCGAGTTCATGCACATTCCTCAGAAAGAGCGCCGCGAATGGGTACAGAGCCGCATCGAGAATCCCGAACCGCTGCAGGTTGACCGCCGTTGGCTCACCGAGCGGCTCCTGCAGGCCGATCTGTTCGAGCAGATTCTCCAGACGCGCTACCTCGGCACGAAGCGCTATTCGGGCGAAGGCAATACCTCGCTCGTGCCGCTTCTTGATGAGGTGTTGGAAACTGCCGCGGGCCTGGGCTTGACCACCGGCATTCTGGCAATGACTCATCGCGGCCGCCTCGGCGTCATGAAGTTGATCGTGGGCATTCCCGCACAAGACATTCTTGCAGGCTTTGAAGATGTTGATCCGCGCAGCGTCTTGGGAGGCGGAGACGTGAAGTACCACCACGGAGCCACGGGCGAGTACCATGCCCGCTCCGGAAAAACGATTCGGATGCACCTGGTTTCCAACCCCAGCCATCTGGAGGCCGTGGATCCCGTGGCGCTCGGCCGTACCCTTGCCAAACAGCTTCATGCGGGTGACAACGGCAACTTGAAGATCATGCCCGTCGTGCTGCACGGCGATGCGGCGTTTGCCGGCCAGGGGATATGGGCCGAGACCCTGAATTTTGCGGGCGTAAGGGGCTTCAACGTCGGCGGTTGCGTCCACATCATCGTCAATAACCTGCTGGGATTCACGACCAACACCAACGAACTTCACACGGCGCGGTTCTCTTCCGATTTGGCCAAGCGGCAGCCGGTTCCGATCTTCCATGTAAACTCCGAAGATCCTGAAGCGGTGTTGCGGGTTGCAAAACTTGCAGTGGAGTACCGCTATCGTTTCGGCACGGACGTATTGATTGATTTGATTGGCTATCGCCGCCACGGTCACAGCGAAGTCGACGATCCCACGATCACCCAACCGCTGCTCTACAAAAAGATCAACGCGCACCGTCCGCTTTTTGAGATCTATGCGGAGGAGCACAAGGTCGACACTGCCGACATGGCCGCCCGCTTTCGCGCCGAGATCGACGATGGCTACGACAAGGCCGGTAAGCTGGAGAAGATCCCGGTGCTGCGCCAGCTTCCCCAGTATTGGGATAAATACCTCGGGGGGCGTTACAGCCCGTCGTTCGAAGTTCCCACCGCGCTGCCGGCGGAGACCCTTCAGCGGATCACGACGGGGCTGACTTCCTATCCGCAGGATTTCGCCATTCACCCGAAGATCAAGAAACTGCTCGAGCAGCGCGAAAAAATGGGTGAAGGAAAATCGCCTCTCGACTATGGCATGGCTGAGGCCTTGGCTTTTGGCTCACTCTTGATCGAAGGTGTGCCGATTCGTCTCTCCGGGCAGGATAGCCGCAGAGGAACCTTCAACCACCGCCACTCGGTGTTGATCGATACGGAAAATCAGCAGGAGTACGTGCCGCTCAGCCATCTGTCGCCTAATCAGGCGTGGTTTGAAGCCTATAACTCCGTTCTCGCTGAGGCTGCCATCCTAGGCTTTGAGTATGGATTCAGCCGCGACTTTCCGGATGCCCTCGTGCTTTGGGAGGCCCAATTTGGCGATTTCGCCAACGGCGCGCAGATCATCATCGACCAGTTCGTTGTGGCTGGCGAAGACAAGTGGGGCTTGCTTTCCGGCCTGGTGATGCTGCTTCCTCACGGTTATGAAGGGCAGGGCCCGGAGCACTCCAGCGCCCGTATCGAACGTTATTTGCAGTTGGCGGCCAAAGACAATATCCAGGTCTGCCAGCCCTCTACTGCGGCTCAATATTTCCACCTGTTGCGGCGGCAGGCTCTTCGCCGTTGGAGAAAGCCGCTGATCGTTTTCACGCCGAAGGGAATGTTGCGGCATCCTTCTGCGGCCAGTCCCTTGTCCGAACTCACCCAGGGTAAGTTCCAGAATGTCATTCAGGATTCGGAAATCCCGAATGCCGAGCGCGTCATTCTGTGCACCGGCAAGATCGGCCACGAACTGCGGCTGGAGCGCAAGAAGCGCGGAGACACCCGCACTGCAATTGTCATGGTGGAGCAGCTGCATCCTCTGCCCGAGCAGGAATTGAAGGACACCTTTGCCCGTTACCTTGGAGCGCGGGAGTTCCTCTGGGTGCAGGAAGAACCGGCAAATATGGGAGCGCTCACTTATATTGCTCCGCATATTGAACGGTTTGCGGGAGATGCGCGCGTGCGCTCGGTCAAGCGCTCCGCCTCATCCACGCCGGCAACCGGTTCGCATACCGCGCATGAAATGGAACAGAAGACGCTCATGGAGCTGGCTTTCGCGGCTCTCTAACCCGCTATAGGGCAAGAAACCCGGAGACGAATCGATTGGGAGCTGCTAGGATCCAGCTCCCTCAAGATACGGATTTCCACGACTTTTTAAGCAAACACATTTTCAGCGAATCATAAAGGAAGGTGAATCACATGGCCCATGAAGTTCCCCCTCTGCCGTATGCCTATAACGCCCTAGAGTCAACCATTGACGAAGCCACCATGCACCTGCACCATGACAAGCACCATGCAGCCTACGTTACCAAGCTGAACGGAGCGTTGGAAAAGCACCCCGACCTGCAGAAAAAATCTGCTGAGGACCTGATTCGCAACCTGAACTCGCTCCCGGAAGATATCCGTGGCGTTGTTCGCAACAACGGCGGCGGGCACGTGAATCACACCATGTTCTGGGAAATCATGGGGCCTAATCGTGGCGGAAACCCGAGTGGCGCCATCGCCGATGCCATCCACAAGGCTTTTGGCGGCTTTGACGCCTTCAAGGAAAAATTTGAAGCCGCGGGCGTCGGTCAGTTTGGCAGCGGATGGGCCTGGCTGGTCCGCACGAAAGCCGGCGAATTTCAGATCAAATCGACCCCCAATCAGGACAGCCCCATCATGACTGGTGAATTTCCAGTTCTCGGCAATGATGTTTGGGAGCACGCCTACTATTTGAAGTATCAGAACCGCCGTCCAGATTATCTGAAGGCATGGTGGAATGTCGTGAACTGGGATGCGATCAATCAGCGCCTCTCGCACGTAGACGCGTTCTTCAAATAGAGATTTACAGTTTTCCGGCAGTTTCCAGATAGATAATACTTGGGTAATGGGCCGTTCATCGCTGCTGGATGAGCGGCCTTTTGCTTTAGGCTCTGCGCAAGAATTGCCGTAGTTTGATAGTGATCTCGACCCGGCGTCACGCTAGTCGCTGGCAAATTTTCTAAGAAGTTGCCATGCCAATTAGGCGAGCACTGCCGCCCTCCCAGACAAATCCGCACAGCGTCTTGCTCTGAGATATTCTCGAATTTGCTCTTCGATCATCCTTCTATATCCCTTGGTCTCCTGACATCTGCTCACCCAAGCTATGACAATAGCGCATCTCTTTGTACGTGATAAGCAATCCGGGTACGTGATAAGCAATCCGGAAATCGCCTCTTTCGTTGGACATCAAGTGAACAAGAATCAGCAGCTTCAGGTAATAGACTGCTCCAGAAGTGTGGCATGCGTGGCGTAAGTGCCAGGATGGAACGCGATGAAGCACACGCATACTCCAAGAGATGAAGGAATACTTAGGATTTGGCGAGTTTTCATCAGGCTGTGGAAAACTAAACCGTGTTTGAGCCTTGACATCTTTTTCATGAGGAATAAAACTCTTTGCACCTCGCAAGCAGCCCCCCTAGCGCTTGGTTGGTCCCGAAAGTTTCCCCGGCCCTCATGAAAGTGGTTCTATGGAAAAAATAGAAATGCCGGCCAGAGCAGTGGAACCAATACGGCAGCCTGAAATCTGGTCGAAACGAGCGATGCGCCATACGCTCCACATTCCATTTCGTTATCGCCTCGAAGGGCAAGAGCAATGGTCTGTGGCCGATGTGATCAATATCAGCAAAACCGGTCTTCTCTTCTCTTCAGAGCAATTGCTCGAAATCAATGCGCGCCTGGAGATTACTTTTCAAACTTCCGGCACGCCCATGCTGCATTCCAGCACCAGAAGGGCGAAGATCGTGCGCCGGGTTCTGAGCAATTGGCCGGAAACCCGTCCTGTGTTTGGGGCCAAGTTCTTCCACTAACGAAGTTGCACCCTGCGAACCCTATTGCAGCGGAAACTGAATTTCCAGCATGGAATCCAGATAAATCTCGCGCTTAGGTCCAGCAAGCTTGTATCCATGGGTGAGCATCCACGCGCGAATAGCATCGTAGGCTATTTCTGCCTGGTCGTCTTCCACTCCGGAGTAAGCGCATGCCACCGTGACTGGAGGCAGACTCTTAAGATCGTAGTAGCTTCGTCGCGGAAGGTTCGCGGAGAGTTCCACAAATGCTTCACCTTCGAGCCCACCGGAATCGGCGCAGCGATGCCATAAAACCCCGCGCAACGCTCCCATGGATCGCTCCGGCAGGGCATTCAGGAGTTCACTCTCAAATCGTTGAATATCCGAATAAGCAGCGAGACTTCCTCGGAGGGAAGCGATAGATATGGCTGGTTGACGCTTGATGACCACTGTCGCTTCTTGCTTTGATCCATGCAATTCCTGCAAGCGCAGATTGATCCATTCCAGGCGCTGCCTGCTAGCGTGGATCGACTGCTCCAGGGCGTCTTTGAGCTGTTCCAAAATTACATGTCTGGCTTTTCCCGGTTCGATCCCGGCCTTGGTCCTCTCGGTGAACCGGCGAATTTCCACCAGCGACGCGCCCATGTCTTTGAGCTCGGTAATCAAAGCCAAGTCTTGCAACTGCTTTGAAATATAGAAACGATAGCGCGTTCGGGGATCGATTCCGGCGGGGCGCAGCAACCCAATCTCATCATAGAATCGTAGCGTTTTAGGGGACACTCCCGCCGCACGGGCGAACTCACCGATCCGGTACCGCATATAAATTCCTTAATTTCAAGACTTCGGGTGAATGTAAAGGAACAATAGCACTCTTTTGGCCGCTCCGGAAACGTATTTGCAAGCCTCCTTTTCAATCGGCTCACCGATTTCAAAGGCCGCAAATAGCGATCGGAAACACTTGCTGCCTAAACCCAAACTTCCCGCACAAATGGCTTGAACCTTCCCCCTTGCTGGAATGTTTCACTGGGCATGAGGTAACCATGACACATTTACGAATCCCAGTATTTCTTCTCTCAATACCCCTCTTACTCTCCATCTCCAACGCGCAGGAGACTGGGAATGTCGCTCGCCTTGTGGTTTGGCAGGCAAAACCAGGCATGACGCGAGATTTGGAAGAGGGTTATAAAAGGCATCTAGATTGGCATCGTAGGAACAACGATTCCTGGGTATGGAGAGGATGGACGATCGTTTCAGGTGAGCACGACGGCTACTTTGTCGACGGAACGTTCTTCCATACCTGGACAGATCTTGACTCGCCGGTTTCTCCGGCCGGCGACGCCGCAGACAACGAGATGAACGTTTTTCCCTATGGTGATGCTCGCGCCGCCATTTATGAGGCTGTTTCTACCCTTTCAAACCTCCGTGCAGTGCAGATGGATTCCCGGTTGCTCACCTTTTGTCATTTCCAGGTGCGCCCTGGCGGGGCTGAAGAGTTTGAAGCGCGTATTGCAAGGGAGCTTAACGATAGTCCGCTCCCGCACATCTTGTTGCGTCCAGCCATCGGAGCCGGCGAATATATCCTGCTGCTGCCTGCCCAGAAAATTTCGGAACTTGCCCTTCAGACGGAACTGACCAGAAAGCTTCTTAGAGCTTCGAGCAAAAGCGAAAATCGTGACCCGTTGGTCGAACACTTCCGAACCGAGCTAGCGGTCTATCGCTCTGATTTGAGCTACATACCTGGAAAAGCGAAATGAAGGGATGGCTGTGCCCGGCAAGAAATGTTTTCCAAGAAACGCTTTCGACGCCAACGGGTTTATGCCGATTCATGCGCAAAGCCGCGCCGATCATTTCTATTTCGATTGACCCTTGCGGTTGAAAAGCCCGATAATCAAAGTCTCTGGCCCGAAAGGCGCAAAACGAGATGAGGTGTGTCAATGGCTTACGAAAGCGATCAGAAATCGAAAACGTCCTTCCAGGATTTTGGGCGCAAGTTGGACGAGGAATTCAGCGGCGCGGCGCACAAACTGGAGCACGAGAGCGAAAAGGTGATTGCCTATTTGAACGACGAAGTGGTGCCCGCGGTGCGAAACAATTCCAGCAAGGCATTGCGCGTAGCGGCCGAAAAGCTTTCAAAGCTTGCGGAGTTCATGGACCAGTCTCGCTCCAAGTAGCGGTCCTTCTTTATTGCATCTTTTTGCTTGCGGGCTGCGGATCACATCGGCAGGCGGCAAAGACGAATCTTCCGCCTCCGCCTTCCGCGCCTTCTTCCGCTGATCGGCAGCCTGGCACAGCCACTGCGCCAGCGGAGACCACCGATAAGCCTTCTCCGGCGGTCCACCCTGGAGCGCCGGCCTCGGGCAAAGAAATTGTCGTTCCTGCAGATGCCAAATCCCTGTTTACGGAAACAGGATTGGCTAGCTGGTACGGCCCGCATTACAACAAGCGTCCCGGAGCGAACGGCGAAGTTTATGACATGGATGCGATGACGGCTGCACATCGCACCATTCCTCTGAACTCTACGGTTCGCGTTACCAACATCAAGACCAGCCAATCCGTGCTTCTTCGAATTACAGATCGTGGACCGTTTGTCAGTGACCGAATCATCGACCTTTCAAAAGCCGCCGCGCAAAAGCTCGATGTTTATCGGGCAGGAACTGCCATGGTTAAGGTCGAGGTTCTGGAGTCGCCAGTACCGCTTCTGCAAGGAGGCAGGTGGTGCGTCCAGATCGGCGGTTTCAGAGATACCCAGGATGCGGCGAAACTCAAGAACAATCTGATGCGCAGGTATCACACCGCTCAAGTGCTGCAATTTAGAAGCCCGGTAGGTGAAGACTGGCTGCGGATTCGCGTGGCTGACGATGATAAGCAAAGGGCTGAGAGCCTGATGAAAGAGACTCACACCGACGCAGGCATGTATCTAGTTAGGCTGGATTGAATCCAGCCTTTCTTTTGCAGCTTGGTCGAACCTTCATCGTTTGTGCTGGCAGCGACTATACCCCCTTGAGCCAGTTCGGCATTGGCTTGCCATCTCTAAGTAATCCCAGAGATATAACAGTACGTCCCGCCGTTGGCTACCCCGCCGTTTGCTACTATGTCCGTCTATGACCGATTGTCTTTTTTGCAAGATCGTTGCCGGAGCAATTCCGTCCAAGAAGGTATATGACGATGAGAAAGCTTATGCCTTTGAAGATATCAGCCCCCAGGCGCCGACTCACGTCCTGATCGTCCCGAAGAAACACATTGCCGGTTTGAAGGAGGCGGAGGAATCCGATGCTGAACTACTCGGCTATTGCCAGATCGTGGCCGCGAAGATCGCTCGGGAGAAGAACATTGAGAACGGTTACCGGACGGTCTACAACGTAGGTCCAGGCGCAGGACAGACTGTCTTTCACCTGCATCTGCACATGCTGGGAGGAAGGCCGCTCACCTGGCCGCCCGGATAAAAACCAACGAAAACTCAGAATCGCGAAGCGGGAGAAGAGGGCAACGAATCCCGGTTCACCGGCTCGGTGAAAACTCCGACATACGCACTTATTTCGTCGAAAGCTCTGATTGGTCGCGTTAGATTTCGATCGTGTTAGACGCGATTGAAGTTGTCTTCGGTCTCCTCAGTAGCGCCGTGGCGCCGCAACAGGCCAGGAAGATTTTGGGAAAATGCGGAGCGAGGCATGACCACGTCACAACCGGCTTCCTGAGCCTTCATCTTCAAGTCTCCCTGAACGTGAGACACAAATCCCACAACCGATGTAGCTTTCTTAAATTTCGATTTTAATTTTGGGATAAGAGCCAAGGGCTTGATGCTGTTGCTGTTAAGGTCCACGATGACCAGGGAGGGCTTGTCTTCGGGATTAGGGCCGCTCTTCGCGACAATGTCTTTTTCGCTCTTCACGAACTCAACTTTCACATTGAGCTTCCGCCCGACCTCTTGAATCTTCGCCAGGAAGAACAGATCGTCGACCAGAGCAAAGATTCGTGCCGGCGCATCTTCACGGGGTGGAAGCGGCGTTAGTTCCTGGCTTGCCTGCCCGTTGCGAAACCGTCCCGGCCCGCCAGAGCCATTGCCCTGGTTGCGGTAACTATGATCCATCGGTCCCACGAAAACGTTGGTGCGTCGTTGCCCGCGGTTGTTTCGATTGTTTCGATTGTTCCGGTTGTTTCGGTCTTGAGAACCGGGGCGGCCTTGGCCTTGTTGGCCGTTCTGCTGTCCGTTGCTGAAACTGCGCTTACGACGCCGCGGCTTTCTATTGGCGGGATTCTGCTGCGGCTGATTGAATGAATCGTTCATCTGATTACCTGTTGTGAAATTACGCTCGCTTGAGGGGGTCTCCTCGATGGGGAAACCATGATGTTCGGGAAAACCTCTTTAAACGCAGCCTGTCTGGACGTTCCGGCTGAAAACCTTCTTTTCGTGAAATCTTCTCTTAAATGGCGTCTAAGCTCTCGGGCCAGCGACCGCATAGAATGTGCGGCTTTTTGAAGACAATCTGATGTTACCACACACAGACTTAGGACAAAACCAAAAAAGGTCAAATGGTTCCTCGAAGAATTTGTGGCGGATAACGTGAGGCTAATCCTATAACCCTAAGCAACCTAACACCTGATCCAAAAATTCCAATCTTCAAGTTCCAAATCTTCGGAGCTCGGGCCCCTGTGGAGCCTGGCCCCCGGTTGAAGCCTTGGGGACACCATCTTTGGCGCAGAATCGCGGTACATCGGGCTGATGATCGATCTGTGATCTGTTGATGATCGCCCTGCCGTGCCGATTTAGCGTGCTCTGGCTGTAAACCGGGCCAAAATTCGATCAGGTAGATATCAATTCAAGGGTAAATAAATGCTCAGTGGTGGGCGCTATAGGATTCGAACCTATGACTTCCACCGTGTGAAGATGGCACTCTACCGCTGAGTTAAGCGCCCACAGCGCCTTTCTGGGTGGATCTGAAGCATTCTACAACAGCTCTCGGATATTGGAAAACCTGGAGGTGCGAAAACGCATGACATAGAATAAACTTCCTTTACAAAGGCCTGCTGCCTGTCCACCTGCCTTGCAACTTTTTGCTGGCCGGAGGGTTGAAAAGACCATGAGCAGCGTGGCCTTGAACTCTGGGTTGTTCATGCCGATGGCTACCGAAAAGGCGCAGGCCATACCGAATGGGGCAACGGGTCCGGTGCGCTATGAGTCGTACACGGACGCGGAGGTCATGCTCCTGGCCGGGAGCGACGATAATGCCGCTTTCGACTATCTGGTATGCAAGTACCATCGGCCCATGATCGCTTTTATGTACCGCATGTGCCATAACCAGGCGCTTGCCGAGGAATTGGCCCAAGAGGTTTTCTTGCGCGTGTATCGTTCGCGTAAGAGCTATGCGGCGGAGGCCAAGTTTACGACCTGGCTATACCGTATTGCTACCAATCTCTCGGTGAATCATGCCCGCGACAATAAGGTGGAGCGCAGCGGTAAGGTCGTGAGCCTGGATGAACCGGACCAGGAGACAGGAACGGTCCCGGATGTGGCCGACGCAACCTTGAACGTGGAGCAAAATATTCTGCGCCAGGAACGTCTGGCCGCCATCAAAAAACAGGTGTTGGAACTGCCGGAGAAGCAGCGCGCCGCAGTTTTAATGCATAAATACGACGGAATGGATTACCGCGAAATTGCGGAAATCCTGAAGTTGAGCGAGTCCGCCACCAAGTCACTGCTGTTTCGTGCTTATGAAACATTGCGCGAACGGTTGAAGGATTTTGTATGAACTGCAAAGACATAAGGGAAAACATGTTTGAGCTGATGTCCGCACCCAGCGATCTGGCCGATCCTGCGGCGATGGCTCATGTAAAGGAGTGTAGCGGCTGCGCTGGCGAACTGGCCTCGATGCGCGCCACTATGAATCTGCTGGATGAGTGGGAGGCGCCGGAGCCATCGGTTTACTTCCTCAGCCGGTTTCAGGCGAATCTGCGGGAGGAACGGGAGAAGCAGCCGAGAAGCTGGTTTGCATGGCTGCGGAGACCGGTCTTGGCTCTGACAATGGTTACAATTGTTGCGGCTGGAGGGATCTTCTACCGCAGCTCGATATTCGATCCTCCTCCTCCGCCCGCTCCGGGTACGGCGGTGGCCGATTTGCAGGCTTTGGAAAGAAATCACGACGTTTACGCCAGCTTCGATTTACTGGACGAGATTATCGACCAGCCGCAGCAGGACGTTACAGATTAACCTTGGGGGCCAACCTTTGTGTTTGGGATCAGAGTTGCCGGGTTCCTGATTGTATTGAGCATGGCGGTTTCCATGCCGCGCGCTTTGCACGGCATGGAGGCCAACGCCGTTTTGGCGGTTCCGGCTCCTCAGGATCAGAACCAAAACCAGAAGCCCCCCTCAAACCACCCTCCAGTTTCCCCAAAGCCTAGGCCCACCCAGCCTGCGGTGAGTCCTACCCGCGACCAGGGAAAGTGGCTCAATCAGCATAAGAACCTGCCCGCCGATCAGCAGGAAAAGGCGCTGGAAAACGATCCTGGATTCAAGAAATTATCGCCGCCGCGCCAGGCGCAGCTTAGAGCCCAGCTCCGCAAGTTCAATAGCTTGCCCCATGACCAGCAGGAGCAAATGCTCAAGCGGATGCAGTTTATGGGCAGCCTTCCGGAGGAGCAGCGCAACAATGTCCGCCAGGCCCACCAGCAGTTCCAACAGCTTCCTAACGACCGGAAACAGGTCGTGAAGCAGGCATTGCGGAATCTAAGGCAATTGCCTCGCGACAAGCGGCAGCAGGAGTTGCAGTCGGAGAAATTCCGCTCTTCGTTCTCCGATCAGGAGCAGCAAATCCTGCGGCAGCTTGCCGAAATCAATCCGCCGCAGCCGAAGCAGGAGCACCCGGCCCCGAGTCAATAGCCCCGGCACTGCAAGATCCTTGAGCACCTTGCTGCGTCAATCCAAATAGAAAACTTGCCTTTTGATCCCCTGTTCCCTGCGATATTTGAATTGCAGGAATCGCCAATAGATATGGCTCTCGACCTCTTTTCCCGGCCGGCGGCTATACCCTATGCCTACTGATAATTTCAGATCTTTGGGCATTAGGGCATATTGCGCATCCAAGTCGTCTTTCGGCGTCCAGGCAAATGCGTAGCTAATACGACCGGTCTCACAAAGGGTAGTAAAGAGCACTCCAAGCTCTTGGCGCATCCCCTCGTCGAATATTTTGCGAACAGATACTTCGTTCTGAGGGGAGACAGGTGTTTTGACAAATATTTCTTGACTGCCGCTTAGAAGAACATCATCGGGTGTCACCCAAATCACACTTGAGGGATACCCTTGATTCGCCAGGAATTCCTCAAACCGCGCAAGCGCCTCGCCAAAAGTAAGATTCATCGAATCTAGAAATAAAGATCAAAGGTTCAAATTTGGAGGAAAGGCAAGATCCAGCTAATTCATGCGCGCCATCGAGCGGCGCAGCGAGCGTGCGGTTTGCAGGATTTCTTCCATATCCGGGGCTTCAGGAGACATCTTGAGGTAATCTTCAAAATCGGCCAGCGCCCCGCTGTAGTCGTCAAGGTTGTAGCGCAGCACCGCCCGCTGCTTTACATCTTCCGGTGAGCGCGGATAAATTGCGAGCAGCAGATTTGCTACCTGCAGGGCCTTCCGGAAGTTTCTTTGGGTGAGGTAGATCATTTTCAAATTGTTTAGCATGCGGGTGAGCATCTGCCGGCGGGTTACAGGCGCAAGAAACTCCGGACGCAGCAATAATTGGCCGGAATAAATTGCATCCAGCCTTCTTTGGCAGTCTTGCTCGGAGACGATTGCGCCATGCTCAAATACGTCGATCAGGATGGGGCTTCCGCCGATGTCGTAATGCTTGACCATGAAATGACTGGGCATTCCCACGCCGAACAGGGGAAAGCCGACCCGGCGGGCCACTTCCATATAAACCAATGCCAGGGTAATTGGGATACCGAGGCGCCTGTCTAGCACGTCGCTCAAGAATGAATTTTGAGGGTTGTAGTAATCCGCGAGATTGCCGCGAAATTGCTCCTCTTCAAAGAGAACCTCGTTCAGAGCGGCGATGCTTTGCGCCGGATCACCCGGTTCTTTGATCTTCGCCCCAACTCGTGCAGCCAATGCTTGAAGCCGGCGGACATACACTTCGGAATCGAGGCTGGGATATTCAACGCGGGCAATTGCCAGTGCGGCGCGAAGCAAATCGATTCGCTCATCGTCAATCTCCAGGCGAACCAATTCAGCAAACGCCTGAACCACAGTTGGAACAGCCGGCGCCACAATCAAATTGTAGCCCTGTTTAGGGTGCAGCGAAAGTCTTTTGAGGAAGGCCGCATGGACACGGCCTTCCTCAATAAAGCGGAGATTTTCGTCCAAATTTAGAAGGTATATCCAAACTTCGCCACCACCGTTCTTGGAGCCATGAAATGAGTGCCGCTGAAAGTGGAAAGGAAGTTATACAAACCAACTTTATTCGTCAGATTGATGATCTGAACGGATGCAATAAAGTGCTTGCTGTTTTCTGTATGAAAAAGGTTGTCCGATCCAAGCCCGAGATCGAGTACGTTGCGGGGCTTCACGCGATCGGGATTGTGATCGTCGTTTTCTGTACCGGTCTGCGGCAGCACCAGCAGCTTTGAGGTCCCCACGCCGCAGGGAGTCGATGGATTGAATGGGTTGGCCAAGGTAGCAGCTACGCCATTGCATGCCAGGCCAAGGGTCACTTGCTGGTTGGGCGTAAGAGTGAGAGCGGATGCCACATCGGGAACGCCGCTGACCACCAATCCGCTGTCAAATCGCCAGATCCAGTCGAAATACTCGGTCCCTTTTGGCCGCTGATAACGGAAGTTCAGCGTGTTCTGGAATGCCTGATCGTGATCGATTCGGAAGACTGCCGGCGGCACGGCTGCGGTGATGCCACCCGTCTCTGGCGGGAAATACCGGGCTCGCGTATGGCCAAAAGTGTAGTAGGCCTGAAACCCGTGAATATTGGTGGTGCTCACTCTCCCCGAAACTCCGTCGAGCTTGGAGTTGTGCCAGGCAATCGGGAAGGTGATGGTGGTTCCCAGAAGAGCGTTGAAATCGAAGGCGTTGTGAGTGTACTTCCAAAAATAATCGGCATCCACCAAGAGCCACTTGCCGATGGCCTGCTGCAGTCCGCCGTTAAACTGATTGCGAAAACCGGGCTGAATGGGAGTCTGGCTGGTCGCGCCGAAAATGTTCAACGCCAGCCCATTTCCGCTCGAGAGCAGCAGGTTCTCGTTGAACGGCGTCTCCAGGGTGCGGGAGTAGCCAACCCGCAATACGGTTCCGGTCCTTTTGAAGTTGTAGGCAATGCCCACGCGCGGCTCCGGCTCGCTTTTGGAGACCAGGCCGTCATAAACGTCACCGCGAATCCCTACGCTAAAAAGGAAGTTCCCGGCCTTAATGGAATCCTGCGCATAGAAGGCATACTGGTTGATATTGTGCGTGCCGTGAAACCGGAAAAGGGCTCCTCCCCGCGTCAAATCGAAGGGTAGGAATGCAGGATTGAAAAACGATGCAGGATTATTCGCCTGCGTATTCGGTATCAAACCGCCTGTGCATTGGCCCGGATCGGTGAGGGCAGTGTTCGCATCGGGAGTGCCATCGGCATTGAGGCAGGGCGCATTGAAGGTGGGACTCGTGGCACCAATAGTGAACTCTTCCAGCAGGCGGGTTTGCTTCATGTCGATGCCAACCTTGAGGGTGTGGCGCCCAACCGATTTAGAAAGGTCCGATTTGACTCCGTAGTTCAGCAGATGGCGGTTCTGTCCTTGTGTGGTGGGCTGGTCCGCAAACGTGCTCTTGCTCGGATAATAGTCGAACTGGTCCTGGCGCACATAGGGATTGATAGAAAGCAAGGTGCTCTGATTGAAAATGTGTTGGTAGCCCGGTGCAATGCTCCAGGTCACAACCTTTTGCCGTTGATCTTGGCTGAGAGCGCCCAGAGTGTCGACTTGGTCCAAATTGTTGGGAATCTGGATCCAATTGCGCGCGGTAAACAGGTTGAGGTGAAGAATGTCGTTCGGGGTAACCTGCCAATCGGCGCGGTCGAAAAGAGTCTCGTTATTGCCGATATCGTGAATGGGGGCAAGCTCGGGGCTATCGAGAAAACGTCCGCTCCTTACCCCGTCGGCGGCGAAGAAGTTGCCGTATTTGTCATTGCCCCAACCCAGGCCAACGCTGCCGGTGGCAGTGCCAAAACTACCGTAGCTTCCGGTGACATTGCCGAACACCTTCTTGCTGCCCAGGCCGGAACGGGTCGTGACCTGCGCCACCAGGCTGGTCTTGTCCCCAAATTCGGCGGTTACCGCGCCTGTGTCAAGCTCCATGCTCTGAACCGCGCTAATGGGAAGCTGGGTTGAAAAGACCTTGCTTTGCTGATCGCTGATCGGCTGGTTATCGATGACAAAGAGAACCTGGGCATGGTCGCCAAGCGGATGAAAAAAGCCGTTGCCGTCGGTAGCCACTCCGCCCGTGCTGTTGATGATCGCTTGGCTCAAACCCGCTCCAGGATCGAAGATCGGAAGCTTCTCGATTTGATTGCGGTCGGCGTCGGTATGAGCCGTTGTGTCGACTTCAAGAACGTCCTGGTTGCCCGCTTCGACGTTCACCACGGTCTGGGAAGCGGCTAGGCCCAGTTTGATCGTAAGTTGTACCGGAAGCGCGCCACGGACCGGCACATCACGGGTGTATACGGAAAAATTTTCGCTTGTAACTTCCAGGTGATAGGGATTCGGAGGCAGATTTGTCAGCTTGAATGTGCCATCGTCTCCGGATTTTACCTCCTGAGAATATCCGGTAACCGCGTTCTTTACGCTTACCTTGGCGCCAGGTACAACGGCCCCGGAAGGATCGACAACGGTTCCCTGAATCGTTCCCGAATTGCCCGACGATTGTCCTGCGGCGGTATAAGAAAGTACAAGAGACCCAATCAATAAAAGGGTCGATAAAGACAATATTCCCCTCAAAGAAAAACGCATAGCTCCTCCATTGAGCGCGATTGAGTTGTGCCTGAATGAGATAGTGCCGACAGCTATGCGCTTGGAGGAGGTCGAGAGAAAAGAGAGGGAGATTCAAAGCTCGATTTCGCTTCACGCTCCACGGGACGGCATACATAGGCCGTGGTTGTGGGAGCGATGTCCAGGTGGCCGGAGAGGATGACCGGGGAAACCGCATTCAGCACCGTGCAGATGGTGCATGGCTTGGCCGTGCCATCCAGATCGTCGGAATGAAAATGCAGGGTTTGGACCGACGTGAGAAAGACAAATAACGTGAGACACAAGAGTACTGTCCAGCCTCTGGCTGGATTCCGGAACGCCCTCTTGAATGCCTCAGAATTCATAAATAAATGCTCGTAAATCTTATATTAGAGCACACGAGTATAGCTTAAAAGACGGATTAGAAAGAGATTTGTGAGCACCCACGATCTGTTGCTAAGCTCTTGGAAAGCATTGCCAGGGTGTGAATCAATCCCGTAACTCGTTAACTCGATGGCTCAAATGCCCTTCGTAATGCTCGAATAGTTCGCCCTAGAAACGGCTCTTTTCGCTTAGCAGTAAAAATGATTTAGATGGTAAAAATCCTTGCTCAATCACGGCAATTCTCATCGACGCATATGAAGACGCATCGAATTCGAGCTAAAACGAACATACAGCGAAAATAAACGCGCGAGCAGAGGCATTTCTTATTGAATGGTGAGCAAAGGCCGCTGGATCTTTCCATGCCACTCCTGCAGTGAGCGGACATTGATCTCGTTGCGTTGCAACGCGGCAATACCCTCTGCCGCCGCCCATGCGGCCGCCATGGTGGTAATAGTCGGAATGCGATGCATGACAGTCGCGCGGCGTATGGCTTTGTCGTCAAACCACGGCTCCAGGCCCTGAGGAGTATTGATGACAAGCTGAACCCTGTCGCCCTTGATCAGGTCGACAACGTGGGGCCGTCCCTCTTTGACCTTATAGACCCTCTCGACCAACAATCCGGCTTTTTCCAGGTCTGCGGCAGTGCCATGCGTAGCCACGATCTTGAATCCTAGATCGACAAACCGCTTTGCCAGTTCGACCGCCTCGGCCTTATTGCGGTCGTTCACGCTGATAAAAACCGTTCCTCCCGCAGGAAGGGACTGCCCGGCGCCAAGTTGAGCTTTGGCAAATGCCTCGCCAAACGTTTCCGCCGAGCCCATGACTTCGCCGGTAGATTTCATTTCTGGGCCTAATACCGTATCCACGCCTGGAAACTTGGACCAGGGGAATACGGGCGATTTCACAAAATATCCAGCGCCGGGAGCGAGATCGCGCCCTTGCGAAACATTCTCCGGCAGGAACTCACGAAGTTTACGTCCGGTCATCAATCTAGCCGCGATTTTTGCCAGAGGGACTCCCGTGGCTTTCGAGACATATGGGGCCGTCCGCGAGGCGCGCGGGTTCACCTCGATCACGAAAACTTTCTCATGTTGTACGGCAAACTGAATGTTCATCAGTCCTATGACTTTGAGCGCCCGCGCCAGCTTGAATGTGTACTCGCGAATCGTATCCAGCACCTGTGGACGGAGATTGACTGCCGGAAGCACGCAGGAAGAGTCCCCGGAATGGATGCCGGCTTCTTCAATGTGTTGCATGATTCCGCCGATGACAACATCTTCTCCATCGGAGAGCGCGTCGACATCAACCTCGATCGCGCCTTCCAGAAAGTGGTCGATCAAGACCGGGCGCTCGTGGGAATATTCAACCGCTTCCTGCATGTAGCGGACGACACTCTCGTCATCGTAAGCAATGACCATGGCGCGCCCGCCCAGCACGTAGGAGGGCCGGATGAGTACCGGGTACTGAACCTTCTTGGCGCCTGCTACCGCCTCTTCTACGCTTGTTGCCATTGCTCCAGGAGGCTGAGGAATATCAAGTTGCTCCAGCAGCTTGCCGAATCGCTTGCGGTCTTCCGCCAGATCGATCGACTCCGGAGAGGTGCCGATAATCGGAACGCCGGCGGCCTTCAGGGGCAGCGCGAGATTGAGCGGAGTCTGTCCTCCAAATTGGACGATCACGCTGGCGGGAGCGCCACCTTGCGTTTCATGTTCGTAAACTGCCATCACGTCTTCGAAGGTAAGAGGCTCAAAGTACAGGCGGTCGCTGGTGTCATAATCGGTGGAAACCGTCTCCGGATTGCAGTTGACCATGATGGTTTCATAGCCATCCTCGCGCAAAGCAAACGCAGCGTGGCAGCAGCAATAATCGAACTCAATCCCTTGCCCGATTCGATTCGGGCCGCTCCCCAGAATAATGACTTTCTTCTTCGCGGTTGGTGGAGCTTCATCCTCTTCCTCAAATGACGAGTAGAGGTAGGGAGTGTAGCTCTCGAACTCGGCGGCGCAGGTATCAACCAGCTTGTAGATGGGCCGAATGCCATGTTTGCTGCGTAACTGCCGGGTTTCCTCTGCGTCGCTCTTGATGGAAAGCCCGACCCGCTCATCCGAGATGCCCATTCGCTTGGCTTGCCGCAAAAGCTCCGGAGGAAGGGTCTCCAGCGTGTACTGCCCAAGCTCAGCCAGCATGTCGGTGATCTCCTTCATCTGGTAGAGGAACCACGGATCGATGCCCGTCATCTTATGCAATTGTTTGGGCGTCATTCCCTCAAGCAGCGCATAGCGAAGGTAGGTCATCCGCTCCGGATGAGGCGTTACCAGCCGCTGGGTCAAGATGCGTGGCTCAATTTTTTCTGCTCCCACTTTTTTGCCGGTCTCCAGCGAGCGTATGCCCTTCATGAGAGCTTCTTTGAAGGTGCGGCCAATGGCCATGGCCTCGCCCACTGACTTCATCTGCGGCCCCAGGCTTTCATCGGCTCCGGCAAACTTCTCGAACTGCCACTTCGGAATCTTGACGACTACATAATCGATGGTCGGCTCAAAACAAGCCGGAGTCTTGCGGGTAATGTCATTGGGAATCTCATCGAGGCGGTATCCCACCGCCAATTTGGCGGCAATCTTGGCAATCGGGAATCCGGTAGCTTTGGAGGCAAGCGCCGAGGATCGCGAAACTCGTGGATTCATCTCGATGACTACCATACGTCCGTTATCGGGATTCACTCCAAACTGAATGTTGGAGCCGCCGGTTTCCACGCCGATCTCGCGAATCACGCGAATGGCCGCATCGCGCATTGCCTGATATTCGCGGTCACTGAGGGTCTGCGCCGGGGCTACTGTGATCGAGTCTCCGGTGTGGACGCCCATGGGATCGAAATTCTCAATCGAGCAGATGATGATGACGTTGTCCGCAAGATCGCGCATCACCTCCAACTCATACTCTTTCCATCCGAGCACCGATTCTTCAATCAGCACTTCATGCACCGGTGAGAGATCAAGGCCTCGCGCCAGAATTTCCAGCAGCTCTTCCCGGTTGTAGGCGATGCCTCCTCCGGTTCCGCCCAGCGTGAACGATGGGCGAATGATGACGGGGAACCCGATCTTGGCCGAAAAGTCCAAGCCATCTTTCAGATTATTGATAAGGGCGGACTTCGGCACGTCGAGTCCGATCTTAATCATGGCGTCCTTGAACAGCAGCCGGTCTTCCGCCATTTTGATTGCCCGAAGCTGAGCGCCGATCAATTCAACGTTGTAACGATCGAGCACGCCGCTATCGGCCAGCTCTACGGCGAGGTTGAGCGCGGTCTGTCCACCCACTGTAGGTAGCAGCGCAAACTTGCCCTGTCGTCGGCCCATCATCTCCGATTCTCGCCGGATAATCTCTTCCAAATAGGACTTGGTGAGCGGCTCGATATAGGTTCTATCCGCCATCTCCGGATCGGTCATAATGGTGGCGGGATTGGAGTTGCACAACACCACCTCGTACCCTTCACTCCTCAGGGCTTTGCAGGCCTGTGCGCCCGAGTAGTCGAATTCAGCCGACTGGCCGATCACAATCGGCCCGGAGCCGATAATCAGAACTTTCGAGATGTCATTACGACGTGGCATTGACTCCCTTGCCCTGCTGGATTTTCTTGTCTTTTCTTAGTTGTATCTCTGCGCGGTACATCCGGTTGGCGCTCTTGAGCGCTCGCCGAATCCGTCTTGCTTTCTATTATGGAAGATCGAGCTTGTTGCGATGAATGATCTTCGCAATTTTCTTTTCATCTTGAAGAATCGTGCGGTAGACCCAGCGATAGTGATCCCCCGCCCAAAACTTCATCAATTCCGCAGTCCGCGCCTCTCCTAGCAATGCGCGGTCCGCCTGCATCTCAAAGTAGCAAACGATCAAGTGCTCATAGGTGGACTCTTCGCTGATGGCGCCTTCAGGAAATCCAACGGGAACCTTGGGATAGAGTTTCTTCAATTCGCCCACCGCGGCTTCAGTCTGCTCCCGCTCCTGGGAAAGCCTCCAGTGAAACTGTTCATGAACATAGGTCGAAAGCAGTTCGTCGTCTGAATCCAGGTGGCGGGTACTCAAAGTGAGGACCGGATGGCTGTGGGGAATCGCGCCCTCTTCAATGATGATCGTTTCAGTTACCGTCCATTTCTTGAGATCGTAGGTGTGAAGAAGCTTTTCTAGTTGAATCTTGGTCTGCTTTTCCCGATCGCTGCCCTTCTTGAGTTGGATATCGATGCTGGAGAACGCCGGAAGAGAAGCGAAGAAAAGAGAAGCGAAGAAAATCACAAGAATGGCCCAGGCGCGGCGTTGCAGGATGCCGTGCTGGCCGTGCATTGCTCTCATATTTCTCCTTGGTTGGGGGCAATTCTCGCTCTGACTCGAGGAGTTTGTCAGTGCTTCTAGGTGTACGCTTGCGATACCTCCAGGCGCAGAGACAGCTCAGTCATCGTTGGTTCCGCCGCTCGAATGCCCACTTGAGTGCAGACAGGCCAGGGGTCGATCGGCGTTCTGTTATTTTCTTACTTCTTCCACTCATTCATCATCTTCAGGAAATCCTGAAAGAGGTAGTGAGAGTCGTGCGGGCCGGGTGAAGCTTCAGGGTGATATTGGACGCTAAAAAGCGGAAGGGTGCGATGACGCAAGCCCTCCAGCGTGCCGTCATTCAAATCGATGTGTGTCTTCATGACCTCGGACTCTTTCAGGGAGTCCGGATCGACGGCAAAATTATGATTGTGAGCGGTAATCTCAATCTTTCCAGTCTCCAATTGTTTGACCGGATGATTGCCGCCATGATGGCCGAACTTAAGTTTGTAGGTCTTGCCGCGTAGCGCCAGGCCGATTAACTGGTGTCCCAGGCATATTCCAAAAACCGGCGTCTTGCCCATCAAAGTGCGGATGTTTTCGTGCGCGTAGGTGCAAGGCTCGGGATCGCCGGGGCCATTGGAGAGAAACACCCCGTCTGGTTTCAGAGCTAGGACATCTTCGCCGCTGGTCATCGCCGGGACAACGGTAACCCGGCATCCTTCGTCCACCAGCATTCGCAGGATATTGTGCTTGATCCCGAAATCGTAGGCGACGACATGATGCCCCTGAGCCTGGTCCTTTACCACAGCCATTTCCGCCGGCTCATGGAGCCGCGTTCCGGTTTCCCACTCGTAACGCTGCTTGGTGGAGACCACCTTGGCCAGATCGGAGCCGTCCATCTTGGGAATGGAGCGCGCTTTGGCGATCAGTTTTTCACGGTCCGTTTCGATGGATGAAATCACGCCGCGCATCACGCCGTGGGTACGGAGATGGCGCACGAGAGCTCGGGTGTCAATGTCCGCGATAACGGGAATTTTATATCGTTCCAGATATTCGTCTGCTACTTGCTGCGAGCGCCAATTCGAGCTAATGGGAGAAAATTCCCGCACTACGAGACCTTCGATATAGGGCCGAGTGGCCTCGTTATCTTCAGGATTGGTGCCGTAATTTCCGATCTGCGGGTTGGTTAGAACAACGATCTGGCCTGCATAAGAAGGATCGGTAAAGATTTCCTGGTAGCCAGTGAGCGAGGTGTTAAAAACAACTTCTCCGTAACATTCGCCTTTTGCGCCATAGCCTTTTCCGCTGAATACTCTTCCATCTTCCAGCGCAAGGAGTGCCTGCATCTCGTCTCCCGGGTGTGGATTTTAAAAATTTTATCACGGCAAAAGCGCCGAATCGCTGTTGCTTTCTCGCAAGTTGATATGCATCGAGTATTTCAGTTTTATGCAAACTTCTTGGGTACTCTCTGTTTTTTTCGCAAGCTTGTTGTCTTCTTTTTTGACGCCTCTTCTTCAGACCGAGCAGAAAGTTATGCAAAGTTATAGGCGGGGCCGAGACTCGAAAACAAGCACGATTCTCATGCTGAAATTGCGACGGAAGTGAAAAAGAGAAAGCTTGCAGCGAAGGATGCTATCGCAGCACGCCAACCTTCTCGAAGGGCCAGTAACCGAAGACGGCCTTGCCATAAATGTAGCTGCGGGGTACCACACCAAACTCGCGGCTGTCATTGGACATCGAGCGATGGTCTCCCATCACAAAGTATGTGTCGGGAGGAACGGTCTCCTCCGGGTAGGAGCGGGAATCCAGAAACTGCAAGGGGACGTAAGGCTCGGGCGTGAGGCTTCCATTCAGGTAGACGCGGCCTTGAGTTACCTTCACCCGATCGCCCGGCAGTCCAATCACGCGTTTGATAAAGCTCTTGCGCGGATCGCGAGGATAACGAAAAACCACGATATCTCCGTGTTCAATCGAACCCAAGCGGTAGACGAGCTTGTTAATGAAGATCCGCTCCTGGTCTTCAAGGCCCGGTTCCATGCTGCCACCTTCAACCTTAACCGGCTGATAGACGAAGAGAATAATGAAGAGGGAGATCACCACCGAAAAGAAAAGGTCGCGAATCCAGGAATGCAGTACGCCCATGCCCCGGTCTTCCGGACTCGAAGCGGGCGGACTCGAATCCGGCGGGCTCGACGCAGGGTGTCTCAGCGCATCGTTTAGGGTGCTTTCATCCTGTTCGGGCATGGCGCTTGCCTCTTCTGGGGAAAATTATGCAACTGAATTGCCCTTGAGATCGTCCCGCACGAATGCCCAATTGTAGAGTAAAATATGCGGTCATGAAACGATTTCTTGGCATAGTCGCTCTCGTTTGTTCTGCTGCAGTGAGTCCTTGGGCATTCCAGCAAGGGGCATCCACGCCTTCAGGCGTCCCCGCCTACCACGATGCTGCACCAGGCAAGGGGGAAAAACTTCCTCCGATTATGACCCAGAAAGAGCTTGCCGATCAGGGTCTCACTGCCCCAGCCCAGCAGGAAGCCTACAAAGCGGCCGCCAAGTTGCCGGCGGTGATGCACCAGCTTCCTTGTTATTGCTTTTGCGACCGTCATGCCGGGCACAACAGCCTCCATTCTTGCTTTGAAAGTCCCCATGGCGCGAACTGTGGTACGTGCATGGCAGAGGCTCTGTATGCTTATCAGATGAGTAAGAAGGGTTGGAGCGTGAAGATGATCCGTGACAGCATTATGAAGGGCGACTATAAGACCACCGATTTGCAGAAGCCTGAGCCAGTGCTGTAATTAGCATCTTTCGCTGTGCAGTTGACGCGTCCTTAATTTGTGCGTATAAAAAGGCTGTTTCCCCTTGTATTCTGTGAGTTAAGGGGAGTAGGTCATTTGCATTTTTCCACAGCCTTGGTTTGCCGCTCTTTGGATTTTCGCCGTAAGGACGCATCAATATGAAAAAGAAAGTGGCAGCAAGCGTTAAACGTTCAATTCCTAAACCTAACAAAATAAACACAGTTAGAAGCGTAAATACCATGACTGCGAAGAAGCTCTCCGCCCCGCAGCCTAAGCCCTCTTTCAAGGAAGAACCAGGTTTTGCACAGGCTGTGCAAAACTACGAAGCTGGACTCAAGGCCCTGCAGGAACATAAATTCGACAAGGCCAAGTCCCTTCTGGAAAAGCTAGTTTCCAGCGGCCCCAGGGAGTTGGCGGATCGCGCGCGGATGCACCTGAATACCTGTAATCAGCAGCTTGCCAATAGCGCCACCAGTTTTAAAAGCGCCGACGAACACTTCGACTACGCCGTGTCGCTTCTGAACGGCGGGCAGTACGACCAAGCCCGTGTTCACATGGAAAAGATTCTGAAGCAAAATACCAAGGCCGATTTTGCCCTTTATGGCTTGGCTGTCTTGGATTGCTTGACCGGTCAGGTGGAAAGCTCTTTGAAGAATTTGAGCGAGTCTATCCGGCTCAATCCGCAGAACCGTTTTCAGGCGCGAAACGACTCGGATTTTCAGAACATGGCCGACGATCCCCGCTTTACCGAATTGCTTTATCCCGAGCCGGGCGAGATACCCTCAGCAAGCGTAGAGAAAAAACAGTGACCTAGCGTTCGATTCAAGCACATTCCATGTGTCTGAAGAGTTGAAGAATTGAATCGCGGCGAAAAGCGGGGTAAACGTGTTAACGTAGGGCTTAATGCAGCATGAACCAGAAACGCAAGGGGCTCCCAGCCCAGCCTCGCATGCACTTCGCGTTGTTGCCATCGGCGGCGGAACCGGTCTTTCCACATTTCTCCGAGGATTAAAGCGCTATACCCTTCTGCCGGGTGAATCCGCTCCAGCGGCGCCATATATATCGGAACTTACAGCGGTGGTAACCGTAAGTGACGATGGCGGTTCGAGTGGACGCCTTCGCCGCGAGTTGAACATTCTGCCCCCTGGAGACATTAGGAACTGTCTGGTCGCTGTTTCAGAAGACGAGAACCTTATCTCCAAACTCTTTCAGCACCGCTTTTCCGGCACCGGCGATCTCGAAGGCCACAGCTTTGGCAACCTCTTTCTTGCGGCCCTCACCGCACTGACCGGCGATTTTGCCGAGGCCGTCAAGCGGGCCTCAGAAATCCTTGCCACACGCGGGCACATCCTGCCCGCCACCTCGTCCGATGTTCGTCTTGAAGCGATCATGGATGACGGTTCGCATGTAAGGGGCGAAACGAACATTACTGCCAGTGAGAAGCGGGTGGTCGAGCTTCGCCTGGTTCCCGCGGATGCCAAGCCTTTGGCGCAGACCCTGGAAGCGATTGCCGAAGCCGATGTGATCACGATTGGCCCGGGATCGCTCTTCACCAGCCTGATTCCCAGCATTCTTGTGCAAAAGATGCCGGAGGCCATCGCCGCCTCGCGGGCAGTGCGGATCTTCATCTGCAATCTTATGACAGAGGCCAATGAGAGCTTGAATATGACCGCCTCCGATCACATAAAAGCCATCTATGCCCATGCGGGCCGCCCTATCTTCGACTACGCGCTTGTAAACGCCGCCCCGGTTTCAGCCCACATGAAAGAAAGGTATGCCGAGGAGGAGGCGAAGCAGGTGGAGTGCGATTCAGAGGAGATCGAAGCTCTCGGAGTCACCTGCATTACCGGCAATTTTGTGGAGGAGCAGCACTTCGCTCGCCATGCGACTGATCGGCTGTGCCAGGAATTGTTAAAACTCGCTGCCGCGCACAATCGCTCTTCCCGGATTCTTCCTTCGAGCATTCGAGCCTTACTAGCGTAGATGCGTCTACGGTCCACGATTCAAAAAGAAAGCCGCGCAGAAAAACGTGCGGCCGGGATATGGTGGTGCTGGAAACACTAGTAAGATGATGGCTGGATGCCTACCCAAAACATCAGCCCTGAATCGTTAGCCATCGTCATTATGGCGGCCGGCAAAGGCACGCGTCTCAAGTCCAAACGCCCTAAAGTCCTGCATGAGATAGGTGGGCAGCCCCTGCTTCTTCATGTGATTGCGGCAGCCGCCCAGGTGGTCCCATCCGAAGATATTTATGTAATCGTTGGCCACCAGGCCGATATGGTGCGTGCGGCAGCGGAGCATACCGGCGTCAAATTTGTGCTGCAGGCGGAGCAGCGCGGCACCGGTCACGCGATGATGTGTGCAAGGGATCAGGCTTCGTGCTACCGGCAGATCTTGGTTCTTTCGGGAGATGTGCCGCTCATCAGAACAGAGACGATCGCTGGCCTGCGCGATTTTCATCTGGCCAAGAAAGCCGCCATGACCATCTTGACTGCCGAGCCCGCCGAACCGTTTGGCTATGGCCGTGTGATAAGGGATACAGAGTCAAACGATCGAGTAACCGCGATTGTCGAGCAGAAGGCCCTTAACGAGGCGCAGCAGAAGATTCGCGAGATCAACTCCGGCATCTATGGCTTCGCCACCGCACCGCTATACGCGCATATTGATAGGCTCACTTCCGACAATGCCCACGGCGAGCTTTACCTTACCGATATGGCGCGGATTCTGATGCAATCCGGTGAACCTGTAGTCGCGGTGAAAGCAGCCGACGCTAACGAGATCTTGGGGGCTAACACTCTGGCGGAGCTTGCTTCGCTGGATGCCGATATGCGCGCTCGCAAGTGCAGCGAGCTGATGGCTTCAGGTGTTTCCATCTACCGGCCTGAGACCTGTGTAATCGATTCCGCCGTGGAGGTCGGAGCCGATACCATCATCGAGCCCTTTGTGCAGCTTCTCGGAAAGACGCGGGTAGGATCGGATTGCCGCATCCGCTCGTACTCTGTGATCAGCAACTCCCAGATCGAAGATCAGGTGCTCATCCGCCCAGGCTGCATTATCGACGGTGCTCATATCGCATCGAAGGCCTTGCTCGGGCCATACTCACATCTCCGCGCCGGCAGCGAGATCGGCGAAAGCGCGCATGTCGGTAATTTTGTGGAAACGAAGAAAGCCAAGCTGGGCAAAGGCTCGAAAGCAAATCACCTCGCCTATCTTGGCGATACGGAGATTGGCTCAGGAGTCAACATAGGTGCGGGTACCATCACCTGCAATTATGATGGGCTGAAGAAACACGTTACCGTGATTGAAGACGGAACATTTGTTGGCACCAACTCGACGCTCGTGGCCCCACTTCGTCTTGGAAAAGACTCGTATATCGCCGCCGGTTCCACCATCACCCAGGATGTTCCCGGCGACTCTCTGGCTCTAGGGCGCTCCCGGCAATCGGTTAAAGAGGGCTGGGCAAAGCGCCTGCGCGAAAGCCGTGCTGAAAAAAGCCGCGCAGAAAAAAAATGAGAAGGAAAGCGCCTGCCGCCTGATCGGCGGAAAAGCTTAGCCCGTCAATCCTCACTCTTTGAGGCGCAGGCTCGTTGTGCCCCGAGTTCCGCTTGTAACCCAAGCCCCTTTGTGACATCCCATCTATTGGAACGGCCATCTGATTCCACTAAATAATCAAAAAAAGGAGAAGGACACATGGCCAACCTGAACCGCTGGGATCCCGTCACCGAGCTGACCTCAGTGCAGGATCGCCTCAATCAATTTTTCAACCAGACGGTCGGCGGCGTCGCGCGGGGCCTGGAACGCTCTCTGAACACTGCCAACTTCATGCCGCCCGTCGATGTCTATGAAGACGAGCACAACATCGTCCTTCAGGTGGAAACACCGGGCATGGACGAAAAAGACATCGATATACGCCTTGATAATAATGTTCTGACCATCAGCGGTGAACGCAAGCTGAAGAACGAAGAGAAAAAGGATAACTTCCATCGTATCGAACGCGAGTACGGCAGGTTCACTCGTTCGTTCACCCTGCCAGGCTCCGTAGATCCGGAAAGAATCACCGCCGAAGCTGAAAACGGCATTTTGAAAATTACCATCGCGAAGAGCGAGAAATTCAAATCGAGACAGATCAAGATCGGGGCTTCCAAAACTCTGCCCGGAAAAGAAAAAGTAGCCTGAAACATTGTAGGGATGGCCGCGTGGAAGCGCGGCCATCCCCGCAATACTATCGGCCTGCTCTAGGCCAACCCTTTCTCTCTACATTTTTTTTCAACTAAGCTCATTCTATTTCGACGGGCCTTAACACCGGCGCTAGCCATTGCTTTTAAACTATCTGTCGCACAGGAGGCCCTATGAAATTCCACACCGAATATCTCACGTTTAATACCAAGGAGCACCGCGAGTACGTGCACATTACGCCTCAGGTCGAGGCCATTGTGCGCAATGCTGGAATCACGAACGGAATGGCTCTGGTATCGGCCATGCACATTACCGCCGGCGTTTACGTGAACGACAACGAGGAAGGCTTGATTGAGGACATCGACCAGTGGCTGGAGAAATTAGCGCCCTTCCGGAAGGACTACCAACATCATCAGACTGGCGAAGATAACGGCGACTCGCACTTGAAAGCCATTCTCGTGCATCACCAGGTGATATTGCCGGTGACCAATAAGAAGCTGCTTCTCGGCACCTGGCAGCGGGTCTTCTATGCGGAGTTTGACGGACAGCGTTCCAAACGCGTGCTGGTTGCGGTGATGGGTGAATGATCCAAGTGCTCTACCCTTGTGAGAGAAAATCCCCAAAATGCGGCCCAAAAATATGCCAAAGAGCTAACGGACTAAGAATCAAAAAACTCTGGTCACAGGAGCCACTTGTATCTGTGAACAAGGTTCCCGACTGGGATGCGGCCCTCCCAGTCAGGATACCCAAAGCTACCGGAACCTCAATCTACTGCAGCAACTCCGGCCGTCCGTTTGTTCCTTGCGGCGACGCCGGCAGCTTGAGCGAAAGCCCCGTTTCCCCTTCGGCCGCCAGTTCCCCGCCAATGGAGTAGATCATCTCCTGGATGTGCATCATCTCTTTTCCAAGCACGGTCTTGAGATCAGGAACTGGGCCGGGAGACATATCGCTTGCCCTCCAGCGAAGATCCAGGCTGCAGCGCGCTCCTTTGACTCCAGCAACCACCGAGAGTGTAAGGGGCCGGGTATTCTTGCCCACCAGCTTGCCCATAATCAAAACTAGAAGCTGCCGGAGCACCGGGCTGCTGGTGACCTGGATTGAGGCGCTCCACTGCCGGTCGAGCGTCAGCATGCCGGAGTGAACTAGTTCAGTGAAGTCGTTAAATACGTCCTGCAGCAGTGACTCAAGTTGAGTCCATGGGCCGGCGGGCGTCGAAATTTCGCGCACCAACGAGGAAATCGTCTTGGCCAACGCAATCGCGCGATCCGCCTGATGCTCGATATTTTTCAGATCGGTGGTTTGCACCGAGAGGGTTCCGTTCCGCATGGAGACGACTTCGAGGAAGCAGCGAACGCTAGTCAGCGGTTGCGCCAGATCGTGAGCCACCGAACTGACGAGAGAGCGCCACGGCGTCTGCTGCACGATGATCGGCTCCGATGAGCCTGTCATCGACTGCTGCCCTTGGTTCGAGTAGCCGTTGGAGCCCGTTGATGGATTGGCCCCTTCACTGCCTCCATTGGCGGTTGGCGCTGACCGGCCCAATTGATAACCCAACCCGCGCTTCGTGTAGATGAGCTTTTCTTCGGTCGGGAAGTCGATCTTCTTCCGCAGGTAGTTCACATAGACGTCGACGAGATTACTGTCAGTCTCTGGCTGCAGGCCCCATGCTTGTTGCAAGAGATCCTGGCGGCTGACCGTGTTGCCCGCGCGGCGCATCAGCAGGTGAAGCAGCTCAAATTCTTTAGGGCTGAGTTTGATTTCGCGGTCCGAACGCGTCACTCGGCGCAGTGCTGGATCAAGTTCTAGGTCTTCGACTCTTAAAACATTCAGGGACGGATCTGCTTTGCGCCGCAGCAGTGCATTGGCCCGTGCCGCAAGCTCTTGAAATGAAAATGGCTTGGTCACGTAATCATCGGCGCCTAGATTCAGCGATTGAATACGGTCCGAAACCTTGTTTCTGGCGCTCAGCACCATCACAGGTGTCGAAAGTCCTTCGGCACGCAGCTTCTCCAGAAGCTTAAGGCCGTCTGTTTGCCCAAAATTCAGGTCAAGGATAATGAGCTTGTAATTCTGACGCCGTAGTTCAGCCAATACGCTGTCTTCATCAAGGGCGGTGTGGACCGAATATCCTTCAGATTCCAGTGACTTAGACAGAAACGTCGCCAGGTGGACATCATCATCTGCAAGTAGTATCGACATCAATGCACCTCCCAAATCCCCAAAATTGCCACAAAGATTAGAACCAGGGCCGACAAACATTAGAAATGCCGCTCACTAGAATGCAACAATTCCTACCGAAGTATTAGAAAAAAAACTTAAAAATTTCGGCCTTATTCCCATTTCGGTATTCTTAAGGCCATGTCCAATTAGGCTGTGGGTGCCACGGCGAATCGGCCCATCTCGGCCTGTAAAGTACAGATTAATATGTATTTATTATGATCTCTAATCTTGTGTTTAAGAATCTCTAAAAGATAATTTTGTTAAGAATCAATAAGATCGTGTTTCTTGATTAGAAAACCTCTTTAACCTAAATGTCACAGTCCGACACTTCGGGTTTTAGGGGGGACCTAGCCCAAATGTCGCTTACCGGCCTCGAGGTTTCTGCAAGAAAGTTCGAAAATCCCCTCCCCTATGCCACGCCGTGGCGCGTTTGCGCTTGGATGGAATCTCAAAGCTGAGATAGAAGCGCTTCCAGCGACGGTGGATCCAAGGAATCAAGAACGCGATGCTGGCTTTAGCCTGACCCCTAACCAACGAACGCCCAAAAACTCCCAAAGAGGTCGCAAAGAAATGCACAAAAAAGAAATAAGAATCGTTGGAACCGGCGATAACTTCGGTGATCATGCCATGGATTAGGATCGATGATTCGTGACCAAAGTTTTTTTCGTAGCTATTACAAGATAAGGTATTGAGCAGTTAGATTTTAGCTTCACCTGCCGATCATCCTCTGACATTCATACTCCAACAATTTCATTCAATATTAACGATTTGCTGATTGAATTGGGGCAAGGAAAAGGCATCGCGAATCGGATCGTTTTTTGCAGAGCATCGGTTCTCAAAAACTACGGAGTAACTCCTGACAGGAGGATGTCCATGCCAATCAGCCCCCAGCGTTTCAGAGATCTCCTTAAATCTTGTAGTTCTTTTTACTTGATTGCCACTAGCCTGTCGCTGCTCTTCTTTACCTCATGTAACTCCGATATCCAGAAGCCCAATTCCGCAGGCGCCGAGACAGAGACTCCTTCCGGCACCCTGGAGCTGGTTTTCACCTACGGCTCGGAAAAAGAAAAATGGATCACGGCCGTGACCGATGCTTTCAACAGCAGCCGTTCCAAGACCAAGAGCGGCAAGGCGATTTTTGTGCGGGCAATTCCCGAAGGTTCTGGCGAGAGCATTGATGAACTCTTGGAAGGAAGACGTCATGCTCACATTACCAGTCCTGCGTCGGCGGCATTTATCAAGCTGGGGAACGCCCAATCAAGGGTCAAGACCGGCAAGGATCTCGTGGGCAATACCGACAATCTCCTGCTCTCGCCCGTAGTGATTGCCATGTGGAAGCCGATGGCGGAAGCAATCGGGTGGGGCAAAAAACCGATCGGATGGGCGGACGTTCTGGCTCTTGCTCACAACCCAAAGGGTTGGGCCGCTTATGGTTTTCCCCAATGGGGCCAATTCAAATTTGGCCACACACACCCGGAGTTCAGCAATAGCGGCTTGATCTCCGTGGTTGCAGAGGCCTACGCAGCATCAGGAAAAACCTCCGGGCTCACGGCGGCGGATATCGCCAAACCTCGCACGGCAAAGTTTGTGAGCGATATCGAAAACTCAATTGTCCACTATGGCAGTTCGACCGGATTCTTTGGCCGCAAGATGTATACGAACGGACCACAGTATCTTTCCGCTGCCGTGCTCTACGAAAACATGGTGATTGAGTCCTATGGACAGGCGAACATGCAGTTTCCAATCGTCGCCATCTACCCGAAGGAAGGTACTTTCTGGAGCGATCATCCCATCGGCGTGGTGGAGCGCGAGTGGGTCACCCCTGAGCATCGTGAAGCGGCCAAGATCTACATTGACTATCTCCTGGCCCGTCCTCAGCAGGAAAAGGCGCTGGCCTTCGGCTTCCGCCCGGCGGCGGTCGACGTGCCTCTCGCCGCTCCCATCGATGCCGATCACGGCGTCGATCCCAAGGAGCCCAAAACGACCCTCGAAGTGCCTCCCGCCGATGTGATCGACGCAACGATGAAGCTCTGGCAGAGGAACAAAAAGCACTCCGAGGTTGTGTTGGTGCTCGATACCTCCGGCAGCATGCAGGAGGACATGAAAATGGTGAACGCCAAAATGGGGGCGCGCCAGTTAATCTCCATGCTTGGCGATGAAGATGTCTTCTCCCTGGAGCCTTTCAGCACCAGAATCAATTGGGCCATGCAGGATCAAAGCATGAAGGTGGGACGCGATGCGGTGCTGAGCACTGTCGATTCGCTCATTGCCGATGGCGCAACCGAACTCTACGACGCAATTGACGAGGGATACAGCCATCTTGCTTCGCGCCAGGGACAAAGTTCCAGAATTCAGGCGGTGGTCGTGCTGACCGACGGCGAAGACACCAACAGCAAAATGAAACTGCCGGAGTTGCTGGCGCGGCTCAAATCGGGCGAAGAAACAAAAGGCATCAGGATTTTTACGATCGCCTATGGCCGCGATGCGCGGCAGGACGTTCTCAGCGGCATTGCCGATGCTACCCAGGCCAAGTTCTACAAGGGCACACCGCAAAATATCGTGGACGTATTCAAAGACATCTCGACGTTCTTTTAGAAAGAAAATCCTACCAGTGAGGCTCCAAATATGAGCGGCGCCACCAGTGACGGACCTAAATTAACCGGCGCGGGAAAGTTTCTGATTGTTGTCTTTATCCTTGGTTGCCTTGGCGGGGCATTCTACTTGTATCGCGGAAAAACGAAACTTGGCAATGCCAGTGAGACATCCTCAGCATCTTCCGGAATCTTTGCCGGCAGCGGCGTGGAAATCGGAATTGCTTACGGCACCGAGAAAAAGCGCTGGCTGGAATGGGCGGTTCAGGAATTCGCCAAGACCTCGGATGGCAATCGTATCAAGGTCAACCTGATTGGCTTGGGCTCCCTCGAAGGCGCGCATGCCATTTTGTCCGGCGATAAAAGGATTAACGTCTGGACTCCCGCCAGTGCAACCTATAAAGACGCCTTCATTCAAGACTGGCAGGTGAAGTACAACACGAATCCCATTCTCAAAGAAGATACACTGGCGCTTACACCGATGGTCTTCGTCATGTGGGATGAGCGCTATCAGAGCTTTATCCAGAAATACAAGACCGTATCGTTTTCTACGGTCAATCAGGCATTGCAGGAAAAAAGCGGATGGAGCGGCATCGCTGGCAAGCCGGAGTGGGGACTTTTTAAGTTTGGCCAGACCAATCCCAACGAATCGAACTCCGGGCTGCTGACGATCGTTCAGGCCGCATACACGTATCACAACAAAACCAAGGATCTTTTGCTGCCGGATATTCTCGATCAGGGTTTCCAGCAGTGGCTCGGGAAAATGCAGCGAGGGGCCAGCGGCTTCTCCAATAGCACCGGCAATATGATGCGCGAAATGGTTTTGAAAGGCCCGTCTACGTACGATGTTCTGTTTGCCTATGAGGCGGTAGCCATCGATTATCTCAAGAATGCCGAAGGGCGGTGGGGCAAGATTCGCGTCGTCTATCCGGAATACAACGCCTGGAACGAAAATCCTTATTACATCCTGAATGCGGACTGGAGTTCGGCGGAGCAGCGCAAAGCGGCGCAGGCTTTCCTTAATTTTCTTCTCTCCGATCCGGTCCAGAAGGAAGCACTGAACCATGGATACCGGCCGGCGAATCCTGCGATCCCTGTGAAGTTCCCCGAGAGCCCGTTTGTCCAACTGGCAAGCTCCGGGGTCCAGGTGGACTTGCAAAAAATTTGCGAGCCGCCCAAAGCGGAAGTGGTGAATAATCTGCTCCAGGTCTGGCAACGAAATCAGGGAGACCGCTAGAGCGTTTCCGAAAACGCTGTAAAGATTGAAGACGGGGTAGCCGCATTGGCCAAGGAGGGCCTGTATGTTCAAGAGGATGTCGAATCTGTTTCGAGGATTTCTCGGTCTGTTCATCTCAGGTTTGGAGCGGCAGAACCCGGAAGCGCTGCTTGAGGTTGAGAAGGAAAATCTCCGCAAGCAGATCGCCCGATACAATCAAGGTCTTGCAACCCACGCGGGCCTGTGCGAACGACTGATCGGTCAAATCAAGAAACTGGAAAATGACCAGCGCGATCTGCGTGCGAAGGCCTCGGCAAACCTCAAAGCCGGCAATCGCGATGCCGCCGGGCAATACGCTCTGCGCCTTCAGGTGGTCGATAGAGACTTAACCGAGAATCGCAGCCAGTTGGAGCAGGCCGAAGGAACTTACAAAGATCTTGTAAAAGCCCGGGATGTCGCCATTACCTCCGCGCGCGCCAAGATCGAATCTCTAAAAGCCGGCATCAACGACCTGAAGGTCAAGAAGGCCCTTGCTGAGCTTACCGAAATGGCCACCGGCATGGTCAGCTCGATTGGAGGTTCCGGAGATACGCTGGACCGACTTTCGGAGATTGTTGAAGATGAGCGCACTAAGGCCGCCGGCCGCGCCCGCGTCGCTCGCGATAGCATGGACACCACCGAGGTAAAGATTAAAGAAAGCGAGCAGCACGCTCTGGCAGAGCAGGCACTGGCGGATTTTGCGGCCCACGAGGGGCTTGCTCTTGACCCGATTGCATCAAGTGCTCCAAATGGTTCTTCCACCGTAAAGTCCATGGGATCGACGCCTTCTTCCTCAACCCAGTCAGGAGGATAACCCCGTGTTTCGCTACGTGAAGTCGGCCTTTCTCGTGCCGGTGAATATTCCCGGCTTGGGAGGCATACCCCTGAACGTGTTGGCCGCGGCTGGTTTCTGCATCCTTGGCTTTGTCGAGCCGAGCCTTTGGTTATTGGGGCTGGGGCTGGAGACGACATTTCTGGTTTCGCTGGCATTCAATCCCCGGTTTCAAAAGTGGGTGGATGCCACGAAACAGCTGTCCTCCGGCGACGATACCGTTCAAAAGCGGATGAATCTGATCCGGGCACTGGCTCCGTCGTTGAGGGATCGGTTAAATGGCTTGCAGGCGCAGTGCTCAAAGGCCATGGAGTTGTATCGAAGCTCCGATGCGGAAGGGTATGTTGTGGAAACGGCCTTTCAAAATCTCGATAGCCTCGGATGGCTCTATCTGAAACTGCTGGTTGCCAAGCAGAATCTGGGCAATTCGACGGGCGAGAGTGAAGAGTCTCTTTCGCGGAAGATCTCCGATTTGCAGAAGTCGCTGGAGGAAGGAACGGACACCGAGGCTCTTCATAAATCCAAGACGGCGACTCTTGCCATTCTCAAGAAACGGCTCAACGTCATGCGCCACAAAGGGCAGATGCTTCAGGAAATTGACAGTGACCTGATGCGCCTGGAAGCACAGGTTGCGTTGGCGGTGGAAAATGCCTCCGTGGAAGGCAAGCCCCAGGCAATTTCAACCGAAATTGAACTGGCAAGCGATCTCGGCGGCAGCTTGTATGGAGAATCCGAGTCGGCGATCGCCGATCTTGAAGAGGCCTACTCTCACCGAGGCGGCTCACCGAAGATCGCTGGCCCGGAAAGAGCCTGAGTGATGGATTCTGGCGTGAGCATGAAGATCAATGAGGCTTTGCCTGCCTGGGCGCTCGAACTGATTGGCCTCTATGAGAGTAATGCCGCCAGTCAGTTCATCGTTTATGGCAATGTAAATGACCGACTGCTGATTCCCGCCGCGGGAAAAACCACTATAGGGACGCTGCAGGACTTTCTGCTGCAGAACCTGCTTCCACGTTTTGATGTGGTCTTAAGTTACGACCTGGGAAACGGCATCCGCGTGGAAAAAGGCGGCGAGATATTTTCCCAGTGGTCGTACGTCAAGGAAAACTCTCCGCTGCCGCGCAATCCTCGCCCGGCCGTTGAAGTGCTGACTCATTATTTTCGTTATTGCGCCAATCTGGCCCGGCTGGGCCGTGGAAATATCCAGGTAGGATGCCTCATCAAGCACGCCGATCTGCTGATTCCGCGCATGTCCGGCGCATTCGATTACGACCTGAGCGCCATTGCGACGCTGATTCGAGACTGGGCCAACGATAGCCTCTTGGCCGACCATGCCCTAGCCACATTTCTCATTACAGAGAATCTGAATGACCTTCATCCACAGGTGGCCAATAACCCTCGTACCGCGCATATCCGCCTGCCTCTTCCTTCATCCGAAGAGTTGAAAGCGGCGCTATCGGCGATGTCATCCCTCTTCCCTTCTGCTCTGGCCAAGTATGCGGACGACCTGGATGCGCCCGCCGCTGAGTTGGTTGGGGCCTCTCTTGCTTCCGTCGAAACCATGTTGAAGACCCGCGAGCATGGCCGCCAGGCGCTCGCGTCCAGCGATCTCTCGTCTCTCAAGAAGCAGCTTGTCGAAAAGGACTGCAACGGACTGATCGAGTTTATCGAGTCAAAGCGTACACTCGACGATCTTCATGGGCAGGCAGCCATCACGAGTTGGCTGCGCCAGGATATCGCGCTGTGGCGCAAGAACGACACTGCCGCGCTCCCCAAGGGGTATCTGTTCTGCGGACCGGTGGGAACAGGCAAGACCTATATGGTGGAATGCCTTGCGGGAGAAGCAGGAGTACCTGTCGTAAAGCTCAAGAACTTTCGCGATAAGTGGGTTGGCAGCAGCGAAGGAAATCTCGAGCGGATCTTTCGCCTGCTTCACGCCATGGGCCGCTGCTACGTTTTTATCGATGAGGCCGATCAGGCTCTTGGGAAAAGAGATTCCGGCTCCGGCGATTCAGGGCTTTCCGGCCGCCTCTACTCCATGATTGCCGAGGAGATGGGCAACAGCCGACGCGGCGCCATCATCTGGGTGCTCGCTTCCAGCCGTCCCGATCTGATTGAAGTGGATCTCAAACGCCCCGGCAGGGTTGACGTGAAGATCCCGCTGTTTCCCACCGCTGATCCCGAAGGAAGTTTCGAGCTTTTGCAAGCTCTGTGCCGCAAGCGTTCGATAACTGTCCCCGATGAGATCTTTCCGGAGATTCGCAATCAAATGCCTATCTTACTGACGCCGGGCAGCGCGGATGCTCTTGCAGTCAGGCTTTACCGCCAGGTGAAAACCACCTCGGAAAGTACGGAGAAGTTATTGCGCCGCTGCCTCGCGGACTACCAGAATCCCGTACCGATGGACGTCATGAAGTTTCAAATTCAGCTCGCGGTTTCGGAAGCGAGCGACCTGGCGTTTGTTCCAGCCGCCTTTCGTGTTTGATCCTGGATCCTCTTAATGAAAGTCATGGGATGAAATTTCAGCGGCGCTGATCCGAAGCGGAAATATTCTCTTCGCCAGCAGATGGACGATTCCATCGCGGTTCTGAATGACTCCCTCTACCCTCAAAAATCTGTTGCCGAGGGCCGTGGACCAGTATTCCCGAAGGATATCCGGCATTACGACAACATTGGCAAACCCGGTTTCGTCCAGCAAAGAGATGAACATGATGCCTTTGGCGGTTCCGGGACGCTGGCGGCTGTCCACCTGTCCTGCGGCAATCGCAAGCGTGCCGTCGGGAATTTTGATCAATTCACAATTCGGCCTGATGCCTAACTGAAGCATCTCTTTGCGGCGGTGCGCCATCGGATGCGCTCCAATGGTCAGGCTCGTTGCATGATAGTCCGCAACCATGCGCTCCTCCATGCTCATGGCGGAAAGCGGCGAAGCGGAGTCGCTTTCGATCACGCCCTCCAGGAGTGGATGGCGATTCCAGCCGCCATATTTCTGTACCTGCCAAAGCGCATCGCGTCGGTGAAGCGAGCTTCCGCCCTGGCCTGGGACGTTGTTGAGCGCGCCCGCGCCTGCCAGCATCCGCAGAGCAGGTTTTTCAAGGCTGGGGACTCTTCGGCATAGATCGGAAATCGCCCGAAACGGCTGAAGGCGCCGCTCCTCTACGATTTTCTCCGCAACGGGCCTTTTCAATCCCCGGATATAGCAAAGGCCGATGCGGACGACAATCTCATTCTCTTCATGCTCCAGAGTGCAGTGCCAGTCGGATGCGGTAACGTCAATCGAGCGAAACTTAACGCCATGCCGCTTTGCGTCCTGCACTAAAGTAGCCGAGGAATAAAATCCCATGGGTTGGTTATTGAGTATGGCTGCCGTATATACCTGCGGATAGTAAACTTTGAGATATGCGGTGGTATAGGCAATGGAGGCAAAGCTCGCCGCATGCGACTCCGGAAAGCCGAAGAGCGCAAATGAGGTAATGAATTGCACGATCTCATCCTGGGCTTGGCCGGTAATCCCTTTTTGACTCATTCCCGCACGCAGCTCAACCTCGATTTCAGCCATCAATTCTTTCGATCGCTTGTGGCTCAAAGCGCGCCGTAGGGCTTCAGCTTTCTCTGGGGAAAAATTTGCGCATTCCATGGCGACACGCATCGCTTGCTCCTGGTAGAGCAGGACGCCATACGTACGTTCCAGAATTGGCTCCAGGAGCTTATGGGGAACGCTCACCTTCTCTTTTCCTTGCCTGCGCCTCAGGTAAGGATTGGTCATACCGCCTGTAATGGGGCCGGGACGGATAAGCGCTACCTGAGCCGTTAGATCTTTCCGCGTCTCCGGATTGTTTCTGGGGAGGGATGCCATCTGCGCTCTGCTCTCTACTTGAAACATGCCAACGGTGTCGCCTTTGGCGATGGTCTGGTAGACCTTGGGATCTTCCGGCAGTTTCGCGGGATCGAACTCTTCATGGTGATGGATACGCACAAGTTCCTTCGAGTCGCGCACAGCGCCAAGCGCGCCCAGGCCCAGCAAATCGATCTTGACCAGTCCCATGCTCTCTGCCCCTTCCTTGTCCCACTGGCAAACGGTGCGGTCCTTCATGGTTGCCGGTTCTAGCGGAACCACCGCATCCAGTAGTCCTTGGCAGACAATCATGCCCCCCGGATGCTGCCCAAGATGGCGAGGCATGTCCTGGACGCGTTCGCATAAGGAAATAAAGTGGCGAATGCGCGGATGGCGAACATCCAGGCCGGCCCGGCCAAACTGAACTTCCGCGGGATCTTTGGAATCCTGCCACTCCCACGCCGGCAATAACTCCGAAAGCTGGTTCAGGGTTTTCGCGTCAAAACCCAGAATCTTCCCCATTTCACGGGCGGCAAGCTTGGGGCGGTAGGTGATGATATTGGCGGTCATGCAAGCCCCGCGCGCCCCATAAATCCCATAGACGTGTTGAATCACCTCTTCGCGGTCCGCGCCGCTCGGCAGATCCAGATCGATGTCCGGCCATTCGCCGCGCGCCTCCGATAAAAACCGTTCAAAGAGCAGCTTCAGTGCAATTGGATCGATGATCGTGATACACAAGCTATAGCAAACCACGCTATTGGCTGCGGAGCCCCTGCCTTGGACAAAGATATTTTTGCCCTCACAAAATTTCACAATTTCATGGACAATCAGGAAATATCCGGCGAGTCCTAGCTGCGCAATGAGTCCTAGTTCTTTGTTCAATTGCAACTGCACTTCTTCACCGATGGTTCCATACCGTTTGACGGCCCCCTCATAGGCAAGTTTGCGTAAATGAGAATCCATCGACTCGCCCGCTGGGACAGGAAACTTCGGAAATTCATAACCAAGGTCTTCGAGGGTGAACTCCAGGCGGCTTGCAAGTGCAGCGGTGTTTTCAATCGCTTCCGGCAGATCGGAGAAGAGGCTGGCCATCTGTTCCTGCGTTTTTAGATACCGCTCTGCATTGGCGCTGAGCAGCCGGCCTGCCTCTTCAAGAGCGCATTTGTTCTTGATGCAGGTGAAAGCATCCAGGACTTCGCGGTCTGTTTCCGCCGCATAGAGAACGCCATTGGTGGCCAGAATGGGAAGGTGTATCTCCTTGGCCAATTCAATCGCCGCGCGGTTTCGAGACTCCTGATCGGCCAGAAAATGCCTTTGCAATTCGACGTAAACATTGTCTGCGCCAAAGATGCTTTTAAGCCTCTCCAGCAGCCGGCGGGCCTCTTCTTTACCTCCGGTTTGCAGGGCCTTGGCAAGCGGGCCATCCTGATCTCCTGTAAGGCAGATCAGGCCCCGAGCGTGTTGCTCAAGCTCGGCAAAGCTTGCGGCCGTGGGCGTATTCTTTTTGGCCCTGAGTTTCGTGGTAGTGATTAACCGGCAAAGATTCTGATAACCATTCTGCTCAGCGGCCAGAAGAGGATAGTAAGACGTGGCCGCGCCCGGAGTCTCAAAAGCGCTCACCTCCGCTCCCACATAGCCTTTGAGCTTTTTGTTTTCCATCGCGTGGTGGAAAAATGGAGCGCCATAAACGCCATTCCGGTCGAGTAGCGCCATGGCGGGCAGGCTCAGCCCGGCGCAAGCCGCTGCGAGTGTATCCGGATGCGATGCGCCTTCCAGAAAGGAGAATGCGCTTCTCGCATGTAGCTCTACATATTGCATTTCAAAAAAACCTTCAATCGAATTTTCCGCTCACAAACCAAGCGTTATTTTCCAGATCCCGATAGATCCGGAAGCAAGAGATTCCTTCCGCTGCCTTGAGCTGCACATCCCATATCTCGCGCCGAAATTGCCCCTGCCACCAACTCCCTGAATACTTCCAGGGGCCGGAAAGCTTTTCGACCTCCGATGAGATACCGGCAAAGCTCAGGTGTGCGGGCCTGCCTTCTTTCAGGACGATCCGGGCCTCTTTCGGAGGCCGGAAGATCCGCAGCAGATTTTCTTCCCGTTGGCTCGCGATCTTGGCTTTACGCTTGCGGCCTCCATCTGTGAATGGAAGAACCGTGAAAGCATCTGGCCTTGGGGAGTCTACAATCCGTGGTGTCCCTACGGTGCTCCTGCCCGAATTGTCTTCGGGGCCTACAATCGCCCGCAGCTTGGCTTCGAGCAGCTCCGCTCTCTCCGGTTGCGGAGCGCTGCGGATAAACAGGTTCCCCTGAGTCAATCGTGGCTTTGCCGGTGTTGCCCATATTCGAATTTTCTTGATCGCCGCGCTCGGGGGATGCGCTTGCAAATCGAGTTGAATGAGGTTCAGCAGCATTTTTTTGTCTTGCATGGGAACCGGCAGTTTGATGATCCGATAGAAAATCTCAAACTCTTCTTTCTTCGGCATCTGCCGGATGTCGCGGCCCGGATTTTTCTCTAGAGCGAGCTCACAATGAAGTTCAGAGACAAACAGCGAGTAGACGGAGAGCTTGGTCAGGAGTTGATCGAGCAACCGGTTCACGACGAAGAGCAGGGAATCAAGCAGTTCAACCGCGTCTTCCAATTCCAGGCTTTCTTCGAACTGCAGCGGCGCCTCGAAGGCTCTTAACGTACGCTCGGCTTTTCCGGACGCCAGCATCTTCAATCGTAGTCCGTCCTGGCCTAGTCGTTCGGAAAGCGGTACCGCCGGTAGTTCGCCCAGGCTGCCGCAGGTGCGAATGCCCCAGGACTCCAAAATTTCCATCTGCTCCGGAGTTGGTGAAAGCGCCTCCAAGGACAAGGGCGCAAGATATTCTCTTTCTTTGCCGGAAGGAATGACCGTGATCCCGGCAATTCCCTTGGCGGCGATCAGCGCCGCGTCGGGGTTTGTGGCCATCGCCAGGTGGATCTTCAAACTCACGGCGGTTGTGCAGCGCATGATTGCCTCCGCCACGTTTTTCGGAGGGCCGAATAAGCGATCCAGGCCGGTGACATCGAGTGTAACCGCGCCCCGTTCCGTCGATTCGAATTTTGGCGAAAACGACGAAGCGCACTCAAGAAGCGCATCCTGTGCCCAGGCTTCGTGTTCCCAGGATCGCTCCACCAGAGTCATCCCGGGAAACTGCTCCGCCTGAGCTTTGCTGATTCCTGGATCGACGCCCATCGCGGTAGCTGCATCGTTGCAATCGATCACCCGCATGGTGCTTTCAGGACCATCCAGCACCGCGATGGGTAAGCGGTCGGCATAGCGCAGCCCGCCTGTTTGAGTCCTGGCGACGGACTGGGCGACAAAACGCGGAGCAAAAAGACAGGCAAAGAGCATAGAAGGCCTTACTCAAACTTTCTTGTGGAAGTGAAATGAAGGCGCGCATCCTGGGAGTTTTTCTTCTTATCGCGAATGCGGCTTACGTCCGCGGAGCCGGCAAAACCGCTCAGTGCAACAGCGTATGTGGGCGCATCAAGAACGGTTGTAGTCCAGCCTGCTTCGCATCCTGCCAGGCGCAGGACCAGGGCGCTGCAGGTTCCCGACACCGGAGCAGGCGTGCAAAAAACCAGTGCCGCCTTCAGGTTTTGTGCGACAAAGCGAAAGCGGTGCCAGACATCGAGGTGGATGCGACGCGCCAATTCCTCGGCTACGTCCCCAAGATCGGCCACGATCAACCCAAAGCCGCAGTTTGCCCGCAAGATCAAGTCGGTAGCTTTAAGCGCCTGATCGACTCTGCCGAGGTAAGGTTTTCGATGAGGCTGTTCCTGGCAGCGCACCCATAACAGGCGCTCAAGGAGCACCCCCGAGGCTTCCGCCCAGCGGGCGTTGAATGTGTCGTGGCAATCGATCAGCGCGCAAAAATGCTCCTTGCTGGCGCCGGCGAGAAGAGAAATAAGCAGAGACGAAGCCCCGCTGGTCAGCTTCGGACTCGTACATATCTCCGTAATGGCTCCGCAGGGAATTCCGCCAATCTGCTGGTCGATCGCCTCAACTCCCGTTGGGATAACAGGCAGTTCCACCTGTGGCCGAAGGCCGAGCGGCGCTGAGTACCGCTTGGAAAGGCGTTCTTCAACCTGGATCTGGATCTGGATTGCGTTGGCGGAAAGCATAGGCATTCGGTGCGCGATTATTTTCGCTTTTTATTCGCTATCGATAATCGTAAACTACACCCAGGCCTGGGGCGCTTGTCAACCGGCTTTCCCGGCTTCAAATCGTAAGCTATTGAGCGGTCAATGAATATTTATGTCGGAACTGCCGGATTTTCCTACAAAGACTGGGAAGGGATCGTCTACCCCAAAGATCTCAAAAAACAGAAGCTGCATCCGTTGGAATACCTGGCCCGTTTTTTCGACTGCTGTGAAATCAACACCAGCTTCTATGGCCACATCCGGCCTCATTCCGGAAAAGAGTGGTGCGACAAAGCGTCTGCGGTGAATCCGCACTTTCAGTTTGCAGCCAAATTGTTTCAGGGCTTTACCCATGTTCCTCAAGGGGTCAGGGCCGCATCGCCCTTCAACTTGGCGGTGAGCGCAGAAGAAGAAAAATTGGCGCGTGACGGCCTTGATTCGATTGCGGCGGAAGGCCGCTTGGCAGCGGTCTTGATCCAGTTTCCAATTTCGTTCAAGAACCAGGACGATACCCGCGACTATCTGTTTAAGTTGATCGAGAAATTCAAGACATATCCGCTGGCCTTGGAGATCAGGCACGAAAGCTGGAATGACGAAGAGATTCTTTCCAGGCTTTCAGAGCGGGGAGTCGGCTTCTGCAACATCGATCAGCCATCGATCGGAAAGTCATTGCGCGAGACGGCCCATGCCACTTCGCGCATTGGGTATGTCCGCCTGCATGGCAGGAATTACAAAGAATGGTTTCATGCGGAACGCTCTCATGACCGCTACAACTATTTATACAAACCTTATGAGCTCGAAGGATGGCAGGCAAAGATCGTAAAGATCGGTGGCAAGGTCGATAAAACGCTGGTAGTAACGAACAATCACTACGAGGGAAAAGCGGCCGTCAATGCGCTTGAGCTGAAAAAGATGCTGTCTGGAAAGAAAGTCAAAGCGCCTAAATCGCTCGTTGAGCGGTATCCGGAGCTTGGAGATTTTGCCGAGCCGGAAGATTAAATTCCGGAAATTGGAGACTAAAAGGCTAAACGATCTTCCGGCTTCGGCTGTAGAGATTGATCGGAACAACATCTACCGAAACAACAAGGACGCATATTCGGTCAGATTGCGTCTCCAGACCAGCCATGTATGCCCGCCCGTTGTCTCGATGTCCGCATGTTGCACGCCCTTGGATGCAAGCCACTTTCGGAGGTCGCGGTTGACTGTAATCAAGCGGTCTTCCGTGCCACAGGCAATCCACAAGAGATGAAGCTGTTGGTTTGCCTTGGCGTCCAGCGACGGAAAGTCTGTCTGAAACCCTTCCGGAAGTCCGCCCGCGCTGAAGGCCCCGATCCAGGAAAATTTATCCAAGTGATTCAATCCGGCTAACAGCGATTCCGAACCACCCATGGAGAGCCCGGCGATGGCTCGCGCATTGCGATCTTTGTTGACGCGATATTCGGCCTCAACTTGGGGAATGACTTCAGAGAGAAGGGCGTTCTGGAACTTATCGAAGTTGCGGTTCCGCAGATCGTGATTGCCCCAGGCGCTTACCCCGGTTCGCACAAATTCCATTGTGCCGTAGCCAAGGGGCATCACCACGATCATCGGCTTGGCCTTTTGCTGCGCGATAAGGTTGTCGAGAATCACATTCGCGCGTCCAACGGCTGTCCACCCGTCGGCGCCGTCGCTATAGCCGTGCAGCAGGTAAAGGACCGGATAGGTTTGCTTGTCAGCCGGGCTGTATCCCGGCGGGGTATAGACGTAAAAGTCCCGGCTGTCTTCGGCGATTGCCGATTTGTAGTAGTGATGATGAACCTCACCGTGCGGCACATCGTTTAACTCCCAGGAGAGCGAAGCAGGGCCCGGAATATGGACTACACTTTCCGTGGACATCAGATTTGGTTTGAACCAGGGATTCAAAGAATCGATTGCATGCACGCCGTCCACGATGAATGAATATCCATAGTAGTCCGGAGCGAGTGGAGCGGTGGTGATGCTCCAGACCCCGCGCTCGTCTTTTTCCATCGGCGCCGAACTTGCTCCTTCGCGCGCAAGCTTGACCTCTTTGGCATTCGGAGCCTGCAAGCGGAAGGTAACGCTGTCGTCTTCATGGATTTCGGGCGAAACTACCCGAAGCGGAACCTGCGGCGAAGTGGTCTGCGCAGGGGCAACACATAAGAACGACAGAAGGATGCAGAAGCACAAAAGCAATTTCGGATAAGGGAATCTAATCTGCATGAATCGAACTCCTTAGGTAGTCTTGGTTGAATCTTCCGTCTCTCTGTTTTTCGTAGCATGGACTGTTGCAATGGCCCGCCCTGTTTATTTCTCAGGCTTCCGCAGATGCCGCAAACGCTCCACTTCGCCGCTGTGCCCTGCGGCTTCCCTATTCCGGATAAGATCTTCGCGGCAAATGAAATGGACATCCACCCCCGACAACCGCCCTAGTATCCGATGCACCCAGGCATCCTGGAAGCGAACGCCATCGATCTTCGTAATGATGTTAATTCGCGGGATATCACGCCCGATCGGGTAGGTGATATCGTAGCTTGAAAAATCCTCTGCCGTTATCTGGTCGGTACTCAGCGGTGCGCCCGACTCTGCTAAAGCCGAATACACGCGTTCTCCATTCTCCGGTGCATTGCGAATCCAGATATCCAGATCCTTGGTGAACTGCGGTCCACTATATTTCATGACCGCATACCCGCCGACCACCAGAAATTCAACGTTGTGAGCGTTGAACCGCTGTAACATCTCGGTGAAATGTGGGTTGTGTTCCATACTTTTCTTTCTCCATACAGATCATTTCCCAGGCGGCCGCAAAGATCGCGTCATCGCCCTGAGTCTGCCAGAAGTCAATATCAAATTGCTGATCGGCAGAATGCCCACGCACCACGCGCGTCCAAGATCGCGTCTTTGCCTATTTGTTCCAGTCTTTGTCAATCGAGCGCCATTAGGACAGCCTATCTCTCTCCGTGCGGTGGCTTACCTTTCTACTACGCGTTGTGGCGATCGCTCCACCTTCGTTATCTTTCAAATTCCACTTTGTAGTAGAAGCTTTCCAGCCGGTCTCAATGCGGGGATTATAACTCCCGGCAATGAAGGGTCCTTTCATCAACAAAGCTTAAGAAAAGGCCTTGCCCCGGCTGACGGCGCAAAGTTTGAATGCTGCGCATTTGCGCCGGCCGCTTTTCCATCATTGCGATCATTGAGCCGCGTGCCGGCCTTACTGCCCTTCACCAGCCATCACAAAATGTGAAAGCTTCCACGAGGCCATAACCAGGGTTTCGATAGAAGAAGTAGAGAGGCGTCTGGATCGGAGTTGGGCGGCAGGAATCGGTGCGGGCGTGTTCAATAACAATAGGGGGATAAGAATCTGGTGTACCGCCACTACACGGACGCGCAACGCGATTCTTGCGAAGCTCCGGATTCTCTCGAGTAAGGCCGATGGATTACAACGCCCAACGAGCTTTGAAGCTTATTCCTGTGATCTGAAGGCCCCAAGATCTTCAGGGCGAACCGTAAATTCGATATCCGGGTAGCTTGGCGCTACTTTCAAAAGCCCTTTGCGGGAAAGATCCTCGGGAGACTTAAGGACTTGGCGTGCTCCATGGGAATCGGCCAGGAAAAACATTAGTGCCGCCTCATTGGAGAGCGTAGACCATAAAGGATCGGCGGAGAAATCGGGCAACGTGGCAACGAATGTTCCGTCAGACCCGACGGAAGTTTTTGTAAGGAAGAAAGGAGAGATGGAGACTTCTGAGAGGCCGAAAAACTGCTTGGCCCAACTGCACTCGTAAAGCGCCTCTACGTGCAAACTCTTTTGTCCAGCATCCGGCGTTGTGGTTTTACCCCGAAGCTCGATCTGGGGAAGCTTCGTGCACTGGAACTCAGCTTGTCGGCTGCTGGCAGCAAGATCGTCGATGCTGATGGTTGCGAACTGGCAGTCGGGGGCGTACAGAATCGCCTTAAAGCCCTTGGCCACTTTGCCCTCCTGCCCGGTCTTGATAAGAATCTTGTTCTCATCGTTCGCGGCAATCGTGGAAGACTGACGGATTTCGGAGCTGCCGGTTAAAAAATAGCGCACCTGAACGTCTTTGGGCGAGACAGGCGCCGCCACCGAGATAGTAAAAACATTTTCGTCGGTGTTGCTCTGCTGGGCAAAGCAAGGGAGCAGGAAAGTCAGGCAAGCGAAAAGAGCAAGTCGGCGGTACATCATCTTTTGCATTATCGCGCAAAGTCCATAAGTTTTAAATTTTTTTTGGCTCCCGCGGCTCCTCGTTATCGCGTTATCGGAAGATACGCCGAAAAACCGGGCAGAAGCACATGATGAAATCATATAGAAACGCTGCAAAAGCTTATAGTTGCCAGGTTTAGCCTAAGAATTGCCTTGACAAATGAAGAGAGCAGAAAGCAGAGTACTAAGGTTACTGCCCGGTACTCCCATGCAAGCGATAGCCAAATACCCCCAATTTGCGTCGCTATTTGCGGTCTGCATGGATGCGGTTTTTTTAGGAAATAAGGCTTCAAGGAAGAAAGACTAAGGTTCCGAACCAAGGTAGATCCCAATTACTCCAGTCGATAACTGCCCTCCCGACCCGATGACTGAGGTCCGGTGGAAAGTGAGGCCCAAGCTCCGTGAAAACTATTTCGCATTCGGTAACTGCTGCGACGCCGCGATGGTTTTTCCAGACCATGCCCTCCCTGCCCTTGTCCTCTTGGAAACAGGCAGTCGGCCTTTTTGCAATATTTGGTTTATTCATCGTAGCGCGCGCCCAGGCGCAAGTCGCGCCGCCAACGATCGCCAAAGCATTTAATCCTGGCTCTATTTCGGTGAATAACAGCACGACTCTTACGTTTACGCTTACGAATCCGAATGCATCAACGGCGCTAACCGGAGTCTCTTTTTCGGACACACTTCCCAGCGGGCTGATTATTGCCAATCCCGATAGCCTTGCCGGACAGTGTGGCAGCGGCGTAATTTCCCCCTCTGCGAACAGCATCAGCCTTGCGGGCGGTAACCTCGATCCCGGGGGCTCCTGTACTTTCTCGATTGATGTGTTGGCTGTTTCCGGCGGGACGCAGGTAAATACCACGGGGCCCGTAACCTCAAATGAAGGTGGAACCGGCGGAACTGCCTCTGCGACTGTTACGGTGCTGGTTCCCGATTTGACGATTGCCAAAAGCCATAATGGAAGCTTCCGCCAGACGCAGACCGGCGCAGTCTATACCGTTGTGGTGAGCAACTCTGGAGGGGGCGACACAAGCAGCCTGGTAACGGTCACGGACACGCTGCCCGCGGGGCTCACGGCTACCGCTATTGCAGGAACAAATTGGAGCTGTAGTTTGCCTCCCAATCTGCAATGCTCGCGCGGCGATGTGCTGCCGGCCGGAGGCAGCTTTGAGCCTATTACTCTTACGGTGAATGTCGATCCCAATGCCGCTCTTTCGTTGACAAACGTAGCAACGGTTTCCGGAGGTGGAGAAGTAAACACCGCGAATGACACGGCGTCCGATCCCACCACGATTATCGCGGTGAGCGATCTCGCAATTTCCAAAGCCCACACCGGCAACTTTACTCCTGGGCAAACCGGAGCGAACTACACGATTACGGTAAGTAATGTTTCCTCGGGCCCGACTGTGGGTACTGTGACCGTTGTCGATACGTTGCCCAACGTTCCCAATACTCTGGTGGCAACGGCCATGAGCGGCACAGGATGGTCCTGCACGCTCAACACGTTGACCTGCACTCGCAGCGATGTGCTTGCGGGAGGCGCAAGCTATCCCCCAATCACATTAACGGTAAATGTCCCCAACGGAATTCAGTCAAATGTAACGAATACCGCCACGGTCTCGGGCGGAGGCGAGGTTAACACAGCCAACGATACCGCTACGGATCAAACTCATATCGGCGGGCCCATACAAATTGCGGCATTGGCCGGCAATCTTCAGCTTGTGCGAGGCAGCACAACTTCCACAGTGCTCACCGTGAATTCGAGCAACGGCTTAGGAACGCTCACATTAAGCTGTAGCGGATTGCCGGGCTTTGTTGGCTGTAGCTTCGATCCTCCATCGCTCAATCAGCTCACCAGCCAGGTGACTCTCAAGGTTACGGCTTCCACGCTTGCTTTTGCGAGGCCCTTGGGTACGGGCAGGAATCCGCGAATCTTCGCCATGGTCCTTCCGCTGTTCGGATTGCTGGGGCTCGTCATGATGCAACCGGAGCGGCGGAAGAACAAGCGCCTGCGGAGATTGCAGATGGCGCTTCTGTTGGGGATCGCATTGCTCCTGGGCTTGGCAGGCTGCGGCAGCAATCTCAAAAAATCGCAACCTGGAACCTTCTCAATGACTGTGACCGCGACAAGCGCAAATGGAACTTCAGGCAGCACCACCATCAATTTGACCGTTCTCTAGGTCGTCTAGGTACGCTGCGGGGGAGAATATAAAAGATGCCCGGGTCTCTTCAGGGGCATTTGCATCTCCCCTGCGCGTTTTGGCGTCAGGAGTTGTAACCGCAAATCAAGGGCGGCTCCCACAAGAAATGTTACTTTCGTAATGGGGGTTGAAATCCTAAAATTCTTTAATTTTTCCCAGTAGATATCGATTTGAACCTAAAATACTGCTGCTATTTGAAAGCGTAAACCCCGCGTATCTACAGGCCGTCACAGATTTCAAGAACGTAGAAAAGCGCCCAAGAGTATTTCCAGCGCGGGTATATCCGAGGGAATCAAAAGTCCACCTGGATATTGAGCAACGCTGGAAATGCTTATAAGTGTAAGGGTTCGCAACTTTGGAGCGCAGTATTGAAACTTCCCTGTACATCATTGCTAAGGATCGTCTTTGTGGCTTTGGTGTGGGTGGTCCGGGCGTGGGCCGCCGACGGTAGTGAGAATCCAGTCAAACAATATGTGCGCGATACATGGGGTGTCCGCGAGGGGCTGCCTCAGAGCGCTATCGCTGCCATCCTGCAGACCCGTGACGGCTATCTGTGGCTGAGCACGCACGAGGGGCTTGTTCGTTTTAACGGACATCAATTTAAAGTTTTCAATGAAACAAATGTTCCCGAACTGCGAAGCAACGTAATAGGCGCGTTGCTGGAAGACCGGCAAGATGGCTCTCTATGGATTGCCACTTGCCATGGCGGCCTGGTGCGTTACCGCGCAGGTGAATTCCGCACATTCACGCCGGGCGACGGACTGCCAAGTAACTCCGTGGCCGCGCTGGCGCAGGACACACGAGGAAGACTTTGGGTCGGAACCGCCGCGGGCCTCGCTGTTGTCACAGACGGGAAGATTGAAAACTATAGTGGCAAAAGGAGTCTTCTGCAGCGGGAGATTCTCGCTCTCGCCTTTTCCGCGGATGGCTCGCTCTGGGTGGCCGTGAAAGATGGGCTAATCAAAGTCAATACTGCGACTGGAGCTTCTGAGTTCCGGTTCAAAGGGAAAATTCAAAATCCTATCAGCCTTTCCTCTGACCGTGACGGCTCCCTGTGGGTTGGAACCACAGCCGGCAGAATCTACTCCATCAATGGCGAGAAGGTCGCGCGCTACCAGTTAAAGCATGGTGGTCAAACCAGCATCACGGCAATACGAAGAGATAGAAATGGGGAGATTTGGGCCGGTCTGCTTCAAGGCGGACTCTGCCGCCTGCGATCGCGGGAGTTTGAATGCTACACGGCGTCCGAGGGGCTTACCAATGATGTCTTGTCGCTTTTTGAAGACGGCGAAGGCAGCCTGTGGATCGGAACACTCACTACCGGTTTGGTCCGTCTTAAAGACCGTAGGTTTGTGACCTATAACCGGAAATCTGGCATGCCGAACGATTATGTTTTGGCTCTATCGGAGGCTAGGGATCACAGTCTGTGGGTGGGGACTCGTAACGGAATTGCGCATCTCCAGAACGGCAGAATCGTTTCTTCTTTCAAGACTGGGACTTCGGAAGCTGGCAACGTGGCCATGTCGATCCTGCAAAGCCGGAACGGAACGGTATGGGTGGGAACGGGCGAAGGTCTGAAAGAACTCCGTGATGGCAAGGTAGTCAGGACTTACGGTCCCAAGCAAGGATTGCCTGCCGACGGAATTAGCTCAATCTACGAAGACCGGTCCGGCGTCTTGTGGTTGGGCAATGGTCACTTGGGATATCTGGGCAACCTGAAAAATGGAAAGTTTACCGCCTTTGCACAAAAGGACGGGCTTATCACGAATCGGGTTCGTAGCATCATGGAAGACCACGAGGGTAGTCTTTGGTTTTCAACCAACCTCGGCGTGACTCGGCTGAAAGATGGAATCTTTACCACCTATGCAATCGGTAAAGACCGAGGCGGGAACATTGGGGCCGGAACCTGTATCTATGAGGATGCAAATCACGACTTATGGATTGGGAGCTTTAGCTCCGGCCTGAGCCTGTTGCGCAACGGTCAGTTGTCCACATTCCGCACGCAAGATGGCTTTCTTGACAACCGGATATGGGCCATCCTGGAGGATAATCGCGGCTTCTTCTGGATAAGTTCCAATCGCGGCTTGTTCCGGGTGCGCAGGATCGACCTGGAGAATTTTGTAGACCATAAAATCGCCTCTCTCCCTTATGTCCCCTACGATACGAAGGATGGACTCGTCAGCTCCGAGTTCAATGGAGGCTACCAAAGTGGAGGCTTGCGAGCATCGAACGGCAAGTTATTCTTTGCTTCAGTCCAGGGCCTGGTGGAAATGGACCCGGAGCATTTTCTTCCTAATTCAATTGTTCCCCCGGTAAAGATCGAGGAAGTTTTAGTAGACGGAAAACTCATAGATTCGGGACAGCACGCTCCGGTTGGCGCTGGAAAGGTGGAGTTCCACTTTGCCTCGCTCAGCTTCCTGGCGCCTGAGAATGTGCGCTACAAGTGCAAGCTTGACGATGAAGCCACATGGTCTGTTTTCGACACCCGTGATGTCGCCTACTACACGCTCGCGCCGGGAAAGCATACATTTCAAGTCATTGGTTCGAACAACGATGGCATGTGGAACGAGCAAGGCGCCACCTTTACCTTGCATCTCGATCCGCGTTTCTCCCAAACATTCCTGTTTAAGTTCCTGTGTGGATTGGGCCTGGTGCTGGCCGGCCTGGGCGTGAATGCGCTGCGGGTTCGAAACATGCAAGCCACCGAAAGGCGGCTGCTTTCCCTGGTGGAAGAGCGCACCCGAGAGTTGCGTCTGGCAAAAGAGGCGGCGGAATCGGCCACGCTGGCGAAAAGCGAGTTTTTAGCCAACATGAGTCATGAGATCAGGACGCCTCTTAACGGCATGCTGGGCATGCTGGAGTTGGCGGGCAAGACCAGTCTGACTGCTGAGCAGGAGGATATTTTAGGCGTGGCGGGATACTCCGCCAGCCTGCTGTTGGAAGTGCTCAACGACATTCTCGACTTTTCCAAGATCGAAGCCGGAAAGATGGAACTGCGCTCTGAAGAGTTCCGCATCGCCCAGGTACTGAATGAAGTTGAGTCGATGTTTGCCCCCCGGGCCGCGCAAAAAAACGTGCTTCTTACCTGCGAGATCGACACGAATATTCCTGACCCGGTGGAAGGCGATGCAGCCAAGCTGAAACAGGTTTTTGTAAACCTTGTTGGAAACGCTGTGAAGTTTACGGAGCGCGGTGAAATACGGGTCTCCGCGAAGCTGGAAAGAAGCCTGGATTCTGGATTGGAATTGAAGATGTGTATTGCCGATACCGGAATTGGCATCCCGCCGGAGGACCAGAGGGTTATCTTTGAGGCGTTTCGGCAGGCGGATAACTCCGCAACCCGAAAGTTCGGTGGTACCGGCCTCGGGCTTGCAATCTCGTCTCATCTTATCGCGCTCATGGGAGGCGACATTTGGGTTGAGAGTGAGCGCAACAAGGGCTCCAGATTTTACTTCACCACGCTGGTGGCCCTTCCTTCAAAAAATGGCTTGTCAATGGACGATGCCGTCGGTCTGTCGCATTTTGCTCTGCCGTCCCTCCATATCCTGTTAGTGGAAGATAACCTGATCAATCAGAAGCTTGCCCTTCGGCTGCTTGAAAAACACGGACACCGCGTAACCCTCGCCCACAACGGTCGGGAGGCTCTGGAGCTTCTGAATGAGTCGGGCTACGATCTTGTCTTGATGGATGTGCAGATGCCTGAGGTCGACGGGTTTACCGCGACCCGAGCGCTTCGTATGAGAGAGCGGTCCACGCTCAGGCGTCTTCCCATCATTGCCATGACCGCCCATGTGCTGTTGGGCGATCGTGAGCGCTGCATGGAAGCCGGCATGGATGGTTACATCGCCAAACCGATCGATTCGGACAGCCTCTTTCGGACGATCCGGCAGGTTCTCGCGCGGATGCAGTCTTCACCTCTGCAATCCGGCGACTGAGAATGTTCGGCGATCCCTGCTGCCGAGTATCTTGGTAATCCCATCATCCACAAAGTATTTGACTTGGGGGATAGTTTCGCGATCTGCTACGGATAAATAGTTTTACAGAGGTGAATTTCCATGTTTCCGTCTCCAGCCCAGCACACTTTTAAATACACGCTTGTATGGGCCATTGCGGCAGCAGTGCTTTTCCTTCCGCTGCTAGGATGGGCGCTGTACGACCTCTCTCAAAGGCATGCATTCGAACCGGTTTTGTGGTTCTTCGCGGGCCTCTTTGGGCTGCTGTTTGCGTTTGCATGGATCTGGACGAGAACCCAAGTTACGATTCACGGGGAAGGCATCTCCTACAAATCTCTATTCAAAGAAGAAGACCTCCGTTGGGAGGAGATTAAAGAGACGCGCTATAGCCAGCAGCCGGTCAACGTCTCTATTCATTTTGGGCTTATCGGCCTGCTGATTGCGGCGCTGGCCCGAAGCAAAGACAAAATGGTTCGCTCGCTGCAGGTGATTGGGCCGCGATCCATCACGATTGGCTCCAACATTCGCAAAGGTAGCGATGCCGCGCAGCTCGTCCTGGCACGAGTAAATCCTCGATTGCGGCAAGACCTGGATCGCGTGCTCAATGCGGGCGGCACAGTGTCGTTCGGAAAAATTTCGCTGTCTCCGCAGGGAATTATCTGGAAGGCAAAAGAGCCTATTCCCTACAACACCGTCGGCAAATGCCGGATTGACGGTGCGATTCTCAGAATCAAAGCCGAAGGTAAATGGCTCGATAACATCGCAATTGGTGTGAAGAAGGTTCCCAACGTGTTTATCTTCCTGGATATGGTCGAGGAGAAACGACAGGCGCACGCGCCCATGAGCGCGATGGCGGGAGCCGGATCGTCTGCAAGCCAGTACTTGTAGACGCTTTTCTCCAGGCAAAAAATCCCGTCTAGGAAAGAGGGGCTCGCACTGGAGACAATCGCTCATCATCCACTTCAACATCGAATACTTTAGAATGGCGGGGCCTTTGGAGGCTCCCCCTATGAAGACCCGCATTTTCTTGGTTCTTGCACTGCTTCAGGCTTTAGCCATCGCGCAAGACAAGCCGCTCCGTCCTGTCCATACGTTTTCGATTGTTGCCTATGATCCGGCTACCGGTCAGATGGGTGTGGCCGTGCAATCCCATTGGTTCGCGGTGGGTGGAGAGGTGCCTTGGGCAGAGGCTGGAGTTGGCGCGGTGGCGACTCAATCTTTTGTCGACCCAAGCTATGGCCCGCTGGGCCTGAACCTGATGCGTGCCGGCAAGAGCGCGCCGGATTCGCTGCTCGGGCTTCTGCAATCCGACGGGAACTGTAACGTTCGCCAGGTAGCCATGATTGATGCTCAAGGGCGAGTCGCCACATTTACTGGAGCCAAAGACATCCAGGCAGCCGGAGGGATAGCCGGAAACTCCAGCACAGGGACGCCGATTCGCTGTGGTGGCGAGACTGGCGGAACCGTTTTCGAAGGAAAAAACTATGCAGTACAGGCCAATCTCATGTCGAACGGCAAGATATGGCCGGCAATGTCGAAAGCCTATGAATCGAGCCAGGGCGATCTTGCAGACCGCATGCTGGCTGCTTTGGACGCCGCCCAGGCGGCGGGAGGCGATATTCGAGGAAGGCAATCGGCAGCGTTGATCATTGTTCCCGCCAAGTCCAGCGGCAAACCCTGGTCCGACTATGTATTCAATCTTCGTGTGGATGACAATCCCGAGCCTCTGAAAGAACTGCGGCGCCTGGTGGTGTTGCAGCGCGCCTACAACCATATGAATGCGGGTGACGCTGCGGTGGAGCGCCATGACACTGAGGGCGCTTTACGGGAGTATGGCAGCGCGGAACAACTTGTGCCCAACAACGCCGAGATGATCTATTGGCACGCGGTGGCATTGGTGAATATGGGTAAAGTCGATGAGAGTCTGCCGCTCTTCAGGAAGGCATTTGCGCTCGATCGCAACTGGGTAGAGTTGACGCCGCGCCTTCCCAAAGCTGGTCTGCTGCCGGCAGATCAGGAGACGATCCGGCGCATCGTGGCGGAAGGTAGCCGATAAAAACCAACGCGAACCGGGGCGGTTCTCCGCTGCAAAAACCGAAGGTAATGGTAAAAGAAAGCGGTATTTGCTTCTGAATTAAGGGGCAAATCCGCTAAAATCGCATCGTGTTTACATACAAGGGTTTCGACCACATAGCGCTCGTCACCAGGCACTTGGCGGCCATGAAAAAGTTCTACACCGAATGCCTGGGGCTGCCTATCGAGAGCGAGGGAAAATCGAAAGCCGGATACAACGTCGTGACCCTTCGGGCAGGGGACGCCCTGCTCGATCTCTTTGAAGCCACGCCCACAAATCCAGCGCCGTCTCCAAATCTCAGCGAAGAGCATTTCTGCCTGCGGGCCACCGGTTCGAGCATCTACGATGTAATTGCCACTCTGAAGCGCAAAGGTCTGGAGACAACACAGGCGGAAGTGAATAGCGGCGCGGGCGGCAAAGGGCTCTCCACCTTTGTGCGTGATCCCGATGGCAATAAGATTGAGGTAAAGGTGGACTAACGCTAGACTCGATTCGTCCTCTTTCCTTCCTGGTAATGTACCTTCGCCCGTACATGTACATATTCCGCGTTGCACATGAACTTCTAAAAAGACTCTAATGAGGATGGTCCTAAAAGGACCTTCAAGCGCACGATCCCCTTCAATCTTCAAGTCGTAGCGCTCCCATTGAGGAGAAATCTTTATGCAAATCGGAGTTTATGGCTGCGGCTATTTGGGCACCGTCGTGGCGGCTTGCCTGGCTGATTTTGGCGTTCCCGTCACCGCTTTCGGAAGCGACACGGTCAATACCACGCTGCTGGCGAGCGGCATCCTTCCCTTTCATGAAAAAAACCTGAGCGACATTGTGCGCCGGGGCGTGCGTGCGGGACGGCTGATGTATTCCACGCATCTGCCTTCGATGGTCGAGCGTGCGGATTTGATCTACCTGGCCGACGATTCAAATCGCGGCTTAATGGATGCCGCCATCGAAATTTCCAGCTACTGCGATCAGCGGCAGACCCTGGTCCTGATTACGCCGGTGCCGGTGGGCACGGCCAGGCGGATTGAGAGCCGTTTGCAGGCTTTGGGCAAGGACATTACCGTCGTTTCGCATCCCATTTTTTTGTCGGAAGGATGCGCCGTTGAGGATTTCAATTGGCCGGATCGCATCGTACTGGGCACGAATTCGACTCAGGCCGTTGCTGACTTGAAGACTCTTTATCGCCCGCTGGTCATGCGGGGCGTCCCGGTGATTGTGACCAATCACGAGACAGCCGAGCTGGTGCGCGAAGCCTCCACTGCCTTCCTGGCAACCAAGGTTTCCTTTATCAATGAGCTTTCGAGCCTATGCGAACACGTGAGCGCCGATTCCGTCGATTTGGCTTTGGCCCTGGGTCTTGACAAGCGCATTGCTCCCCGATGCCTCCAGCCAGGTTCGTTGGGGGGAAGCTTCGCCGAATCCGATATGGAGTCCTTGGTGAATCTCGCGGCAGGTTCGGGAGTCTCACTGAGAATCCTCTCGGCGGCCCGCGAAGTGAATCGCGAATTTTGCGACCGCATCATGCAAAAGATCTCCAACGCCCTGGAGACCGTAACCGGAAAGCAAGTGGGGCTGCTAGGTCTGGCGTTCAAACCCAATACCAACTCCGTGGCTAGCTCCGCATCCATCCGCCTGGCCAAGCAGTTGATGCAGCGCGGTGCTTATGTAAGGGCTTACGATCCGATTGCCATGCCCGATGCTCAGCAGGAATTGAGCGGCAACGTCCGCTATTGCGACTCGGCGTATGGCGTCGCCGAGGGCGCCGACGCGCTGGTTCTGAGCACAGGGTGGCCGGAATTCCGGACGCTGGATTTTGATCGCATCAAGCGCATCGTCCGCAGGCCGGTGGTAGTGGACACCAAGAACCTCCTTGACTGTGCGCGCATGAAGGCGATGGGCTTTGAATATGTAGGTGTTGGCCGAGCCTGAGCGCCGCGGTTTTCGAACCGGCCTTTACGAGTTCACATTCCCCGGGTTTTCATTCCCGTTTCTCATTCCATGGGTTCTCATTCTAAAAAGTCCTGGGCTGCATGCTGCTTTCGGCAGGTGCAGCCTCTTTTCCTGGGGTGTGGCGTTAAGCGGGAGCCACCGGCCTAAGCGCATCTTCGCGATATAATCTAAACAATCCAAATGAAGGCTTATGTCACTGTAATGCTGAAGAATACGGTCCTTGATCCTCAGGGCAAAACCATCCATGGCGCTTTGGGAAAAATGGGCTACAAGGGTGTCGGTGGAGTCCGGCAAGGAAAATTCTTTGAGCTGGCATTGGATGGCGGCCTGGGTGAAGAAGCGGCGAAAGCCGAAGTGGAGCGGATTGCCCGGGAAGTGCTGACCAATCCGGTGATTGAAGAGTTCAGCTATCGGCTGGAAAAAGAGAAATAAGCTTTCAGCCGCGGCACAGTTGCAAGCCATATACACAAAGCCTTCGCCGACTCGCCTCAACGGGGCATGCTGTCCTGTATTCTTCCAGCTCTATGAGCAATCCTGATCCGAAAGCGGGCGCAAGAAATTTATGTGCGGAATCGTTGGTTATGTAGGCAAGAAGAGCGTAGTCCCTGTAATCCTTGAAGGGCTGCGCCGCCTGGAATATCGCGGGTATGACTCGGCTGGCATCGCCGTTGCGGGAAGCCGTGGAACTGAAAATGGAACTGAGAAAAGTGGAGCCGGGCAAAATGGCTTGCAGATTCGCCGTGCCGAAGGGAAATTGCGTAACCTCGAAGAGGTCGTACGTCTCAACCCGATCGACGGAACCTACGGAATCGGGCACACGCGCTGGGCGACTCATGGGCGTCCTACCGAGGAAAATGCCCATCCCCACCGGGACTGTACCGGCAAGATCGTGGTGGTGCACAACGGGATCATCGAGAATTATCTTTCCCTGAAAAAGAAGCTGATCGAAGAGGGCCACAGCTTCGTCACCGAAACCGATACTGAAATTATCGCTCACATGATTGAGCAGTATCTTTTCCGCGTGGCCAATGGACATGTTCCAAACCTGGAAGAAGCCGTCCGGAAGACCATCAAGCAGCTTACCGGCGTTTTCGCGCTGGTGGTGATTTCATCGGAAGAGCCCAACAAAATTATTGCTGCTCGCAATGGACCCCCGGCCGTCATTGGGCTGGGAGATAACGAGTACTTTGTCGCGTCGGACGTGCCCGCCATCCTTCATCACACCCGCGATTTGTTTTTCCTGCACGATGGCGATATGGCTGTGATTAGTCCCGAAGGTGTAAAGCTCACGGACTTCGATGGCAAGGCCGTGGTTCGCGACGTGCAGCGGATTGCATGGGACCCGGTCATGGCTGAAAAGGGCGGCTTCAGCCATTTCATGCTGAAGGAAATTTTTGACCAGCCAAGCGCGGTTCGGGAGACGGCGCTGGGGCGGGTTTCTCTGGAAACCGGCAAAGTCTTTTTGGAAGAGATGTCGATTACCGAAGACGAGTTCCGCAGCATGCACAAGCTGAATATTGCCGCTTGCGGAACCAGTTGGCACGCGGGATTGGCGGGCAAGTTCATGGTCGAAAAGCTGGCGCGTGTGCCGGTGGAGGTGGATTACGCCAGCGAATATCGATATCGCAATCCCATCATCGCTGAAAAAGAAATCACGCTCCTGATTACGCAGTCGGGAGAGACCGCTGATACCATTGCCGCCCAGCGCGAAGCCAAAGCGAAGGGCTCCAAGACGCTTGCGATTTGTAATGTTGTTGGAGCGATGATCGCCCGCGAAGCATCAGGCGTGATCTACACGCACGCGGGCCCGGAAATTGGCGTGGCGTCCACCAAGGCGCTGACTGCGCAGCTTACCGCGCTCTTCCTCCTTGCCCTTTATCTGGGAGAGTTGCGAGGCCGCGTTTCTACGGAGCAGGCCAAGAGGCATATTGACGAACTATTGAAGATTCCAGGCAAGCTGGAGTCGATTCTGGCCAATGCCAGGGAATGTGAGCTGCTGGCAAAGCAATACTTCCACGCCAGCGATTTTCTTTTTCTTGGAAGGGGCATTCACTATCCGATTGCGCTCGAAGGAGCTCTTAAGGTTAAGGAAATCTCCTATATCCATGCGGAGGGATATCCTGCCGGGGAGATGAAGCATGGCCCGAATGCGCTCATCGACAAACGCCTGCCGGTAGTCGTGCTCGCTACCAGAGACCTGAACGATCCGGAATCGGTCGTGCGCTACGAGAAGACCATCTCCAACATCAAAGAAGTGAAGGCCCGCGAAGGTACTGTGATCGCCGTAGCCGTGGAGGGCGACGAAGACATTCGGGAAGCGGCTGACCACGTACTCTATGTGCCGCAAACCACGGATCTTTTGTTGCCCATTCTGGAGATCGTTCCCCTGCAACTTCTGGCCTACCACATTGCAGTTTTTCGCGGATGCGACGTGGACCAGCCCCGGAACCTCGCGAAGTCTGTGACCGTGGAATAGTGGAATAGATGCGGGACGGAGTGCGTTAGTCGAGCGCCTTGAAACGTAAGAGCACCGGCGGTGTGAACTGCTTGCCCGGTTTGAGTTCTCCGTGATCGTCAATGTTTCCCCATCCTACGTTGGCAGTCACATAGATCCAGTCATCCCGTTTTACCGCATGGGTAGGTTCACCAAGGTGTTCGCTGGACTGCTCCACCACTTCGCCTGAAAGAATCTCGGTCTGCGATGCGTTCAAGCGAAACCGCATAATACGCTCAGGTTCAGTGCCGTTCTGGATTCCGATGAGTGAATTGCCGTCGAGAAGAAGACCATCCAGGCCCGTAACCGCTACGTTATCCGGATGAGGCAAATACATAAGTTTGTCGGCGTTCGCCGCGGGATTGCTTAAATCGATCACAGCGACGCCCAGGGAATAATCTGCCACAAACAGACGTTTGCCATCGCGGGCTACAACCGGAGTTTGCGGCGAAAAGAATCCATCGGCAATCTTTTCCAGAGGAGCCGTCTTGAGATCTCCGCGAAAGCGATAGACTCCGCCGCCGGCGCTATCCGTTACGTAGACGGTTCCATCGGGCGCGACCGACATATCCCCAAGCACCGCTGGATATTTGCTGCTCAATTCCAGCCGCCGTAATACCTTGCCGTTGTTTGGGTCCACGGCCGCGAGAGCGGCTTTGCCCTGATCTTCTTTGGGCACGCCGGCAAAATCCGAGAGTGCTGAAGGCGTTAGCCAAAGGACACGTCGTTTGGCATCGTAGGAAACGGCCAGGATCGGCCATCGTCTTGCATCTTCGTCATGTAGCAACTCCCTCAGGCCGCATTGTTTGTCTCCCGCCTTCGGCAATTGCACTTCATACAAACTATGGTGCCGTACGCTCGATACAAAGAATGAATTGGAGGTGGAGTTGAAAGTGATGTCCTCGGGCATGATGTCGGCTTGAGGTAATTCGCAAACCAATTCAGCCTTGGAGATCTTCGCTCGATTGCGAGCCATGGCCGCCGCGATGGATTTGAAGCCTGCATCGCCTTCCAGATCCTTCAGATCGTCGTCGGAAGCCACATCGTAAGTAAGCCCCATGGAAACGTACGCCTGCAGAAACTTGCGGGCTTCGGCCTTATGGCCAAGGTGCATTTCGACGGAAGCCATCCGTAGGAAGTATCGTGGCGTAGCTCCCGGCATGACACGGCGCATTTCAGTGAGCACCTCCCGCAACGAGGTCCAGTTCTTTTGCTTTCTCAATTCTGCGGCCTTCTTGTTCAGATCGAGAAAGCGCTGCCGGTCCATCGTAATAGGGGTTCCAGGCGACCCTGATTCAAGGGCTTTCTCAGGGAATGCCATGACACACATGCCAAGCATAAGGAGAACTACGAGCAACAGTCGTTTCAATGCCAGCTCCATCCGCCGTCTCTTGTTCCCGATTTTCGATGATCTTCCTGAACACTTAGACCATGGCGGTGGCAATACGCCAACACAAAAATGATTCGATGGCAGGACCTAACGATCTTTTGAACAGGCGATCTCCTAACGCGTGACCTCTCAAGAGCTAGAGAGGGTTTGGCATAGCAAGCGCCTTAAAACATTGTGTTTTCATTAGCCGAAGTCTCCGGGATTGGCTGCAGCACATCCCAGTGCTCGACGATCTTCCCTTTTTCATCCAGCCGAAAGATGTCGATGCCTGCCCAATCGCGGTCTCCGGGCCACTCTTGAAAACAATGCAGGGCAACATAGCTGCCTTCGGCGATCACGCGCTTGAAATGCACGCGCTTACCCGGGTATTCCTTGGCCATCTTTTCGAAATACTCGATGAATGCCTGCTTTCCGTTCCCTACCGATGGATTGTGCTGTATGTACGTGTCTCCGGCATATTCGGCGATGGCTTGCGCAGGTTTGCATTCATTGAACATCAGGTCGTAGAAGGCCATCACGTTCTCTTTGTTCCTGGTGGTTTGATCTGACATCGGTTTGCTACCCTCCTGCGAAAAATCGTCTTCGATTCTCGCAAAAACCGGTCTTACCTTTCGCCATTTGATCGACATTGGATGCCAGGGCTAGGCGACCTGGGTCGTGTTATAATATTTGCTACTTGATTGATGTGTAACTTCCTGTAAATGCAATCATTTAGCGGAAATATTCACCGGATTTGACTGGCCTGGACAACACGGCCAAGCTGACTTCCTTTGTGTGCATTCGGCACAGCTCGCGGGAAGCGGTTGGGATTACAAAAGATTTCCGCCCAGCGAGCGATTCCAGGTTGCGTGAAGGGTCTCGGATCGGCCTTTCCGCAACTTTTTTGTGAAGAGAGAAACTTATGGCAGATGATCAAAACCCGCAACTTCCTCTAAATCCGCCGGGCGGTGACGGCGGAGACCCACCTCCAACGGGGCCAGGCGCCGCCAACATGCAGCCGATCAACATTGAAGACGAGATGCGCCGCTCGTATCTCGAGTATTCCATGTCTGTGATCATCGGTCGGGCGCTTCCGGACGTGCGTGACGGACTTAAGCCGGTGCATCGGCGCGTGCTTTACACCATGCAGGAAATGGGCCTGCAGTTCAACAAGAAGTACACCAAGTGCGCCAAGGTCGTTGGGCAAGCGATGGGTCAATATCACCCGCACGGCGACGCGCCGATCTATGACACTCTGGTCCGCATGGCGCAGAGTTTTTCTCTCCGCTACACGCTAGTGGATGGCCAAGGAAACTTCGGTTCGGTCGATGGTGATCCTCCCGCGGCCATGCGATATACCGAGTGCCGTCTTCAACGCATCGCCGGTTCGTTGATGGAGGATATCGATAAGAATACGGTGGATTTCACTCCGAATTACGACGAAAGCACAGAGGAACCCACCGTGCTGCCCACGCGGGTGCCAAATCTCCTGATCAACGGGTCCGATGGCATTGCCGTAGGTATGGCAACCAAGATTCCTCCTCACAACCTTTCGGAAATTGTCGATGCCACCATCACGCTCATCAATAACCCTGCGGCGCCTCTGAAAGAGCTTCTCAAATTTGTCAAAGGCCCGGATTTTCCCACTGGGGGCTACATTTACGGACGCGGTGGAATTGAAAACGCCTACAAGACCGGGCGCGGCCGCTTTGTGATGCGCGCTAAGGCGGCCATCGAAAATCTCGCTCAGGGACGCAAGGCCATCATCGTTACCGAGATCCCTTACCAGGTGAACAAGTCGGTCCTGGAAAAGCGCATTGCGCAATTGGTGAATGAGAAGATCGTTGAGGATATCTCGGACGTTCGCGACGAATCCGACCGTGACGGCATGAGGCTGGTGGTAGAGCTGAAGCGCGGGGCGGAAGAGCAGATCGTCTTGAACCAGCTCTACAAGCACACGCAGATGCAGGAAAACTACAGCATGATCCTGCTGGCGGTTGCCAACGGACAGCCCAAGGAAATGGGGCTCATCCAGGCGATTCAGTATTTCATCGACCATCGGGTCGATGTTGTTCGCCGCCGCACAGCGTTCCTTCTGCAAAAGGCCCGCGAGCGCGAGCATATTTTAGAAGGCTACAAGATCGCTCTGGACAATCTGGACGCGATCATCAAGATCATTCGCGGATCGGGCTCTCGCGCCGAAGCCAGGGAAAACTTGCTTGCGGCGAAATTCAAGATTGTCGATAAGCAGATGCAGGCGAAGATCGGGGGCGACGAAGGATTTCTCTCGCCACGGCAGGCCGATGCCATCCTGGAACTGCAGCTTTACCGGCTTACACGCCTCTCCACGGAAGAAATTCTCAAGGAACTGAACGAGATTCGCGAGAAGATTGCCGAATACGAATCTATTCTTGCTTCCGATCGTAAAGTCCGCAACATCATTGTCAACGAGTTGGAAGAGGTCAAGAAGGATTTCGGCGACAAGCGCCGGACGGAGATCACCGACGAAAGCACTGAAATCACCCTCGAAGACTTGATCGCCGACGAGGCGGTTTCCGTGACCGTATCCCACAGCGGATACCTCAAGCGCACGCCTGTAACCACCTATCGCCAGCAGAGGCGCGGCGGCACCGGCCGCACCGGTATGAAGACCCGCGAAGAGGATTTTGTCGAATACCTGTTTATTGCCTCCACGCATTCCTACCTGCTCATCTTCACCAATATGGGCAGGGTGTACTGGCTCAAGGTTTACGAGGTTCCCGATGTCGGCGCCGCCGGAAAGGGCAAGCACATCGGCAATCTTGTGGCTTTGCAGGCGGGAGAGACGGTGCGTACTTTGCTGGAGGTTCGCAATCTCGAAGAAGAGAATCGTTATATCTTTTTCGCGACGCGTAATGGCACCGTAAAGAAAACGCCGGTCAAAGACTTTTCCAACGTACAGTCGCGGGGCATCCTCGCCATCGGCATCGACAAGGAAGACGAGCTTGTGGCGGTGCGCCTGACCGATGGCAACCAGGCTGTGTTCATGGCTTCACATGAAGGTCAGGCCATTCGCTTTGACGAAGAGGATGTGCGCTCCATGGGCCGTCAAGCTCATGGCGTCCGGGGCATGGATCTAGAGAAGGACGATTACATCGTGGGAATTGCCGTAACGCCAAAAGAAGCAAAGAAGGCCGATGGCGGCGATGAAGGAAAAGACAAAGAGAAAGACAAAAATGACAAAAATAAAGAGAAACAAAACGAAAAAGAAGAAGCTCCAACGCTGATCCTGAGCGTAACCGAAAATGGCTATGGCAAGCGGACGCCAATCGAGGAGTACCGCATGCAATCGCGGGGCGGCAAGGGAGTCATCAATGTAAAGACGACCGAGCGCAACGGCAAGGTTTCCGGCATTATGCTGGTCGATGAGGAGTCTGAGGTCATGATGATCAGCCAGTTTGGCAAGGTCATTCGCATCGACACCAAGCAGATCCGCGAAGCCGGACGATCCACGCAGGGCGTCCGTCTGCTGAACCTTGAATCCGGAGACCGCGTTGCCTCAGCAGTTGTGATCCCCGAAAAAGAAGGGGAAGACAACGGCACTCTACTGAACTGACAAACTACGCCCAAATGCAACAAAAGGCACAACCATTTGGCTGTGCCTTTTTTTAAGTTGTCCTTTCTTAAAATCTGTGGGATACGCGGGGAGCGTGCGGGCCAACGCCCGCTGCTATTCTCGGGCAAAGTTACTCTGCCGGATAACGTTCGCAACCTCTATGTTGTAGTACTCGTACCATAGCTTGCGACCCGAGTCCTGGGCAATACGGTGCCGCTCCTGCTCTCTCCATGCTCGAAGCGACTCTTCGTCTTTCCACCAAACGATCGCGAGCTGCTCGCCGTCGTCGGAAGAATAGTATTTAACATCAATGAATCCAGGGTTTTTCCGAACCAGGCTTTCCATTTCCGCACCCATGGCGGCGTAGTCTTCACCGGCTTGGTCCGTCGGCTTCGATCGAAAAAGGATAACTAGCATCTTCCAACTGCCCTCCTGAAAAGCTGATTGGATATGCGGACTGCCACCGGCGATTCATTAAAAAAAGGGGCGCGTACCAAGAATTTTCAAGAATATTTTCATGCCGCCCGCTTCGCCTGAAATTCTTGCCGAAGCAGACGGCCGTTTATGAAAAACGGAAAAGTACTCGAATCAGGGCTGGGGTTCTAAGCTACGCCCGCGGTCACGCGCAATTCTGGATAGAGCGGGAAAGCATCGGCCAGTTCGTGAACCTGCCTGCGAATGCGATTGAGCGCCGCGGCATCTTTGTGGTTATGGATGGCTTCGGCAATCCACACGCCTACTTGCTGCATTTCTTTTTCTTTCATGCCGCGAGTGGTGAGCGCAGGAGTTCCAATGCGGACTCCGCTCGGCTTGAGTGGTGGATTGGCATCGAAGGGAATCGCGTTCTTGTTGACCGTAATGCCTGCCTGTCCAAGAGAGTTTTCGGCCTCGCTGCCGAAGAGACCCTTGGCAAAAACGTCCAGCAAGAAGAGATGAGTATCGGTGCCGCCGGAGATCACGCGGAATCCCTGGTCGATCATCTTCTGGGCCAGAGTCTTGGCATTGGCAATCACCTGGCGGGCGTACTCTTTGAAAGCCGGTTGCAGTGCTTCATGGAAGCAGATGGCTTTGGCGGCGATAATGTGAACCAGAGGTCCGCCCTGGATGCCAGGGAAGAGGTTCTTGTCGACCGCCGCTCCCAGATCTTGAGTACAAAGAATCATGCCGCCGCGTGGTCCGCGCAATGTCTTGTGAGTTGTAGTGGTCACCACATGGCAATGCGGAATGGGCGAGGGATGAACGCCACCAGCGACCAGGCCGGCGAAGTGCGCCATGTCAACCATGAGCTTGGCCCCGATCTTATCGGCAATCTGCCGCATGCGCGCAAAATCGATAATGCGCGAATACGCGCTTCCGCCGCCCACAATTACCTTGGGCCGCTCCCGCTCGGCAATCTGTTCCAATTCGTCGTAATCGATGGTCTCGGTGTCCTTGCGAACGCCGTAAGGGATCACCTTATAGGTCTTGCCGGAAAAGTTCAGCGGGTGGCCATGGGTCAGGTGTCCACCGTGGGCCAGATTCAATCCCAGGATGGAATCTCCCGGCTGCAGCAGAGACATGTAAGCCGCCATGTTGGCCTGTGAGCCGGAATGCGGCTGCACGTTCACGTACTCGGCGCCGAAAAGCTGCTTGGCCCGATCGCGCGCCAGAGTCTCCACCACGTCGGCAAATTCGCAGCCGCCGTAGTAGCGCTTCCCCGGATATCCTTCCGCATACTTGTTGGTAAAAACCGAACCGGCGGCTTGCAGGATCGCTTCGCTCACAAAATTCTCCGAGGCAATCAACTCCAGGCCCTCATGCTGGCGCTGCACTTCATGGAAAATGGCTTGTGCTATTTCGGGATCGGACTCAGTGATCTGGAGAGACATCGGAGAGTTTTTCATGACACAAGAATCTTACTAGCCCCGGCTGGATTCGCAAACCCAGCGCATTGGCCGAATATCACGCCTTGCTGTCACCGGTGGCATACACGTTGCGAACGTTGATCTCCATCCATCGCTCGTGGTTTTTGATCGTGTTAAAGCCGAACTGCCGGTAGAGGCCGTGCGCGTCCCTGGTCACCAGGCTCCAGCGCCGCAACCCCTGTAACTCGGGGTGGCCTTTGATGCACAACATCAGCCATTTGGAAAGGCCTTTGCCCCGATGCGATTCAAGCACGAACACGTCCGCCAGATACGCAAACGTGGCTTTGTCGGTAATAACGCGTGCGAATCCAACCTGGCCTTGGTTTGAATAGATACCGAAGCAGAGCGAATTGTGAATGGATCGCTCCACCACCTCCACAGGAATGCCCTTGGCCCAATAGGAGTTCGTCAGGTAGCCATGAACCACCGCAAGATCGATTCTTGCCGGATCGGTGCTGATTTCAAAATCGTCCTGCGTCCACGAAGTTGCATCTTGCCGCTTGGCGCTGTCGGCCATCGCTGCTCCTGATCTCCTCGTTAACTCCGGCTTGGCACAGATGGTTTCGCAGGCGCGGAGTGCTGGTCGTGCGCTTCCTGTCTCTCAATTTCGGCGATCTTTTCAATCCGGCGCTCATGCCGTCCTCCGGCAAATTGCGCCGCCAGCCATGCATCCACGATCTTGAATGCTTCGTCTTCTTTGAGTATGCGCGATCCCAGGGCCAGCACGTTGGAGTTATTGTGCTCACGGCTCATCTGGGCTTCATATTGGCTGGAGACATTGGCGGCGCGAATCCCGGAAACTTTATTGGCGGAAATCGCCATGCCGATGCCGCTTCCGCACACAAGCACGCCTAAATCGGCTCGCTGCTCGCTCACATCATGGGCTACCGCCACCGCGAAATCGGGATAGTCCACCGATTCGGTGGAAGAAGTTCCCTCGTCGTGAATTTCGATCTTCTTTCCGCGAAGGTATGCTTTGATTTTTTCTTTTAGTTCGTATCCGGCATGATCTGCGCCCAGAGCAATTTTCATAGACCCCATTCTACCGCCTCGTGTTTACCGTCTTATGCGAGGCTGCTTATTGGGATGGGGAAGCTGAGATCCTCTTAGCCTATCTCCACTTCCGCACTTGCGGCGACCATCCTCGGTTCATCGGCTCCCACGCCGGGAAGCGGCATGACCCGCACAATCAACACCAGGATGCAGGAGATGAGCGCCAGGGCTGCGCTGCCGTAGAACACACTATCCCAGCTTCCGGATTTCTCAAAGACTCGCGCGGCAATCCAGGCTCCGCCCCAAGTAGCTACGCCCTTGGCTGTGTAAAGGAAACCATAATTCGAGGTCGCATGGTCCGCTCCAAAATAGTCGCCTATGATCGCGGGGAACAATGAGAACATGCTGCCCCAGATAAAGAAGACCGCGCACAGCGAGATAGTGAACCAGAGTCCCGAGACGCGCCCCACGTTGAGCATCAATAGAAGGCTTACTGCCTGAAGGGCAAATGGCACAAGCATCGCCATTTCGCGTCCGGTGTAGTCGGAAAGCCAGCCCCAAAAAATGCGTCCACCGCCGTTCGCCAGGCGGCTTGCCGCTACTGCCGCGGTGAGCGCCGCGGCGCTGATCTTGAAGCTATCGGCAACCAGGGCGCTCTGGGCAGTGAGCATCAAGCCGCCCACAGAAATCAGCACGAACGTTGCGTAAAGTAGATAGAACAGAGGAGTAGACAGCATTTGTAAGCTATTGAGCTGCTTCTTCGTGCGCCGGATCCGCGGCGAAGGTTCTTTGCGAGCCGCTTTCGAAGTAAATTCAGGGCCGGGATTTTTCAGGCACTGTGCTGCCACAAAGATTGCAATTCCCTGCGTGATACCGGTGTAGACAAAGGCTGTTTGGTAATTGGTCGTACGAATCAGGTGCGCGATGAAGGGGATAAAGAGGGCAGCCCCGGCGCCGAAGCCCGCTGTGATAAAGCCGGAAACCGTGCCCCGTTTGTCGGGAAACCACTTGAGCGCCGTGGCAATCGAGCCGCTATAGACGAAGGCGGCTCCCACGCCTGCCACCGAATACAGCACGTAAAGCTGGTTCAGGCTATGAATGAACCCCAGCCCCGTCCAACCGATTCCAACCAGGATGCCGCCGACCGATAGGAACAACCGCGGACCAAGCCTGTCAATGAGCCAGCCCTCGACCGGAGTGATCCACGTCTCAAAGAAAAGGAACAAGGCGAACGCCTCCTGGATGTCGGAAAGCTTCCAGTGGTTCGCATCCTGAATGGGTCGGACGAAGAGTGTCCAGGAGTATTGCAGGTTGGCGATCATGATCATCGCCACCACTGCGCTCCCAAACTGAATCCAACGCTTGCTCATGACTTTCTCCAGAAAGTTCTATCGGCCACGCTTGCCGTGGTCGTTGTGGCATTGTTCCGTCTTTCCGTACCGGGTGCTCGGCGGCTTTGGCAGGCCTAAGATTTCTTGGCTGTCTCGGCGTGCCGCTGCGCCAAAAGCTTGGTACAAGCGTAGACAGTGCGAGTCTGTGGCATCGGCATGCCCATGCGCTCTCCCAACTCGACGACCGCCCCTGCAATGGCCTCTAGTTCCAGCGGCCGGCCCGCCTCAAGATCTTGCAACATCGATGTTTTATGCTCACCGATCTTTTCCGCGCCCGCCATCCTCTGCTCAATGGAGACTGGAAGCTCGATGCCGAGTTTGGCCGCCAGGGCTTCGGTTTCTACCATGATATTCCGTACCAAGGCGGAAACCTCAAAATCTCGCAGCATCTGCCCCAGGGTAGCGCCGGTCAGCGCGCTCACGGGATTGAAAGCTACATTCCCGAGAATCTTCACCCAGATTTCGTTCCGCATGTGGGTGGTCACCGGGCTCCGCAAGCCGGAGGCAACCAGGGCATCGGCGATCTTGCGGATGCGTTCGCTGCGCGAGCCGTTCGGTTCGCCCAGGCTCATGCGGTTGCCCTCGTTATGCTTCACCACTCCCGGCTCAATGATCTCCGTGGCAAAGTAGATGAGCGATCCCACCACTTGCCGATGATCGATTGCGTTGGCAATCTTGCCTCCTGGATCGACCCGTTCGAGGCGCGTACCGGCGAGTGCCACTCCGTCACCCTGGAAGTACCACCAGGGAATTCCATTCTGGGTGCTCACAACGGTCGTGTTTGGGCCAATCACCGCCGTCAGCTTGGGAGCCAGATCGGTGAGGCCGTGAGCCTTCACGCAAAGAAATACGACATCTACGGGCCCTGCGTCCGACAGATTTTCAATCACTGTGGGCCGGGCTTGAAAGTCGTCATCGGCGCTGATCACACGTACGCCATTGCGCTGCATGGCCTTCAGATGCGCGCCCCGCGCGTGCAAGGTTACGTCGTAACCCGCGCGCGACATGCGAGCGCCAATATAGGCCCCTACGGCCCCCGCGCCTACAATCAAAAATCTCATTGCTTGGCGTCCGAAAATGCGGCTGCAACCGCCCGTCGCTGAATCTTTCCGGTCGCTGTGCGCGGAATCGTCTCAACAATATGAATCTTCTTGGGGCACTTGAAATCCGCCATGCGCTCGCGGCAGAAGTCGAGCAAAGCCGCTTCCGGCTGAGGATCGCGAAGAACCACAGCTACCGCGACTTCTTCACCCCATGTGGGATGCGGCATACCGAAAGCCACCGCCTCGGCCACAGCCGGATGCATGAGCAGAATATCGTCGATTTCGCGCGGAGCAATCTTCTCGCCGCCCCGGTTGATAAGCTCCTTGATGCGGCTGGTCAGGGTCAAATAGCCGTGCTCGTCAATCACGCCCTGGTCGCCGGTGCGGAACCAGCCATCCACGAAGGAGACAGCATTTGCCTCCGGATTATTCTCGTAGCCGCTGGTAACGTTAGGCCCTTTAATGACGATTTCGCCCGTTTCGCCGCTCTTGAGGTGTTTGCCCTCTTCGTCCATGATGCTGACTTGTACGCCCGTTCCCAGCCCTACCGAGCCTGGCTTGCGTTCTTTTGGCGGTAGGGGATTGGAGCACATCTGGTGCGAAGCCTCTGTCATCCCATACGCTTCGAGAACCGGAACTTCAAACAGATTTTCCAGCTTCTCCATGACCTGTGGTGGCAGCGCGGCGCTGCAGGAGCGAACGAACCGAAGCGACTCCGCGCCTTCGGTTTTTTTCGAACGGCCCTCGCCCATTCTCGCCAGAATGAGTTGGTGAATGGTGGGCACCGCCGAATACCAGGTCACACGATGGTCGCGCACAGTCCGCCAGAAGGAAAGCGGGCTGAACTTCGATGGCACCACCACCGTCCCGCCAGTCAGGAACGTGGAGAGCGTGGAAGCGATCAAGCCATGAATATGGAAGAGCGGCATCACGCACAGGGAGACATCTTCCGGCGTGAGGGCATACGTATTGGCCACGTTGCGGCAGGAGATGGTCATGTTCTTGTGCCGCAGTGGCACCCGCTTCGGGCGGCCCGTGCTGCCGCTGGTGTGCAGAATCAGGGCCACATCGTCCGGTGAAGGATCGGAAACGCTCCCTTGTTTCGGAACATTGAGGATGCGCACCACGCCCTGCTCGTCCATGTCTACCGTGAATACCGGCACTTTGCGGTCTTGCGCGGCCCGGCGAGCCTCCTCCGCGCCTTCGGTTGGGCAGAGCAGCACTTCGGCGGAAGTGTCTTCGAGATAAAAGCAGAACTCTTCGTAGCGATAAGCCGGGTTGAGCGGGGCGGCGGTTCCCGCAATCGAAGAAGCCAGAAAACTGACGATGGTTGGAAGCCCGTTAGGCAAAACACTTGCAACTCTGCCCCCGCGAATGCCTATCCCCGCAAGGGACTCAGCCATGCTCACGACCTGCCGCTCAAGTGACTCGTAGGTGACTGCTACGTCGGTCTCGGGAATCACGACGGCGGTGGAACGGCCGGGAGCGGCGCGCAATAAAGAAGGAAGAGTGCTAGGGACGTCCATATCCTCTGGTAACCAGCAAACCTTTCAGTGTATGAGAAGTGCGTTCAAATCCGAGCGGAGAGACCGGTTTCGGATCACCAAGGTAACACAATTCTCCGAAGCGAGCCAAAAGCCGGGCTAATGCAACGAAGCCTTTCGACGTGGGGTGATGACCGCGAACGGTCATTCCATTAACTCCAGATGAACGTTGGGAATGCTATAAAATCTCCGTCCTTGAGTCCGCTGCCAAAAAGAGAAAGGAACACCATGGCCTCCAACGATGCCCACAACGATCATGACCTCAAGCACGAGCATGACCATGACCACGACCATGACTCGCAGCCCACACCGCATCTCCACAGTTGCGGCAACCTGTTTGGCTGTGGTGACGAACAAGGAACAGGCGTGCTCCGCGAGGACATCAAAGACGCTGCCGTTGGACGAAAAAGCTCCGACCGGTTGCTGCACATGGATGAGGTCAATCAGGAGAATCTTGACGGCTATTTAACGGTTCGCGGGCGCGCCCGCCGCCAGCTTCTGCAGGCCAGCAGTTTCATGGGCGCCCTGGCGGTTGTAGGGCCGTGGTTCAAGAAACTCGCCCACGCCGATAGCAAGCGAGACTCTACAGTGATTTCCGCCGCGCTTGCCGGTGCCGGAGCCGGAGCTGGAGCACTGTCCGGCGCGTTGTTTCCCAGTGGATCGTCGGAAGCCAGGAGTAGCGAGGGCCACACGCACGTCGTGGAATCGAACGACAAGACCGTCCATCTTGGCGTGTTTGACTCCAACCTGGCTCCGATCGTTACCGTCGATTCAGGAGACACCATCAGCTTTCCCAATACCTGGTCGCACTTCATGAACCAGTTGCAGCCGGGTGTGCCGGTCGAAAAGCTTGCCGAGATGCGCAAGAGCAATCCCGGCCGGGGACCGCACTCGATTATCGGTCCAATTGCTGTGAAGGGCGCCGAGCCCGGAGACGTGCTGGAGATACGTTACAAGCGCCTTCGTCCATTTGCGTGGGGCGCGGTATTTAACAATCCGGGATCGTTGGGAACCGGCCTGCTGGCACAGGATTTTCCTCAGGGTCAGGTGAAATATCTGGAACTTGATCTCCACGGCATGAAAGCCGCATTCCTGCCCAGCATCGAAATCCCTCTCAAGCCTTTCCAGGGCACGTTGGGCGTGGCTCCGCCGGATGGCTACTATCCACCTGTGAGTCCCGGTGTAACCAGCTCAGTTCCTCCTGGGCCGCACGGCGGGAACGTGGATCTGAGCGAGATGTCGGAAGGCTCCACGATGTTCCTTCCGGTCTGGAAGCCCGGAGCTCTTATCTTTACCGGCGACTCTCATGCGGTGCAGGGAGACGGCGAGATCAACCTTTCCGCATTGGAAACGCGAATGGAAGAGATGCGCATCCAGGTGGTTCTCCATAAGCAAAAGAGTTTTGCGTGGCCGATCGCTGAAACCGCGACACATTGGATTACGGTTGGTCTCGACAAGGACTTAAACGTGGCCATGACGATGGCGGCCCGCAACGCAATTCAATTCCTCTCCAGCCGTGCCAAGATAAGCGAGCTGGATGCCTATGCTCTGTGCAGTATTGCCGTGAGTTTCCGTGTGACGCAGGTGGTGGATATCGTGCGCGGCGTGCACGCAATGATCCCCAAAAGCCTGTTCGTAGGAGAATTGAAGAAGAACATCGCGGTTGTGTAAACGTTTGCGGCATCTGGAGGGATGAGTTGAGCCCGCCATTCTTCATCTGGGTGCATTTCGAAAAACGGTGCAAAGCCCTAAACGATGCAAAGCCCTAAACAGCGCCAAGCCCTATTGGCCAGTCTACCCGACCGCTCGACGAGGACGACCGCCGGTATGATTTCGTGCAAGCATCTTTCTGCCGAGCGCATGTTGATAGACGTTGGCGTAGAGGCTTGTCAGGCTAGATGGATCGCCTCCATGATCCCCGTCGCCGGCGTTACCATGGCCTCTGGAATGTCTTGAAATCACAAAGATGTTTTCGGGGTTTGCGCCGCGCTCTTCCACGGCCGCTTTCATCTCGTTGGAAGGAACAACGATCGCCTGTGCGCGGGAAAGTACAAATTGTTCGGCGACCCGAAACGAACGAGCCATCCAACTGCCGGGTTCGCATTGTCCAGCGGCCATAGCTACCGCTTCCACGCATATCTGCAACTCATAAACGACACAGGCAAATGCCCGTACCGCGGCCATGCCGGCGGCGAAGGAGTGCGCATGTACTAAATCCCCTGGGCCTTCCCGAAGTAAGGTGTCGCGCCAGTTGCGAACCTCCTGCCAGGATCGAGGCAAGGAGTGCATCGCGGATGCCGCTGGGTTTCCATTCGCCAAAGACGACAATGCACTAGAACAAGAAGAAGAGGTGTCCTCGTTCAGCGCTACCACCACCGGACGCATCCCCATCGCCTTCTGCCCTTCCACGACGAAAAGCAGGTTGGGGGCCGGTTCACCAGCATGAATCACCCGCCAGTTGCGCTGGGTGGCTGCGGGCCATTCGATCACTCGGGGGGAAAGTTTCGAAGCGTCCGGATGAACGTGCTCTATATGAAAGTGTTCTGGATGAAAACTTGCACTGTCTCTACAACCCATTTTGTGTCCGCCCCGATTCTCGCATCGGCCTCGGCTGCTTTGTCCCCTAAGGAATCTCTTTCTCGTCCTTTTGCGCTAACTCCGAGAAACAAACCACCCGGTTGCGTCCCCCGTTCTTAGCTGTATAAAGAGCCGCATCGGCCGCCTCGATGAGCGCGCGCTTGGACCGCGCATCCGTATCGAAGACAGCTACGCCGATACTGATAGTGAGATGCTGCATGGAGCGGGGTGAACCTGCGGAAAATTTTGTCTGCTCTACGGCTTTGCGCAAGCGCTGGGCCACATAAGAGGCGGCGACCTCGGTCGTCTCGGGAAGAATCATTACAAATTCTTCGCCGCCATAGCGGGCCACGGTATCCACTTCGCGCATTCCTTTCATCAGGATAGAAGCAACGTCCCTTAGAACTTGGTCGCCGACGTGGTGGCCGAAGGTGTCGTTGAGCTGCTTGAAATGGTCGATATCCATCATCAGCAACGAGAATTTTTGGCGCCGCCTCTCGGCCCGCTTGAACTCCAGGTCCAACTGCTGTTCAAAATAGCCGCGGGTCCGCAGTCCCGTGAGGTAGTCGGTGTAGGCAAATCGCAGCAATCCCTCGTTTGCGTACTCGCGGGTAAGAAGGTTTTCTGCGACCAGGGAGAGGATCCAAAGAAGCTGCGCGTCTTCGCGGTTGATCTGTTCTTTGTTGGCAGAGGGCTTGTTAGCAGCAGGTTTGTTTGCGGAAAGCTGGTTTGAAAAAGACTGGTTTGCAAGAGGCGGATGTGCAAAAGGCTGATTTGCGAGAGGCTGACTTGCGACAGGAAAGCCCGACGAAAAAATCTGCAAGGAGCCCATCACCCGGTTGCTCACGAAAAAGGGAACCGCCAGCACCTGGCTGGCTCCAACGGTTTCCAGGAGTTTATCGGCTTGGGGATGGCGTCCCGCCGGAACCAGCATGGGACGTGTGTATTTCATCACCCAGTAGTTCAGTACGTTCCCGCCAATGGCTGCCAGCGCCTGGTCGCTCTCTTCCAGTCCAATGCCGCGGGCAATCCGCAGTTGTGCCTGCTCCTGTTCTTCGTCCCAGAAATAGATCAGCGCTTTATCGAATGAGGTGATTTCCGCAGCCATGTCGGCCAGCAGATTCAATGTGGCGTCCAGCTGCATCTGCAGGCCGGTGAGCATGCTGAGCCGGAGCAGGACATTCAGGTGGCGCCATCGCTTTTGGACCGTTTCCTGGTCCAACTCTGCAAACACCTCCACCACAAATTGTTCCGGCGAGGGAGAGGCGGCATGTTGTAACTGGCGGACAGGCATAGTGGATGGGAAGCGTCTCTCCAAGCGGGACTGGCGCGTTCGAGGGCTTGAGCGGGCTTGATCCTCGTCACTCATGAGATGCTTCTTTTGACCATCGGGCAGGGCCACAAAAGGTTTTGTGCTTTAGATGCAGTAGCTTGGGAACTCGTACAGTGTCCGGAAAAACACGAAATGGCGCCGTCAGCCATGCCAAGGAGATGCCGGCGGTACGTCCTTTCGATTTATGTTTCGGTTATACGAGCTATAGAAATTGCTGATGCATATTATTGGAATTGGTTGCTTTTATTACTGGCTCAGAATACGATGGATTTACGCCGGAAAACTCGCCGGCTACCGGTGAATGAGTCGAATAAGTTGCTCTTCACTCTCTCTGTTGTAGTGCTTGCCCGTTTTAGAACTCGCGTTAACAGAACTCGAATGTTCGGCCCTAACGTTTTTTCCAGCATAGAGAGGCAATCCGATGGCATGGTACGCTTACTGCATTACGGAGCAACAAGCATTTCAGGGTGACACTCGCGCTCGTCGCCCTTTTCCCGTAGAAGGCCTGAAAGGCATCGGCGACGCACAAACTTTCGGCTACCCCAGCGGCGAGTTTGCAGTCATCGTCAGCGAGTATGTATCGGCTGGCGAGCTTGGCCAAAAGGCTCTTTTGCAACATGCCCACGTCGTGGGCGAATGCTTCAAACGTACAACCGTTCTTCCCTTCCGCTTCGGCACCGTTTTTGACAATGATGATCTTCTTCGGCGCGCCGTGCGCCTGAATCGCAAGGCATTTCTGGAGAGTGTTTCCCGCTTGAAAGGCAAGGCGGAGATGCACCTGAAACTTTTGATAAAGGATGGTTCGCTGCGCGAAGCCTTGCAGGAAATCGAACTGCCCTCAACCGTTGGAAGCGAGTACTTGTCGAAATTGCGGGAAAAGGCCGCTCGCCATCGTGAGCGCCAGACCAAAGCCCGCGCCCTTTCCGTACAGGTTCATAAGATTTTTGGCCCCATCGACCAGGACGTATGTTGTCGTAAAGTCAATTCCGGCGGAATGCTGATTGATATTGCCCACCTGATTGATCACAAGCAGGTCGAGAAATATCAGAATCGTTATCAGACCGCGACCCGGCACCTGCCTGGAGTAGAAGTTGTGATGAGCGGTCCTTGGCCTCCTTACCATTTCATCCCCGGAAAAAGATCCTCCTGAAGCGGCGGTAACCGGCTACAAAATCAAAGAATAATGTTGAATCGGTATTCGTGATGCCTGCAGCGGCTTGGCTTTGAGGAAGAGTTACTTGCGAGCGTCAGAAAAAACAGCTCTGATCTTGAAATCACTGGCGCTTTTATTTGTTAGAAATGAATCCTGCGGTTGGCTTTCTTCACTTTAGAGTTCTTCATTAAAGATGACTGAAAGGGCCCGCCCCCAAGGGCCTTGTATTTATCTCCTGCTCCGTAATCGTCTTTAAAGCAGATTTGATTCGAGCTCAGCGCCGTCGGTCAGGCGTTTCTTCGAGCCTGGATACGCTTGTCTTTGCCTTGCGTTGGCATCCAAATACTCGAAAATGGAATCAGAGTACAATCAATAGGGGTGTTTTTTCGCCAGATTCGTCCTTGTTGCACTTAGTCCCTCTAAGACAGGATGAGCCCAAATGATCCAAAAGACCCGCATTCTGCTCGTTGACGACGATCTCGTCACGGCCAAGAGCCTTGCTGCAGAACTGTCGCGCGGCAACTTTGAAGTCCATGCGGCTTCCGGCGCCCAGGAGGCATTGCGGAGTTTACAGGCGCTGAATCCGGCATTGGTTTTGCTGGATTGGTCCCTTAAGGATGGACAGGGAGCCGAAATCCTGCAGAAGCTCAAGGCTTCTAAGCCCTCGATTTCGGTGGTCGTGCTCTCAGCGGATTTTAGTCCGGAGACGATCTTCAAGGCCTCGAAGCTGGGCGCGGACGACTACTTGGGCAAACCGGTAGATCCCGCTGAACTTAGTATCCGCATGGCAAAAGCGATGGAGAGCCATCGTCCTTACGCCGACGCCACCCAACTTCGGGAACAAGTGCGCCGCAGCACTGACTTCACCATGCTATTTGGCACCAGCCCAAAAATGATGGAAGTCAAAATGACCATTGAGCAGGTTGCCGATACCACGGCGACAGTCCTGATCCGCGGCGAAAGCGGCACCGGCAAGGAAGTTGTGGCGCGCATGGTGTATTCCGAATCCTCCCGCTATGACAAGCCTTTTGTGAAGGTGAACTGCGCCGCCATCCCGCATGAATTGCTGGAGAGCGAGCTTTTTGGATATGAGCCTGGAGCCTTTACCGGCGCAACCCGGCAAAAGCTGGGCAAATTCGAGCAGGCGAACAACGGCACGATCTTCTTGGACGAAATCAGCGAGATGCACCCGGCGCTTCAGGCCAAGCTTCTGCACGTCCTGCAGGATCACGAGTTCTCACGGCTAGGCGGGAAGCGCGATATCCAGGTAGATGTACGCGTGATTGCGGCTACCAATAAGCTTCTGGAGCGCGCGGTGGAAGAGGGCGTCTTCCGCGAAGACCTTTTCTATCGCCTCAACGTGGTCACCATCCACATACCGCCGTTGCGGGAGCGCAAGGAAGAAATCCCCGTCTTTCTTGAATACTTTCTGGACAAATACAGCGAATACTACGGCAAGCATCCGCCCATGTTCGGCGATTATGCGATGGCGCGCATGATGGAGTACGCGTGGCCAGGCAATATCCGTGAGTTGGAAAATCTGATAAAGCGGTATGTGATCGTGGGCAATGAGGCCCAGATCATTCGTGAGATATCGACCCACAAGCCCATCGTCCTCTCGATGCCAGGCGCACCGGTCTCGGTAGCGCCGGCAGCCGCGTCTCCGGCGGTTGCCTCGCCTGTTCAACCAAATACGGCAGGCGAGTTTGAAATGCCCTCCCTGTTAGAAATTGGGAGGCGGGCCGCGATGCAGGCCGAGCGTGAAGCGATTGAGCGGGTTCTGGCGCAAACGCGCTGGAATCGCCGCCAGGCGGCGAAAATCCTCAAGATCAGCTACAAGGCCCTGTTGAATAAATTAAAGGTCATTGAGGAGCAAGGCAAAGGACAATCTAAGCAGATACATGCATAAATAGGGTATAAAGATTCCACTATTAGGCATGATTAGACCTTTTCAATGGTCGAAGTTGGGCTCCCTCCAGAATTGATTACCTTAGCTAACTGATTGGAAATAAATCGTTAACTTGGATCGGAGATACGGGATTCACTGGATCTCAGCTTTGGTTCCTGAGTTGCTCTGAATAAATGCAACGAAAAGAGGCCTTAAACAAATGAATCTATCCCTCTTCCAAATTTGTAGGTTTCTCCTGTCAGAGCGTCTCGGCGTTTGCCTTGACTTCACCTTGCATCGCCTTCCCTGAAGATTTTCCCCTCCCTCTGCCTCTTTATAGCGGCTCATTGATGAGCCGCTTTTTTCTTTGGTGGGCAAGCGATAGCGAGGGGCGAAGGGGTTTCTGTCGGTGGTCTACCGACGGAATTTGTTGGAGAGTTTCTGAAGCCAGGATTCAAATCGACGATCTTGATGATGGGGATGGATGATAGACGACAGATGATAGACGACAGACGATGATGATGATTGAAAGAATGTGCGATCGAAGCCCAAGCTCATCCTTGGGCAAGGCATCTTTGCTGAGGTCGCCGGGCCTTAAGGATTAACCTGGAGTCGCCCATCCCGCAGCACAGTGCACTCCCGGTCGCGCCATACGATGGTGTCCCCGAGAAAGCCGCTCATCCAAACGAAGAATCCAAGAAGGTCTTGAATCGGCAGCAGCCACCACTGCCTGCGAATCAGGGAATCATGAAGGACTTCGGAAGCGGTGACCCAGGCGGCGATGGCTCGAAGCATAACCGTGGCTACAAGAAGCGGCCACGCCGAGCTATGCACCGCGAAAAGCAGCAAGGCCCAGGGCAGCGGATACGTGAAGATCTGGCCCCAATAGCCGGCGGGCCGGGAACGCCTTGTGCTTCGCGCCCACCGCAGGCGATGGCCAAGGTTTTTCATCATGTTCTGGCTTCCAATTCGGTGTTCGACCACCTCGGACGACAGCAAAACCGCATAGCCAAGCTGCGCCGCGCGCTGGCCCATGATGAAGTCTTCCGCTAGATAATCCTGCAGGTAGGCAAATCCTCCCATGGCTTCAAGCACAGTCTTTCGCAGCGCCAAAGCGGGTCCCAGGGCGAACTTCATTCCTTCGATCATGCGAGCTACAAGCACGCCCCCTAGAAACTCGGTGTTCATGCCCGTAGCTTCCAGGCGAGACCAAATGCTCTCCCCAGGTACGCCCCGATAGGGGCAGGTCACAAGCCCAACTTGCGGATCGCTGAATTCCTGCGCGAGTTGATGCAGGAAATCCGGCTTTACCCGCACATCGCTGTCGCACATCACCAGCAGCTCATGGCTGGCTTCACGTACCAGGCGCTGCAAATTGAACGCCTTGGCGTTGGGAATTGGTGATTCGCCGGTGACCAGAAGTTTCGCTTCGATTTTTCCGCTGTATTCGTTCATGAGCTTCTCGACCACCTGAGCCGCGGGATCGTCGGCGCGGTGCACTGCGAACAGAATCTCAAACTGGGGATAGTCTTGGCTGAAGAAGCTCCGCAGGTTTTCCTCAAGACCTTCGTCGTGGCCGCAAAGCGGCTTGAGCAAGCTGACGGGAGGCACGTTCGCGGAGATTGCCGGGATTTTGACCGCAAGATAGCGTTTGGCCGCGATAACGGTAAGAGCGCAGTACACCAGCGATCCCGTGAGCAGAACTGCCAATAAAGTGGTGAGGATGACCATAGTTTAGAGATGCCCATTCGTGAACGATCGTTCCGGCCCTGCGCCGGCCCGATTGTCGGAAACCTGATTGTTCGAAACCCGATTGTCGGAATTTTGGCTGTCGGAAACCTGACTGTCTGAAAGAAGACTGTCGTTGAAAAGCCTGTTCGTGAAGAGAAATTTCCCGCCGCTCGCAGCCACCTGATGCAGATGATCCGCTCCCACCAGAGCATTCAGGCGGGCCAGCTGCGTGCTGTCCGTAACCACGTAGTAGCGTTCCGGGGCCGACCACAGCCGGGTGAATTGTGGGTCGTCGATGAAAACCGAGGGCGCGCCGGGCGCATACGAGCCATACTCAAGATTGTTGATCCGGCCATTCAAAAGCAGAGCAGTCGTATTGGAGTAAAAGAAAACCGACGAGAATGAATAATAGGCGCCGTCCACGATCAGCCTTCCCTTGGGAGAGCGGTTCAGGGCTTCCGCCAGCGGCCGCGAGGAAAGATACGGCTCGAACGTCACCAGGGCCAGCCTGCTCGCGTGAAGGAACAGGATCATCATCAGGGCGAATCCGAGGATTGCGCGTTTTGGCCGAGCCAGCCATGCGCTCGCCGCCCCGCAGAGAAACGCAATGCCCGCCAAGATGAGTGGCGTCCGCAAGTAAGCGAAGGACTGGATCGTCAGATCTCCCAGGTGACCGAGGGATAAGGTATATGCCTCCGGATGCTGCTGCAAAGCGGAGGCGATGTCTCCGGGAGTGGGAACGTTCCACACGACAAGCAGGATCGCAAGGATGACCGTGGCGCACACGGCGCATAGGATGCCAAGAAAGCGCGTTCCGATCTTCAACCAGCCGCTCTCGCCTGCCAGGGCGCAGCCGAGCAGTAAGGCAAGTGCTGGGTAAAGCGGCATGGAATAGTATTCCTGGGTTGTAGAGAACGTAAAGAACACCAGCAGGAACCCGGCCCAGCACAGGGCGAGGAGTCTCGTGCGTCCAGCCCGGTCGGACGAGCGATAACCAAGACGGATGGCAGCCGGAAAATAGACGCTCCATGGAAATAGCCAGAGCAGGTGGAGTAGCCAAAAGGCCGCGCGCGGGACGGTGTTGTAATCGCGAGGGTAGCGCAGATTCAGGAAACGCAACACATGCTCGTTTACGAAATAGGCCCAGAAAAACCCATGGTATTGCCCTGGGCCGCTGTGAAGCGTGAAATCGAAGTAAGGTGGCATCCGGCGGGTCGCCAGGATGTGCCAGGGAGCCGCAATTGCGAGCAGGATCAACGCTCCGCGAAATACGGAAAGGCGTCGCCATACAAAAGCGGACAACAGCTGCCTCGTAACGGCAAGGTAAACAACCATGCCGCCCAGCGGGATCACAACGGCAATCAGGCCCTTCAGCAAAATGCCCACGCCCAGGCTGGCGGCTAATACCGAGGCCCATAGCTTTGGCCTGTCCTCATCGGCCTCAAGCGTTCTTTGGAAAGACCAAAAACCCGCGCAGATACACAACGTGAGCATCACGTCCGGGATCTGAATCCGGGTAAAAAGGAAAAGTCCAACGCATGTTGCCAGCGCCAATCCCGCATAAAATCCTTCACGCCAGCCGAAAGCCCAGCGGCCATATCTTCCCGTAAGCCAGCACAACAGGATCGCGGCCAACGCCACCGGAATTCTTGCCGCCCAGTCATGGACGCCGAGGATGCGATAGCAAATGCCAATGAGCCAATAGAGTAGCGGGGCCTTTTCTATGTAGGGCACGCCATCGAGGTGTGCAATGGTCCAGTCGCCGGAGTCGGACATATTCCTGGCCATCTGTCCGTGCACCGCATCGACATCGTCCATTAAAGCGGGTGGCGAAATCATGCAGCCCAGGAAAATAGCCGAGGCGGCCAGAACCATCACCAGCCAGTAAGTCCGCTCCGTGGCGGCCAACAGCCCCTGCTTCATTGCAGGCGTCGTCTCTTCCACGCTCTCCACGGCTACATTCATGAGGGAATTTACAAAGGCGAACGTAAGATCGTAACTGAGACCTGGGTCAATCTTCCATATAACGCTGGGTCAATGTTTGGTTCGAAGAGGAGTAAACCCTAACTTGAGGAATAAGTTCGGGCTTTAGGTTAATTTTTCAAGAATGCTTGATGACTTGTACCGAAGTTGCCCCCAGACCTAAGGATCGCAACTGAGCATTAAGAAACTTGAAGCTTCGAAACCCCGTATCCATTTCTTGGGACTGTCAATGTGGCCCTCTCGCTCCTGAACCAAGGTTCAATCGGCTTAAGTAACTATATTTCTTCTTGGCATACCCCACTCTTTTGTGCATACCCGCGGATATCGCAACCGGGCGCGATCACACCGCTAGCTTAGCTCAGTAGAAATCCGTCTCAAGAAAACCGGCCAGCCGGCTCCGGGGAGACGTGTGTCTGAGTGCGAACCCCTTCAAGGCTCACCGAAGGGGTAACGGATGAGGAAGGAATGATGGCTATCCCCGAAAAATTACGGGATATCGACGCTGCTGTGCGGGGTCTCTGTTTATTGAGTAGTAAATAGGTTTGCATCTAACAATTAAAAAAATGAAAGAAGCGTCCGGTTCTGCCGAGCCCGCTTCAAGGAATGGAAAAATGAGAAATTTCTTTTCGATCGCATTGCTTGGAATCATACTGCTTGCAGCTTTTGCCTCTGTTCCCTCCTACGCCCAGGCGGGGAACCTCGATAGCTCTTTTGGACACCAGGGAAAGACCACCACGGTGTTTGGCTCTGGAATTGACGCCATGCCGTCCGATGCCGCCATCCAGGTGGATGGCAAGATCGTGGTTGTTGCCACGGTAGGCGTAGTACAGAATCTCGCGACCGGCGCATTCGGTGTGATGCGGTATCTACCCAGCGGTGCGCTCGATAGCAGCTTCGGCAGCGGCGGGGTTGCCCTTACGGCGGTCGGCAATTTCATCAATTCCGCCAATGCGGTCACGATCCAATCGGATGGCCGCATTGTGGTGGCTGGAGAGATGCAAACGGCCAACGGAACCACCGACACCTTCGCCGTCGTGCGTTACAACCCGGATGGCAGCCTTGATAATACCTTCGGCAGAGGCGGCAAGGTAACGACTGAGTTTTTTGCGTCTCCTATCGTTGGAGTTCGTGAAACAGCCAATGCGGTACTGATTCAGCCGGACGGGAAGATTCTTGTGGGCGGTTCGGCTCGCCAGGGTGGCCGCAGATCTGTCACCTTTACGGCTTTGGCCCGCTATAACTCCAATGGCAGCCTCGACCCGCTGTTTGGCTCCGGGGGCAAAGTATTGGCGAATGCCATCAACAGCGTCGACACCCTTGGGATCGATTCATTGGGCAACATCTTTGCCCTGAATAACTCCGCTATCGCGCAATTCACCTCATCCGGAGCGCTTCAAACGAAGGCGTCTCCTGGATCGATCTTTGCCAGCTCTCTTGGCGGCATTAATGCGTTCCAGTCGAATGGAAAATTCATTGCCTCGCAGGAAATAGGCGTGGCCCGGCGCGATATCGATAATCAGATTGTTCGCTTCAATGCCGATGGCACCATCGATACGTCGTTCAACAGCCCGGTTCTGGATTTCTCAGGAGAAGGCGCGCCGGCGACCGATGTTGGCGTACTCGCTTTGCAGCCCAATGGCCAGATTGTTGCAGGCGGCGCGCATACGATTCCTGGTGTGTCTTCCGTCTTTGGGTTGATGCGATTGAACTCCAATGGAAGTCTTGATTCCACCTTTGGCCAAAACGGGATGTTGGTAACCGATTTCAATGGAGAGGACTCCATTGCGGCCCTCGCCATTCAGCAAGACGGAAACATCGTCGCCGTTGGCACGACTCGCGATCCGGTTTCCGGCAACATCGCTGTTGCCCTGGCCCGTTATATCGGGAGATAGAGAACTAGGTTGACAGGAACATTGCAGGCCGCATGGAAAATGGAAAAATCGAAATTCATGCGGCCTTTCTTCTGTTCTTGTTCTAGTTGGAGCCTGCCGCAACCTGCTCGATCTTGTATCCCTTGTCCTGTAGCAGTCTCACCATGCCCTTTTCGCCGATAATATGGGCCGCGCCCACCACCACAAAACAGGTCTCAGTTCCCTTTAAATACCGCTCCACGCGCTCTGTCATCGTCACGTTGCGGTCGTCGATCAACTTCTTGACCATCCATTTAGGCCCCGTTGCGTTCTCTTCTTCAAGCAGTTTCTGAATGCTTGTGGAGTCGCCGCTGATATAGGCATTCTGGATTTTCTTCATCATGTCCTTGGTTTTGTCTGAATTCTTGAGCGCATCGGCAAGCATCTCCTGCTGCTCGTCGTCGCTGGCCGAGGAGAAGAGGGAGAACTGGAAATCGGCGGTTTCCAGCTCGTCGATTCTCTGTGCCTTGGCCTCGTCCAGAAAGTGCATGTCGATTCCCAACTTGGCGTCTTCTCCTGCCTGTTGGTAGGCGGTGGCGATCACCACGGTGGCGACCACCCAGGGGCGCAGCTCTTCCAGGGCGGCCCTGGGCAAGCCGTGTGCCTGGCAAAATTGATCGAGGGCCTCCAATGTCTGCTTGGAAAGGTGGCGGGAGATACCGTCTTTTTCGTCGTATGTGCCGTGTGCCTGGACCATTTGCATGGTCTTCAGTGGGTCCAGGTTTTTCGCGTTGATCTCCACGGCCAGGGCCTTGGACGACGCAAATGCGTCTTCAATGGCCTTCGGAAGCGGATACATGGCTTTGTCACCTACGTGGACCGAAGGCAGCAAGTAGACTGTGGTGGTTGGCGACGTAGCTTTCCACATCAGGAGCCGAGCTGCGCGGGCCTGAGGCTTGCTCGTTTCCGTGGATGTTTGCTGGCATAAACTGCGGCCCGTTCCCAGCACCGCCAGGGATAGCAGGAGGAAGATTGTTCCGTGTCCCGGACGCTTTGGCATCGTGAAATACCTCTCGCACAGCAATGAAAATATAAAGGCAAATTATATGGGGTTTCCGATTCTCGGGGACGGCTTGCTTCGTATTCATGGTTTCCTCCTCACTCTTTACTCTTAGTCGTACACCCGTTGAAAATCTTGCATGGTCTGGTCGAAAGACCTGTATCCTAAAGCCACTGAAAGCCGATCCACAGAAAGCTGCACGAGAGCATTGCCAGGGTTAAGTCTGTCCAGGATCAAGGTCGTTGCGTGGCTGGTCCCTGCGGAAACAAAGAAAAACTAAAGAAAAGCCAAGAAAGCCACCCGGATGCCATGTGTCAGTCAGGTAGCAACTCTGGTTGTGCCGGAAGAATCCACACAATCTAAGAACGACGAGGGGGAAGGTATGAAACGAGTCATAGCTGGTGCCCTGGCGCTGGCATCTACTATCTATTCATCAACCGCGTGTTTTGCCGACTTCAAATACACAGAGACCAGTAAAGTTACGGGTGGCTCGGTCTTGAGCATGATGAAAGTCGTGGGCGTCTTTAGCAAGGATGCGAAACAGATTACCCAGCCCATGAATTCGGTGATCAGCATCAAAGGCAACCGCATGCGCCGGGAGGATGCGCAGGGAAACATCCAGATCTACGACTTGGACGGCAAGCGCTTCATCCACATCGATACACAGCACAAAACCTACTCCGTCATGACCTTTGACGAACTGCGCGCCTCGATCGAGGACGCGCGGAAGAAGGCGGCAGAGCAGCAAGCTAAGTCTAAGGGTCAGGATCCTCAAGTAAAGCTCACTCCCAAAATCCAGGTCACAGGTGGGCAGGAGACGAAGCAACTGCTGAACCAAACTGCGAAGGAGGAAAAGATCAAGGTGGAAATGGTGGCGGAATCGCAGGATCCCAGCACTAAAGGGCAGACTGCGAGCATGTGGTTTACCTCAGATGCCTGGGTCGCCTCGGTCGCAGGCTACAAGGAGTTGAAGCAGTTCAACATGCGCATGGCCAAGGAACTGGATTGGCTGCCTGGAGAGGTAATTGGCGGCAATCCGCAGATTTCTCCCGCGATGGTCGAATTTCGTAAGGAAACAGCCAATCTTGAGGGGCTTCCTTTGCTTCAGAATGTGAGCTTTGGCATGGAAGGCACTGGACAGCCCGGTGCACAACCCGCGCATCCCGATAGCTCCGCCTCGAATACTTCGTCTACTCCAACCAGTCCTAAAGATGCAATTGCCAAGGGCCTGGGCGGAATGTTTGGCATGGGCAAGAAGAAAAAGAAAGATGATTCGGACCAGCCCGATGCGAATGCGGCAACCGGCAGTTCAACGTCAACGGCCAGCAACTCGTTTATGGATATGACCATCGAGGTGACGTCGCTCTCCACTAGCGCGCTGGAATCGAGCCTGTTTGAGATACCCGAAGGCTACAAACAGGTGGATGCGAAGAAAAATATGATGCATTGATATTCGTCCACAAGTGTTCCCTCGATTCATAGCCTCATGAAAAGTGAGGGTACCCCATCCTTCGCGGTTCTTGCGAAGGGTGGGAATCGAGGATGCTGGCACGACTGTGAGGTTGCAGCGGTTCGACCAGTGAGAGGTAATCGCTTCGCTAGTTAGGGTGCCCCATCCTTCGCGGTTTTTGCGAAGGGTGGGAATCGAGGATGTTGGCACGACTGTGAGGTTGCAGCGGTTCGAGAGGTCATCGCACCGCTACTTAGCTGCCGCCTGCTTTCCCAGGTATTCTTTTCCCAGAAAATCAACAAGCGCGGCGTTGGTTTCTTGGGGACGCTCCTGCTGAATCCAATGACCCGCACCCTCCACAATCACCTTGCGCCGCAGGTTTGGAACGTTTTGTCCCATGCTCTCTAGAGAGGAAGCACCCATGTTTCCTTGAATCACGCCATCCTTCGAGCCAGCGATAAAAAGGGCGGGCTGAAGGATCAGCGAGCCCTGCCACGGAGCCGTTAGCTCCCAGTTGGCATCGATGTTCCTATACCAGTTCAATCCGCCGCGAAAGCCCGTGCGTTGATACTCGCCTGTGAAAACCGCCATGTCGGTTTCGGTGAGCCATGAAGGTAGATTCGCTGGGCTCTCGGTTTTTCCTAGAAAGCCCTCCGGCTTTACCAAACCTAAGGTTCCGCTGTCAGGCGAGGTTGAATCCCCTGAAAGCGAATATAGAATTCGCCGCACGCTCGAAGGTACATCCCGCTCGAATTCCGCCTCCGCGACGCCTGGCTCCTGAAAGTAGATCCAGTAAAAGGCATGGAGTCCGCGTTCTTTGAGGATCTTCAATGGCGGCGCGGGGCCGCGCCCACGGTGGGGCACGCTCATTCCAACCACAGCGCGGAATACATCGGGCCGCAACATGGCGCAGTGCCACGCCACGGGTGCGCCCCAATCGTGGCCAACCACCGCTGCTGTTTTTTCGCCTAGGGCTTCAACCAGCGCAACGATGTCTCCCACCAGGTGGAAGATGCTGTAAGCACGAATGTCCTGGGGGGCGTCCGTCTGCCCATAGCCGCGCATATCGGGCGCAACTGCTCTGAATCCAGCGGATGCCAGCGCTGGAAGCTGATGCCTCCAGGAATACCAGAGCTCCGGCCAGCCATGGCATAAAACCACCAGCGGCCCCTCCCCCTGCTCTGCCACATGCATCCGAATCCCATTGACGGTAACGCTATGGTGTTTCAGCTCTGCAGACATCTTGTCCTCCAGGGGGCGGGTAGGTTGGTGCGAGACGAGAAATTATTTGTCGTAATGAAGCAGGGAGTAGACTTCCGTGCCTTCAAATTTCTTTCGGCCATTCAGGAAGTCGAGTTCCACAACAAAGCCCAGGCCCACAACCTCGGCGCCCAGAGACTTTGCCAACTGCAAACAGGCATTTGCGGTGCCGCCGGTGGCCAAAAGATCGTCGACAATCAACACCCGTTGCCCCGCCCGAATGGCGTCTTTGTGAATCTCGAGGGTGTCGATTCCGTACTCCAGTTCGTAGCTCCATTTGACGGTCTCGGCCGGTAGCTTCCCTGGCTTGCGGATAGGAACAAACCCGGCATTCAGTCGGTATGCCAGGGCTGGGCCGAAAATAAAGCCGCGCGCCTCGATGCCAAGCACCAGGTCGATATTGGCGTTCAGATAATGCTCGGAGAGTGCGTCGATGAGCGTGGCAAACCCCACTTTGTCTTTAAGCAGGGTAGTAATGTCGTAAAAGAGGATGCCCTTTTTCGGAAAATCGGGTACCTCGCGGATAAGTTTTTTCAGGTGCTCGCAATCGGGCGCGCGCTTTGCCTGCATCTTTACCAAGCTCCTTCAATGCGAAAAGTAGTAAGTCCTTGCACGGGATCGGCCGACATCTCCTGCACGTCGTCCACCCGGGCTGCCCGCGGACCTTGCCGTAGCTTTCCGATGAATACCCTGTGTTGTTGTTCGTTGCCCATGGCCAGGGTCTCAACCGTGCCGTCGATGTTATTGCGTACCCATCCCGCGAGGCCCAATTCCCGGGCTTCATGATCCACGAACCAGCGAAACCCAACACCCTGGACGCGGCCGCGGACAATATATCGCTTTGCCACCATAAGAATGTCTTTGTTCGTTTGCTTTACGCGCGCGAGAGGTACGAGCCTTCTGCGGTGTCCACCTTGATTTTTTCGCCTTCGTTGATGAACGGAGGCACCTGCACGACCAGTCCCGTCTCCATCTTTGCCGGCTTGGTCACGCTGGAAGCCGTCGCCGATTTCAGACCAGGCTCGGTTTCGACCACGGTGAGTATTACGGTCTGCGGCAGCTCAATTCCGACTGGTTTGCCGTCGTAAAACTCCACCTTGATCTGAAGATTCGGGGTCAGGTACTCCACCGCGTCGCCGAGGATCTCCCTCTTCAGGTGGAGCTGCTCGTAGTCCTCGGTATTCATGAAGTAGTAATCGTCGCCCTCTTGATACAAATACTCCATGGCCACTTCGTCCACGGTGATCTTGTCAATCGCGTCGCCGGAACGGAAGCGATGTTCGAACATGGCTCCGGTGCGGATGTTCCGCAGCTTGGCCTGAATGAATGCGCGCAAGTTGCCGGGAGTCCTGTGCTCCACAGTGAAGACCAGATGAAGGTCGTTGTTGTGTTTAATAACCATTCCCGGACGCATCTGGGTTGCTGGAATTGCCATGGGTCGAAATCTTCTCCTCGAAATGTAACTTCTTAATCTGGTGAGTCTTGCTCTGTTTCCTGCGGGTATCGGCGGAACAGACGGGCCATTCCTCGGATCGGAGAAAACGATGAACGAAACATCGATTTTACCTCATTCGCTACCTCGCAGGCAGCCCCAGATTGATTGACGATTGATTGACGACTGATCGACGATTGATTGGGGATTGATTGGGGATTGATTGGTCTGGATTGGCCCCTGTTGCGTCGGGTTGCGTAAGAAGTTGCGTATGAGTCGAGTGCAGCGGCCAGGAGGGTCGGTATTTCCTGACAGCCACAGTGAACCAGCACAGTGGTGGCTATCGACTGCAGGACATCAACAAAAAGGGCGGACGCTGACGTTCCTTGCCCCACTCTGGCCGGGCTGCGACCTGTTCGTTGCTAGGCCCCCACTCGTCGAGATGCAATATTTGGAATCCTGCGCGAATCAGCAAGTTGACGTAGGTGCTGACAGTGCGGTGCTGCTTGATCACACCGTTGGCAAGCCAATTTGTGGAACGTGTGCCTTCATCAAGGTATCCTTCGACAGGCCAGGTGGCTTGTCCAGAAGCATTGGTAGACCAGGCAGGATTGGAAGGCGCTGTGAAAATCGGATGCTCGACCGAGAACACAAAGCGGCCGCCCGGAACGAGCGCCTTCTGGATCGCGGCTAGCAGACCTTCTAGGTTCTCAAGATAGTGCAGTGTGAGCGAACTGTAGACCAGGTCAAACGGCTTGGCGGGCGCTGCGAAATGCTCCAGGTCCGCTTCGACGTAGGAGATAGCCGAATCGAAGGTCTCTGCCTGGGCCCGCGCAAGCATTCGGTGAGAGACATCGATACCCACCACGTATTGCGCTCCTTGTTCCAGCGCCCAGCGGCAAAACCACCCGAAGCCGCAACCGAGATCCAGCACCTTACTTCCACGCAGTTCCGGAAGAAGGGCACGCAAAGACGGCCACTCCGGAGCACCCGCGAGGCCCTCGACCGAACGGGGCAATTGGCTATATCGCTCAAAGAAAGTCGCGTTATCGTAGATGTTTTGCGCCATTCAGTTGTTTCCTCCACCTTTAAGGCCTCGCCGCCGGTCGAGCCGATATCGGAGCAAGAGCACGGAAAAGGCATCCCGGCCGGACAACATCCCATCCACCGTTATTTTCTAACAACGAATAGCCCTTTTGCGTTGATGTGTTGGCCTGGGCGCTAGCGATTTGAGGAGACCTGCCATGAGAGTCCGCGATGCAATGACCTCGGAAGGCCTGGTGACTGCCAGTTTAGATACCACCCTTGAAGAAATAGCGTGCCTGATGAAGACCGAGAACATAGGGTGCATCCCAATTCTCGACGAAGAGGATGCTGTAGTCGGTGTCGTTACCGACCGCGACATTGTTGTCCGTGGCATTGCCGAGGGCAGAAGCGCTGCCGAATCCACCGCGGAGGAGATTGTCAGCGACAATTTACACACGGTTGCTCCGGATGCGGAGTTGCAGAGCGCCGTCGCTCGAATGGCCCGGCATAAGGTCCGCCGCTTGCCGGTGGTAAAGGACGGCATCCTGGTTGGCATCATCGCCTTGGCCGACATCCTGTCGAAATCCCCCGCGATGCCCCTGAAAAAATCTTCCTCAAAATCCAAACGCCTCGATATTGGTCAAACGCTGAAGGCGATTTCAGAAGGAGTAAGGCAAACCCAAGCCCGGGCCAAAGATGCTCACGAGGAAACAAAATATCGCGGCGACGAACTGGAAGCTGCAGAACTGGAATTTGAAGAGGTGCATGAATTCTCGCCAGAGAGCCGGATCTTGCACGAGCGCGCTAGTGTCCGTGGCCGCCAGAGTAGCTCCATCCGCGGACGATATGCTGGAGATGAGATCGATGAAATTCAAGATGCGCAGGCGCATGGAATAATGAGCCGCGTCTCCGAATCGGCTGCTCGAAGGCAGGCGAAAATCATACCCATGCCTGCCAGGGGTGCCCGCGTAACCCAAGCGCTAGCCAATCCCGCAGATCCAGCCAATCCTTCAAATCCGGAAAATCCTTCACATAAAGATCACAAAAGAAAGCGCACCGGTTAAAGGACCGATTGAGCGCCGAAGCGGTCCGGTGCCTGTAGGGAAATAATTTCTAAATGAGGGTGAATTTCAATGAATGAGCATGAAGTTTTGGAAGAACAAATATACCCAGCCCCGGAAAATATATCGGAACGGCCGGCCGTACCCGCTTTTCTATTTCTTCTCATCGGCCTCGGAGTTGGCGCGGCTGCCGCTCTGCTGCTTGCTCCCATGACAGGCGCTGAACTTCGCGACAAAGTCCGTCGCCGTTATGGAAATGCCATGGACCGGATTGGGGAGCGAACGGCCGAAATCCGCGAGCGCGGTGCGAATCTGATCAACTTCTACCGTTCCGGCGAAAACCCCAAAAGTGAAGAGGGCGAAGATCGCGAAGGCGAGGACAACCTGGAGCGGGGATACCGCCGGATCTGATCCTCTTTAGGAAAAAGCTTTTTAGGAGAAGGCTTTTCTAGGGGAAGGCTTTTTTAGAAGAGCGCCTATTAGAACACTCTCTAAAAGAACGCTTTTCTAAAAGAACGCCTTTCTAGAAAAACGCTTTCGGCTGTCGCCTCTCCTCGAAACTCGCGATCATCGCCTGTACGGCGTCGGACACCAGCTCCGGCTCGTCGAACTGTATCCAGTGTGCGCTCTTGCTGGAGACAAGGTGTCTTCCCATTTGCGCACGTTTCGCAATGGCAGCATGTTCGGCTAGCCGATCCTCGGGCTGGTGCCCGCCCGAAAGCACCGTAACCGGCAAATCGGAAGGGAGCGTTTTCCCGCTAAGCTCGGCTGCGCAAACCGGCAGGGCGCGAATGTAATTGGCCATGGTCCAGAAAAATCCCGGAGAGCTCCAGTGCAGGCGAATAAGCCTGCGGATCTCCGGCGAAAGCTTTTTGACCTCATCCTGAATGCGGCGTCCTGCATCTGTGGCAGTCGCAATTTTGCGCAGCCAGCCCCGTCCCGTGCTTTCATCGCTTCCTTTTTCGAAGTGGAGCAGCCACAGGCAAAAACGAACCACGCCGATAGAGGCCAGCACCGCGCCGGACCGTGTGAACCACACCGCTCGGCGAAGCCTCCTGCGCTGTGCGGGCGTGGGATTGAGCCATTCGTCTGGAGTGATCGGATCCACCAGTACCAACCCCGCCATTTCGCCGGCAAAGCGATGGGCATAGGCGGAAACCACGTAGCCGCCGAACGAATGTCCTACAAGAATGTACGGCTTTGGAATCTCCTGGTGAACAATCCAGGCGTGCAGGTTTTCAACGATTTCTGCCAGAACACAAGTATGGTCGCTCGCACTGCTCCAGCCTAGCCCGGCGCGGTCGTAGCTGTAGCAGGTTGCCAAAGCCGCAATTCTCGGCTGCACCAGGCTCCAACTCAGCGAAGTCGCTGAGATTCCAGCTTCTAGAATCACCGCCGGGGCTCCGCCGCCTTGCTTCACGACATGCAGGCGGTCGCGAGATCCTGGCACGATGTATCCAGGAGCTGGAAACCGGTTTCGATCAAGCCGGCAGCATACTGCTTGAGCCAAAGCCATCAGCCCAAGGCAGACTGCACATAAGGCTATCCATGCCATGAGCGCTGTCCTCTTCAAATCCACTTTATCCGATTCAGGGGGATGGCTCGCGCCTAGGGTACCGAGTCTTGGGAGGAAAGCCGATCTGGGCTATAGACCCTTTTGGGTTCGTTAGGATAGGAGGCATTTCCCCGTCCAAAACAGGCCCGTTAAAAAACCTTAAGCATAACAAGCTGTCTGGCCAATAGATCGAAAAATTCCGTAATCCAGACAGCTGAAAACCCCTACGTTCCCTTTCGGGAAAGGACTATTCTGTCCCCTGCTCGATGCGCCCAAATTGAGGCCATCGGCTCAGACACTTAGGAGCAAACGTAGAGGAGAACAAATGAAAACGATAATCTTACAGACATTTTTCACGACTGTGCTGGCGGCATCCCTTAGCTCCACCTCGGTCGATCAAACCCAGGTTCCCCAAGACTCCATTCCCCAACTCTCAATTTCCGAAGTAAGGACGAACGATGGTTCCGCCCCTAGGCCAATCTGCGTTCCTCCGGATCCTTGCAACTCCGGTCTTGTTGTATTGGCCTCCAATTTCAGTTTCCCCCGTTAAGGACCAATTTCCTCAAGGATGCCCTTGCCATGGCGGGGGCATCTTTCAGTCTTGAGGAGGGGGGCATTACTTATGTCATCGGTTGTGCCCTTAACCACCGCGCTTTTTCGTCGCGCGACGATTAGGCCCGTCTGATAATCTGGCCTCTTCGATGATTCTTCATAACATCGGCACGATCTTGCTTGGCACAGGATCGGTGTTGCTTGCCGTGTTGGCGGCTACCATGGCCTGGCGGCGGGCGTATCGTCAACTCCCTTTTTTCTTTCTTTATGTGATCTACGGCTTTCTCGCGGGGATTGGCCTTCTCTTGGCGACGCAATTCGGAGCAAGAAGTGCATCATTCAAGTTCTACGCGGCTGTCCAATTGATGTACGCCACGCTGGGCCTCCTGGCCATGAACGAATCGTTCAATAAGGTGCTGCGCCTCTACTTTGTTTCAAAATGGTGGTTCAGACTCCTGGTTCCGGGCGTCCTGCTGGCGATCTCCTCAATCGCCACCTGGAAAGCGCTTTTCCATGCCCCTCTCCAGGCAGGCCATTGGACGGCAATCTATTTCTCCGTCGAACTGGCAATTGACTACATACGAACTGCCGTCTTTGGCTTGTTCGTCCTCCTTGTATTCTTTTGGCGGGCCCGCTGGCAGCAATATCCCTTCGGCGTTATGAAAGGCTTTGGCCTTTTCAGCATCATAGGAATGTTGGGCGACCTGCTGCGTTCCGATTTCGGAACAAAAATGAATTTGTTTTTCTCTTATGCGCCCTCTGTGGCATATTTACTGGCTTGCTTGATCTGGTTAGGCGCATTTTATAAGCCAGAGTTGGCGCAACCCCGTAAAAACCCGGAGTCGTCGCCTAATCTGGATGAGATTCAAGCCCTGCTGGACAAGCTTACGAGGGCCATACGATGAACGAGTTAGTTTCGGCCAATTTTCTTGTGTTTTGGTTGCCGCTCGGAATTTTTGCGGTAATGCTCGGCTATATCCTGGTCCACCGGCAATTCCGGTTATCGGAACGAACCATCGACGAGGTCACTGTTTTTCTCCGCCGGATCGACTGGGATGAGACCCGCGAGGTCTTTGATCTGGCGCGTGAGCGCACGCTTAGGGGCGTTTTATCCGACGAGCATTTCCGTCGCACCATGCGGATACGCATCCACGAAGTTCGGGAGTTTCTGTCCCGCATGTATCACAATGTGAGAGTACTGCACGAGTGGGCAAATACCGAACTTGGAGACATATTGGACAAGCCGGTCAATGAATGCAGTGAGCGCGAAAATCAGATCCGTGCCATCGCTGACCGTGCTGCCTATTTTCGGGTGCTGACTGGGTTGCGCCTCTGCAAAGTCACCTTCTGGACTCTGCTGCGCATTGAGCGCTTACCGTTTGTCCGGATTCCCAGTGTTGCTGCGCTGCGCAGATGCGGCGAACAGGGAGAGCTTGATTTGGTGGAGATGTACGGCCAATTGCGTGAGGCCGCCGGCAATCTTGCTCTGCGTTACGGCAAGCAGGTTCAGGATGACATGCTGGCGGTGCTCTAGGCGCCCGCCCAACAACGAACAAGGTCAAGTTCCGCCAGCGAACGCATCATTTGCATTTCTTCAGTGGAGTTGGTCGGTTTTCCGACCAACTTGCCTTCTTACCTTGATTTTCCAATAGATAACCTTCTACCGAAAAACCCGCATCTGATCTGTTCACTATGGACCACTTCTTCTTTCCCAGTCGAGAGTCGGGCATCGTCACCATCAATATGAATCAGATCACCTATGTGCAGCGTCTGAAAGATGGACTGAGGCTTCATTTCGGCCCTGGGGAGCAGGGGTTCCTGGACTTAAAAGGCGATGATGCCCGGAGTTTTTTGGAGTCTATCGGATTAAACCGGCAACTGGAGTTGATCGGTCTCCGGGCCAAACAAGCTCATTCGGCCGCCTGACTTGCGCCGGGGCTCTGCAATCAAGGTAGCAACACGTATCTCCCACCGTTGGTGAATACGATCACTAAGTTCATCACGATCATGATGAGATCGTAGTGCCAGCCATTGCCATCCTTGCCCCAGAACCCGGTATGCCAAACGAATGCCTTCTTTTGAATGGCTCCGAGCATCACGAGGATTAGGCCCAGAGCCGCAAGCTGCGTGAAAACGCCAAAGATCACACCCAGGCTTCCGGCGGCTTCCGCCGCCCCGAGAAAAATGGTGAAGCCCCGGCTCATTCCAATGCTTTGGCTGCGTTGTGCTGGATTTTTGAGATGGCTCCATCCGCTAGCCGCAAATACGGCCCCCGTCATAAGTCGTAGCAACAGGAATCCCAGGTCTGCATAGCGGAGTAATTGTGGGAACATCCTCAGCCTCTTATAGTTGGAGAGCCTCCTTTCGCCGGCAGGTTGTTCCCCGCAGGTTGTTCAAAGATAGAAAGATAAAAAAGATAATGAAGGCCCAATAGGGTCAAAGCCCTGCACCTGGCCGCGATCCACGCTCAGCGCCCATCATTTTCTAAACATGCTCTTCCTATTTAAAATGTCACTTTTGGGGAGGTATCCGATGCCCGCACTTGAGGCTGGCGCAAGCGCGCCCGAGATTGATCTGCCGTTGCTTGCCGGAGGTAAGTTCTCCCTTGCTGAAGCGCGCAAGGCAGGTCCGGTAGTCGTTGCCTTTTACAAGGTAAGCTGCCCGGTATGTCAACTGGCGTTCCCTTACCTGGAGCGGATTTACAAGGCATACTCAAAGAGCCCGAACTTCACATTTGCCGGTGTCTCTCAGGACAATCCGCAAGATACCAAGGAGTTCAACCGAAGGTTCCATGTAAGTTTTCCCACGCTGCTCGACAAAGCCGGCGCCTATACTGCGTCGAATGCTTACGGGCTCACCAATGTGCCCACGGTTTTCGTGATCTCCCCAAAGGGCGAAATAGAGCTATCGAGCGTGGGATGGTCCAAGCCGGATATGGAGATTCTCAACCATAAATTGGCGGAAGTGAGCGGTGTTGCTCCAAGTCAGATTTTCCAGCCGGGTGAATCGGTACCCGATCATCGACCCGGTTGAGGGGCCAAAAATTGACCCCGCGGTCGCGGCTAAATACCTAGAACAAAGAACAAAAGAACAAAGAACTAAAATGCAACCTTCGTCAGGAAACCTTCATTTCTGGAAGCTCGGATGGGGAATATGAAAAAGTTAATCGCAATCGTTTTCGTTGGAACAGCTTTGCTTGCATCAGCGCAGACCCAGGTTGAATTCGCTGTGACCGGTCTCTCCAATAGCGCTCAAGAAGCCATGAGCTCGATTGATGCGGAGAAAATTCGCGCCACAGTCAAGTATCTTGCTGACGATGCCTTGCAGGGCCGGGGGACCGGGCAAAAGGGCGGTGATGTGGCTGCCGACTGGCTCGGAGCGCAATTCAAGTCCTACGGGCTGGAACCGGCGGGGGCCGACGGCTCTTTTTTCCAGACAGTGAATTTCTACGGCGTCACCACCAATCAACAGCAGACTCAGCTTGCTTTTGCCCTTAAATCGGGCTCTGAGATTAAGCTCAAGTTCGCGGATGATTTTGTTGCCACCGATCAAACCCACTCCGAAAAATCCGAGATTGATGCGCCGCTTGTTTATGTTGGCTATGGCATTGAGGCCCCGGAATATCGGTGGGACGACTACAAGAAAGTAAACCTCAAGGGAAAATATCTGCTCATGCTCGTCAATGAGCCGCCTTCCGAGGATCCGGCTTTCTTCAAGGGAAAGGCTCTTACCTATTACGGCCGCTGGACATACAAGTTTGAAGAAGCGGCCCGAAGAGGCGCCGTTGGAGTGATCCTGATCCATAAGACCGAGATGGCCAGCTATGGCTGGGAGGTCGTCAGGAACTCCTGGGGCGGAGAAAGTTCTCTCCTTCGAGATGAAACCGCGCCGAAGTTGAAATCGGCGGGTTGGATTCAGCTCGATGTTGCTCGCAAACTGACCCAGTCGCTGGGCATGGATCTCGACAAAATGATGGCGGATGCGACCTCGCGCAATTTCAAGCCGGTGGAACTACCCGTGCGCATCAAGGAAACCATCGTCAGCAATGTCCGTCCGTTTAGCTCCCGCAATATAGTTGGCAAAATTACTGGATCGGACCAGAAGCTGAAAACGCAGGCGGTCATCTACACCGCGCACTACGATCATCTCGGCATTCATCCCAACGAGCCGGGCGATAATATCTACAACGGCGCCGCCGACAACGCGACCGGCTGCGGCATTCTGCTGGAAGTGGCTCGGGTGATTGCCTCGTCCCCGGAAAGACCGAAGCGGACGATGATCTTTTCCGCTGTGACCGCAGAAGAACAAGGATTGCTGGGGTCGAAGTATCTGGGGCAGCACCCGCCGATACCGGCGCGTGATATCTCGCTGAATTTGAATTATGACGATATACAGCCGTTTGGCGAGCCTCAGCACCTGGTGGTCACCGGCGCGGAGCGGACCACGGCGTATTCTTTGGTTGAAAAAACCGCCAGGGAATTCGATCTGGCCATTCAGGCGGATACGCACCCGGAGGCCGGTCACTACTATCGCTCCGACCATTTCAGTATGGCCCGTGTTGGAGTTCCGGCTTTCAGCGTGAACGAAGGTGCGCTCTTTAAGGGCCACGATCTTGCTTGGGGAGAAGAGAAAGATCGCGATTATGTTGCCCATCGCTACCACCAGCCTTCGGATGAATACACTCCGGATATGGACTTTACCGCCGACGCGAAGATGGCGAAATTTGGGCTTGCCCTCGGCTGGCAGGCTGCCAACCTTCCGGGGCTGATCGGCTGGCAAGCTGGCGATGAGTTCGAAAAGGCGCGCAAAAATTCTTTACAAACCAAGGCTGGTTACTAAAGTTATCGACGGTATTCAAAAGCGGTTTCGTGGGCTGCTGGCGCGCAGTTCGCGGGGCCGCTGACTTTTTTTCGCTCCAAGTCTCGTAATCCGGTGCGCTTGGGCGTTAGCGAATTGGTATACAATCCAGAAGTTCCCCCGCACCCTGTCGCCCACGGATGCCGTTCCCATTTCTGCAACGCGGAAGCTTAACCGAGTCGGCTCGTCAGCTATCCCTGGCGGGTTATGCTCCGTCGATCGTCTTGGAAGATCTGGTTCCAGGTATCGATAACGTTCGTCACGATGTTTTTCTCAGTCCCAAGTTCACCGAGATTGCGCGACTCCACATTTTCAAGCTGATTGCAAAACATGGAAACGTCGAGAGCCTGGCGGCGGATGATCCCCATCTGTCCAGCCGGCGTCCGGGCAATCGAATTCTGGCGGGACAGCAAGCGGTATCCCCGGCGGCCGCTTCAATGGCGAAAGGCTATGATCCGGCCGAGTTCCGGCGGCTCTTGATCGAGCTGCACATTGCCGCTCTGAATCGGGCCAAAAGCGACGGCAACTACTCCTTGGATTTCCTGTTTCGGCTGGCAATCCTCAAGTTTCTTCGAACGGAGCTGACCGGCCAATTCACGCAGGTTCTTGAGCGCTGCCACGCGAAAGTCAAAATGTACGAGGGACCGCGCCAACCTAACGTGGGCGCGGTCGTGGAGATGCGTGACCGGCTGGCTCGTTTTCAGGTCAATAAGAAAGCGGTGCTCCGCCGCGCTGGGCAGGATCTCTTCCTGGCGATGCGTGATGTCGAGAAAGAATCTCTCGCCAAAACCCGCCGTTCGCTCATGGGAGAGATTGCGCCCGCTACCTATGACTTGTTTGTGAATCGTCTCATCTTCACCGACGACGGTCGCGACGACTACCTGAATGCTGAGCAATATGTCATGCTTGGCAATTACGAGCGCGATCCTGATCGCTTTCAAACCATGCAGGAAATCGCCGGGCAATTCTTGCGGTCGCTCGGTGTGGTAAAAGACCAGGACGACGACCGCTCCATCGCAGAGCTTTTGAGTGAGCCGGAAAACGCGCTGGAGATCATGGCCGCCGGTGCCCCGGACGACTCTACGCCCAAGGGCAAGAGCCAGAAGGTGCTTCTCAATGCCTGGGTCGATCTTCTAGAGCGCGAAGGTGTGATCGAGAATGTCATCGCCTCCTATGAAGTGGTGCCACTCCTCAGCCAATACTCTCCGCCGATCAATCCGCAGCAGTTGAAAAATGCGTTGATCTCGCGTACCGAGCGCAAGCGCGTAGAGGCGCTGCTGGAGGAGCATGGCAAGATCTCTCCTGAAAATTTGAACCTAGCGGTAAGGCGCGTGGAAACCTGCAAAGGCGCGGAGCGTGCCAAGCTCTCCGGCCGTTTTTTCGGCGATTTTGTTCGCTACAACCGTGATCTGCGCAGGATGGAGACCCTGCTCTCCACGATGGATAGCGTCAATGTCCTCGCGAGTGAAAGATTTCGCGAATTGTCCGCCATCAATAACACCCTCTATGAATGCTTGCTGGCGGAAGAGCAAAAGCCTTCCGAAGACAAAGTCGTTCATCATGTCATCGTCAAGGCCGATATCCGCGAATCGACCATGGTCACGCGCACGCTGCTTGAAAGAGGATTGAATCCGGCTTCTTATTTCAGCCTGAATTTCTACGATCCGATCAATAAGCTTCTGCCGAAATACGATGCCAAGAAGGTATTTATCGAGGGCGACGCGATCATCCTGGGGCTCATGGAGCGCGAAGGCGAGCCGGGTTTGGGCGTTGCCCGAAGCTGCGTGCTGGCAAAAGAGATCATCGAAATTGTCACTGCCTACAATGAGCGTTCGCGCGAGTCGGGCCTTCCCAACCTTGAGTTGGGCATCGGAATTTCGTATCAGGATTCCGCGCCTCTCTACCTGATGGACGGCAACCAGCAAATCATGATTTCCAAGGCGCTAAACGAAAGCGACCGCCTGTCCTCATGCAGCAAGGGAATCCGCAGGATGCTGGAAAGCCGGGAGCTTCTGTTCAGCGTCTTTTCCTTTAAGACGGTGGATGACGCCGACACCGGTGGGAACCCCGATGAATTTCTGCTTCGCTATAACATCGGCGGAATTAATATCAGCGAGGCCGCATTTCAGAAGCTGAATACCGAGATCTCGCTCCGGGCCTATGACATTCAGGTGCCGATGATATGGGACACGCGCAAAGTCAGGCTGTTTAGTGGCCTGGTTCCCATTGGTCAAGGCATGTTTCACCGGATCGTGGTTCGGCAGGGCCAAATTTCTCACATCGACGCCCGTGACTTCACCCTCAAACAACTCACCAACAGGTCCTACTACGAAGTCTGCACCAATCCAATCATCTATCAGTCGATTGAAAGCGTTGAGCCGGCGCTCGCCGCAACGCCCTGATCATTGCCTGCAAGACCCAAGCGGAGCAAGTTTCCGGATAAAGATCGAGTTTCTGGAGCACAATAAAAATCGGCCATGGGTCAATAGCGCAACGCGCTGATAAAAAGAGAGTTGGATCAACAGTTGAGGATTGTAGTGTTTCTAAACCTGCAAAAAATCAATTAGAAATCAATGAGAAATCAATTGGAAATGAAGGCTCGGAATCTGGGGATGTGGGCAATGACGAATTGGGCAGGGAATCCTTCGCTTGCGCGTAATTTTCAAGCATCTCTTGCCAGCGGAGATAGAGAACTGGATAGTAGTTGCCATGCTCACAATTTTCTTGCTCCTGATTTCCAATATTTTCATGACGTTCGCCTGGTATGGTCATCTGCGCCATCAAAACGTGGCTCTCTGGAAGGTGGTGCTGGTAAGTTGGGGGATCGCATTCTTCGAATACTGCTTTCAGGTTCCCGCCAACCGCTATGGAAGCCATCAATTCAATGCTGCGCAGCTTAAGGTAATTCAGGAAATCATCACCCTGATCGTGTTCTCGGTCTTCTCGGTTTTCTATTTGAATGAGGACATCAAGTGGAACCATGCTGTAGGCTTCGTCTTCATCATGGCCGCGGCCTTCTTCATCTTCAAGAAATGGTGAGAAGAAAAGAAAGCAAGAAAAAAAAGGAAGAAATGAAATGTCATCGGAGCTTGAGCGCATCTGCATGTATGCTTGACCTTCTCGTCTCGCAAAAGCAAACGTAGTGCATAAGGATTCCGATGATTCTTACCAGGCAGATTATAGTGATCGTGCTGGCTCTCTCCATGTGTTGTGCGGGCCAGAAATCCAAGAACGACGATTCCGGGAAGCCTGCAGCGTCGAGCGCTCCAACGCGGGCCGCTTCAGCGCTAGGCGCGGCAGAAGATATTTCCGGCATGTACAGCTTCTTGCAAGAGGGCGAGTTTGTGCAGATCAACCTCGATAGCGAGGGCGTCTCCGGCTACATTTCAAGGCATGGAGATCTCGAAAGCGATCGGGGCGTGTTTCTCGATCAATTTTTCAACCAGGCTGCCATTCGCGATCACGACGTGTCGTTTACCACTAAGCCCGTTCACGGCGTATCGTTTGAATTCAAAGGGCGCTTCGATCGCGGCAAAGTAAAAAGTAAAACGGAAGATGGCTATTATGTCTTGCGGGGAACGCTGACCGAATTTAAGGCGGATGGAGGAAAAACCACGTCTCGCTCTCGCCAGGTTGAGTTCAAGTCGCTGGGACAGCCCGACGGCGACTCCTGAGCCACTGGATCTCCAAACCTCTGAACCTGGATCGTTCTAAATTGAAAACCCGGAGCTCTCGGTGCCTGTCTTCTGTTTCCAGCGAGCTTCCATCGAGGCCTTGAAATCGCGAAGGCCGCGTTCGATCCAATCTTCGAGATGGCGTTCAATAGGCAAGAGTGAGCCCAATTCGCCCAGCGGCGGTTCGTAGTTCATGGTTACATGCACGGTTGTCTGGTCGCCGATCGGGGCGAAGCTGATGCGTCCCGTATGATGCGGCCCATCCACTGATTTCCAGCCGATTGCCTGATTGGGCAGAAGCTGAGTGATGCGGGCCTCCCACGCAAACTGCTTGCCGTCGATGTTGACCGTCCAGCGGGAGTTCGATCCATCCAATTCGATTTTCTGAATGAAATCAATCATTTGAGGCAATCGGTCAAGGCTCGACCACGCAGCGAAGGCTGCTTGCACCGGGCAAGCGATATTGATGCTCTTTTGCAGCCTTACGATATGGCGCTCCATGTTGCCGGAGAGTCTCTTGAAAACCAGCACGCCGCCAGCCCCGGCCAGTGCTCCGACGATGACTCCAGAGGCAAAGCCGGACCAAAATCCCTCGCGCTCCATGGCTGCTCCAATCGAAAAGAGTAACTTCCATCTTGGAGCGGCTGCACAAGAATGGGGTTGCCACTAAAGCGATCTCAGCGTTGGTGTATTCCAGGAATTAGAACCTCACCCTCGGTTTTTGCGCCCCTGGTTTTCACGCGACGGCACTCGATGCGACGTCGATTGCTTCAATGCTTGTCCTTTGATCCTCTGCAATCTTCGTCGCTTCTCCGACGAAATCCTGTGTCTCTCTTTTCCACCGATTTCCACAGAATTTCCTCGTTCCCCACAGAATATCCACGCGAAAGAATCGGCGCCTACTTGCGGTCGGTTTCTGTATCGGAGATATTGCTTTCACAACGGACGTGCGATGACTGACCGACAGGGAAAAGCGTTCGATTGGAATAATCGAGGGACGTGCTCAGATTGAGTTCGTCTTCGCTTAATCTGCGTGGCCCCGCTGTGGCGGGATCTATACCCATCCGCACTAGAGCAAGCGGAAGGGCGTAAGAGAAGCGTGCATTTCCCCTGAGGTGCCGTGGGGCAACACACGGCTGCAGCCATGCACCAGTGAGCCCGGCTTGTATGGCTGGTACAAGCCGGGTTTCTTGTTTGCTTCGAATCCAGGTCGGGATATCCATCTTGCAGGGAGAAATCGCATCGATTTTTCTTCCGGTTTTCGCCTTCAAAATACTTGATTTGCACGCTTTGAAATAGAAATAGAATTGCTTCAGCAGGGACTTTGAATGGCGACCACCGATTACAGCCTTGACCGCGGACTCCCCGCCAGTATCGAGGCCGAGCGGGCCATTCTGGGCGCCATACTTCTCGATAATTTTGCCTATAATCAGGCTGCCGAATCTCTTCGCGCAGAAGATTTTTCCCTCGATTCGCACCGGCGCATTTATCTGCGCATGATGGAATTGGCTGAGACGAGTCGTCCCATCGACTTCGTTACTCTTACCGAGCAACTAGGCCAAAACAAAGAGATCGAAGCGGTCGGCGGGGTCGCCTACGTCACGTCCCTCACCGATGGCTTGCCGCGCGTCAAGAACATCGAGCAATACGTCAAGATCGTCAAAGATAAAGCCTTGTTGCGCAGCCTGATTCACGCTGCCACCAGCGCCATCGAAAAGGCTTACGAGCAGGATGCTCCTGCGGAAGAGATCATCGATTCCGCCGAATCTGCGATCTTTCAGATTGCCGAAAACAAGATTACGCAGGGCTTCCTTGGCATACCGGAAATCGTCAAGAGTTCTTTCGGTTCCATCGACAAGCTTTACGAGCAGGGCCAGCGCATCACCGGCCTCGAAACCCACTTTGAAGATCTCGACAATATGACGAGCGGCCTGCAAAAGTCGGACCTGATCATCATCGCCGCGCGTCCAAGCATGGGCAAGACCGCGTTTGCGATCAACATTGCCGAAAATGCCGCGGTGCGAAACAACAAAGTGGTCGGCGTCTTCTCCTTGGAAATGTCGCGCGAATCGCTGCTGTTGCGCCTCCTCTGTTCGCAGGCGCGGGTGGACTCGCACAAGCTGCGCACCGGATTCTTGAGCAGGGAAGATGTCGGCAAGCTTACAACCGGACTCGGCGCCTTGGTCGAGGCTCCCATTTTTATCGACGATACGCCCGGAATCTCGATCTCCGAGATGCGCGCCAAGAGCCGCCGTCTTCAGCAGTCGCAAGGCCGCCTCGATCTTATTGTGGTGGACTATCTGCAGCTTGCCTCGGCCGCCGCCCCCGGCATGGGCAAGCGTTATGAAAACCGCACCCAGGAAGTTTCCGCTATTTCGCGTGGTTTGAAAGCGCTTGCCAAGGAGATGCGCTGCCCGGTAATTGCGCTCTCTCAGCTAAGCCGTGCGCCTGAAAGCCGAAGTGGTAACAATCGGCCGCAGCTTGCGGACCTGCGCGAATCCGGCGCAATCGAACAGGATGCCGATGTGGTCGCTTTCATCTTTCGCGAAGAGGTTTACAAGCCCGACGACCCCGATCTCGAAGGCAAAGCCGAACTGATCATCGCTAAGCAGCGCAATGGACCCACGGGCACGGTTCACCTGGCCTTTATCAAGAGGTCCACGCGATTCGAGAATTTGGCTGCAGATGCCGCACCGCCTTCCGGCGAATATTAAGTTGCAATTCGCGGTCTGCGTGGCCCTTTTCAGGGCTCTTAGTACGCGATTAGATGAAAACTCTTTGGAATGCAATGAATCGTAATGGTCTTGGTCGGTGAAATCGCTCCCTCGCCGCCGTCGGTCTCCAAACTTAGGATTGATATAATCGCTTACACGGCAGTCCCGCCCGGCGAAGCAAACTCAAGGTAAAAAACACGGTTATGTCCACGCCCCCTTCATGGGTAGAAGTCTCGTTAACGGCATTGCAGCACAACTTCCGCACAGTGCTTTCTTATGTCAAGCCTGAAGCAGAAGTTTGCGCCATTATCAAGACCGATGCCTACGGGCATGGCGCTCCCGAGTGCGCCCTGGCGCTGCAGAAAGAAGGGGCGCGGTGGTTTGGTGTCACGACGGCGGAAGAAGGCATCGTGCTGCGCGAACGCGGCATCACCGGGCGCATTCTCCTGCTAAGCGGCCTCGTGCGCGGGGAAGAAGAAGTGGTGGTGAAGTACTCGCTGACTCCATCGGTATGGGATTGGAACCACCTCGAATTGCTGGAAGATGCAGCCGAAAAGCTGCGTCCACCGAGCCCGATTCGTGTTCATTTGAAGCTGAACACTGGCATGAACCGTCTGGGCGTCGATCCCGAAGGTCTTACCTCAATCTTGGATACCATCAAATCGGCTGGGCATGTGAAGCTGGAAGGCATGTTCAGCCATTTTGCATCTTCCGAAGTGCTCGACGACCCCTTTGGAACCTGCCAATTGGCCTGTTTTCAGGAAGCGGTGAAGAAAGCGGTGGAAATGGGGGTAACGCCGCATTTTAAGCATATGGCCAATAGTGCGGCGATTCTCACGCGTTCAAATTCCTGGTTTAATCTGGTGCGCCCGGGCCTGGCCTTATATGGATATTGCCTGCCTCTCAGTTCGGTGGTGACCGGGCAAACCGACTGGACGCTGGAGCTTCCGGTGAAGCCCGCCTTGTCGTGGAAGACCAGGATTGTGCAGATTCGCAATGTTCCTGCCAACCAGACTGTCGGCTACAGCAGTGGCTACGTGACCGAGTTTGAAACCAAGGTTGCCGTGATATCGGTTGGCTATGGAGATGGCTTGAACCGCCAGCTCTCCTCTAGGGGAAGGGTCATTGTGAAGGACGATTACGCCTCCATCATCGGCAATATCAGCATGACTCTTACAGCCGTCGATGTCACCGGCATACCTGGTGTCGAGGTTGGGGATGAAGTAACCATCATCGGTGAAACGCCGGGGCGCAAGATCACTGCCTGGGAGCACGCCGGCTTGGCTGGAACCATTCCTTACGAAATCCTCTGCGATATCTCTCCCCGCGTTCCTCGCAAATATGTGGAGTAGGCTTGCTGATTTCTCTCCTGCATGGCTCCTTGCCATATTCATACGGCGGTAACAAAGCCAGAAAAATGGATTGCTAAAATAGTTCTGGATGCTTGGTCTTTATGAAAAATGGATGTACGCTTGGGAAACCCGTCTGACGACCCGGGACACCAATCGCCTCGTTCGCCCGCTGGATTGGGGGCTCGATTGGGCCAAGCGCTGGCCGTTGGTGAATGGTAACTATCCTACTTCAGCGGATCGTTCTGAAGATTTTCTTCGTGAATTGAATGAAGAGATTGTGGCTCATAGCGAAGAGTTTTTCGGATACCGGTCTCCGACTGACTTTCGGCTGGAAAAAAGGAAGATCGAGTTGTTTCCCACGGGAAGCAACGCCTCCGATAAAGTTCCCGACGGCGACGGCCTCTTTCTGCGATTCACCTCGCCCGTGAAAACGCCCTATCCGGAAAACGATCTGGTCAACGCTCGCTGGTTTGAGGCCGAAGGGAGCCGGGCTGTGATCGTCTTGCCGCACTGGAACGCGAACGGGATTGCCTACAATGCCTTGGGCCCTGTATTGAAGCGCTTTGGCATCTCCATGCTCAGGTTGAGTAAGCCGTATCACGATATCCGCCGCCCCAGCGAAACGGTTCGCTCTGACTATGCGGTGTCTGCCAATATCTGCCGCACCATCGACGCGACTCGTCAGGCGACTGTGGATATCCGTTCGTGCGCCGATTGGTTGGAAACGCAGGGGAAGAAAAGCATCGGGCTTCTCGGTACCAGCTTAGGCTCCTGCTACGCCTTCCTGGCCTGCGCTCACGATCCCCGTTTTCGAGTCAACGCATTTAATCATGCGTCCACGTATTTTTCGGATGTCGTATGGACCGGGCAATCGACGCGGCACGTTCGCGAAGGGTTGGAGTCTGGCGGGCTGACGCTGGAGCGTCTGCGCCAGATGTGGCTTTGTGTGAGCCCGATGGCCTACTTCAAGAAGTTTGTCCAGTGGCCCCGCAAGTCGCTCATGATCTATGGAAAGTACGACCTCACCTTCCTCCCCGAATTTTCCCGGAAGGCCCAGGAAGAGTTTCGTCGGCATGGCGCCGATCTGAAAACCGTTGTCCTGCCCTGCGGTCACTATACGACTGGGGAAACTCCCTTCAAGTTCATCGACGGCTATCACCTGGTCAAATTTCTGGCGCAAAATCTGTAGAGGAGACTGCGGATACACTACGGAGATTAGCCCTGATTTCCCCCATCCGGATTTCTCAAATAAGGAGTAGAAGAGGCTGCGTTTAGCACCCCTGGACGAACAGAGTCACCCGCCATTGATAGCCTCTTAATAAGTGAACAAGAGACGAGCCAGCACCGTTTCCTTCTCCTGACTTATTTGTGTATATGTAGAACAATATCTCCCCGCAGGGCGTATGATGCGCTGCCTGTAGAATAAATAGTAGCGATCTTGGATCCTTTAAGGGTCCGAAAGAGGAGATCTTAATGTCCATTTATGTTTTGCGTTTGCGGGATGGCAATTGCGTCGTGGCCAATGCCTCCAGCGAAGACCATGCTCGAGAAAGTATGGGGCCGCTCGCTGCAAGGGAAGTAGTAACGATTCGGAAACTGGATGTATTTGTCGCGCATTTCGTCTTGAACGATAACGGTGAACTGACCGCCACCTTGCTGGATAAGGAGACTCTTACCGATCTGCATCAGTACGAATATCCGATGCTCGGAGCCGCAAATGCGCACTCATATGACGATTTCGGGGCGTCCGAAACAGATAGCAAGACCGATACCGTCCTTTTTAGCTCGGCTGCGAGAAGCCATGCCGAGGAATGGGACGAACGCGATAAACAGATAGTTCTTTATGCGGTGAAGCAGGAGCGGTCGCGGTTTGCACACTGAGAATTCACGAGTGTTTTTTTGCCGAGCAAGTGCCGTATTGTGAAGGTAATGCCTTTGGAGCCATCACAAACGGGAGATCATTGTCCTACTCGTAGGTTCCAAAAAACATGTTCGCCAGGCATGTTATCGCCAACTTGGTTTGGTTGGCACAGAGAGACAGGCCGGCTATCCGCCTCCGCTGTATCGTTGTACCTTTGCGGCACGATTCGCTGAGTACGGGCTTCAGCGATCAAGAACAATGACTGGTTAATAGTTTCCGATGGCTGTTTAGCTTGTACTTGCAGCCGGCGCGCAGATGCCGAGGCTACCTGGCAAAGCATGAACCGGTTGCTTATTTCCTTAACCGCCGCAAATACATATTCAGAACGCATTTTTGAATCTCCCATTCTTAACGATGAGCTAGGCGAGCAGGGGCTCCCGCTCTACAATTCAGATAGATTGATAGCGTTTTCAGCATTCCTATAATCCTGTTGCTTGGTTCCCATGCGGCTTTCCTTTGACTGGAGAACGAGGGCGGAAAGCCGCACAGTAATATTGATTCGTGCTTGTGCCTATACCGCAAGCTGCTCCAGCGCATATTTTTTACATGAATGGTAGTTTGCACACAACACAGGCACATCCCCGACTTAGGCTAAGGGTGAAGAGGCTCAGATAATCTGCTTAGTTCAGAGACCTGAAAAGTGAGGAAGGATACTCGCTTATCTACGACCCTACGCCTCTTGAAAGGGCATGTCAAGGCGCAGAATGCAGGAACTCAGATGGAATGAATGGAAACTTCGGAGCGCGTTTCCGGAATGGAGGCCCACGCCAGGGCCTTGCCTGCCTATTTTTGCTGAGAACAGCCCAAATCGGACCAATAAAAGCCTGAGGATTTACAGTGAAAAAATTTACGTAGGCAATCTTTCGTTCAGCATGACGGAACCCGAACTTCGATCCCTATTTGAGCCGTATGCCGGCATCGAAAGCGCTAGCATCGCGACTGACCGCGATACTGGACGGTCTCGCGGCTTCGGCTTTGTCTCAATGTCCAACGACGGTGAAGCGAAAAATGCGATGGTAGCCTTGAACGGCAAGGAGTTAAGCGGACGGGCGCTCACGGTTAACGAAGCAAGACCGCAAACAGAGCGGAGTGGGTTTCGCGACAACGGGCGGCGCGGCGATAGCAATTCCCGTCAACGTCGAGAGCCGCGCTGGTGAATCCGAATGGGGTTGCGAAACGTCTTCGGGGACTCCGGTGAGATCGTCTCAAGCACAGTCCTGATGGAAACCGTTGTCTGCGGCAAATGCGGACAACGGTTTGGCATATGCCGTAATCCCGGATTTGAGGACGTTGCAATGACTAAGAAACAAGCCACTTGGGTGACAGATCGACTTGTTTGGGACCACACTCAAGAGCGGAACACCCATGGAACGACCGAGTTACCGAGGCTGCAATAAAGACTGTAATAAAGGTCGGACCAGCGTAGAATGGAATGATGCTCATATCCAACGTCCCGAAAGCCGATTTGCTGAAAAAAACGGCCGATTATTATCGCCGCTCGATTGAAAACTACAGTCAATTTGCGCAGACCGAGCGCAAGCCCAGGACAAAGAAGCAATTGGAGCAACGGCTCAAGGAAGTTCTGCAAGAGATCGAGTCCTTGAAACTCGATCCCGTTACCTAGCCTTTTCCCGCTGCCCTGGCGGGGATGGGGTAAACAATCCTTCGAGCATCGATCCAACGGGCAGGACTCTTGCATGAGATTGCATCATGCCTGGCCTTACCTCCATATGTTTAAGGGTAACGATCTTCCAAGCTTCCAGTCGAATGCGCCAACCGCTGGCGCAGAAAGGCCTATCTGGCTCACCGCGATAAAACCGACTCTATCGAGAAATTCGTCGATATAGAACGCAAACACAACAGCTACCCCAGAGACAGTGAGATGGCCGATTTTGCCGAGGATGGCATCTCCGAAAGAGACATTGAAGACTTGGCAATGATGCTGGGCCGGCAAGGCATCGATCTGATGCCGAACGACGGGTTGACTCCTCACCACGCCGCTGGATTCGAACCCGAACCGGAGGCCGATGAAAGCGAGAAAGTTGAAAAACCGGAAGCGTTGGAAACGACCAGTGATCCTGTGCGCTTGTACTTTCGGGAAATGGGCATAGTTCCTCTGCTAACTCGCCAGGGAGAGACTGAGGTTGCGAAGCGATTCGAGCGCGGCCAACTCAAGGTGCTCAAGGCAATTTCGCGTTCTCCGGTTGCGATCCAAGAGTTACTAACGATCGGCGCCGATCTGAAGAGCGGAACCAGAGCGATCAAGGATCTAGTCGTTTTTGACGAAGAAGAGATTAGCGGCGCTATTCTCTTGTCGCGCGCCCGGGCGACCATTGACACCATAGACCAAGCCGGGGCTCACTACAAGAGTGTGCAAACCGGGAAGGAGAAACTCGCTGGGATCGATCCCAAGAAAAACCCCAAGCGGCATCGGCGCTGTCGCTGGACTTTAGCGCGTGCCGTGGTGGCGGTGTCGCAAGCAGTCCGAAGCATCAGGTACACACAGCTTCAACGCCTACGCCTCATTGAAATGGTTACGGCGACGGCCGAAGCAATGGTCGCCTTGGATCGTCAGATTCGCCACCTGGAGAGGAAATGCGGCAGCGCCGGCAGTGAAGGAGCGCGCGCCGAATATGGGCGACAACAAGACACTTGCGCAGATGAACTCAAGAGCCTCGAACTTGCATCGCAAGTCACATTGGCGGAGATTCTTGGAACGCAGCGAGCGATCGTTCAGGGCAATATAGATGCGGAGTATGCCAAGCGCGATTTAGTCGAGGCCAATCTTCGGCTTGTCGTCTCGATTGCCAAGAAATATGTGAATCGTGGCGTGCAATTTTTGGACTTGATTCAAGAAGGCAATATCGGCCTGATGAGGGCTGTGGACAAGTTCGATTACCGGCGCGGATATAAATTCTCAACCTATGCAACATGGTGGATCCGCCAGGCGATAACCCGAGCCATCTCCGATCAATCGCGAACGATTCGTGTTCCAGTACACTTGGCCGAGATCATTAATAAACTATTCCGTGCTTCGCGCCAACTCGTCCAGGAACTGGGCCGTGAGCCAACTTCAGAGGAAATCGCCCGGCGGCTCGACATCCCCGTCGCCAAAGTCCGAAAAGCACTGAAGATCGCACAGCAGACAATCTCCCTGGAAACCCCTATTGGAGAAGAATCGGATTCGCACTTGCGGGATGTTATCGCGGACCCTGGATCGATCTCGCCCGCCGATGCCATGATCAATGTAGACCTCAAAAGGCAAACGGCGAATGTCCTACAGACGCTTAACCCGAGAGAAGCCTCCGTTATCAGAATGCGGTTTGGATTGGAGGATGGCACCGCGAGAACCTTGGAGGAGGTTGGAGAAAACTTCCACGTTACACGGGAACGTATTCGTCAGATTGAGGCCAAGGCCTTGAGGAAGCTGCGCCATTCGTCCCGCTCAGGAAAGTTGATAACGTTTCTGGATCGTGAAAACCGCTGAAGCTGGAAATGTGTTGGACAGAAACTTTCGAAAACTGAAATCTTGATGGCGAAGAGTCGCGAGGGACTTTCGACCTTTATGCTTCGAAACCCAAGACATATGCTTTTGGAAGCAGCCGCTGTGTAAGAACTCCTATCCGTTCTCAAAGAGTAGCCGCGAACGAAACAGAGCCGCCAACGGCAGAAAACCTCCCCAAAGTGCGGGCTAGTTTCTGGCAGAATATCATTGCGCGGTCTCTTATTTCTTTTTGAGTCATACTTCGTGAGGCGTTTTGTGAGGCAGCAATGGATGAATCGTGGGCGTTTCCTCCTTTTCTTCTGTAGTCTGTGCCAAATGGCTCTTGCTCAAACGGCGGAGACTCCCGCCATCAAAGCGATTTCCCGACTGGTTACAGTGGACGTTGCAGTTACCGACGAACGCACTGGCTTACGTGTGGAAGATCTGAGGCAAAGCGATTTTAAGGTGTTTGACAATGGACGCAGCCAGCAGATTGTCTTTTTCAGTGGAAAGGACTCGCTGCAGCCTATCTACCTCCTGCTGCTCATCGACATGCGATCTACCACGAAAACAGAGATCCCCTATATCAAGGAGGCGCTCGCACCGGCTTTACAGAAGTTGCGTCCGCAGGACGAGGTGAGTGTCATGGATTTCGGCACTGGGGCGGAAATGGTTCTCCCGTTCACCACAGATCGGCAAGAGGTATTGGATGCGATTGCAACGATTGAGCAGCGACAGCGCGACCGGCTTGCTAAACGTTCGCACCGTGACAGAGAGCACGAACGGGTCTATCGTGGCCAAGGAGAGGACATTGCAGCCTGCCTCCAGGCTGGCATTCAACATACCCACGAACGGCGTCCAAACGGCAGGCCAGTATTCCTCTTATTCAGTGATGACCTGAATGCCCCTCCTAGGCACGTGGTCATGGATACTACTAAGATCCTGCTGAAAGAATCTGCAACAGTGAACGGCCTGATCAAGGTTAGCAGCAAGCTAGCCGCGGTTTTCAAGCCCATCTCTGGGCTTTCGAGATTTGATCAAGGCCATAATATTGAGTACTACAGCCAGCAAACGGGTGGTGAGGCCATGAATATTCAGGAACACAGCTATGGTGCTGCTCTTGAAAAAGTAGTTGGCGATATCGTTGGTCGGTATAGTTTAGCCTTTGTGCCTTCGAACACCGACAGGCGTTTTCATAAGCTGGCCGTGAAGGTGAGTCCGTCTTCTCCTGACAGTTCCGGGAATTTGCGCGTACGAGCCCGCCGGGGCTATTGGCTGAAAGATGCTGACTGAAGAAAGCAATAGAGCTTCAATATTCAGGAACCAGTCGAACTGGAATTATTTCCGTTCTGAACCCGCTCGGATTTATTGCCATTAGAATAATGGGGCGCTCCAGGGAGTATGGGGCGCCCATATTCGCTCACCCGCACAAGGGTGCTTCCAAGGCTTTGATTGAACGATGAATTACGAATTATCACTTGATCGAAAGTCCGTGGGCTTGATGGTCGCGGGCTTTGCGGCATTGGGGATACTGCTCTTCCTTGCTGGCTTTATTGTTGGTCTGGAACGCGGCATGTCGGATGCCCGCAAACGCCTTGAGAAGGAATATTCGGCAAAGTTGGCGGCGATCTCTGCCCAGAAATCTTCCGCTCCCGACGCGGCGGAAGCCAGGTCGGCGGAGAGTCCTGCGTCGATGGTCCAGCCACCCCAAATGGTCCAGACCCAAAAAGAAGAAGCTCAGGGTGTCCTGGCACAGCCTTCTGCAACCCCAGCAATCGCTTCGGAAGGTCTGGCGGCGGGAGATGGGCAGGATTTCTCTGTGCAATTTGGGGCTTTTCAAGATGAAAGCCGGGCATCCCAACTGCGTGACGGCCTCAAGGCCCGAGGCTATCCGGCGTTTGTTTTTCAGGCAGTCGATGCGAATGGGCATTCCTGGCACGCCGTGCGCATGGGGCACTACAAGGAATTTAAGTTGGCGGCGCGGGCAGCGGTCGCCTTCACCGGAAAAGAAAAGATGCCGGCCTTTATACGGCCTGCGAATACGCTTTAAGGGCGTGCTTGGAATGCTTGCCTCCTTACACATAGGAGATTTTCTGAAGCGCCGATTTCATCTGCTTCTCAAAGGAGGGCTGTAAGGATGTCAAGGAAGCCAGGAGTTTCCGCCCCATTGCTGCTGTTGTGCGCGATGAGTCTGGTTCCATTTGCGCAGGCGCTTCCCGGAGAATCATGCGCGGTCAATCCGCAGGTAGCGGCTCGGGAGTCAGAGCATGGCTCGGCGCAAACCAGCGGAACGGTGGCGGAGGGCCAGAAATGCGACCCAAAATTCACCTATGAGAACCAACCGGAATGGGGAGGACAGTGTGTCACCGGAAAAATGCAGTCTCCAGTCGACATTAAGAGCGCCCGCCCGGCAAAACTAGATCCGTTGGAATTTGGTTATCAATCCGGCAGCTTGAAGATTGTGAATGACTGTGATCACTATAGGATCAAGATCGACTTTCCCGGCGATAGCTGGCTAAAAATTGGAAAACGGTCATACCGTTTGGTTGAATTTCATTTCCACGAACCCGCCGAAGATCTGATCGATGGCAAGCGTGCCGCTATGGAGGTCCATCTGGTGCATCAGACCAGAGACGGATTCCGCGCGGTTGTGGCCGTGATGGTTAAGCCGGGTGCGGAAAACGAATTGATCAAGACGTTGTGGAAGAACATTCCGCCCAGAGGAGATTCTCGTGAATTCAAGGATGTCAAGGTCGATGCCAACGATCTCTTGCCGAAAGACCGCGGCTTTTACACATTTCCAGGCTCTCTAACGGCTCCAGCGTGCGATCAAGGCATTGCCTGGTATGTCTTGAAAACTCCCATTGAATTTTCCCGGGACCAGATCGACGAGTACAAGAAGTACTACGCAAACACCGCCCGGCGGCCCCAGCCCGCAAACGGAAGGCCCATTCTGGAAAACCAATGAAACGATGAAACGATGAAACGTGGAAGAACCCAAATTTCAAAAAAAGGAGAGGTGCAAATGAAGCTTGGCATATTGAAATTGTCTGTCGTGCTGATACTGGCTTGCTCTTTCTCGGTCGTGCTCGCCGCTCAGGAAAAGAAGCTGAAAAAGTCGGACCTGCCAGCGCCGGTTCAGAAGGCTGCCGATGAACAGACCCAAGGCGCAACCGTGCTTGGCTATGCAAGCGAAGTGGAAGGTGGCAAGGTGCAATACGAGGTGGAAACCATGGTCAGCGGGCATTCTCGCGACGTAACCATGTCCTCCGACGGCTCCGTCCTTGAAGTTGAAGAACAGGTGGCTTTGGATTCCCTCCCGGCAGCGGTCCGCGAAGGTTTGCAAAAGAAGGCGGGAGCGGGCAAGATCGCCAAGGTTGAGACTCTCACGAAAAAGAATAAATTGGTGGCCTACGAAGCTCAGGTGCTTCATGGCAAAAAACATTCTGAGGTGCAGGTGGGACCGGAAGGACAGACTTTAGACCATCTGGAATAGAGAGCGATTTCTAACGGCGCTGCCCTCCAATTTCACATCCTGCGCGAAATCAAAATAAAACAGCGGCTTCAGATTTCTTCCCTGAAGCCGCTTATTTTTCTCCTTATACAAAATACAAAAACAACTACTTTTAGTTGGGCAGCACGCGGATGATCGCCATCATGCCGTTGTCCTCGTGTCCGAGGATGTGGCAGTGATAGACGAAATCTCCCACGTCTGGGCCGGTGAAGTCGAACTGCAAGGTTACGCTTGGGTATGGATGGCTCGCATTGCCATCCCAGAAAGGAACTTGGACCATATCCATGAACTGCCCGTTGTCGACCGTGTTCTGGGGCGTCCCGTTAACCTCAAAGTTATTCTGCGATTTCACCTGGAAGTGGATCTGGTGGAAATGGAACTCGTGATTCTCCTGTGCGCGGTTTTGTACAACCCATTGCTCGATCGAGCCTTGATGGGTAGTGATCGCTGGCGGGTTGGTGGGATCGAAGAGCACCGGCGTGGCGCCATCGACCGTGATAAAGAAATTGGTCGGGCTGAGTGGGTTGGTGGGATCGGAGAGCACTTCCGAGAAGTACAAAGTGCGCTGGACCGTTGGCGTTGCCGTTTGGACACCCTCAAAGCGCTGTGCCCAAGGCGTGCCTACCACCGTCGAAACGGCATCATCATTGTCGCCATCGCCGTCGTTGTCGCTGCCGAAGGTCTTGATGATCGCCAATGTGCGGCCCGTGTCGTTGTCTCCAAGGGGGCCGGTGCTAATTGGCTGGGTTACGAGGATGGCGTTTTTCACTGTGGAAGCAGGTGCCGCAACGATGAATTCTGCGCGCCCCGCAGTCGGAATGAGGATATGGTTCGTGTTGACGATCTTTCCTTGTCTGGTTCCGTCCTGGGAGCCGGTCGGAACGCCGTCCAGAGCGACAACCCCGAGGTTCTGTGGAGTACCGTCAAATTGAACCTGTAGATCGACGATGCTGTCTGCCGAGGAATTGGAGACGCGCCATAGCTGCTTCTCTCCGCTCTGCATATGCATTACTGCCGGCGTGAGTGCAGGGAAGGCGATTGGAATGTTGTTGACCGTCAAATCCCATGAAGGCACGGAGCCTCCGGGAGTCGGGCTGCCTGCCACATTCTGGTCGCGGATCATCAAAACCCGATGGCGAAGCCCTGCCACGGCTGGTTGGAGGTACTGAATCCCGTCCACAATGATGGCTCCGGATGCGCCACCCTGTACGGCTGATTCAGCAATGCCATGAACGTGCGGATGATACCAGTAAAGTCCCGGCGGTTCGTTGGTCGGGAACTGGATCGTGTACTTGAAGCTCTGCCCGGAGTTGATCAGAGTGTGGATCACTTCGTCCGAATGGCAGTTAGGCGAAGTGTTGGTGCCGTGGTAGTGAATGTTCAGTGACGTTGCGGTCTGCGTTGCGGAACCGCATACGTTGGTCGATGACGACATCACCATCACCATGCCGCTCGATGCGGGGACGTTGTTGGTGACATTCACGGTCAGGGTGTCGCCCGGCCTTACATGGAGCGTTGGATTTTGCAAACCGTCCGGGGTCATGAAGCAGTAAAGGGTGCGGCCATCCGCATCGGTTCTGGTTTGATAGGAGAAGTTAACGTTTAGAACCCCATTGCTGCTGAACAGGCTGGTGGGATTGTGGACCACGCTGCCTGCCGCTGGACGAGGGCACGGATTTGCAACAGATGAAACCACCGTAGCTGTGGTGCTGGCGGCTGTGCTTGCGGTCGTAGTCTGGGAAGAGGCGCTCATCTCCGCAAAGCTAAAGATGAGAACGCTAAATAGCGACAACAGAATCAGGCGTCGACTTGTCTTCATGATCGCTCCTTAGGGGTCACTTGTTTACTGCTGGGCCGGAAGAGCCAACACAAGGGATGACTTGCTCGAAGGCTTGGGAGCCTTCTTCGAACTCGGTCCAGACCCAAGAACCATCCGAAGTAGCTTCCAAATTTTGGAGGGTGCCTGGGCTGAACTACATTAACCTATAAATTAGAAAAGTCAATAAATTGTTCCGCAAGTTACAAAAACCGAATGTAGTGCATGATCGATAAACCCTTCTAGTTAAATATTGAATGTTATTAATTTAATGTGCCGCATACCTTGATATTCGTTAAATAACGTTGATGCATTATTTCTGAAATCCCAAAAATACTTCTGCGTCGGCAGGTCAAAACGGATGAGAAACCAGGCGGTCTTATCTGGATAAGATTAATTATTGCTAATATTGGTGCTGTTTCCACGGAAGTTATCCTGCCGCAATGGTCCTGGAGGCCTCCACAACTTACAAATTAATGGAGCCTTCTCATTGTGATTGCTTCATGGTTTCCCCGAGTGAACAAATGCCGAAATCGGCCTAAGAAATCCCCAAGCTTCTGTTGAAAACTGAGAACTGATTAATTGGAATCCTAAAGCGGATTTCCGGTTTGCTTGTCTCTTGTACGGCAGAAGTTCGAAGATTCGAGACAATCCATCGCAAAGATCGGAAATGCTTCAGTGCCGAAGCAACCTTGGCTTCAAGTGCTAGAACTTGCAAACTCCTGCGACATGGAACGTCCTAAAACTAGGCTTAGATAATAAGTTGTCCACCAAGCCTTAATAATCTAGCGTTCAAGGCGGACAAAGGTTTCGACATGGAAGGTCTGAGGGAAGAGATCGAATAGTTTGACTTCTTCGATGCGATAGCCCGATTCCACCAGAAGCCGAAGGTCGCGCGCCAAGGTTGTAGGATCGCAAGAGAGATAGCCGATCTTGGGTGCGCGTAGGGACGCCAACAGTTTGGTCGCTTTATCGCCCAGGCCGGCTCGAGGCGGATCTACCACCACAAGTTCCGGGCGAAGATTGTGGCATTTGGGAAGGAACTGCTCCGCGGTCGAACGCACCGGAGTCACATTGCGCTGCGCGTTGGCTTCCAGGTCGCTGCCGGACATTGCCGAGGACTCCACGGCAAACACCTGATCGAATCGCTTGGAGAGATGATTGGCAAACAGACCCACACCCGCATATAAATCCAGGGCTGTCTTGCCGTGTAGATCGGCCGCCACCACCTTGGCCAGGTCCGGTACGAGGTAGCGGTTCGTCTGGAAAAAGGAGCCGGCGCTTACCCGGAACGCTTTGTCGCCAACCGGATAGCTTAAAAAGTCTTGCCCAACGGTTACTACGGCTTTGGGAGACAGGAATCCACCTTGCGTGGCGCGAGGAAAAAATACCACTCCCTTAATTTCGGTCATGCGCACCTGCATGTCTCGGGCAAATTCACGCAGGTTGGCCTCAGTTGCTGCGGCCGCGGAAGCGATGCTGACCTCTAAAAGCATGCAGGTATCTGTTTCATCAAGCGGCACAGACGGCCCTGATGATCCAGATAGCCCCGATGGCCCGGCAAAAAATTCAATCTCTACCACGCCCTGCGGAACCCGTCCCGACTCTCCCAGCTGCCATACGTGTCCTAGGGCTTTGTTAATCAGAGGCGAGCTGATTGGGCATTGCCGGACAGGCAGCAGCGAATTCGATGAAAACCGGTGGTACCCCAGAGCGAAATCCTTCCCTGCCTGAACCTTGACCCGCGTCCGGTTGCGGTAATTCCACGGACTGTCGGAGTGGATGGCAATCTCTTTTTCCCACTTGATCTTGGCCGTGCGCAGCAGCGTTTCCCGGAGAATGGAGCTTTTGATCTCCAGTTGGTTGTCATAATCCGTGTGCTGGTAATGGCACCCGCCGCAGCCCGCAAAGTAGGGGCAATCCGCTTCGCCGCGTCGCGCCGAGGCATGCACAATCTCCTTGAGAGTAGCCCGAGAGAATCCTGTCTTTTCTTCGAGGATCGTGGCTGCAACTTCCTCACCGGGAAGCACGAACGGCAAGAATACGGTCTTGCCGTCGGCTCGTCGAGCCAGGCCGTCTCCGCCATAGATCATTTTTTCGATGGTTAGGTTCACATGTAAAAGAGGCTGAGCCGCGGAATTCCCGCTTGTTCCATGAGCCTTTTGTGGACAAACTGCCGGTGCAGCCGTTCAATCTGGACGGTCGGCATCTTGCTTCGATACGGGGCGATCTCCCGGTCGGCTTCGGCCCGAACCGCGATCAATGCCGTTTCTGAGGTTGTGACCGTGAGCGCCGCCAGAAGCTTCTCCTCCAGAATTGTAAGATGACGTTCCAACTCTTCCGTGCGCAACCGTTCCGTTTTGGAGCCGAGTTCCTGCGCCAAACCATCGAGCGTGGAAGCGCAATCGTTTACGATCGACCGGGCCTGTTCTGGAACACTGGCCCGCCGCAGCTTTTCGCCGTTCGCTTGCATGAATTTTACAATCTCTCCTGGATCCATTCCGGGAGAGGGCTCCGGCGAGCGTGTTCCGAGAGCCGCCTCCTTCGCCTCCTCGGCTGCCGCCAGAACCTCTTGCGAACAGTAGGCGAGACCGTTGATCTTCTTGGTTTTGGAAGGCTTTCTTTCATAGGCATCGAAAGTCGAATCAATGCCGCGCAAGGCGGCTTCCAAAGGGATACCCGCTTCCTTCCAGGTATCGATCAAGGCCCAATCCAAAGTGGAAAGAAGAAGAACCGTTCCCCGGCGCCGCTGAAAATGTTCTTCAATTTCGGTGAAATAGTTGAAGTAATTTTCCATTGGCGTAACTACGGGGCCTTTGCGTTTGAAATATTCTTTCTGAAGGATCCAAGCTTGAGATGCTTTTCGAGAGGCTCATTCGAGCCGAGTCAAGGTGTTTCCACATTTTGCCGGGGCGAATAATACCGGGGCGAGTAGTAAAGGTGCAATGCTGGCCATTGCTCTTGAGCGACGGCAATATACATCTTAGCCTTTCTGCTTTGCTGCTGCGTGATTACGCTCCCAAATGATCCTGAGTCCTTCGAGTGTCAGCAAATCGTCCACCGTCTTGATGTACTTGGATTGATCGCCAATCAAACGCGCCTGTCCGCCCGTTGCTACAACTTTCGTATCGGGGCCTAATTGGCCGATCAGCCGTTCCAGAATTCCGTCAACCAATCCCAGGTAGCCGAAGAATAACCCGGCCTGGATGCTCGCCACCGTATTGGTGCCGATGATCTTGGCCGGTTGCCGTATATCCACGAGGGGAAGGCGGGCCGTATGCTCGAACAGGGCCTGCGCGGAAATGCCGATGCCGGGGGAGATGACTCCACCCAGGTATTCGCCTTTTTTCGATACCGCATCGAATGTGGTGGCCGTGCCGAAATCGACCACGATGCATGGCCCGCCGTATTTCTCAAAGGCCGCTACGCCATTCACCACGCGGTCGGCGCCGACCTCAGCGGGGTTGTCGTAATGAACCGGCATTCCGGTCTTGACTCCCGGCTCTACAAACAGGGGCTTCAAATGGAAGTACCGCTCACATACCTCCCGCAGCGTGGAATCCATCGAAGGCACAACCGACGAGATGATGATCCCCTGGACATCGGACGCCTCAATCTTGTCGATAGCAAAAAGATTGCGAAACAGCACGCCGTATTCATCGACCGTATGCGTCTTGATGGTGGCTACCCGCCAATGGGCGATCATGCGGGAAGCGTTCGAGGTTGGCGGCGTAACATCGGCAGGGTTCAACTCGTAAACGCCAAGCACCGTATTGGTATTGCCCACATCAACGATCAGCAGCATCGGGCCTCCTTTTTAGCGGGCGGACGCTGCCGGAGAGAACCATGCGCAAGCCTTCCTCCGTGCGCACACGCAAAAAGCCTCGCGGATCCAGTCCATCGGTCACTCCGCTGTAACCTCCATCTTCATCTACGTGCACCAGCTTGCCATAAGCATACGACGAGCGCGCCTCGATCCTCTTTAGGATCGGTTCAAAACGAAGGGCTGGCGTCTGGATCGGATTGTCTAGAGTGCGCAGCAGCCCGCGATATTCGCGGTCGAACGATTTCAGCACCGCCCCCGCAAGGTCAACCCGCGACAACTCTCGTCCGGTTTCGAGGCGAAGGGACGTTGCCAGGTGCTGGAGGTCTTCGGGAAATGTGCCGTGATTCACGTTGATTCCGATGCCAACCACAGCATGGTGAACGCGCAAGGCTTCGCTTTTTAGTTCAACGAGAATTCCGCAGAATTTCTTGTCGTTCACGAGCAGATCGTTGGGCCACCGGATGTCCGGCTGCACGCCCGTCAGGTCTTGGACGGCGTCTTGTACGGCGACCCCGGCAATGAGTGACAGCCAAAGCGCATCCGAAGGGGTCATTTGCGGACGCAACAGGATGGAACAGTAGATTCCCGCTCCCCGCTGGGAGTACCAGGAGTGATTTCCTCGTCCTCGGCCTGCGGTCTGCTCCTCCGCGAAAAACACCTCGCCCTCTGGTACGCATTCCGGATCGTTGCCGGCCTCCGCTGCCACCTGCGAAGCCATTAAATTCGTGGATTCGGTTTCAAAACAATGGTGGATGTGGTGGCTGAAGATCGTGTTGCGTATCAGAGGGTCGATTGCTTCGGGCAGCAACAGGTCCGATTGACCCACAGAGTCTATTCCCCGCCGGCGCCCTAGGAAACGCCGTAATCTTGATGGTGAATGGTTAAGCCGGAGGAGATACCGATCATCTTGGCATTCTGCACCGGCACGGGCTCTTGCAACTCAAATAGCAGCGGCATGTCTTTCGAGAACTCCGCGAATCGCCAACATGCAGGGAGGAACGTAGCCGCTGCCTTTCTTTCAAAGCTTGCGCCTATAAGTTCTCAATCTCTCCTTACAAGGATTCGAGCGATGGAACATCGAACTTCGACCTTCGAGTCAGACTGTGTTTCTGGGCGCGTCATGCGCTCCGGCTTATGCGGAGACGATTCTCATGCTCATATCGACGGCCTGGGGCGAGTGGGTCAGCACACCGGCGGAAATATAGTCCGCTCCCGCCTCCGCGTACGCGCGAACGTTTTCCAACCGAACCCCGCCGGAAATTTCGAGCGGAATGCGCCGCGGATGCGCCCTTACCCGGGCTACGGCCACGCGCGCATCCTCCGGCTTCATATTGTCGAGCAGTAATGCTTCCGCTCCGTTTGCAAGGGCCTCTTCCAACTCCGCCAGGGTGCGTACCTCAATCTCCACCGGTTGCTCGCCCCGGCGATTCTGGAGAGCTTTTTGCAAGGCCGCCGCCACGCCTCCGGCAAGCGCAATGTGATTGTTCTTGATCAAAACACCATCGGAGAGATCGAGCCGGTGATTATGCCCGCCTCCGCAGCGTACCGCATATTTATCGAGGATTCGCAATCCTGGGACGGTCTTGCGGGTATCCAGGATGCGGACGTTGGTTCCTTGAACCGCATCCACAAACTTGCGGGTCAAGGTTGCAATGCCGCTAAGGCGCTGCAGAACGTTAAGAATCACTCGCTCGCAGGAGAGTAGCACACGGGCGTTGTGGCGAATCACCGCCACAGACTGGCCTTTGTGCAGCCGGACGCCGTCGAACACCTCTCCGTGGCTCCTTACTTCCGGGTGGCCGATGACATGTTGGTCGAGGCGCTCGTAAATCTCCAGGATCCGCAAGATGGCTCCCACGCCCGCAAGCACACACTCCTGCTTGGCAAGGATGGTGGCTGTGGCGCGTTGTTGCGGATCGATACAGGCGCGTGACGTTGCGTCGCTGGTGGCTTTGTCTTCCAGAAGCGCATTTTCGAGAATTGCGGAAATCCTGCGGCTTTGCCAGTCCATAGAATGCTATCCCAAGAGAGTGCTATCCCAGCTTCTGCAATGCGATGTGAGCCTTCTCCAATAGAATTTCAACTTCAGCAACGCGTTTGCGCAGCCCTTCCACCACGTTCGCTGGCGCTTTTGCCAGGAACTGCTGGTTTCCAAGCTGCCGCTGGGCGTTCGCCATCTCGCCTTCGAGCTTGGTTTTCTCTTTCGTCAAACGTTCGCGCTCGGCGGCCGCGTCCACTTTCTGTTCGTACACAATGCAAACTTCAAACTTGGGGGTCGTGCGGACTCCGGCTACCTGCGCCAGAGAAGCCTCGGCAAATTCAAGTTTTTCCACGTTCGCCAGGCGCTCGATCATTCCGCGATTTTCATCCAGCAGCTTGCGCACGTCTTGATCGGCGAACACCCGCGCCGGAACTTTTAGTTTAGGCTCCACCTTCGATTCGGCGCGCAGATTCCGCACATGGACGATCAATTCCTGCAGAATCGCCATCTCTTCTTCCGCCTGGCTGTCCAGTCGATGCTGCTCCAGTGCGGGAAAGCTCGCTAAAGCGATGGATTTTTGCGGAGCCTTACCCTCATACATGGCATGCCAAAGCTCTTCCGTGATGAACGGCATGAACGGCGAAAGCAGCCGCAGCGCGCCTTCAAAGGTGTCTCCTAGGAATGCCACGGCCGCGTGGGCTTCTTCCTTGGTTCCGGAAAGCCGTGGCTTAATGATTTCCAGGTACCAGTCGCAAAACTCGCCCCAGAAAAAATCGTAAACAGAGTTGGCCGCCTCGTGAAAACGATAGGACGCAAGATTCGCATTGACCTCGCCCGCTACGCGAGAAAACCGCGACATGATCCAGCGGTTTTCCAGGCGCCGAGCCTCGGCTGGCGGCGCGCCCTGCGTGAGACACGCTCCTTCTCCGGCGCGCTCCAGGTTCATGAACATAAAGCGTGCGGCATTCCAGATCTTGTTCGCAAAGGCGCGGTAGCCCTCGGTGCGGCTCTCGGAGAATGCAATGTCGGTTCCCGGAGAGGCCATCGACGCCAGGGTAAAACGCACTGCATCGGTGCCGTACCGCTCCGTGATCTCAATCGGATCGATCACGTTCCCCTTCGTCTTCGACATTTTTTGCCGTTCGGCATCCCGCACCAGCGTGTGAATATATACCGCCTTGAACGGAACGTTGCCCTGCGGGTGGTCTGCCATGAAGTGACATCCGGTCATGATCATCCGAGCCACCCAGAAGAACAGAATGTCGAACCCGGTGATCAACAGCGACGTTGGATAGAAGACCTCCTGGTCGCGGGTCTTTTCCGGCCATCCAAACACCGTGAAAGGCAGTAACCCCGAGGAGAACCACGTGTCGAGAACATCCTGGTCTTGCTCAAGTTTGCTTCCCCCGCACTTCGGACACGCAGCCGGGGCCGAACGGGCCACTAAGATTTCCTTGCAACCCTGGCAATGCCACGCGGGAATGCGGTGTCCCCACCAAAGCTGCCGGGAGATGCACCAGTCGTGGATGTTGCGCATCCACTCGAAATACGTCTTGGAGTAGTTCTCGGGCGTGAACGTGATTTCGCCCTTTTCCACCGCCTCGGTGGCGCGTTGCGCCAGCGTGGCGATCTTGATGAACCACTGTGTGGAGAGCCGCGGCTCAACCACGGTCTTGCACCGATCGCACTTTCCAATGGAGTAATGGTGGTCCTTGGTGCCAACCAGGAAACCGCGCTCCTCTAGGTCTTTGAGGATCCGTTCGCGCGCTTGGTAGCGATCCAGCCCCGCGTATGGCCCCGCATTCTCGTTCATGCGGGCCTGTTCGTCCATCACCACCAACTGCTCTAAATTGTGGCGCAGCCCTAGTTCGAAATCGTTGGGATCGTGCGCTGGAGTCACCTTCACCGCGCCGGTTCCGAACTCCGGATCGGCGAGATCGTCGGTAACAATGGGAATCTCCCGCCCAATCAGGGGCAAGACCAGCTTCTTTCCGTGAAGGTGCGTGTAGCGAGGATCCTTCGGATTCACCGCCACCGCCACGTCGCCCAGCATGGTCTCGGGACGAGTGGTCGCAATCGTGATCGATTGCGTAGGATCGCCGGCCACAGGATAGCGAATCAAGTACAGCTTGCCGGTGTACTCCTCATGCGCCACTTCGAGGTCGGAGATGGCCGTCATGCAGCGCGGGCACCAGTTCACAATGTACTTGCCGCGATAGATCAGCCCTTGCTCATAGAGCCGGACAAACACCTCGCGCACGGCGCGCGAGAGGCCCTCGTCCATGGTGAAATATTCGCGGTCCCAGTCCACAGAGACGCCCAGGCGCTTCATCTGTGCCTGGATCGCTCCGCCGTAGTGTTTTTTCCACTCCCAAACGCGTTCGATAAACGCTTCGCGTCCGAGTTTCTGGCGGCTCGTGCCTTGTTCGGTAAGCTGGCGCTCCACCATCATCTGCGTGGCAATGCCGGCATGGTCGGTTCCCGGGACCCACAGCGTGAGAAAGCCACGCATCCGGTGCCAGCGGATGATAATGTCCATCTCCGTCTGGTTGAGCATGTGGCCCATGTGCAGCCGCCCGGTGACGTTGGGAGGAGGCAAAAGCAATGAAAACATGGGCTTTGCGGCTTCTTGGGAGCCGGGCTCGGGCGTCTTTACGGAGAACAGCTTCTCCTGGATCCAATACTCGGCCCAGCGAGGCTCAATTGCGCCCGGATCATAAGTCTTCGGAATCTCGTGTGGCATTTCGTAGAAATAAGCTAAACCACGATATTACAGGCGGGAAGCGGCGACGGGCAAACGGGGGGAAGCGATGGGCTTACAAGAAGCGTCCAGATAGCATCCTTGATGACAGTTCTCAGAACTCAACTGTTGCCCTGCCCTTTTTGATTGACTTCATGCAGGATCGAATCGTACTCGTTGCCGCAGAATCCGAAGCGGACACAAAGTTCGTCCGGCAACCACAGCTCTACGATTCGAGTGCGATCAAGTTTCCGGCTCAAGAAGAGGTCGAAAGTGCCGTCGTCCCTCTTGATGACTTCAAGAATCGCGTTTGTGATTGGCGAGTCTTTTTGAGTTCGGCTCACGTAACACTTCTATTCCAGTTCAGCCTGAATCGTATATTCCGCAGCCGACATATCCCAAGTGACGTACAGTAAGTTTGGTTTGCAGCAAACCTGGCAGTCTTCGATATAGGATTGCTTCGATCCTGCCGAGGAATCGACGAAGGTCTCGTTCCATTCACCGCAGCCTGCGCATTGAAAGCCGGATGTCACGGATCAAGTCTATAAAAAATTGCGTGGCTGCCCAGGATCCTGCCTAAGTATCTAAGATCCGAAATGCAAAATGATGAACGCCACGATGAAAACCCGAGCAGGGCGGATACGTTCGTGTGCCCAACAAATAGCCATTAACGATTGAGCCTGGGAGTACGCATTGCGGTTGGAGCCGTTTTCCGCGCTCGGCGTGCTAAGGGAAGTTACCTCTTGGCGTTAAGCTCGCGGACGATCTCGGCAATGAGTTCCGGCTTGAGCCGTTCCATCACCCGATGCACCACCGACGCAACTCTTTCATAGTCGGCATCCGTTTGCGATGCTGCTGCGGCTGCGACCGCAGGCATCTGGCCGTTAAGGCTCTCTGCAATTGCGTTGCTTTCCACCAAAGCTGCCGAAGGCGCTTCAGGCGCTAAAGGAGCAACGCTCTCAATCGCCGGAGTAGGAGGAACTGCCGGTATTGGATGAAGATGAACTTGTGAACCTGAGGGACGAATCTCCACCACCGGGGCAAGCACAGTTTCTGGAACGTGAGAATTTTCGTGAATGGTGCTGCTTTCCGCCACAGATTCGTGCCGAAGCTCGGCAAAATGGGAAGCCTCTGTGGGAACCGACGGTGTATGGACTGCGGCATCCGCAATTTGAGTCTCGCGAACCTGTGCGGCCGAAGCAAATGCCAGCCCGTGGCCCGACTTCGAGATCTCCTGCACGGGAGCAAATTCGCGACGCACAGACTCCATAATTGGCAGAGCTGCAACGGGCAGAGCCACCTGAGATGCGGCTGCAAGGATTCCTGCTTCGTGCTCAACCGGCAATGGCGCTTCGGCAAAGGCCGGTGCAGAGCCTACCACGAACGGAAATTGTGTGCTCGGTTCCGGGATGGGCTCGTGCTCTGCGAAAGAGTTGTCCCTGGCGGTCGCTGCCGCGGCGGGTTGCGCCACGGCGCGCGCGGCAACGGGAGGAACATATTCAAAAAATACGGGAGGCTGGGCCGCCGGACTTGAAACCGCTGTTTCGGGAGCGGCGGCTTCTGGAGCCTGCTCACTTGAGAATGCTTCGACAAACTCTTGCTCGGGCGCAGCCTCTTCAACAAGGTCGGCGTTGGAAGCCTGGTCATAAGCGGCCATGGCAGCTGCAACCCGCGCTTCAAAATCGTCTTCGATGTGGCCCGCATGGGGCGCAATTTGTCCTGCGATTGGTGCTGGCACTTCTGGAACGTGAACGGACGGTTCATGCAACTCCGCGCCAAGCTGTTCTGAATAAACCTGTTCTGACTGGGGCTGCTCTGATTGAAGCCGCTCTGAGTGCAGATGCTCCAGGCCATTCTCCACATGAATCACAGCCGCATCCTGGGAACCTGGATGCTCCAAAAACTGGTGCTCAGAAATGCCGATTCCCGGAATAGTGGCTTCCGGAACCTCTGGAATAGCGATCTCCGGAACAACGCCTTCTGGCATCGTGATTTCCGGCTCATCAAAACCAGGTATGTCTGAGGCCGTGCCTACGGGCACATCCTCGGGCGTCTCCACGCCAAACCTGGTCGGGAACGACTCAATCGACGCCACCTCGGTAATCAGGTTCGGGTCTTTTGCCTCGGAAACTTCCCACGGATGATGCTCTTGCATCGTCGTCAAGAGATCCGGTTCCGTCCGATTGGCTGCCTCAATCACAGGCTCCTGCAAGGTCGGCTCAAACGCCGGATCAATCTGGATCGCCAAATTTTCTACTGGCTGAGCGCGGCCCGTTTCTAGCTCATATGTTGCTTCCTCATAGACAATCTGCGGCTCGGCAGAATGAGTCTCTACCGGAACGGGAATCGGCTGCGCAGTCGGCTGGCTTTTTACTGGAGGCCCTAGAGGCGAAAGAGGCAATGCAGGGGCTATCTCTTCGACCGTCTTTACCGAAACCACTTTTTCGCCGGCTGTCGGCTCTTTGGGAACGGGAACAGCGACAGGCACGGGAAGGGCGATAGCCTCAGGCCTTCTTGCTGGTGCGGCTGGAACTGCTTCTGCGGCGAAGGCTCCGCGTTCTGGCTGCCGGGGAGCGATCACTGGCGCTGGTGCTGCTGCTGATACTGATGGAAGCTCCGCCACAGGCTCGATCGGGAGCACCGATGGTCTGCTCGGCGCGGCTGCTACCGGAGGCCGAACCTCGACCGGCGTCCTCTCAACGGGTGCAACCTCAAAGGGCTCGACTTCGACCGCCTGCAACTCAGGATGTGTCTTCGTTCCCGCTATTGCTTCTGCCCTCGCGGGCTCAACATGCACGGGCCCAACATTTGGCAGCGCGGCTGGCGGTTCCGATTCTTGAATAGGGGTGAAGGCAGCGGATGCATCGGCAAAGTCCGCTTCGGGCATCTCGACGAACGCCGGCGGCTGTTCCAGGCGCGGTCCGGGTGTTGTCGGACGGTGTGCCGCAGATGGTGGAGGCGCAGGCGCTTCCGGAGCTTCCATGCTGGCGAGCTCTTCCATCGGCATCGTGTCTCCGCCCAGCAGGTCGCTGAACGCCGATGTGGTCGCCATGTGATCGGGAACATCCACAACCGGGTGGATCGAGGTTCTCTCGTGCTCCACAGGCGCTGGTTCAGGATGTTTCGCCGGGGGCGCGGCAGCTGGAGTTACGGCAAACTGGCTGAAATCCGGAGGACGCTCAAGCCGAATCGTCTGTTCCGCAAGTGGCGGTATCGGCTTCTGAGCAATTCGCTCCTCGAATTTTTTCATGATCGCCAGCAGATCGCTGGCTTCGAACGGCTTGATAATCACGCCGTCCGCGCGCACGCGGTTTGCGTCTTCCGGCTTGTAAGGCTCCATCTTGCCGACGGTGAGCAGAACAGGCGTCTTCAGCGTCTCGATAGAGGAGCGCACCTTCTCGCACACTTCCAGGCCCGAGTAACCGGGCATGAAGACATCGAGAATGATGATGTCGGGTTTGTTTTCCGCGATTTTTTTAAGCGCAGCGGCGCCATTGCTGACGGCAACTACCTCATATCCGGCTTCGGTTAGGATCTTCTTGCCCATGTTCTGGGCAGTCATGCTGTCGTCGGCGAAAAGTATTCTCAGGGCCACAGTCGAGGTACCTTATTTCAAGCAAACATCCCACAAAACTTACCGGTAATCAAAGCTTAAGTCAATGAAAAGACTACCTCAGTACCAAGTGAGGTATACCTCTTATGCGCGCCCGAAAGGGCTAGTCCGGTCGTGTTGCCGATGGCGAGAGTGGGGAAGGGGAGCATTTGTGGGCGGTTCAGGCAAAACTGAAAAAACAAGAACCGCCCCATTCAGATGTAGAACGGAAATGCTTTTAGAACGGAATCAGCTTGCGCAAGCCTTTCTTGGTTTTCTTCTTGCTGGTGGAATCCTGTGGGTTATTCGTACTCTGTCCATTTCCTGCAGCCGCATTTTGCGTGTCGGAAGGAGAAGGATCCTGTACGTCATTGACCTGTGCAGGGGGCGCCTGTGGATTCGCGGCTTGTGGATTCGCACTTTGAGGATTCGCCGCGTTGGTCTGTGTCCCCGGGATCGGCGCATTGGAAGTTGGTGCAGGCCCGCTGCCGGCGCCTACGACTTCGCCTCCAACTTTCTCAGTGTCTGCTCCGCCAGTTGCCGGCGCGCTCTTGGTGTTTGCCGCATCGGTTTTCGCTACCACCGGAACGCCCCGAAGCGTCTCATCCAGGTGCTTGATGATGGCGGGAGCGCTTTCAACGACTGGCTCGTCCATAGTGGGATCGCCGATGGTTGTAGCTTTGGCCATGTCCGGCTGTTTACGAAAGGTCATCACGAGCTGCCGTACTCTGCTGGATTCGCTGCGGCTGTCTTCCTCCGCCTGGTTTTGTGCAATAGCTTCAGGCGTAGGCGTTGGAACTGTGGCCTTCAGTGCCGCTAGTCGTCTTCTGGCATCGTCTGCGCGGTTCATTACCGGATACCTTGTAACGATGCGCGAGTATGCATCGATCGCATCCTTCTCGAACTCGGCAGTCAATTTTTCCCTTGTGGCGGCGGGCACCTTCTGCATCTGTTGCATGCGCTGGGCCTGCCTTTCATTGATCCCGCCAAGGGTGTACAGAACCTCGTCAATCGAGCTGTACAAGGGATAAGACTGCACCAGCGATTTCAAGCGGGCTTCGGAAGCGGCCATGTTGTCGCGCAGGTAATAGAACTTGGCAATACCGAACTGGCGTTCGGCCAGTACTTCCTGGACGTCGCGCAGGTGCTGCTTGGCTTGCGGAATCAGTTTGCTGTCGGGGAATTGCTGAATCAGGCTCTTGTACTCTTCTTCCGCCCGCGCAGTCTGAAGATAGTCGCGATCGGGCTTCTCCATCTGCTTGTAATGGATGTCTGCGACTTTCAGCTGGGCCTCCGCGGCCTCCGGCAAATTGGGGAAGAAGGTGATGAAATCTTTATATTGCTGTTCGGCTTCCTGCATGGCGGCTGTGCCGCCCTCCGCATACCAGGCATCGCCGATCGATAGTTTGGCGCGGGCGACATACTCCGAATCCGGGTAGGTGTTGATCATCGTATCCAACAGGCTGCGCGCCACCTGGAACTTGGCGTTCTTCAACGCCTCCATCGCGCGATCAAACAGCACTTTGTCGGGTTGCTTGGAGTCGATATTGGCAATCGGATTCTGGACCTTGGTATGGCGGCATCCGGTCGCCACAAAGAGCAAGCCGGCAAGCACGAGGGCTAAGACGGTTTTCCGTAACATTTCCTACCTCAAACGTTTCAGACTTTTTGCAGGGTGGCTTCTGCCGCAAGCTTCAATAAATGCTGCGCGTTCTCCCTGGGGTTTCCTGCGCCGAAGACGGCACTTCCGGCAACGAGCACCTCGACTCCGGACCGGACAGCGTCGGCGATTGTATCCGTTCCAATACCGCCGTCCATCTCAATCCTGAATCCATCGCCGCGGGTGGTGCGCTTTGCCACCAGTTTGCGCACCTTTTCAAGAGACGAAGGAATGAACTTTTGTCCGCCGAACCCGGGATTCACCGACATGACCAGGACGTGGTCAACCATGTCCAGGACTTCATCGAGTGCATGCACCGGAGTCGCTGGGTTAATCACCACCCCGGCGTTGATTCCACGGCTGCGAATGTGCTGGAGAGTGCGGTGCAGGTGTACGCAGGCCTCCAGATGCACAGAAATCCAGTCGGCTCCTGCATCCGCAAATGCCGGAATATACAGGTCTGGATTCTCAATCATGAGATGAACATCCAGGGGCAAAGTGGTTGCCTTCCTTAATGACGCAACCACCGGCGGGCCGATGGTGATGTTCGGAACGAAATGACCGTCCATTACATCAACGTGCAAAAGGGTCGCCCCGCCCTCAGCCACCGCGTGGACGTTATCGGCGAGGTGTGCGAAATCCGCGGACAAAATGGAAGGCGCGAGCTCTATCAAAACGACCGTCTCTTCGTTCCAGGGTTCCTAAAAGTTACGAAAATTCTAACACGTTGGGCAGCTTGCCTTTCGCGTGAATTCGCTGGCGATTCCTACATTTTTCCTCGGCGCGCAGGGCTTGTTCTAAGGCTTTGCCTGCGATCCTGTATTAAGGTAGAACGATCCGGCGGTCAAATCTTGCGGAGAAAAACTCTTCAATGATTCAGAGTTAATGTCGCAACGTAGTTCTGATTTCCTCTCGGCCGCCAACCGCTCGACTCCATGTTGGTCCCCGTATCGGTTTGGTTGGTTTTGGTTTGAGGCGCAGGTTTTTGGTTTGATACACAGGAAGATGCGGACTTCAGATCGACTTTCCCCTTTTGACTCTTGCTCCCTACTAAGGATCGCCGTATCGCCGCATTGTCGTTTTAAAGCTCGTCTCTAACGAAGCGGTGTCCCCGCCTATCTCCCCAGCGGCTTCAAGGTTTCATTCTTGATAGCAGCTGCCGCCTGTTGGCTGTTCTCCTCTGTGTCCTCCAAAGCATCTCCTCTGTGACCTCGGTGGTAAAGGTTTTGATTTACGGATGCTTTGCGTTCGACCATGGGCGAAGCGCACTGCCATTGAACAATGAAAGATGAACAATGAAAGATGAACAATGAAAGATGAGCTATAGTCAGATTCGTGCCTTCCCCTCTCCTGGAGATTCGCGATCTGGTCAAGGTCTATAAAACTGCCAATTCGGTTTTTGGCGGTGCCGTCAGCGAGCTGCGGGCAGTGAACCGAGTCTCACTGGACATCTATCCGGGCGAGACCCTCGGGCTGGTGGGAGAATCCGGGTGTGGCAAGAGCACCCTGGGACGCATGATCCTTCGCCTGATCGAAGCTACATCTGGCATCGTTCATTTCGAAGGCAAGAATGTTCTGACGTGTTCGTCCGCGGAACTGCGCCGGTTGCGCCGGGATATGCAAATCGTCTTCCAGGACCCATTTGCGTCGCTCAATCCACGCATGAGGATTGAGGAAATCGTCACCGAGCCTTTGGTGATCCACGCAGATGATCAAAATGACGGCAGTTCTGCCAAGCGTTCTCCGCGTGACCAGGCAGTTGCGATGATGCGTGCAGTGGGACTTGATGAAACGGCTCTGCGCCGATACCCGCATGAATTTTCTGGCGGTCAGCGGCAGCGGATCGGGATTGCCCGCGCCTTGATGCTTCGGCCGAAATTCGTGGTATGCGACGAACCGATTTCCGCGCTCGATGTAAGCGTGGGCGCGCAGATTGTGAATCTTCTGAAGAAGCTGCAGCGGGAATTTGGACTGACCTATCTTTTCATTTCTCACTCAATGCCGGTGGTGCGCTATTTGAGTGATCGCATTGCCGTAATGCGCAAAGGTGAGATCGTGGAGCTTGGGGAAGCGGAGCAGGTCACCTCCGCTCCCAAGCATGAATATACTCGTACCCTCATGGCCGCCACCGGATAATATCGCCGCCAAGCCGCCGCTCGTCATCGCAAACTCCGAGCGCAACCCCTATTCGGGCTGCGGCTGCGATTGAGGCGTGGACTCCACGATAATCGGCTGGCTCTTCCGCAAGTCGTGTTTCGCCGCGTCCGGCCTTGCATCCACGCGCTCCGGTGGACGCGAACGTTCGTCGAACTTGCCGAAGATCATCTTTCCTGCGGTGGTCTGCAATACCGAAGTTACGGCAATGTCCACGTTCTTGCCGATCAGCTTGCGGGCATTGTCCACCACCACCATCGTTCCATCGTCGAGATACGCCACGCCCTGGTTGTACTCCTTGCCTTCCTTCAGGATAAAGACGCGCATGGTTTCGCCGGGTAGAACGATCGGTTTGAGAGCATTGGCCAGCTCGTTAATGTTCAAAACTTCCACGCCTTGAAGCTGGGCAACTTTATTGAGGTTGAAGTCGTTGGTGATGATCTTGGCCTCGTACATCTTCGCCAGTTCGATCAGCTTCAGGTCGACTTCGCGGATGGTCGGAAAATCGTCCTCCACGATCTGAACGTTGACCGTCACGATCTTCTGCACGCGCTGGAGAATATCAAGTCCCCGCCGTCCCCGGTTCCGTTTGAGGGAGTCTGCGGAATCGGCTACCAGTTGAAGTTCGCGCAGCACAAACTGGGGAATCACCAGAATGCCGTCGAGAAAACCGGTGTCGGCAATATCGGCGATACGGCCGTCGATGATCACGCTGGTGTCCAGAATCTTGAAGCTCTTGCGCCCCTGCTTCTCCGATCCAAAAATTCCTCCCAGAGCGGCCAGGTTGAGCAGGTCGCCCTTATTGGCGCCGATGATGAGGCCCACATACGACATGAGCAACATCACCATGAGCTGCAGGAATTTTTGGGTGCCTCCCGGATCGATGGTGTTCTTGATGACCAGGCTGAAAAGATAAGCGCCCAGAATGCCGAGGATGCTGCCGATCACCGCGCCGATCAGGCGCTTCAGGCTTACAATCCGCAGGCGGATCTCGAACGCTACGACTGCCATGCCCGTAATCACTCCCGCCGCGAGCGCCCAGGTTCGTGTGAGCCCCATAGGTTGGAGGAAGTAACTTGCGATTGCGACTACTGCTACAAAGACGATACGAATAATTAACAGGTCCATTAGGACCTCCCACCCGGATGCTCTTTCCAGGAGCCCAATCGAACTCCCGATCCGGGCCTAAGTTCTATCAGGTTTATGATGAAGCGAATCTCTCTTAACTGTCTTTCCCGGAAAACAGGGTTGCTTCGCCCGCTTGTCATGCTTGTTATTTCGATGCGCTTACGACAGTGAACCGTGCAAATTCCGAACTGGCGGACGCAACCCCCATTAATTCCGCGCCAGTATACATCACGGCGCGCGGCTGCTCCCGCTCCGTTGTTGCAAATCTGGACAACAATCGCAAATGACGATGCGGCGAAATGTCTTGGATGCTGGACCCGTCTTCGCAATGAATCCAGCGTGGGATCTTGCCCCGAGTGCTCAAGTTAGTTAGCGACTAAGTAAGTACCGGGATCGCCTTTGCTGTTGACCGAACCGGCGGCCACACTGCATCTTGCTTGCAGTGAAGTTTTCGCAAGCTGTTTTCAGCGAACAAGCTTGGCCGATGTAGATGAGCGGCCTCGTTCTCCTTGATCTTTAACGGAGGACATTAAAACCGGCGCCGAAAATCTCGGGGGAGAATAGGCGCCGGTTTTATTCTTTGATGGCGATCCCGGTCGATGGCGATCTCCTTGATAAGACGACAAGGCGATAAGGTGATAAGGCGCTAAGGCGCTAAGGCGACGACGATGATGACGACGGCCCTGGTTTGATCGTCATGGGCGTTTGCAAAAGCTGCCTTTTTGGGCGGGCCTCTGAGCCGATTGCCGCTGCCCGCCATGGGTGCTATTGCGCGATTCATCGAAATTATGCGACAGTAGCCGTTCATCCTATTGAAAAATATGGGAGCGGCGGGGGAATCGGCCCGGCGATTCGAATTGAAAACAGGTGAGTTATGGCAAAGAAACTGAAACAGCGTACCTATGACGAAGCAGTCGCTTGGCTTCGCGAACACGGGTTCGAAATTCTCGATGCTCCAGGAACCAGCGGTCGGGTGTTTCTCAAGAAATTGAATTGTTCTGCGGCGATTGAGAAAGCGAACGATGATACGCCTCGCGTCTTTGCCCGTCCCGGATATCTAATCAGTGGCGAGATCTCGCGTCTGGTCGATAAGGGTTACCAGAAATTTCTGAAAACCAGCAAAGCCGAAGTCCCGGCGACCGCCGATCACCTCCGTGCCATCCACGAATTTTCTGAAGAGCTTCAGGAAGCGCTGGGTGGAGTGAGCCTCTACAACCAGTCGCTGGGTACGGTTAGCGATCGTTATGTTTATGACCGTGTAAAAGATCGCGACGAGCCCGAATCGCAGCGCCCCAAACGCGCATGGGAAGGCAAGAAGGCTACCAGCCGCAAGCCTGCCTGAATCGGCCCCGTAGATTTACCGCTTGATTTTCCGCGTGGCGGTCCGAAAATAATCTTAGTAGCACACTTCGTCGAAAGGAGATCTCCTATGATCCGTAAAAGTATGAGTGTGTTGGCTGTATTTGTCTGCGCCCTGCTGTTCATGACCACTTCGGCCACGGCCCAAGCGGCCGGTGCCGCGCCGGCTGCGGGTTCCGACTCAAAGCCCTCCGCCAGCAAGAGTCAGAAATCGGGAAGCGCGAAGGCGGATGCCTCTGCCCAAAGCAAGGCTGCCGCCGGACCGCAAATCGACATCAATTCGGCAAGCGCCGACGAGTTGAGCAAGCTGCCGGGCATCGGTGATGCCTATTCCAAGAAGATTGTCGATGGGCGTCCCTATAACACCAAGCGTGATCTGGTAACCCGGAAAATCATTCCGCAGGCTACCTACGACAAGATCAAAGACCAGATCATTGCGCATCGCGCTTCAACTGGAAAGCCAAGCGGCAAGAGCGGCGCAACTCCTCCCAAGTCCAAGTAAGGTATCGCGGTCAGCGTGAGCTTTCGCCGGAAGGTTTCTTAACGTCCGTGGAAGATTCAGCCCAGTTCAGGTCGAAAACCTGAACTGGTTCCGACCGGCCTTTCACAGTCAGGGGAGGCAGCGTTTTCAGATTTAATTTCCCGCCCGCCTCCCTGGCTGTTGAATGAGAAATTAGGATCTGCCCTCCCGCTGCGCTCGCCATGAGTCTCGAAGCGATATTCACTGTGTCGCCAATCACCGTGTAATCGAGCCGTCGTGGCGACCCTATGTTTCCCGCGGTCACGATTCCGGTATTGATGCCGATTCCCACGCGCAATTCCGGCCAGCCTCTCACCGTGGCGTCGCGGTTCAGCTCTACCAGCAGCCGCTGAATCTGGATCGCTGCCTGAACGCAATTGGCTGCGTCCTCGCCCTTGGAGATGGGTGCGCCGAACAGGGCCATCACGGCGTCGCCAATAAATTTATCCAGAGTGCCGCCGAAGTCGAAAATCACGTCGGTCACGCGTGTGAAGTATTCGTTCAGAATCTCCACCACCTTCTCCGGCTCCATGGTTTCGCTCATGGCCGTAAAGCCGCGAATGTCGGCAAACAGAATCGATACCTTCTGATTGACCCCGCCCAGCCGGATGTCGGGATTTTCCACCACCATCTCCACGACCTCGGGAGAAAGAAAGCGTTCCAGTGCGGAGCGCTGCAGCGCTTCGCGTGCGATTTGTTGATGAGCCACGGCGTTGTCGATGGCAGCTCCCGCCTGCGCGGCCACCAGGGAGAACACATTGAGTTCTTCCTGGGCAAAGGCCGAGGCGCGCTGCAGGTTATCGGCATAGAGAATTCCAAACAGGCGGTTGGCGCCGAGCAGTGGAGCGCACATGGCGGAGCGCAGCCCTGAGATTCGTATGCTATCGCTCCCGGAAAACCGTTGATCCACGCTCACGTCGTCGATCAGGATCGGCTGCCGCTCTTTGCGAATCGTATCCATCACGCTGGTGCTGAGAATAATGGGCTGGTTGGCGCTGTCCTGCGGATTGCGGTAGCGAACCTCGGTTTGTCGTGAGACTTTGCCCGATTCATCGAAGAACATGATGAATCCCCGCTCCACTCCTTCAATGCGGAAGATCAAGGAAATCACCTGCTCGCTGATGTCGTCCATGGATAGCTTTGAGTTGAGCGCCTTGCCGGCATCGTACAGCACCGTGAGCAGGTAGTTCTCGCGTTCCAGCTTTTTGATTCGCGCGGCAAGGTCCGCAGACGGACCATCGGTAGCTTTTGCAGGTTTGATTTCGGAAGGGGCGGGCCGCTCTCCTCCGCGCAGAATCTGGTTGACCGAAGAAGGTATGTCGGCCTTGCGCACCATCAGAGCCTTTTCATCGACGTGCTCAAGGCGCAGTTCATAGCGGCCGAGAAGGGCGATGTCGCCGTTCTTCATTTCGGTTTCTTGGCTGATGGGCCGTCCGTTGAGGAGGACGCCGTTCGTACTGCCCCGATCGGCGATAACCACCGCTTTTTCTCGCAGCTTGATGACGGCGTGAAAGCGGCTCACGCTGCCGTCGTTCAGGACAAGATCGTTGGCATTGCCGCGGCCTATCGTGATGACAGGCTTGTTCAGCTCAAGGACGCCCTTCTTGCCGTCTGGGGAGGAGATAATCAACCGCGACATATATGGAGGTCATTGTTTTTCCAGAATTTCGTCCAAATTCCTGACCTTGCCCTCCAGAACCTGCACTTTCCGATGGACGGCCTTGTAACCATCCTTCTGCAGCAGTATGTCATAGGAGCCGGGAGCCAGCACCCAATGAACGTCGGTTTTTCTGGGAGCGCTCCGGCCATTCACTACAACGGTTGCGCCGTCCGGCACCGTCCGGATGTGCAACAGGCCCTTGCCTTCAGGAATGGAGTCTGCGCCGAACATGCGCCGTAACATGCTGCCTTGCTTACCCGAATCTTCCACTTGGAGCGGCGGAGCGGTTTGAAGAGCGGGAGAAAAATCCAACGTCTGGCCTTCCACCACATCCGCCGTTGTCGCCGCATCCTTGAATCCTTCTTTGCGCACTACCACGGTATGCGCGCCCTTCTCCACCAGGATCTGAGACGGTGTAGTCTTGCCGGTGTCCTTTCCGTCGATCCAAATGCTTGCTCCAGTGGGAGTGCTGCTGACTGCAACCGACGACGGCGCAGGGCTTAGAATTGCCGAAAGCTGTGCTTCCTTGCCCGACACAAGATTCAGTTTGCGGGTCTCACGCACGTAGCCATCTTTGGAGAAAACCACATTGTGAGCGCCTGCGGCAAGATTCGTTGCCTTGAAAGGTGTAATCCAGCTTGGCTCGCTCCAGCCATCCACTTCCACCTTGGCGCCTTTCGGTTCCGAGGCAAAGCTTACCTCGGTCTTGTGAATTGGGGTAACGATCTGCGCTGGTTTTGGCTTGGGCGCGCTGTCGCTTGCGTTCTGGCTTTTCGGCGCTGCGGCAGCCGTACCTTGGCCGGTTGTTGAACCCGCGGCTTTCTCTTGAGTTACCGAGGCCCTTGACTGTTGTGCCGCCTCTTCCGCTTTGACGGTTTGCTCCAGTTTCAACGCCGCATGGTAACGACGGTAACCATATCCGCCAACGGCGGCAGCCGCCAGCAGCACGGCCAAAATCACCGCTACCAGCAGGTTGCGCGTCTTAGGCTCCAGTACCGTGGTTGCAGGTGGGCGATCCGGAGTCGCAGTCGCTTTTGCGGGCGCCGCGGCTGCTGCCGTTGCTGCTCGCAGCGGCACGGTCGCTGTCGCTGCAAATTCTGGAATGGCTTGGGTATGGTTGGTTCGGCCTCCCACCGCCACACCAGCAGGCGAAGCGGTCATGGATGTCGAAGCGGCTCCGGCACTCTTATAATTCTCGAGATCTTGCATCAACTCGGCGCCCGATTGGTAGCGTTCGTCGGGAGACTTCGCCAGCGCCTTGTTAATGACCGCGCTCAGGCCGGGATGAATCGTGACATCCAGATCGCGCGCCGTAATCGGAATCTCGTTCACAATCTTGTAAATGATGGTGGTGACGTTCTGGCCGACAAAGGGTTTCTCTCCGGTCACCATTTCATACAGAACCACGCCCAGGCTGAAGAGGTCGGATCGGCCATCAAGGGCCTTGCCCTTGACCTGCTCCGGAGACATGTAGTTCGGAGTTCCCAGCACTTGGCCGGTGTTAGTGACGCTGCCGCCCGATTTGGCGATTCCAAAATCCATGATCTTGGCCGTGCCGCTTGCCGTGATCATGATGTTGGCGGGCTTAATATCGCGGTGAACAATGCCGATCCGGTGCGCATAATCCAGGCCGCTGGCAATCTGCCGCGTCACATGGATCACCTCTTCCGGCGCAAGAACGCGGGTCTCCGACAACACCTGATGCAGCGTGGTGCCCTCCACCATCTCCATGGCGATATAGAAGATCCCATCGTGCTCGCCTGCGTCGTAAATGGTGACGATGTTGGGATGGTTCAGCAGCCCGGCGGCCCGCGCCTCGTTGCGAAAACGGCGCAGCATCTCCCCGGTGTCAAGGCCGTGGACATCGAGCCGCATGGTTTTCAGCGCGACAACGCGCCCGATGGTAGGATCTTGCGCCCGGTAAACCACGCCCATGGCGCCCCGCCCAAGCTCATTCAGGAGCTCGTATCTACCGATTCTTTCGACACTTTGGAGAGACATGAGGGTAACTCTTGAGACTCGGTGGCCCCTGCTTGCGCAGGGTCTTGGGGGAGACGTTTCTGCGTCTACTTCGGTTTCGGCTTGAAAAAAACCGCTTGAAGCGAAAAATACAGTAATTTGGCCCTAAGGTCAACGATTTGGCTGGGTACTCTCGTGTTTCCATCCTATACCCAAGCACTTGAAAAATTGCTTGTGGATCTTGTTAATACCGGCCATACAATGGCGGCCATGCTCAAGAGCTTTCTAACGTTGCTTCTCCTGTCTTGCCCTATTGCATTCACCCTTCAATCCAGCCCCTCCGGCAGTGCCCAAAATCAGGCGGCTCAACCGCAAGCGCAGCCTTCACCGGCGGAAGGCCAGAACGCTGCCGGCGAGCAGCGCGGAGAGGTGATCGAGCAAGTGAAAACCGAGGTGGAAGAGGGAATCAAGCACATGTTGGTTGACCAGATTGAGGCGTGGAACCACGGCAATCTCCAAGGTTTCATGAACGGATACTGGCACTCGCCTGATCTCACCTTCTTTTCCGGCACGAGCGTCACCAAGGGATGGGTGCCCACGCTGGAGCGGTATCAGAAGAAATACAAGAGCGAGGGCGCGGAGATGGGCAAACTCGAATTTCAAGACCTCAATATCGATGTGCTCAACCGCAGAGCGGCGGTGGTTACGGGCAAGTGGGGCCTCACCATGTCCGATGGCAAGAAGCCCGGCGGCTTGTTCACCTTGATTGTCAAAAGAATGCAGGGCGGCTGGCGGATCGTTCACGATCACACCTCAGGCGGATAATTTCCGCTGCCTGTCGCGACCACAACAAAGTTACCCAGTGGCCAAGACGGTCAAAACCTGCAACACGAGAAATCTAGTTTTCACGGAGAAGTGGGTGCCCCATCCTTCGTGGAGAGCGCGTTCTTGGTTTGCGCTCGGAGCGAAGGGTGGGTTTCGATGAAGCTGGCGCAACTGTGGAAGAGGAGCCCTATCCAACCTGGTTTGAAAACGGTGGTTGCAAACGAGATGATCCGTTTCTTCATCTGCGCGTCTGGGTGCGCTGCAACTCACGGTAGAGTTCGCTCTTTGAGAGGCCGGATTCTTTGGCCAGGATCTTGAGCGCCGCCTTCTCATCCAGATTTCCTTGCCGCATGATCTCTTCGAATCGGGATTTCAGGTTCGTTGCTGGAACTCCGGCAGAGCCCTCCGATTTCCCGATCAGAAGTGTGATCTCTCCTCTTAGTTCACGGCCTTGAATGTCCCTCAAAATTTCTTCTACGGTTCCCCGCAAGAATTCCTCATGGACCTTAGTCAGCTCTCGGGCCACTACCACCCTTCTGCTGGGTCCGAGAATCGTCAAAAGTTCCTGCAGGGACTCCGCGATCCGGTGGGGCGCCTCGTAAAAAATCACCGTGTGCTGAATGTCCCGGACGGCTTCCAGGGCTGTCCGGCGCTGGCCTGCCTTGGCTGGTAAAAAGCCTAGAAACTCAAATGAGTCGGTGCCCAGGCCGCTGGCTGCCAAGGCCGTTACCACAGCGGAAGGGCCTGGAATCGGGATCACTGGAATCCCATGCTCGATGGCAAGCCGGACAACGCGATACCCTGGATCGGATATTCCCGGCGTTCCCGCGTCGGAGACTAAGGCGATGGTGGTTCCGTTCTCCAGGCGCTCGATCAACTCGGCCGCGCGTCCGGACTCGTTGTGCTCGTGATAGCTCACCGTGGGTTTCTGGATTCCGTAGTGGTCCAGCAGCTTGCGCGTCTGCCGGGTGTCCTCGCAGGCGATCAAGTCGGCTTCTTGCAGCACTCGGACGGCGCGGTAGGTAATGTCCTCCAGGTTTCCGATGGGAGTGGCCACCACATAAAGAGAGCCTTTCTGATGTGTCTCGGAGGGAGGCATGGAAAATCCAGAGTGACTCTCTCAGCATAGCATCAAGGCCGAAATCGGCTGCATCTAGGCAAAAGAGCAAGCAAAGCCAAGAATTAGCAGGAAGAAGCCCAACGTGCGGAGCCACGAAGGCCGATGCCAAGAGGGCTGATGCCAAGAGTCCGGTGCCAAGAGTCCGGTGCCAAGCCGCCGGAGAATCGCGCAACGACTGTGAAGGAAAAATTGGAAGACTGGGAAGACCGAGAAGAAAGGAGAAGCCCTTATGAAGCTCGAATCGCTACGTGATTTATTTGTTGAGGAACTGCAAGACCTCTATTCTGCCGAACACTTGCTGCTCAAAGCCCTGCCCAAAATGGCGCACGAGGCTGCATCCCCTGATTTGCGAAACGCGATCAACGAGCACTTGGCGCAGACGCGCAGGCATATCCAGAGGCTCGACCGGATTTTCGACCAGTTGCCCCATGTGGACCGCAACGCCCGCAAGTGCAAGGGAATCGAAGGGATCGTCAAGGAGAGCGAAAACCTGATGGACAAAGATGGCGATTCTCACGTGCTTGATGCTGCCATGACTGCTGGAGTGCAGAAGGCCGAGCATTACGAGATTGCAGCCTACGGGGCGGTCGCCAACTATGCGAGCCTGCTGGGTAGGAATGATTGGGCGCAGTTGCTGCAGCAAACCCTGGTGGAAGAAAAGCAGACCGATGCCAAGCTCACCCAGATCGGAAGGCGCGCCAATCTCGAACTAAGAGCGGCTTAAAGTCCAGGCCGCAATAAACGGGGTGCCCCATCCTTTGTGGAGAGCGCGCTCTTTGTTCTTTGCGCTCGGAGCAAAGGGTGGGTCTTCAGCATGCGTGTTGTCTCAGGAATCGAGATTGCGGGGCGGCTTTCCGTCCCGGTTTTTCAATTACCGGCCTTCGATAATTGGTTTTCATGACTGGTCAATCCAGACGACTGATCAATCCAAATGACTGATCAATGAAAAGAAAAGCCGCCTTTCCGGCACATCCTGCTGGATGTTGAAGCGCTGAAACGCGATGGTAGGCCCCATTGATTGACGGACTTTCGGCGCAGCCCATACAATCGTTGGTGAAACCTCACGTTGTAAAGGTCTAAGTGTGCCGATCTACGAATATCAATGCAAGAAGTGTGGACATCGTTTTGAAAAATTGCAGAAGCTCTCGGACGCGCCGGTAAAGAAATGTCCGGAGTGCGGTGGAGCGGTCGAGAAACTGCTTTCTGCCCCTGCTGTGCAGTTCAAAGGGAGCGGCTGGTACGTTACCGATTACGCGCGCAAGGGCGCATCTGGCGGCTCGGGCGATTCAGGTTCCGGATCGTCTTCCGGCTCTAGCGACGTCTCCAAATCGGGCGACGGCGCCAAGTCCTCCGAAAAATCTGAGAAATCTGAATCGAAAAAAACCGAAAAGGCCGCATCAAAAGCAAAGTCCGATTAGACTCTTTATCCCCTGATAATTTTGAATTTTGAGTCGTCAAAACCTGATGAATTAGGACGGGCAGATGAAGGAGTCAACTTCCCAAAATCTGTATAAGTATTCCGAAAGTAACATTCATTCAAATTAAAGAAAATAAAGCCTTTATATCAAAGGCGACAAAAATGTCTCAAATTTATGGAGACTTTGCCCTTGCAATTGGAATCTGACCAGGGGTAGACTTTTCGTCGTTGTGTTAAAATTTGGTTACAAGAAACCAAAAGCAAGAGAGAAAGAATCATGATTTCAGACACTTCCCATGATGAAGCGCACCCTTCCACTTCTCTGTTAGATTCTGCGGACTTCCCTCGTTTTGGTGGCGTGTTTCTCGGTCCTGTTCCACAAATCGAACAATCATTTTATGACGAAATTGTGGAAGAGCTTCGTCTTAATGAGCCTGCCGTAGCCCACTGAATTTTTCTCTATTCAAACGATCTTCTCCCTTCTTTTTGCAAGAATTTCGCTTGCTTCGACGAAAGGAACTTTTGTAACCTCTTTTACGATTCTTCAAAAATGTGCTTTGAACGATTCTAACAAGAAATCAAACTTGAAATCCCCGCAAGCGTTCTTGAGTTACACCCATTTCGACGATAAGAATGATCGCCGACGAATCACCAAGCTTCGTGAGGCTCTAAGCAACGAGATTCAGGCTCAAACGGGCAAAGAATTCAAAATTTTTCAAGATGTTGATATCCAGATTGGGGATAACTGGAAGGCGCGCATCGACGAATCGGTCACCTCTGCAACGTTTCTGATTCCCGTGCTTACGCCCAGCTATTTCAAGAGTAACTACTGCCTCGATGAATTGGAACAATTCTTAGAGACTGAGAAGAAGCGTAACCGTGGCGATTTAATTCTTCCCATTCACTATATCGATTGCTTGAAATCGAATATGGAGCAAGATCAAGCAAGGTCGATGAAGCTTCACAAAATAATCTTCGAGAGGGAGTATTTTGACTGGACGGGATTTCGAACACGATTGGTTGCTCCCGCAAAAGAGATCCGGCTACTCAGTTCTAAAATCATCGAGGCATTGGGTCGTGTAAATCCACTTGATTTTCCCCATAAGGGCGATACAGCGAAACCCAATCTCCAGAAGCGCTCTAAATCCTACTCAAAGCGTCTACGTAGCGACATGATGGTCAAGCATATCGACATGCGAGTAACACTCAATCAATACGGCGACGGACGCTATGTCTTTCGATATGCTGGAGTTTCCTGCAAGCCTGGAAAATCAATCAAGGAAGCTATTTTGACGCGACACACGTCATGGGGGCAGTTTGGGCGCTTCTCAATTTTACCAACCGGCGTTGACGTCTATGTTGAGAAGAAATTGGTTAATCCTGACGAGTCCGTCGAGGCAATCGCTAAAGTCAAGTTTGATAAGCCTCTAACTGCTGAAACTCAATTTGATCTAGAGCTTAAGATGACATTGTTTGGAGCTTTTGCTTCGGACACTCAAGAGCAGAAGCAAAGAAGGATTCCAGAAAGGGAGGGCATTGAATGGATCAGCTTCACTGTAGACAATCCCACCGAGAAATTATGGATTGCATTGCAGCAAGACTTTCCTGGAGTCAAATTCACCCCCACAACAGTGGACATAGCGATCATTGATCGCTTCGAAAATAGAAAGCAAGATCTTGAAATGGAGGTTGCCAAGCCCTTAATTAACGAAAACTTCTTGCGCTGGCAGATCGACAAGCCACAAACAGGTTTTCGCTATGAACTCCGGTGGAAGCTGCCCGACGTTTCGCCCTATCTGCGAAGAAGTGAGACGGGTCTTTCTCCTGAGGATGTGAGAAAGATCATAATCGACGCTTCAAATTCGGCTCCAGATAGGCGGCTATTTTCAGACTGGGTTAACAAATCTCACGGTAGTTATGTCGCAAAATTCGGTGATCGGAAAAAAGGTGGCGAGATCAATCTCGAAGATATCGACATCAGCATGCATGTGCTCAATGACGAAGAATATCGCCTAAAGCTAGTGGCAGGCGAGATACCCTTAGAACATGCTGTATGGCGTTGGGCAGGATTCAAGCCCGGTACCGGTCTCGTTGGTCGATCATACAAATGCAATCGGGTTGCTTTCTACAGCTCAACAAGGACTGGAAGGGAAGACGAAGTGTACATTGATCCGAAGGATCCGATTTACACCCAGATTGAACTGGAGCCATATGAAGCCTTACTTTGCTGCCCAATTTACTGGCATACCGGCCGTTCCAGAAGGGACATTATTGCTTTAATAAATATAGGCAGTCGGTCTATGACTTCTAAATTGCATAATTACCTCCCAAAGCAAGAGTTTGATGAATGGCTCAAAGACATCTCCAAGTCGGCGTTGAAAAACGTAGTAAAGCTTATCAGCGGACACAAAGAAAAATCGGTAGCAAGCCATTCGTAGATTTGGTTCTTCGCGCCCGGTCTAACCCCACCGCCTTTGAGGCGGTGGGTCGCTCAGACTCCCGCAACTAAATTAAATAAGGTTAAGCCACGCGCCCCGCGTTCTCCTCTTCCACCCTGTGCGTCTTGCGGTCTACCGTAAAGCGCATCTGGCGTTTCGCAATATCGGCATCCACGAGGACACGGTCGCCGTGCAAAACCTCGCCTTCCAGGATTTTCAGGGCCAGCGGATCTTGCACCAGCTTCTGAATCGCCCTCTTAAGTGGACGCGCTCCGTAAGCTCGATCGTATCCTTCGAGGAACAGCAACTCCTTGGCTGGGGCCGTTAGCTCAATCGCGATCTTGCGGTCCGCCAGCAGCTTGCGCAGATCGTTCAGCCTCAGTTCGATGATGCCCGTAAGTTGTGCTTCACCCAGTGGGCTGAAGACGACGATATCGTCCACGCGGTTGAGAAACTCCGGACGGAAGTGCTGCCGCATCGCCTCCATCACATGCTCCGTGGCTTCGGCGAAACTTTCTGGCGTACTCACGGCTTCCGCTTGCAAGTAAGTCGCTCCGATGTTCGAGGTCATGATGATGACCGCGTTCTTAAAGTCCACCGTGCGCCCTTTGGAGTCGGTCAACCGCCCGTCGTCGAGAATTTGCAGGAGAACGTTGAAAACATCCGGATGCGCCTTCTCGATCTCGTCAAAGAGAATCACGCAATAGGGGCGGCGGCGTACCGCCTCGGTCAATTGTCCACCTTCGTCGTAGCCCACGTAACCCGGAGGCGCGCCAATTAGGCGGGCCACCGCGTGTTTCTCCATGTACTCGGACATGTCGATTCTCACCATCGCGTGCTCGTCGTCAAAGAGAAACTCGGCCAGTGCCCGCGCCAACTCGGTTTTGCCCACGCCCGTTGGTCCAAGAAAGATGAAGGATCCAATCGGCTTCTTGGGATCGCTCAGCCCGGCGCGCGAACGGCGAATTGCATTGGCAATCCGCGAAAGCGCCGGGTCCTGTCCAATCACCCGCTGGCGTAGCCGGTCTTCCATCTTGACCAGTTTGTGAACCTCTCCTTCCAGCATCTTCGACACCGGAATACCGGTCCACTTGGAGACGATCTTTGCGATGTCTTCCTCATCCACCTCTTCTTTCAACATGCGCGGCTGGTCGCGGTTGCCATCCATCTCGGCATTGAGATGCGCAAGTTCTGACTCTGCCTGGCGAAGGTCGCCATAGCGAATGGCCGCCACCCGTCCCAGATCGCCGGATCTCTCAGCCTGTTGCTCGTCATTTTTGAGCTGTTCGATCTTTTCTTTGGTCTGCCGTATTTGCGCGATTTTTTCCTTTTCCTGCTTCCAGTGCGCCTTCAACACATTGGACTGCTCTTTGATCTGCGCAAGTTCGCGTTCCACCGCCGTCAGGCGCTCGCGTGAATTGGAATCTTTCTCTTTCTTGAGTGCCTGCTTCTCGATTTCAAGTTGCGTTGCCTTGCGCTCCAACTGATCGATCTCCGTGGGCATGGAGTCGATCTGAATCCGCAGCGAAGCTGCCGCCTCGTCAATCAAATCGATGGCCTTGTCCGGCAAGAACCGATCGGAAATATACCGATGGGAAAGCGTTGCCGCCGACACAATGGCCGAGTCCTTGATGCGCACTCCATGGTGCACCTCGTACCGCTCCTTGAGCCCGCGCAGGATCGAGATGGTGTCCTCCACATTGGGCTCGCCCACAAACACGATCTGGAAGCGCCTTTCAAGCGCCGCGTCCTTCTCAATGTACTTGCGATATTCGTTGAGCGTGGTCGCGCCGATGGCTCGCAATTCACCGCGTGCCAGGGCGGGCTTCAGCATGTTGCTCGCGTCGATCGCTCCCTCTGCTGCCCCTGCGCCTACAAGCGTATGCAGTTCGTCGATAAACAGGACGATCTGGCCGTTGGAGTCTTCGATCTCCTTGAGAACGGCCTTGAGGCGGTCTTCGAACTCTCCCCGGTATTTTGCGCCCGCGAGCATAGAGCCAAGATCAAGGGCCACCACCCGCTTGTTGTTCAAAATCTCCGGCACGTCGCCGGAGATGATCCGCCGTGCCAATCCTTCCACAATGGCGGTCTTGCCCACTCCCGGCTCGCCGATCAGCACCGGGTTGTTCTTGGTTCTGCGGGAGAGCACCTGGACCACGCGCCGTATCTCTTCATCGCGGCCTATCACCGGATCGAGCTTTCCCCGCCGGGCCAGCTCGGTAAGATCTTTGGCATAGCGCTCCAGGGCCTGATATTTGCCCTCGGGATTCTGGTCGGTGACGCGCTGCGACCCGCGTATGGAAGTCAGGGCCTTGAGAACGGCGTCATGGCTTGCGCCCGCTCCTACCAAAATTTGATGGGCCTCGTTGTGCTTGTCCTTCTCCTGCGCGATTGCCAATAGCAAATGCTCGGTCGAAACGTATTCATCCTTGAACTTGTCGGCTTCCTTGAAAGAATGGTCGAGCACTTTCTGCATGGAGGCGGAAAGATGGGCCTGGGACGAACTCCCGGAGACCTTTGGCAGCCGGCTGATGCGCTCGGCCGCCTGCGCCTGGATATTGCCCGGATTCACTCCCAGTTTGGTGAGCACCGGCACAACGATGCCTTCTTTGTCATCGAGGAGCGCCGCGAGCGCGTGCACCGGTAATAACTCCGGATTGCCATGCTGCGAGGCAATGTCGTTTGCCTTCTGGATGGCCTCCTGAGATTTCACCGTAAATTTGTCCCAACGAATCGCCATATTGCCGCCTCCTGCCAAAATTGCGGATTGAAGATGAAATTAAAAGATTGCTTCAAAGAAAACGGGAGACTCACCATCTCCCGTTTATTCATTAATAGATGACTTTTGCGCCGTTTCCGGCATGCTTACTGCGCCACAGCAGCCCCAGATCTAACGGCACCAACGCCGCCAACCTTGATCTGCTTCGGCTTGGCTTCAGCCTTCTTGCCGACGCTGATCCTGAGGATGCCTCTGTCATAGCTGGCCTCAATTTTGTCGCTATCGACGGTATTGGGCAAGCGGAAGCTCCGCACAAACGTTCCGAAGCGGCGCTCAATGCGATGGAAGTGCTCTTCCTTTTCTTCGTTCTCGAATTTGCGCTCGCCGCGCACGGTCAAGGCATTGTTCTCCACCTGCACGTCGATGTTCTCTTCGTTTACGCCGGGAATTTCGAGTTTCAGCACCAACTTGTGCTCATCCTCGTAAACGTCCACCGGCGGAACGAAAGAACCGGCCTGTAGCTGGTCTTTTCCATTCCTCTCGGAGAAGTTCTCAAACAGAGATGCCAGCTCGCGGAAAGGGTCGATTCTTGTAATGGTCGTCATTTTCGTATTGCTCCTCCAAATGAACTTGGTAAGAAAATCTGAACTTTGTCGTTCTACGGATTCGATGAATTTCTCACTGCAAAAGAAGCATAAAATCTTAGTTTATTATTGTCAATATAAGAGTTTATGATTATATTTTGTTTATTTTCAATGGTTTAATAGGTATGTATCGCCATCAATTACTTGATAGCATCGTTGTCAGATTAAATCAGTTCATATTTGGGGGGGTAGGAGGCAGGGCGGCCTGGGAAACCTTGACATTCAATCTTGGCAATCAAGCTGGCGCAACTGTGGCTCGTGACCGCAGGTCAAAGCCTGCACGAATCTAGTCCTCACGGGAAAGTGGGTGCCCCATCCTTTGTGGAGAGCGCGCTCTTGGTCTTTGCGCTCGGAACAAAGGGTGGGTGTTGATCATGCCGGCGGGTACAACCGCGTCAGTCCGAAATTTCCAATAAGGAAAACGTGGATCATCCACGCGGCCCGGACGTTGACATGCGAGCTGGCGATGAAGCTGGCACAACTTGTGGAAGAGTGGCCCTTCAGGGCCACGTCAAGTGTGCGTAAATAAATTTCATGCCTTGGAGCATAGGTGAGAACAGAGTTCCTCACCTATGTTCCAAGGCATCTCTTCCGCCCGTAAAGAAAATCAATCCACCGCGCAGATGATGCACTTCAAATAGAAGGTTTCGGGGACACCTAGAAGGATGGGATGGTCTTTCGCCTGGGTGCGTTTCTCAAGGACCCGCACAAATCGGTAGGTATCGCGGGCAGCCGAAGCCAGGACTTCCAGAAAATCGCCCTCGCTCACGTGAAAAGAGCAGGAGCACGATACCAGGATGCCCCCTGGGCGCAGCATCTTCATCGCCCTCAAGTTGAGCTCTTTGTACCCTCGGATGGCGGACTCCAGGTTCTTTTTGGTGCGGGCGAACGCGGGAGGATCAAGAATAATTGTGTCGTACTGCCTGCCTGCCGCCGCGTAATCTTTGAGCAGATCGAAGGCGTTCGCCTCCATCCACTCAATTTCCGTCCGATTGGAGTTGCGATTGAGCTTTTCGTTCTGCTCCGCGACCTCTAGGGCTTCGCGGGAGATGTCGATGGCAGTGATGGTGTTGCATACCTTCGCCAGGTGGAGGGCGAATCCGCCTTGATAGGTGCAAACGTCCAGGGCGTCCCCATGGGCGTAGCCCATCGCCGCCGCATAGTTCTCGCGCTGGTCCAGGAATGCGCCGGTCTTTTGCCCGCCCAGGGCGTCATAGTGAAAACGGACCCCGTTCATGGTAAACACGGTCGCGCTCTTGCTGCCGTAAAGCAGGCCGGGAAAGAGGGTTGGTAGCTGCTCCAGGCCTCGAATGCGTTCATCCACGCGCTCTACGATATGTGCCGCTCTAGTGAGTTCACGCAGTGACTGCGCCACCAGGTTCTTTCGCTCGGGCTTGTCCCAGGCTTGGGTGAGCACCTGCAGGGTATAGACATCGTTGAAGCGGTCGACGATCAACCCCGGCAGCCGGTCGGCCTCGCTGAAGATCAAGCGGTAGGCATCGGATTTGCCGACCTTGCGATAGGCAATCGCCTCGGCGATCCGGCGGGAGAGAAGCTGGTGCAGTTCTTCTTCGGAGTTGAGTAGCTCTGGCGTAAGCAGCCGCAGGGCAATCTGGGAGCTGTTGCTGTAGAACGCCGTTCCCAGCGCCTTCTCGCGTTGGTCGACGATGTGTACCAGCGAGCCGGGCTGCGCCTGTTCTTTACCAACGATGTCGGATTCATAAACCCATACATGTCCGGCCCGAAGACGCCCTACAGCGCGCGAGTTGACGCCGACGCGGGTCAGCGTAGGAGAACTGATGCCTGCCACAGGTTAAGCATATAAGAAACCAACCCGTAAACGCTGGATGGCGAACGCGCACCCGTTGTCAGATCGGATTACTGTACTGGAGCGGCTTCTGCTTCCGGTGGTGGCGCCGGTTGTGCTTTGGACTTCTTTTTAGGGGGTGGCGGCGGTTCAGGCGGGGGCTCGTTGGCTGGATCGTAAAACAAAATTCGAGCGCAGGAACTGCATGTAATGATGTGCTCGTTGGTGCGCAAGTCTTCCCAAATCTGGGGCCGCAGCATCACGAAGCAGGCAATACATTTTTGCCCCCTGGCTTCGGCAACTGCTGATTTCCGCTGTCGCAGGACGCGATCGTAATGAGCCAGTGTGCTGTCTGTAACTCCGCCCCGCAACTCCGTGCGCTTGGCTCCCAATTCAGTCAGCAGCTTTTGATCGTCTGCGGTGCGGGTACGCGCCTCGGCTTTCTCTTTTTCTACTTCGGCCGCCTCCACTTTCATGGCGGCTTCGGCCTGTTTGACGGCCTTTTCTTGGCCTTCCAGCGCAATCATGAGCTCCAGAATCTTGTCTTCGCAGCCGCTGATCTGCTCTTCAGAGAACTTCACCTCGTTCATCAGGGCTTTATATTCATCGTTGGTTTTTACGCTGGAAGATTGGCTCTTGTATTTGACGATCTTTTGCTGGAAGGTCTGGATCTCCGCCTCTTGGGTGCGGCGGCTCGTTTCGTTATCCTTGATGTTTGCTTTGGCTTTCTCCACGGCGGCCTTGGAGATGGCCAGCTTCGCTTCAATTGCCGCGACGCGCACCGGCAGCGCCGCAATTTCATCGTTCAGGCGGCCGATTTCCCGGTCCACTTTCTCCAGTTCAATCAGCTTTTGCAGGTCGGCATTCATGACTATGGTCGCCAATACTGAGTTTAGCATGCGCCGTCACCCTGGAGCCCCTTGGTGAAAATTAAGTTTCGGCGTGTTGCTCCCATCTGTTGAAATGCTCAAGACGCCTGAAACGCCGCAAAAACGTCGGTATTAAGAAGCTCTAGTGGCGATCAGGCTAACTCGCCAATAAACTCAGCTGAATCGGCGGCTGTGTCCTCGTTTTTTCCTAACCCGAGGAGTAAGCGGCCTTTGGGGCATGGCAATCGCGTGAAGCATTTTTTAAGGTCGTGGTTTTATTTTTGATCGGGCAGACGCAGTAGCGGATGATGGAATGACCGCACAAAACGCATTAGCCAAGAATGTGCGATACGCCTAGGAAGGCTACTTCCGATAGGAACAAATCACCTGTTAATGCTGCAAGGATCAGAAGATCAGAAGTTGGGGTGAATGTCTCCCTGTGAGCGCCTAAAAGCGCCAGCGGCGCGACAAGAGGATTAGACCACGGCAAAGCGCAGCGAAGCCGTGGATTCAGTAGAGCAAAGGAACGAGTGCCAGAGGCACGGAAGAGCTACCTTATGTCGTCCAGATCCCAACGGCTGGTCGTAGGGGAGAATCCGTCCACGCAAAATCACTTGTCCAAAGTCCGCAATTCTGATGAGGAAGAAGCAGCAAAGCAGAGTATCCAGCATTTTGCCAAAATCTCAAGCAGACCAGGAGCCAGGCGGCCCAATCAACTGCTCCTCCCCTTGCCAAAAAATCGACCGGACAAAAACAATGCTGGATAAGTCAAATCCCTAGGGGACTGCTGAAAAGCAGGCTACCGAAAGAATCGGCTTCCCCGATCCGTCTAAAAGCTGGCAGTCAATCAAAGCACGAGGAAGTGGGGAGTCCAGGCCTGCGTTTTAGCCTTTGGGCTGATCTGCCACGCGTTTACAATCTGCCTGTCCGGCTTGCTGCCCATACTTAAAAAAGGGAGAGATTCATGAAGACCATCCTCAAAACGAAGCCGATCTGGCTTGCTCTGGTGCTCGTCTGCGCGGCGTTCGGAACCGCCGAGACTGCGCCCCTCGCGGCGCCGGATTCGCTGACTCCGCCCGTTGCCAAGAAGGTGCACACTGAAAACCACATCAACGGCGGCAATCTGGTGGACGATTATCGCTGGCTTCGCGAGAAGACCAACCCTGATGTAGTGCACTACCTTGAGGCCGAGAACTCGTATGCCGACGCGGTCATGAAGCCCACAGAAGCCCTGCAAAAGAAGCTCTACGACGAGATCGTAAGCCACATCAAGGAAACGGACATCAACGTCCCTTACAAAGAGGGCAATTACTACTATTACTCGCGGGTCGAGGCTGGGAAACAATATCCGATCCTGGCGCGCAAGAAGGGCAGCGTTGACGCGCCCGAAGAAATCTGGCTCGATGTGAATCAGCTCGCCAAGGGCGAAAAGTTCATGGCCTTGGGCACAACCGAGATTAGCGACGACGGCAATCTGGCCCTGTATTCCACCGATAACAACGGCTTTCGCCAATATCGTTTGCATGTTCGCGACCTGCGTACCGGAAAGGATTTTCCCGACACGGCCGAAAAAACCGGCTCGATCGTATGGGCGAACGACAACCAGACGATTTTTTATACCGTCGAAGATTCTGCCAAGCGTCAATATCGCCTCTACCGGCATAAGCTCGGCTCCGCTGCCAAAGACGACACTCTTGTGTTCGAAGAAAAGGACGAGCGCTTTGATCTTGGAGTTGGCAAATCGCGCAGCGGCAAATATCTCTTCATGGTCTCCGGAAGCCACACCACCTCCGAAGTTCGCTACCTCGATGCCGGCCATCCCACCGGGGAGTGGAAGATCATGGCGACTCGCGAGCAGGATGTTGAGTATTATGCCGATCATCTCGGTGACAAGTTCTTCATCCGTACGAACGACAAGGGCCGCACCTTCCGCCTTGTCTCCGCGCCCGTGAATGATCCTTCCAAAAAAAACTGGAAAGAAGTGGTCCCTGTGCGCGAGAACGTCATGCTCTCCGGCTTTGAGCCCTTTCAGGATTTCTATGTTTTGGAAGAGCGGGAAAATGGACTGCCCCAGCTTACAGTTGTTGATTTGGCCGGCGCCAAGCGGCGCATTCCATTTCCTGAGCCTGTTTACAACGCTTACTCGCTGGTGAATCGTGAATTCAAGACCAAGGTGTTCCGGTACGGCTATCAGTCGATGGTTACGCCCAACTCGGTCTTTGATTATGACGTAACGCAGAATACCTCCAAGCTGCTGAAGCAGAATGAGGTGCCCGGTGGCTACGACGCCTCAAAATACAAATCGGAGAGAGTCTGGGCCACCGCCGCCGACGGAACCAAGGTTCCGGTTGGCCTGATCTACCGCGCTGATCTGAAGAAGGAAGACGGATCGAATCCCCTTTATGTTTATGGCTACGGTTCATACGGCATCACCCTCGATGCCGGATTCAGCCCGCAGCGCCTGAGCCTGCTGGATCGTGGCTTCGTCATGGCCTACGCGCAAATCCGTGGTGGCGGCGATCTGGGCAAGCCCTGGCACGATGCCGGACGAATGATGAACAAGATCAACACCTTCACCGATTTCATCGCCTGCACCGAATATCTTGTGAACAACAAATATGGGGCGCGCGACAAGATCGTGATCGAAGGCGGATCGGCAGGTGGTCTGTTGATGGGTGCGGTGACCAATTTGCGTCCCGATCTGTTTAAGGTTGTGCTGAATCACGTTCCTTTCGTGGATGTGATGAACACCATGCTCGATGCCTCCTTGCCTCTTACCGTGGGTGAGTATGAAGAATGGGGAAACCCCAACGAGAAGGCCGCCTACGATTACATGGTGAAATATTCACCCTACGACAACCTGAAGAGGGGCTCCTATCCGGCCATCCTGGTCAAGACCTCCCTCGACGATAGCCAGGTCATGTATTGGGAGCCGGCGAAATATGTTGCCAAGCTTAGGACGCTCAAGACCGATAATAACGTCCTCTTGCTCAAGACCAACATGGCGGGTGGCCACGGCGGTTCGTCGGGCCGCTATGACCGCTATAAGGAAGTAGCGTTTGATTATGCCTTCACATTGACACAGCTAGGAATGGAGAAATAGCCGGTGTGCGCTGCGTGAATCGCCGCGATTTCTGAGGGAAGATTGCCCTGTTTTGCTATGAAAATCACGCACCAAAGCTCAGATTTGTACGTGAAAGGTTGACCTTTTTACGCAGCTTTGGTGCGTGGAAATCCGCATAGAAGCGCGGGTTTCCACACTCCCACAGCAACGTCTGCTGCTATCTTTGGCTGAGGAACAAAATCGACAAAATCGAGCCGCTTCCACAATGCCTGCGCAGAAATCACAAAGGTCTTCAGAATGGTGGGATCTTCGGGCGGGATTCAGGGCAATCGCATGAAAGAGGGTGCTGACTGTTGGTGTGCCGTCTCGAAACTTGTCTCACGGCTTGCGTGCTCCAAGGCATCTCACGCGGCGCTTTCCACCCATGCTTACCTCCAACTAACCTTCCCCCTCCCATAAAGAGGCCATCAAAAATTTTCCATGCGATTGCCCTGGGCAGGGATTACTCCTGACGCAGTACCTCAATTGGCTTGAGCCGAGATGCGCGCCACGATGGAACCCATGAGCCGGCAACAGCAACGCAGAACATAAGGAGCGCAACAAACCCGAGAGTCGGTATGTCATGCATGCCGACGCCATATAATGCCCCCGAAAAGATGTTTGGGCATACAGCCTCGGCAATGAGACCGACAATCACACCAACCAGTGCTGGAACCACGCCGCGTTTCAGCATCAGCAGCAACACGCTTGTTCTGGGCGCTCCAAATGCCAACCGTACGCCCAGGTCTCGTGTTTGTGCACTGGCGATATAGGCCAACAGTCCATAAAGCCCAACAACCGTCAGCGTCACCGCGATCGTTGCGAGAGCAATATGAACCAGCGCTGTCAATCTCAGGACTCTAGTGTTCTCGGCAAGATCATCGGCAACTGTTAACATCTTCGATATCACAACATTCGTATTGATCTCCGTTGCGGCTGTTCGTATAGCGGGCAAGCTCAGTGAGCCGCGATCAGCTCGAATAATAGGGAATGTTCTCGCCAGGGTATGAGTGGAATCTGCCTCGTTCAACGGCAGGTACAAAATAGGATTCTCTGGTTCGCCAACTCCTTCCTTCCGAGTGTCCGCCGCGATTCCCACGATTTCAACTGTGCTGTCGTGCCATCGACTATGTTCTAACCGCTTACCAATGGGATTTTCGTTGGGCCAAAACCGCCGTGCCATTTGCTGGTTGACGATTCCCACCTGGAGGTCTCCGTTGCTATCCAGATTCGTAAAATTGCGCCCGAGTACTATGGGAGCATTCACGACTGCGAAGTAATCGGGGGTAATCGCAATCGAGTCATACCAGTCTGGCGGTCCATCGAAACGTGCGCTGAGCCGGCAAGGGCTGCACAAGGCTGCAGCCTGTATTCCCGGAACATTCTTCAGTCTCTCGACAAATGCATTCTGAAAACTCGTTTCAGGGTCAGAGCCTTTCGGGACATCCGATAATTTCCAATAGATTGCCGACACGCGCTGCGCATCATAAGTAAATTCCACTCTCGATCTATTCCAGGCAGACCGAAGGAGTAATAAAGTAAACGCAAGTAACACAACCGATGCTGCCGTCTGCAATATTGCCAATAGGTTCCTGAAGGTCGTGGAAGTGCGGCCACTCGTGCCGCTAGATGCATTCATCTGCATTGCCAGCTTCGGATCGGTGGATCCTATCCTCACCATTGGCGCCAAACTGAATCCGCCCGCCACGAGAGCAGCAATACCGAATCCGAAAGCCAGCACGCGGCCCTCAAACACACCGGTCGCGATCGTTTCGTGCCACCGCGTATCTTCGGAGGTAAGTCCCACCATCAGCCTGAGAAACAAAAACGCAAATATTAGTCCCACAACCGTGCCAAGCACGGAAACCATGAAACTCTCCATCAAAATCCCGCGAACAATTCGCCACCTGGATGCCCCCAGGGCGATGCGTATGGCGAATTCTCGGCACTGTCTTTCGGCCCGTGCCAGCAGAATTGTCGTTACGTTTCCAGCTACCAAAATCAGTATGCTCCCAACGATTCCAAACACCACCAGTGAGAACCGATGAGCTTCTTCCTGCCTGTGGCCATCAATGAGTTGGATATCGGGCCAGGGTTTTTCCCAATAGTTGGGGACCGTGCGTTTCCCGATGTTGCGCCATCCCATAAATTCGGATTTTCCCGACCCAAGTTGCCCCGCAACTATTTTCATTTGTTCGCGCGCTTGAGTTACAGAAGCGCCTTGGCTCAGTCTGCCAAACACTCGGAAAGGAGTGCTGACCACATCCGGCGCCAAGGTGCGAAGCAACGGGTTAGCGAGGAGGGCGCGCGACAACGGAATCCAAATGTCGGGTGAGGTTTCCGGATCAATACCGGTGAATGTTGGCGGTGCAACCCCAATGATTGTGTACGCCGTCCCACTGACGCGGAGTTCAGTGCCCAATGCCTCATCTCTTCCGCCAAACAAGTCCCGCCAACAGCGATGACTCAATACCACCACATCCCCGCCATTAGGGCCATCGTCCTGCTCATTGATGACCCGGCCGCGAAACGCATGCACCTGCAATTGGTCGAAGTAGTTTCCAGTAACTGATGTAACCGTCGCGGATACAGTTTTATTGTCGTGGCCAATCTCGGCGACCATAAGCGGATAGGAGGCGGCAAGCTCCGGTAAAATGCTTGGTCGCGCGTGCAGATATTCGAGGTACATTGGCCATGACAAACCTCTCCCGGATTGCTGCGTTGACGTTGATCCTCGGTCTATTTCCACGAGTTCAAAAGAGCGCGGAACCGGAAGTTTAGGAAGGAGCATCCATCCGAAAACATGGAACACTCCTACATTCACGCCAATGCCGAGCCCGAGTGTCAGGATGGCAAAGGCCGAATATCCCCGGTGCTTGATCAATGCTCGGGCAGCGTGCGATACATCCTGCCAAAAGTGTTCCATTGATGACATTGGAAGGGATTTTATCCGTGAGCGCTATCGGAACGCACCTTTACGGAGTAGGAAGGAGCAAGGACGGGATCGGAGTTTCTTTTTCTACGCCTCGCAGATCCTGCCGCGTTTCCTACTGCCGTGCTGCAAAACGTGGTTCACCAGAGTTTTTAGGTTGCACATCGTGGCAGAAAATGACTCTTGACATTCCCACCTATAGAACCCACGATAGACCCGTTTTTAAAGCAAGGGAAACGCGGCCATTGGCCCATTTCCTGCTGTCCCGCAAATCAAAAACAGGAGGATCTTTTCAAAATGCAAAGCCTCGGCAAGCTGTTGAAAGCCAGTGCTCTACTATGGGTCATGATCGTCGCTTTGAGCGCCCAGGGACAACCTGACCAGAGTTCGTCTCTCTCGCCCGCTCCTTCGCCCGGCAACCCCGCGATTCTCTGCAAGCCCGGATTGGTTTTTAGGTGCTCTAACCTCGGATGTTTCTGCGTGAAGCCCTAAAACGTAGCAGTATGTCTTTTAGCCCGCACAACAAGATGAAAACAAGCGTGGCCGCTAATGGAAGATGTTTGGGCGAGAAGTAGAAGAGCAGCCCTTTTAGAGTTTGCGTGAGAAACCCGAGATCACTTGTCGCGGCCACAATAAGTTGCGCTCCCGGGTTTGCGCTCAATGACTGCGGTGGTCAACAACCTGCGACACGAAAATCGATTCTCACGGGAAGCGAGGGTGCCCCATCCTTTGCGGAGAGCGCGCTCTTGGTCTTTGCGCTCGTAGCAAAGGGTGGGTTTCGATCATGCCCAATGCCCAAAGATACTTTTTGCGAAAGCCAAGCCATTGCTCTGAAGAATGCGTGCGCAACCGTGGAAGAGCGCGGCTTCAGCCGCGCGTAAAGCGTAAATAGAACAATTAGTCTTTAGAGGTTGTGTGAGAGAACGGATGTTCTCGTACAACCTCTAAAGCTCTGAACTCTGGATCAAACCGTTCTTTCACGTTAAACCCACCGCCGTGCAGGCGGTGGTCCTTTAAACCTTACCTTTTTCCCGTTTCTCGATCTTCGACCACGTATCTTTCAATGCAACCGTGCGGTTGAAAACCGGCTTCCCAGGCTTGCTGTCCGGGTCCACGCTGAAGTACCCGAGCCTCTCAAACTGGTAGCGGTTTCCGGCAACCGCATTGCCTAGAGATGGCTCCAATTTGCAATCCGAAACAATTTCCAGCGAGTTCGAGTTTAGATTCGCAAGAAATGTCTGGCCCTCGTCCACTTCATTTGGATTCTCTTTCGTAAACAGATTTTCGTAAAGCCGAACCTCGGTATCCACGGCGTGCGCCGCCGAAACCCAGTGAATCGTGGATTTCACCTTGCGTCCATCGGGAGCGTTGCCGCCTCTGGTTGCGGGATCGTAGGTGCAATGAACCTCGACGATCTCTCCAGTCTTCTCGTCCTTCACCACGCTCGTGCAGGTGATGAAATAGCCATAGCGCAGCCGCACCTCCCGGCCCGGCGAGAGCCGGAAGTACCCTTTGGGCGGATCTTCGCGGAAGTCGTCCTGCTCGATGTAAAGTACGCGGGAGAACGGAACCTTACGGCTTCCCGCGCCTTCGTCCTCTGGATTATTGATGGCGTCCATCTCTTCCACTTGCCCTTCGGGGTAGTTGTCGATCACCACCTTGAGCGGACGGAGCACCGCCATCACCCGTAGAGCGCGCTTGTTCAGCTCTTCACGAACGAAATGCTCCAGCATCGCCAGTTCGATAATGCCGTTGGTCTTGGAGACGCCAATGGCCGCACAAAAATTGCGAATCGCCTCTGGAGGATACCCGCGCCGCCGTATGCCGGAGATGGTTGGCATGCGAGGATCGTCCCAGCCGCGCACATGCCGGTTCTGCACCAGCTCCAGCAGCTTCCTCTTGCTCAACAGGGTGTAGGTCAGGTTGAGCCGGTCAAATTCAATTTGCTGCGGATGAAAGATGCCCAACTGCTCCACCAGCCAGTTATACAAAGGCCGGTGGTCTTCAAATTCCAGAGTGCAAATCGAGTGGGTAATTTTCTCGATGGAATCCGATTGACCGTGGGCGAAATCGTACATCGGATAGATGCACCACTTGTTGCCCGTCCGATGGTGCTCGGCATGGACGATGCGATACAGCACCGGGTCCCGCATATTTAGATTAGGCGAAGCCATGTCGATCTTGGCCCGCAAGGTGCGAGCTCCATCCGGAAATTCGCCCGCCCGCATCCGCTCCATCAGGTTTAGGTTCTCTTCTACCGTGCGATTGCGATAGGGGCTCTCCTTACCCGGTTCCGTCAGGGTGCCGCGATACTTGCGGATCTCTTCTGCGTTCAAATCGCAAACGTAGGCTTTGCCCGCCCGAATCAGTTGTACGGCCCACTCGTAAAGTTGATCGAAGTAGTCGGAGGCGTAAAAGAGCCGGCCTTCCCAATCGAATCCCAGCCAGCGAACGTCGGCAATGATCGACTCTACATACTCAACTTCCTCTTTCGAAGGATTGGTGTCGTCAAAGCGCAGATTGGTCTTTCCGCCGAACTCCGCTGCCAGCCCGAAGTTCAGGCAGATGGACTTGGCATGGCCAATGTGCAGATATCCATTCGGCTCGGGTGGAAAGCGGGTGTGGACCCTTGCGTCATACTTATTGGTCTTGAGATCGCCGAGGATAATATCTCGAATAAAGTTTGAGGCGCTCACCAGCGGCCTCGGTTCCGGCGCTGCACCTTCTATTTCGGTATTGGTAGGAGTCATAAGTTCTTTTTGCTCTGGCTTCAAAGCAGGCTCAAAGGGATGTACTTTGATGTTACCAAAACAGCCCTGAGAAAAAGGTTGGAACCAATATCGGCAGGGCAACCGCATGAAAGAAATTGACCGTTTGTGGCTGTCTCGAAATTTGTCTCACAGCTCGAGTGCTCCTTGGGCTTCTCGATAAATCAGGCCCGCGATGAAGCTGGCACAACTGTGGAAGAAGGGCCCGTGCCTCGTTTTCGACGCATGGCATCCAGCAATTGAATTTTGACGCGGCTTTTCCGTCGAAGAAAAGCCGCACAACATAGAGATATATGACGGAGAGAGATCGTCGGAAAACGAGGGTTAGGGCCCTGTTAAGCACGCCCAATAAATTCCATGCCTTGGAGCACATGTGAGAACTTTGTTCTCATTTGTGCTCCAAGGCATGTCACTCGGCGTGTTCCACCAGGCTTGCCTCTAACCTTCCCCCACACATAAAGAGGGCTATCAAAATTTTTAATGCGATTGCGCCGCCAATATCGGCCACTTTCAGATGGCGCCGAATGGCGAACCTGATTTTGCTGATAGCGGAGTGCTGTTACTGACTGCTGCCTACCCGCCCGGCTGCGGCAACGAAAGACTCGAACAGCTTCCTCGAAGGCGCATCTTCGGAGAAAGTTCTTTCAGGATGCCACTGGACTGCCAGAACAAAGTGTCCGGCGCGCGTGCCCTCGATAGCCTCAATCACACCGTCATCCGGACAATGTGCCACCGCCCGCAGTCCGTCTCCCAGTACCTGTGCCGCTTGATGATGGCTGGAGTTTACCTGCAAGGAGGGTCTTTGGCGATTTTCTCCTGCGTTAACCTCGGGTCCGCTAAGCCCCGCCTCGCGCCCCAGAAGCGAATCGGGCTCAACCACCACCGGGTGGGCAAATACTCCGGAGAGCGGCCGCAAATGACCGATTGGAGATTCAATGTGCTGCACCAGTGTGCCGGAGCGCCATACATTGAGTGATTGGAGCCCATAGCAAATGCCGAAAATCGGCTTCCGCATATTGAAAGCGTCTTGCAAGAGCAGTTCGTCAGCCGTATCGCGCAAAGGGTCGGCATCCGCCGTCTTTACGTGCCGCTGCTCTCCGTATTTTTGGGGATCTACGTCGGCCTTGCTGCCCGGAAGCAGCACCGCGGCGCAGTTGGCGATTTGTCGCGCGATCTCCTCAGGAGAAAGCTTCAGCGATAGTACAACCGGCTCTCCCCCGCAGCTTTCAATCGCCGCGAGGTACGGCGGCAGCGACTTTTGGCTGTAGGCCGTGTCGTACGAGCAGGGTTCGGGCACAGCAATTCGTGGTTTCGCAGGCATTGAATGTCCTGCAAGCTAGTGTCAAGGTCTCAACTTGGAATTGTCAACCTGCTTGGCTCGCGCATCCGGCCAAACGGAAAAAGTGCCCCTCGAATGCCGCTTAAAACCATCCGTAAGCACTCATTCCACTTGATTAATTCGCATATTTTCAGACGACCCCAAAAATCGATAAAAATGAAGAATTTAGGTCGCGCGTGACGCCTC